>Ga0105047_10011728_pt1 | contig 14189 bp, 16 predicted proteins | sample MAT04_FD_78384 | JGI IMG/M metagenome (GOLD analysis project Ga0105047, IMG submission 78384) | Freshwater microbial communities from Lake Fryxell liftoff mats and glacier meltwater in Antarctica - MAT-04 (megahit assembly) | ecosystem: Environmental > Aquatic > Freshwater > Ice > Liftoff... | reverse complement strand
GGGGTGGCCAAGAAGCCGCTCGCCAGGAACGAATCGCTCCGGGAGCGAGTGGAAGCCGACCTGACCGCCATCAAAGCTCAGCCACACCTGGTCCGCTCCTTTTTCCACGCGCCCAGTGTAGGCTATGCCGAGGACTGGTGAGTAAATGCGCTCCATAGCAAGAATAGATCTCTGCTTACTGATCGGCCCGAGTTCACATCCGGCGTCCTTGAGACACCGAAGGACATTTGCTTTGAGAATTCACGGGAATCACGATTCAACACGCTCCGCTGATACGTGTTAACATAATTTTGGGCGAAGAGAAAAGCCGCATCTCTGTCAGCGACAGCATAATAGTATGTGGCGGGCAACGTGCGCAAAAATTCGCGCGTTTCATTAACTCTCGTGGTAGAAAATTTTGTGTTCATTAGAGATTGAGTTGAGTTAAGCCGCAGATTTGTACTCTGGAGCTACTAAAAAGTAGATCAGATTCGAGACGGGGTTCTTTGCCTTGATTAAGGTCGCGAGCGCCGTGCATGAAATTTGCATGCCTTTTCCATGGGTTCCGTTAACTGGACGGCTTCGAGATAGGCGGTTTGTTTTACTCATAGCAATTCCTTTCACCCGCACCGGAGTGGGATAGGCCCGAGCGCGGAGCGGAGTCGGAGGTGGAGAGGTTCTGAGGCGAGAGGAGAACAGGTGCGACCGCAGCGGACGCCCGCCTTCGCGGCTCAAGCTCGTAAATTTGACCGGCACTCGCTGGAAGCGCATAGATTTTGCGGAGTATTTGCGATTATTTACATCCACTCCGCTTTGCCAAGCTCTTCTCAGGGAGACAGCTCCTTTATCCTCATTTCACCGATGGTATAGCACTGGAAACGGAGGCTTTCATCAACGAAGTCTTCGCGCCCTGCGCAAGCATTTCGGCTCCAAGCGCACCAGCAACTGGCGTTCGATACGCCATGTGGAGGCACGGGGTGACGACGCGAGGGGACCTCCGGGTGAAATCGGTGGGGTAGAATCGAAGGAGGCCCCGAGCGGGCCGAAAGGACGGGCGGAACCGCGATTCCACTGCGTGGCAGTCCAAAACCCATGACCGAAGACGTGCTGAACAAGGGCCATTCATCGGAGCCTTTCCAACTTGTGCTGCGTTTTGGCGATGGGCGGTCGGTTCAGGCTCCTCATTGGCATGCGGCGCGCCGTCCACGAGCGGCAGCCGTGCCACGAGAAGATTCTCAATTACCAAAAGAACGGAACGCCCTACTGGTTCAAGATCGCGATCACGCCGATCACCGATGAAGCCGGCCAGCCGCGGTGGTTGGTGGCGCGGGAGCGGGAACTGCCGGAACTCTTCGCGGCATAATTCGGATTGAGGCCGGGCCGTGGCCGACCGGGCGATCTTCGTGACTGCGCAGTTGCGCAGAGCGGCGAGTCTGCGCCAAGCTGCGCGCCCTCAGTTTCACTCCTCCACCCACCTCTCTCTATGGGACGCCAATGGCTCCAAGCAAAACGTGAAGTCGCCGGCCTGAAAAAAGGCCTGATGGTCGGCAAACTGGTCAAAGAAATCATGGTGGCCTCCAAGCTCGGCGGCCCCGATCCCGACGGCAACGCGCGCCTCTTCGCCGCGGTGGAGAAAGCGCGCCGGCAGAGCGTGACCCGCGATGTCATCGAGCGGGCGATCAAGAAAGGCGCGGGCATCGGCGCCGAAAAACTCGTCCTGGAACACGTCGTTTTCGAAGGCTACACACCGCACAAAGTGCCGGTCATCGTCGAGGTGATGACCGACAATAACAACCGCACCGCGCCGGACATGCGGCTGCTTTTTAAGAAGGGCCAGCTCGGCGCGCCAGGCAGCAACAAGTTCCTCTTCGACCACGTCGGCATCGTCGAGGCGCATCATCCCGAAGCCAGCACCGACCTCGAATCCGCCGCCATCGAAGCCGGCGCCAATGAAGTCGAGCCGCTGGCGCACGAGCAAAACGACGACATCCCGGCGGGCGTGGCGGGCGCACGTTTCCTCACCGATCGCACGGCCACCGCCGCGGCCTCGAAATGGCTGGCCGCAAATGGCTGGACGGTGGTGACCAGCGAACTCGGCTACGTGCCGAAGCAGTTTCCGCCGATCACGGACGCGCAAAAGGAAGAAGTCGGCGAGTTCCTGCAAGCGATCGAGGATCACGACGACGTGCATCGCATCTGGGCCGCGCTGAAGTAGCAGGCGGGCTAAGCGCGGGCGGACTCCCGCACGCTCCAAAGCAGCGGCAGGGCGACGCCCCAGGCGAGCAGCACCTGGAGAAGGATGAGCACATGGAAGTAGGAAAATGACGCGCCGGCCGGAAGCACGACCGCATTCCACGCCGCGGGGAGATGATCTTTGATCCAGCCGCCGCTGAGCGCGCCGAACGCGCCGATCACGCCGACGAAAGACCAATGCACGGCCATGGCCACGGTGCGCCCGGCATTGGGCGTGAAGACTTGCGTGAGGCGTAACTGGCAGAGCTGCATGCCGCCGTAGAAGCCGCCGATGATGAGTGACGCGACGCTCATCAGCACCACTGGCTGCGGCACCGCGCCGAATAGCGGCAGGTGCAGTGGAGCGGGCGCGGCGAAGAACCACGCGAGGGTGAAAAGCGGGCCGACCGCGACGAGAAACATCGCCACCCGCCGCGCGCCGTATTGGTCGATGCGATGACCGATCGGGTGCGACCACAGGACCGCACCCAAAGCCGACGCGAGGACGAGACACGAGGCCTGCGAGTAGGTCGCGCCGAACGCTTCGTGCAGATAGACGACGTTGAAGAAACCGGGGGTGCCGTTGAAATATCCGGGCAGCGCGAGCGCCGCCGTCCAGGCCCCCATGGCCAGCGTCAGCCGCCGGAAATCGCGGCTGCGCAGCGGTGCGGCGATGCGGCGCCACGGAGTTTGTCCCGGTTCGCTGCGCACCGGCGCGGGCTCGGCGACGCCGAGATGAACGACGATGTCGGCCACCCCAAAGATGGCCGCGATGGCAAACACCATGGTGAAACCCAGCAGGCCGGCTCCGGGTCGGTTGGTTGCATCCAAGATCCACCCGTAGGCCAGCGCCGCCAGTAGGACGACGACGGAGAGTAACCGCTGGCGGCCGCCCCAAAACCGGCCGGCGCGGTTCGCCGGCAGGAGATCTGCCATCCAGCTCAGCCACGGCGCGGTGCTGGCATTGCCCAGTATGTCGCTCACCCCGAGGGCGATGATGAGCACGATCACCCAATAAGCGCCGCCCTCCGGCCAGAGAATCGGCAGCAGAGCCGGCACCAGCCAGAGCGCGCGATGGATGATCGCCACGATCGCCCAAAACGTCTTCCGGCGCTCCAGGCGCTCGACCAAAAAGGCCGATGGCAGTTGGGCAAACATTGCGGCCTGCCGGACCGCGCCCATGAGGCCGAGTTGAAAACCGCTCGCCTTGATTGCCTCCATGAAAAGCGGCAGCGGCAGACCATACACGGCCACGATCCAGACCGTCCCGAGCGCACCTGCGACGACGTTTTTGCGCATCGACGCCCTGAGTTCCTCTTCGGAAATCTCGGGATGGTCGGTGACGGAAGGCGGCATGGACGAAAACGTCCATCACAGCGGAGGCTCCACGGTGGAGCAAGCGCGGGCGCGCTTAGTACGGCTTGGCGATGACGCGCCGCTGCGGATCGAGCGCCGAGGCCGTCTTGTAGATATTGGCCGGCGTGACCGTCTTCAGTTCGTAGCCCTTGAGCACAAACTCGGGGTAAAAGCCGTTGCTCGCCGGCTCATAGACCGTGTCCCCGGAGAAGGCTCCGTAAAGCTTGTATTCGTAGTTCTTGTCGCTGCCGAGTTTGCCCAGTTCCCGATCGGGCGCGAGCTTCTGGTGTTCGTTGAGCATCACCATTTTGGCCGTGCTCCAGGCCTGGCCGGGCTTCCGCACGTAGCCCCAGAACTTGTAGTCCACCTTGTAATAACGGCGGCCAATGAAGTAGTCGCCCGGCGGCTCGGCGGCGATTTCCGCGAGCATGGCGGCGCGCGATATGGCGTTGGGGTCCGCCGTGGCGCAGCCCGAAAAAAAGCCGAGGCCGAGGACGAACGAGAGGAGGACAGCGCAACGCCGCAGGAGGAGGGATGACATTTTTAAACCAGGCCCATTTTGCCGAGGAACGGCTCCAGCCAATCGGCCAGGGCGTCTTCCTTCAGCGAGTGCGGTTCGGGGATCGAACCGAACAACCGCCACGATTCGGTATGGCTGACCGATTCGCCCGGCGCGAGCGTGCGCAGTGGGCTGAGCGTCTCGATCTCCAGCATCTGGGCGTTGCTGAAGGTTTCGAAATTGCAGCCGAAGTCGGGATACGTCGCGCCTTCTTCGTAGCCGAAGGTCTTGATGAAAAGTGCGTGGCGGGTGAGGTAACCGACCCATTTCATGCGGTGCGCCAGGCCCAGCTTCGTCGGCGAACTGTGCGGGGTCTGGCGCAGGGTGATGAATTCCCGGCCCCAGCGCCAGCGGTCGTCGGACGTATCCGTGTACGGCCAGAGAACCTCGATGCGGTTCGGCAAAAGGTCGCGCGGGTGTTCGCCGAGTGGTGGACGCGGGATGATCTCCAGTCCGCCGGGTTCGACGACGGTGATCCCCCAGGTGGCGAGGGTCGCGGGCGTCGGGCCGGCGTTGGTCGCGCGGTGTTCGAGCGTCACCTCCGAAGTGTCCGCCGCGAGCGTGATCGTCAGCTCTTTCTTGATCTGCCACAGTGCCGTCGCGGGATTTTCGAGCCGGACGCCATTCGGCAACAGCTCGTGCGTGACCGATGCGTTATCCGGGGAATAGGTGCGCTCGTCCTCCGGCGCGAGCCAGATGCGGTGGCCGCCGCGAGCGACAAACTCCGCCTCGCCCGTCTTGCCCAGTTCCTCGGCATTGGTCTTGAGGATGTTCTTCCCGCCGGGCAGATGGCAGTAGCATAGGACGCGCGGCCCGACATCGAGCGTGATGATCAGTTCGGCGTGCTCGTTGGCGAGGCGCAGGCAATTTGGCCAGCCACCAAAGGACGTAGGTTCAATTTTCATCGGTCGTTTTGCGCACCTTGGCGAGCAGCGCGGGCTGCCGCTGGAGGTGACTGGTCAGGGCTTCGATGGCGCGGAGCGTCGGGGGACTGATGTGATGTTCCATGCCTTCGACATCGTGATAGATCACCTCATCGTCGAGGCCAAGGAGTTTAAGGAAGTCGGTCAGGAGTTGGTGGCGGTGGGTGATGTTCTGCGCCAAGGCCTCACCGGCCGTGGTCAGCACCAGGCCGCGGAACTTTTCGTACTTGAGCAGCCCCTCCGCATCGAGCCGCTGGACCATGTTCGTCACGCTCGCCTTCGAGATCTGCAACCGCTGGGCGATGTCCACGACCCGCGCGTAGCCCTTCATATTGATCAGCTCGAGGATGCGCTCGAGATAATCCTCCACCACGGAAGAGGTATGACGGTTGGGTTTCGCGAGCGGCATGGAAGCAGCGATAGCGGCGGCAGGGAGGGATGGTCAAGTGCGCGCCCGGTCGCCGCCTGAAGAATCCTCCTCGAACAAAGTTAGCCTCGTCTAACTTTGTTATTGCATTGAACCACGAGGGGCGCTTTTCTCCCGGCGCCATGAAGCTCTTTTTTTCCGCTCATTTCCTCATCGGCGGGCTCGCCGCGCTGTTTTCCGCCAGCTCCGGCGGGCTCTACGCCGGTCCTGCGTCGGAATTTTCGCCGGACAAATCCGGCTATCACCTTTTCAACCCCACTCCGCGCGCCTTCATGCGCGAGATGAGCACCGACCGCCCGGACCAGACGGAGAGCCCCTACACCGTCGATGCCGGTCATGTGCAGGTGGAGATGGATTTCGTGAATTTCACCTCCGACCGCCACAGCCCCGATGGCGTGCGCACCGAGACCTGGAACGTCGCGCCGGTGAACCTGAAAATCGGCCTGCACAACCGCGTCGATTTGCAGGTCATCTTCGACAACTACCTCGACGTGCGGACGCGCGAATCCGGCGTAACCGGGCGGGCGAGCGGCTTTGGCGACATCACCGCGCGACTGAAAATCAATCTCTGGGGCAACGACGGCGGCCCGACCGCGCTGGCCATCATGCCATTCGTCAAACTCCCGCTCGACGCCTCGAATCTGCGCAATGGCCGCACCGAGGGCGGCATCATCGTGCCGCTCGCCGTCGCCCTGCCGGGGGGCTGGGGCATGGGCCTGATGACGGAGGTGGACTTCGTGAGCGACGGCGACGACGGTCACGACATCGAATGGCTGAACTCCATCACTTTCAGCCGCGATCTGACCACGCAGCTCGCCTTTTATGTCGAATTAGTCGCCGTGGTCGGCACCGCGCCCGGCTTCGACTGGCAGGCCCAGGCGGATACCGGCCTGACCTTTGCCGTGTCCGACAACGTCCAGCTCGATTGCGGCTGCAACTTCGGTCTCACCCGGCCGGCCCCGGATTTCCAGCCCTTCGCCGGTCTCACCGTCCGCTTCTGACTCGTCACTCACTCCGCCTTCCATGACTCGCCTCACCGTCTCCCTCTTCATCCTGCTCGCCTTCGCCGCGCCCTCCTTTGCTGCGAAAAAACGCGTCGTCACGACGTTCACGATCATCGCCGAAATGGCGCAGAACGTCGCCGGCGAACACGCCACCGTCGAATCCATCACCAAACCCGGCGCGGAAATTCACGGCTACGAGCCGACGCCCGGCGACATCGTCAAGGCGCAGCGCGCAGACCTCATCCTCTGGAATGGACTGAACCTCGAACGCTGGTTCGAGAAGTTCTTCCGCAACCTGCGCAATGTCCCGAACGCCGTGCTCACCGAAGGCATCGCCCCGCTCGGCATCGACGAAGGCCCTTACACCGGCAAACCCAACCCGCACGCCTGGATGTCGCTGCAAAACGCCGTGATCTACGTCGAAAATATCCGCAAGGCGCTGGTGAAAATCGACCCCGCCAATGAAGCCGCCTACACCGCGAACGCCGCCGCCTACACCGCAAAGTTCCAGGCCATCGAAGGCAGCGTGAAGACGAAGCTGGCCCGCGTGCCGGAAGGCCAGCGCTGGCTGGTCACGAGCGAGGGCGCCTTCCCCTATCTCGCGCGCAGTCTCGGGCTGAAGGAACTTTTCCTCTGGGCCGTGAACTCCGACCAGCAGGGCACGCCGCAGCAAGTGCAGAAGGTCATCGACGGCGCACGGGCGAACAAAATCCCGGTGGTTTTCAGCGAGAGCACGGTGAGCGACAAACCGATGCGCCAGGTGGCGAAGGAAACCGGCGCGCGCTACGGCGGCGTGCTGTATGTCGATTCCTTGAGCGACGCGAAAGGTCCGGTGCCCAGCTACCTGCGGCTGCTCGAATACGACGTGGAAACCATCGTGAAGGGCCTGCTCGGCGAATGAGCAACGCCCCGCTGCATCTCGAAGTCCGCAACGTCACCGTCACCTACCCCAATGGCAACGTCGCCCTGCGCGACGCCAGCTTCCGGCTCGATGGCGGCACGGTCTGCGCGCTCGTCGGCGTGAATGGCAGCGGCAAATCCACGCTCTTCAAGGCGATCATGGGCTTCGTCCGCCCGAGCAAAGGCCAGGTGCTGGTCTCCGGCGACGACATCGAGGCCGCGCAGAAACGCAACCTCGTGGCCTACGTGCCGCAGAGCGAAGAGGTCGATTGGACCTTCCCGGTGAGCGTCTGGGACGTGGTCATGATGGGCCGCTACGGCTACATGAATTTCCTCCGCATCGCCCGCGCGGAGGACAAGCGGATCGTCGAGGAGAGCCTCGTGCGGGTCGGCATGCTCGACTTCCGCGAGCGGCAGATCGGCGAGCTGAGCGGCGGGCAAAAAAAGCGCGTTTTCCTCGCCCGCGCGCTCGCCCAGCAGGGCCGCGTGATCCTGCTCGACGAGCCGTTCACCGGCGTGGATGTGCAGACTGAAACGGCGATCGTCGAACTGCTGCGCGCGCTCCGTCGCGAAGGCCGGCTGATGCTGGTCTCGACGCACAACCTCGGCTCCGTGCCGGAATTTTGCGACCAGGTCGTGCTCGTCAACCGCACCGTGCTGGCCTGCGGCCCGACCAATGAAGTCTTCACCGAAGACAATCTCACCCGCGCCTTTGGCGGCGTGCTGCGGCACTTCCGCTTTGACGAATCGACGGTGCAGCGTCACGACGGCCGCACCGTCACGCTGCTGACCGATGACGAACGCCCGCTGGTCTTCGGCAAAGGCGGCCACCTCGAATACAGCCACCGCGAGGGGCGGGAGGAGATCGTGAAACAGCGCGCGGAAGAGCCGGACGACGAATGAGCGAAAGCGTCTCACGTTTCAGGCTTCAGCAAGCGGCCGTCATTCTGAGCGGAGCAACGCGGGGGTGGTGGCGGCGTGGGCGGCGGCGCGCTGCGCAGTCGAAGAATCCCGGGCGTCCACGGGCGATGTCGCACGGCAGCACCGGGATCCTTCGACTGCGTTCCGTTCCGCCTGCGCCCGCGACGGAACTCCGCTCAGGATGACACGCCGTTCGATTCGAGATCGCGACCGCCGAACCAGCAGTTGGCCGGGCGCTGACGGACTTTTAAGCCGATGATCGAAACGCTGCTCACGCCGCTGCAGTACGAGTACATGCTCAAGGCCATCTTCGTGAGCGGCCTGATCGGCGGGGTGTGTGCGTTTCTCTCGTGCTTTGTGATCCTGAAAGGCTGGTCGCTGATGGGCGATGCGCTTTCCCACGCCGTCGTGCCGGGCGTGGCCGTCGCCTACCTGGCAGGCTGGCCCTTTGCTGCCGGCGCATTTTTCACCGGCCTGCTCGCGGCACTCGGCATGGGCTTTGTGAAAAAGAAAACGCGGCTCCGCGAGGACGCGGTCATTGGCGTGGTTTTCACCGCGTTTTTCGCGCTCGGGCTGCTGCTGATCTCGATGTATCCGAGCACTATCGACCTGCGCACGATCATCTTCGGCAACATCCTCGGCATCTCCGATCCCGACATCTGGCAGGTCGTGATCATCTCCACGGTCACGCTCGCCGTGCTCGGCGCGAAGTGGCGCGACCTGCTGCTTTTCTGCTTCGACCCGCAACAAGCGCGCGCCCTCGGGCTGAATGTCGCCGCCCTGCATCTCACGCTGCTCACGCTGCTTTCCGCCACCGCCGTCGCCGCGCTGCAAACCGTCGGCGCGTGCCTCGTCGTCGCCATGCTCGTCACGCCCGGCGCGACCGCGTATTTGCTCACCGACCGCTTTGGCAAAATGCTCGGCATCGCCGCGGCGATGGGCGTCGGCACTTCGCTCGTCGGCGCGTATGCCAGTTACTTCTTCGACGGTTCGACGGGTGGCTGCATCGTCACCTTGCAAAGCGCGCTCTTCGTCGTCGCGCTTGTCTTCGCGCCCAAGCACGGCCTGCTCGCCCAGCGCGCTCAACGCCACGCGGCGGCTTGACGGAAAATCCGAAATCCGAATGTCGAAATCCGCAACAAACTTCAAAAAGAGAGAAAGGGGAGAAAACACTCCACGCGCCCCCTTCGTTTTTCCTTCGTTTCCAATCTTTGGAATTTGTTGCGGATTTTGGATTTCGGATTTCGGATTTTCCACCGCCGCCTGATGGAAAAGCTTCTCGAACCTTTCCAGTTTCCGTTCATGACCGACGCCATGTTCGTTGGCGCGTCCGTCGCCGCGGTGTGCGCGGTGCTCTCGTGTTTCCTCGTGCTCAAAGGCTGGTCGCTGATGGGCGACGCGATTTCCCACGCCGTCCTGCCCGGCATCGTCATCGCCTACGCCATCGGCGCGCCGCTCGCGCTCGGCGCCTTCGCGTCCGGGCTGTTCTGCGCGGTCTCCACCGGCTTCATCAAGGCCCACTCGCGGGTGAAGGAGGACACCGTCATGGGCGTCGTTTTCACCGGGCTGTTTGCCTTCGGCCTCGTCCTTTTCACCAAGATCAAGACCGACCTGCACCTCGATCACATCCTCTTCGGCAACATCCTCGGGATCGAACCGCGCGACCTCATCGAGAGCTGCGCCGTCGCCGGCATCACCCTCGTCATCGTGCTCACGCTGCGCCGCGACCTGCTGCTCTTCTGCTTCGATCCGAATCACGCCCGCGCCATCGGCCTGCCCACGCAGTTTCTCTACTACCTGCTGCTCTCGCTGCTCGCCGCGACGATCGTCGCCGCGCTGAAAGCCGTGGGCATCATCCTCGTCATCGCCATGCTCGTGACGCCCGGTTGCATCGCCTATTTGCTGACCGATCGCTTCAACCGCATGCTCTGGATCGCCACCGGAAGCGCCGTGTTTTCCAGCCTCGCCGGCGTCTATGTCAGCTTCTTCCTCGATGCTTCCACCGCGGCCTGCATGGTCCTGGTGCAGGCGCTGATCTTCCTCCTCGTCCTCGTCTTCGCGCCGAAATACGGCCTGCTCGCCGCGCCGCGCGCCACGGCGTGAGGCGCAGGATCTCCGGGTCTAAAAAAATTTCCGTCTGCAAGTCAGCGGCGCGCGCCGGAGCGAGCAAAGTAGGCGGCTCTTCCCAGAGCCGCGCGGGCCGGGGGGCGGGGGCCGGGGGGCGGGGACCGCGGGGACCGGGGACCGGGGACCGCGGGACTGGGAAGTCCCGCCTACGTTGCCGCTCGAGCCCGAAACCATTTTTTTGGCAGATGCTCTACCGCCCGACCAGCACCGCCGCGGCCTGCTGGTTCCAGCCGATCACCGGCACGAGGGCGCGTGTGAGTTGCAGCTTCTCCAGCGCGAGCGCCGCGGTGACCACTTGCAATAGCGCGCTCGCGCCCGGCGCTTCGCCAAAGCTCGTCTTCGGCGCAAAACGCCGCACCGCCCCGGCGCGGCCCGCGAGCGCCTGCGCCTCGGCCCGATCGACAAAAGAACGGTTGGCCGACGACACCACCACCTCCTCCGGCGCTTCGCTGGAAAAATCCGCGAGCACCCGCCCCAGCGCCGCGGAAGCGTCGCGCTGCCGCACAAACGGCGCACCCGGATGCGTGTGCAATTTCCAACGACCGTCGCGCCGCAACACAACCGCGGCCGCACCTTCCGCCAGCGGCGTGCGGGCCAGCCGCCAATCGGCATACGCTTCGCATAAAATCCAATCGCACTCCTCCGCGCCCACCACCACACACTGGTCGATCCCGCCGAGGGCGAGCAATTGCGCGGCGAAGTGCAGCGCCGTCAGCCCGATCGAGGCATCACCGACCAGCGTGTAGCTCGCGCCGTCGATGCCCAGGAGCGCCGCCAGATGGCTGGCCGGCGCGTTATAGACCGTCTCGGGAAAAAGCAGCGGACTGGCCGCGTTCGCGCCCTGCTTCACGATCTGCTCGTAATATTTGCGCGTGTAGAGCACGCCGCCATCGCTGATCGCGAAAACGACCGCGGTGCGCGCCGCCAGTTCCGGCGTCATTTTCAGGCCCGCGTCTTCGAGCGCCGCCAATCCCGCCGCGACCGCAAACAGGCTGATCGCGCTCGATCGTCGCAAGCGAGGGTGGCGACCGATCGGCTCGACGAGCTTGAGCGGGACCGGCAGGTAGTCGTGCGCGCGGCCCGTCTCGGGATTCGTCAGCCGCTTCCGCTCGCCCACGTCCCCGCGATCCAGACGCGCCCACACTTCATCGAGACCCGTGCCCAGTGGCGTGACCCAGCCGAGGCCGGCGATGTGGGCCTTCACGATGGCACCTCCTCGATGACGATCGATGCATTCGTCCCGCCGAAACCGAATGAATTCGACACCACGCAGCGCAGGCGCGCGTCGCGCGAAACGTTCGCCACGACGTTCAGCCGCCAGGCGGGATCGAGTTCCGTGAAGTTGATATTGGGCGGCAGAAACTGCTGCCGCAACGCGAGCACCGAGAATACCGCCTCGATCGCGCCCGCCGCGCCGAGCGCGTGGCCCATCATGGATTTCGTCGAACTCACCGGCACGCGCTCGCCGAAAACCTGCGCGATGGCCGTGCCTTCGGTCGCGTCGTTGAAGGCCGTCGCCGTGCCGTGGGCGTTGATGTAATCGACTTCCGCCGGCGTGCGCCGCGCATCCGCCAGCGCGCGCACCATGGCCTGCCGCGGCCCGATGCCGCTCGGGTGCGGCTGGGTGAGGTGGTGGCTGTCCGTGGAGATGCCGTAGCCGGTGATCTCGGCGAGGATAGGCGCGCCGCGCCGCTGCGCGCTCGCCATTTCCTCCAGGGCGAGGAGCGCCGCGCCTTCGCCGAGCACGAGGCCGGTGCGGCTCTTGTCGAAAGGGCGGATCTTCTCCGATGTCGAGGCCTGCAAGGAATCGAAGCCGGCAAAGACCATCTCGGAAATCGCATCGTAGCCGCCGCACAGCACCCGCTGATGCAGACCCGCGCGCACGAGTTGGAAGGCGTGACCGACGGCATTCGTGCCCGAGGCACAGGCATTGGCGATAATCTGGCTCGGCGCGCCCCAGCCGCAGGCCTGCCGGGCATCGAGGACGGGCTTGGGCGGCAGATAATTTGCCAGCCATCCCGCGCGCTCCCGCGTTTTGCGCTGCTCCACCAGAGCGCGATAAAATGCTTCGCCAAAACTCATCCCACCACTGGTCGTGCCGATGATCAGCAGCTCCGGTTGAAACACGGGATCACCGGCCAGCACTTCGCGCCCGGCGGCCATCATCATGTGGCTCGCCCGATGCAAACTCGGATCGCCCGGCAACGCCGTCACCTGCCCGGCCGTCTTACAGCGCGTCTTGCTCACGTCGAAGGCAGTGACCGCCGAAACGCCATCCCTTCCGGTGCGCAACGCCACCGCAGTTTCCGTCGCGCCCACCCCCAGCGGACTCACCACACCCACCGCCGTGACGACGACGCGAAAGGGTGGGACAGGGGCGGGCAACGACATGAGGCGAAAGGGGATTGTCTCGCGGGCGGCGAAAGGTGCGCAACCCGCAATTCTTGCTGTTTTACGCCCCACTCGTTCCGCTAGATACGCGGATGAAACAACTCACCACCGAAGACCATGTGCCGCCGCGTCAGGCGCTCCGCATGCGCTTCTTCTGGTTCCTGGCCGGGGCCGGGCTGAATTACCTGCTCATCGCCACCCCTTTCAAATGGCTGCGGGCCAATACCGAGCTGCCCATCTGGGGCATCTCCGCGTGCAGCATCGGCGTCAGCACGTCGTTCTTCTTTTTTTGGAACTACTTCATCAACTTCCGCAGCGACGCCCGCAAACGCGACGCCCTGCCGCGCTACATCGGCGCGGTCGCCTGCATGTGGGCACTGTCCTCGACCACCCTCACCCTGCTCAAACATTCCGACTGGCATTTTTCCTTCACCGTGGGCCAGTTCCCGCTCGATCTCGACATCGTCGCCACCCAGTTCTTTTTGGCCGGGCTGAAATTTTTCCTCTACCACAAGTGGGTCTTCCCGGTGCCGAAGGAGCCGTAATGAGTTGGGAAAAACTGGCCGGGCATCGGATCGCCGAGGCCATCGCGCAGGGCGAATTCGGCGACCTGCCGGGACGTGGTCAGCCAATCGATCTGGCGGACTACTTCGCGCTCTCGCCCACCGAACGCGCGGGAGTCGCGCTGCTCAAAAACGCCGGCGTGCTGCCGCCGGAAATCGAGTAGCGGAAACAAATCGCCGCGCTCGAGGCAGCGCTGGAAAGCTCCGCAGACCCGGTCGAGCGGACGCCTCGGCAGGCGGAGTTGCAGGAAATGCACGTCGCTTTCGCGATGGTGATGGAGCGCAGACAGCGAAGAGAGCCGGGTGCTTGGCGGGAGCGATGCAGTGGCGGTTGGATGGAAAACGCAGAGACGCAGAGACGCGGAGGGGAGACCGGCCACGAAACTCCGGCAAACTCTCGGTCCGGCTTCCGGACACTGTCTCGGCGCTCTCCGCGCCTTTGCGTCTCGGCGTTTCTCCCCTCGCCGTTCGGACTCTCTGCATCGTTGCGGCTTAGCCTTAAAACGTGAATGGGATGTCCACGAACGACACAAAAAAGCACGAAAGGAAGGAGTTGCGGGGACGGCCGCCTGCCCCCGCTGGGTGAGCCCAAGGACCGGAAACCCTCTTTCTTTCGCGCCTTTTCGTGGGTTCGTGGACCCATCGCCGGATTTAGGACTAGAACGCGATGCGCACGCCGCCGCTCACGCCGTGGCGGTCGTAGTTCGTCCGGCCCAATTCACCGTCGTAGTAGAGATAGGTCGAAAACGTTTCGCTGCACTGGACGGCCACACCCGCGCCGACGAGCACGCTGTCGCGCCCGAGTTC
>Ga0105047_10011727_pt1 | contig 14189 bp, 13 predicted proteins | sample MAT04_FD_78384 | JGI IMG/M metagenome (GOLD analysis project Ga0105047, IMG submission 78384) | Freshwater microbial communities from Lake Fryxell liftoff mats and glacier meltwater in Antarctica - MAT-04 (megahit assembly) | ecosystem: Environmental > Aquatic > Freshwater > Ice > Liftoff... | reverse complement strand
ATATAGCTATACCATCTCTTGTCAACGACAAGATAGCAAAGTCTGTAAAAGTGAAAGTAGATGCTACCTTGGATGTTTTAAAATAGTAAATGAGAGGATGCTATATTTTTAGCCAAAAACCGGAAAAGGATAGAATGTAATCATCTGAATATCAACGATTTGAAATTTTAAATAAATACATATTGAATCATGCGAAACATTACCTTTTTTACCCTATTATTATCGATGTTTTTTTCATTTGCATATGGTCAGGATGATGATTTATTGTCATTGCTGGGCGACGAAGAAACCATAGATTATACCAACGCCAGTTTTAAAACCAACAGGGTTATTAATTTGCATTCATTGGAAAGTACTGCAGGTGGCGTTTTGGACTTTAAAATAGGTCATAGATTCGGTACATTAAATGGTGGTTTTTATGAGCTTTTTGGATTGGACAATGCCAATATCAGAATTGGATTTGATTACGGTTTGTCGGATGTCATAACTATTGGGGTAGGAAGAGGAAGTTTTGAAAAAACATACGATGGTTTTGTCAAATATAAATTTCTGCGGCAGAGCACGGGGAAGAGAAAAATGCCTTTTACTGCGGCTATTTTGCTGACATCAGCTATACAGACCTTAAAATGGGCCAATCCAGAAAGAGAAAATTACTTCTCTAACAGATTATACTATACTTCTCAATTGATCATCGGAAGAAAATTCAGCGAATCCTTCAGCTTGCAACTCAGCCCGACGATGGTACACCGCAACTTGATCAAAACCAATACGGAAAAGAACGATGTGTATGCACTTGGAGCAGCGGGAAGAATTAAACTCAGCAAAAGACTGGCTTTAAACGCAGAATATATCTATCTGCTGCCTGATCAGGTGGCCGGCAACATTACCAATTCATTGTCTATCGGCTTCGATATTGAGACAGGTGGTCACGTGTTCCAGCTACACTTTACCAACAGCACGTCCATGATAGAAAAAGGTTTTATTACAGAAACTACCAATTCATGGGACAATGGAGGCATTCATTTTGGTTTCAATGTGAGCAGAGTATTTACAGTCAAAAGGAAGAAATTGGAGTAGTAGTTGTAGTCTGCAAACTATTAGCAAGTGATTATTTATTTTCAGTGATTCTTCTATTCTATACTTTTGTATGTGAAGCCAAAAAATTATCAAAGGTAGATGTGGTTGCTTCATATAAAAAAATCAAATTAACTTTAAAGAATATCTGACAGTTTAACGCTTCTTTCGAAAGCTGTTTTCCCGCTTTCTGTTCTGACCAGGTTTCCGCATGCTACATCCAGGTCATGCTCAAAAAATAGGAAATGTTTTCCATCCGATGCCCTTTCGTGTAGGATTTGTTTTTCTTTCAGACTTTCCAGTGGTCTCATATCGTATGCCATGATGTAGGGTAGGGGTATGTGGTGATGAGAAGGTATCAGATCTGCACAATATATCATTGTATTTCCTGATGGTAAGGAGATATATGGTATCATCATCGCTTCAGTATGTCCATACACAAAACTTAGCGTAATATGTTCTGAAAAACGAATACCTTCTTCAACATCTATAAAATGCAGCACACCGGCAGTATTAAGGGGTACAAAGTTTTCTTTTAGAAAAGAAGCTGCCTCACGAGCGTTTGGCTCAAATGCCCAATCATAATGTACCTGATTGGTCCAATATTTTGCATTTGGAAAAGTGGGTACAATGTCTCCAGTCGGGTCAAACTCCAAAGCTCCGCCCACGTGGTCAAAATGAAAGTGGGTAAGCAATACATCTGTAATATCCGTTTTCTTCAGCCCAATATTTGCTAATGCATCATCAAAATCGATATTGTCGTGTGGGTAAAAATGTTTCCTGAATTTTTCATCCTGTTTTTTACCAACACCCGTATCTATCAGAATTTTTCTGTCTCCATCTTCTATCAAAAGACATCTCATCTGCCAGGTACATAGATTATCATCGTCTGCGGGATGTAGTTTTTGCCACATTCTCTTGGGTACAACCCCGAACATGGCTCCTCCGTCGAGTTTAAATTTTCCTGTTTCTATGATATGTAACTTCATCTACTGTAATTTGTGCTTATTTTAAAACCCGATTTTTTTCTTATCCAATTTCTTCACTTTAGTTGCGAGATGTATCATTTTTATAGCTGAATGTGCTGCTTCTATGCCTTTATTGCCATGTTTACCACCCGCTCGGTCGATGGCCTGTTGCATGTCATTTGGCGTGAGTACACCAAAAATAACCGGTTTCCCGGATACTACACTCAGTGTCATTATACCACTGGCTACTGCATTGCTGATATACTCGTCATGTTTGGTTTCTCCCTTGATCACACAGCCAATACAAATAACGGCATCTAGTTTATGGTTGGATAAAAGTAGTTTTGCACCCGAAGGCAACTCAAATGCACCAGGGACACTGATGGTCAAAAGGTCATCATCTTCACAACCGTATTTTTTTAATTCGCTGATGCAATCGTCCCGCATAGCAAACGTTATGTCGTGATTCCACTCTGCAGTAACGATTCCGATTTTTGCGTTTTCCAATTTTACCAATTGGTCTATTTCAGGTGTAGATAAATTTTTATTTGCGCTTGACATGAGTATTTTCTTAGGATAAATAAAAAAGGCAGAATTTAAACGTAAATTCTGCCTTTCGGGTTTTTATTTTGTATAATATTTTACTGAAGTCTGGCTAAAAGTTTTTCAGCATCTCTGAATTCATTGGAATCAGGGTATTTTGATTTTATTATTTCAAGCTGCTCAGTAGCTTCTTTTGTTTTACCTTCTGAATAGTACAACATAGCTAATTTGTGTATATAGTATGGTGCTAACATTTCATTTTCAGTTGATGACGCCGCTTTCTTATAAAAACTCATGGCTTTTTCTTTGTCTCCCAATTCTGCATGTGCATCTCCGAGAGCGCCTGATTTCATGATTGAAGTTACCTCATCACCAGCAGAATAGTCTTCCAGGTACGTGACTGCATCTTCATATTTTCCTAAATTAAGATAAGAAATACCAGCGTAGTATTTGGCAAGATTTGCTGCTTTGGTTCCACTGTAATTATCAATAATACCAAGGAATCCATCAAAACCACCTCCCGGATTTTCAAGCGCAAGAGCAAATGAGTCTTTAGCAAAAACTTCTTCTGCTTTATACATTGCATTCACAGCTTCTTTTTCCTTCGGTCCGATATAAAGATATTTGTAAGCAAAATATATCGCCGCTAATAAACCAACACCGAGAATAACATAAGAAATAATCTTTTGATTCTCTTCGAAAAAGTTACTTTTGGCTACCTGGCTGCCTTTTACCTCCACCACATCAATGATTTCATCTGAACCGCCCGGTGATTTTCCTTTTCTTTGTGACATAATTGTGTTTTTTAAAAATTTGCGCAAAAGTAATAATTTCGTTTGTATTAATAAATTTTTGTTCAAGTTTATATCGAATTTTCTTAATTTGTAGTGGATTAATCAATATATTGAAGGATTCTACGCCGCTGGAACAATTTCTTAGCCTACCTTTGATCTGCTTGTTAATCATGTTTATTGGGAATTAATTTAGCTGACTAACTAAAATTACGTGTCATTTTTATTTCTGCTTATAAAAAATCATATCTTTGTCTCCCGAAATGGAACAAGGTAAAATTATAGTATCATCCGATAGGTTTCAACTTACGCTGTTGAGGCTTTGTCACCAGATTTTAGAGCATCATATCCATCCTGAAGAACTTTGTATTATCGGTATTCAGGAGCGAGGTGTTTTTCTGGCTGAAAGAATAAAAACCAGTCTCGCACACATGTTGGGTGTTCAATCCTTTTATTATGGTATGCTGGATATTACCTTCTATAGAGATGACTTCCGTAGACGGGATACTCCTATCAAAGCATCTTCAACGCAGATTGATTTTCTGGTTGAGAATAAAAATGTTATTCTGGTGGATGACGTACTCTATACCGGGCGTACAGTCCACGCAGCTATGGCTGCATTGCAGGATTTCGGCAGACCACAGAAAATAGAGATGCTTTGTATGGTAGATCGAAGATTTAATCGCCATTTCCCGATAAAAGCCGACTACTTTGGCATCGCTGTGGATGCAGTTGATGAAGCTTATGTTCGTGTAGAATGGGAACAAAAAGATGGCGAAGACAAAGTCTTGCTTTTTTCCGGTAAAAATGATTAACAAATAACGCTGAATAATATTATGTATCTTTCGCAACTCAGTACAAAACATCTTCTTGGAATAAAGTATATTACAAAGGAAGATATTGAACTGATTTTTAAGACTGCGACGGAATTTAAAGAAGTTATCAACAGACCGATAAAAAAAGTACCGTCCCTCAGAGACGTCACGGTTGCCAATGTATTTTTTGAAAATTCTACACGTACCAGAATTTCTTTTGAGTTGGCTGAAAGAAGGCTATCTGCGGATGTAGTTAATTTTGCAGCATCATCATCTTCCGTCAGTAAAGGAGAGACACTTTTGGATACTGTCAATAATATCTTGGCCATGAAAGTAGATATGGTCGTCATGCGGCATCCTGCACCAGGTGCACATCATTTTCTTGCCAAACATATTGATGCCAACATCATTAATGCAGGTGATGGTACCCATGAGCACCCTACACAAGCCTTGCTGGATGCTTATTCCATCCGAGAAAAACTAGGGGAGATAGAAGGCAAAAATATAGTAATAGTGGGTGATATTTTACACAGTAGAGTAGCATTAAGCAATATTTTTTGTCTCAAAAAACTAGGAGCCAACGTTAAAGTTTGCGGACCGTCTACCCTTATTCCAAGGCACATCAACAGCCTGGGTGTAGAGGTAGAATATGATATAAAAAAAGCATTGGAATGGTGTGATGTAGCAAATGTGCTTCGTATTCAACTGGAACGACAGGATATCAAATACATACCATCCTTGAGGGAATATGCAATATACTACGGTATTAATAAACACTTGCTTGACAGTATTAATAAAGATATCGTCATTATGCATCCTGGCCCCATCAATCGTGGGGTGGAAATAACCAGCGATGTTGCTGACTCAAAGCAGTCCATTATCCTCGATCAGGTGGAAAATGGAGTGGCTATAAGAATGGCAGTATTGTATTTGCTCGCGGGTAAAAGGGGATAATGCAGGATATTATATCGATAGATATTTCCAATTATGTTAAAAAAGTATTAATCAGACCCTGATTTGTGATGAAAACATTATAAATTTTGTTTATTTGTCATTCTTATGCAAAAAATGTAAAAGGTATTATTGTTTAATAGTAAAATTTTTATGAAACAGATTAAAAAGACATTACTTTTAATATTGGTTTTTTTAAGCTATTTTTTTGAAAGCGGATCAGCACAAAAGCTGGTTGTAAATTTTGAAATTAGCAATTATCATAACGATACTCTTATCGTTGGTAACTACTTTGGTGAAAAACAAATCGTTAAAGACACCTTATTTGCCAAGGGAAAGGGGAAATTTGAGTGGATGCCTGAAGACAGACCTGAACAAGGGATGTATTTGGTTCTTTTAAAACCTGAGAATACATTTGTTCAGTTTTTGGTGAATGAATCTGAAACTAAATTTTCACTTGACTTTGATGCCAAAGATCTTCTTTCTGTAAAATTTAAGGGTAGCGACGAAAATAAAATGTTTTATGATTATTTGTCTTTTCTGAAGGACAAAAGAGTTCTTGCCGATACACTAAGAGCTAAAAATGAAAGAGCAAAAGTGAATAATACCATAGATAAAGTGGCAGAAGCTGAATTGGATAAACTCGATAAAGATGTTAAAAAATATCAGACAAAATATATATCTGAACATCCGACCACCATTACTGCATTATTGATTAAATCCAATATAGATATCGATGTTCCTGAATTTCAGGGCAACGAAGACAGTGTGAAATTCAAGCGGTATTATTACTATAAAAAACATTATTTTGACAACATTGATCCTAAACATCCTGCTTTGATCCGTACGCCTTTTCTACATCAGAAAGTAGATTATTTTGTCAATAAACTGTCCAATCAGCAACCGGATTCACTAATAAAAACCTTGGATTATGTATTGGAATGGCTGGAAGTCAATCCAGATGCTTATAGGTATTATCTGGCAGATTTTCTAAATAAATACGCTCAGATGAAAATGGTGGGATATGATGCGCTTTATGTTCATTTGGTAGACAAATATTATAATAAAGGCAAGGCATCGTGGGTGAATGAAGAAAATTTGAAAAAAATGAGTGAGAATGCAGACGACCTCAGACCTATTCTGATTGGCAAAAAAATGCCTGAAATAATCACCTATAAAGAAGATAATACACCCGTGAGATTATATGATATTGTATCTCCTTATACCGTCGTGATATTTTGGGCGCCGGATTGCGGACATTGCAAAAAAATCATGCCAGATGTCGTAGAGTTTTATAAAAAGAACAAGGATAAAGGTGTAAAAATGTTAGGTATTTGTACCAAGAGTGGAGATAAAACGAATACTTGTTGGCCGGCAATAAAAGAAAAGGGAATGGAAGATTTTATTAATACTGCTGATGAGTACGGGCGTTATAATCAAAAAGTCAGGATTAAATCTACTCCAAAAATATTTATTCTGGATAGTAAAAAAGAGATCATTATCAAGGATTTGCCGGGCGAAGAACTTGATAGGATATTTAATGAAATCCTGAGTTTTGAAGAAAAGAAAAGGCTGGAAAAGCAATAAAAAGCACTTTTATTGAATTTTTTAATTATTATTTTTTTGTAATACCTAATCCCGGAAGGTTTGAAGGATACATGTATCCATCCTTAAGTATAAATCCACCTTCAAAAAACGGGTCATCAATATCAAAACTGCCGTCAAGATCAAGGTATTTTGTATTCACACAAGAATATGCAGCATGAAGTGCTGCAGTAATGCTGACAATATTTTCATCATTGCATCCCCAAAAAAGAGAAATGCCGGTCTTAAGCGCAATTTCTGCAATTTGGCGAGCACCTGAGATTCCTCCACATTTCATCAATTTGACATTGAAGACACCATATGATTGTGGCTTTTTAGCCAATTTTATTGCTGATTGGATATTAATCAGGGACTCATCAGCTACCAATATATTTATATCTTTGTCACTTAAAGTAGATAAAATGGTATCATCTCCAGCCTTCAATGGCTGTTCTATCAGCTCTACATTGAAACTATTTGTTTTTTGAATGAATTTTTGAAGCTGTACCATATCATATCCCTGGTTGGCGTCCACTCGTAGGGTTATTTTTTTTCCATATGTTTCAGATAGTCTGATCACTCTTTCTATATCTTCATAAACATTTATCCCGGTTTTTATTTTTAAAATCCTGAATCCTTGTAAATAGTATTGTTTTGCTTCTTCCATCATTTCAGCCACGTCTTTTATACCTATGGTGATGGAAGTTGGAAGTGGCTTTACTTTTTGTCCATAAATGTCCAGTACCGAAATATTTTTATATTTTCCGTATGCATCGTGGAGCGCAATATCAATAGCTGCCTGCGTGCCGGGCAAATTAGGTAAAAGCCTGACTATTGAGGTAATTATTTGCTGAAAATCATTGATGTCTTTTCCAAGAAGATTTTGGACTGTCTCACTTTGCAGGTTTTTCAATGTTTTTTGTGGTGTTTCACCTACCACTTCAGGAAAGGGATTGGATGCACCAAAGCCAGTCACACCATTGGCAAGTCTAACTTCAAAAAAAACAATGTCAGTATCATAAAAAGTTTTATAAGCTATGGTGTATGGTTTAGTTAGCGGTAGCTTTTCCGACCAGGCGTGGATACTTACTATTTTCATAAATTATTCCTTAAAACCAAGTTTTTGATTAAGGGAATGATTTTATTTACTCCCTGTTGCAGTGGCAATATTACAGGTATATTCAACTCTTTTTCGTACAGGATTTGAAAATACATAGTTTCATCTTCTGTACAATCTTCAGTATTGACAGCAATAGCAATAACCTTTGATCCATACATTTTTATCAATTCTATTTCAGTTGTAAGTGAATGAATTTCTCCCCAAGACTCTGTATGTTCATAGTACTTTCTTTTGGGTGCATGTATTAGTAGTACATGTTTTGCATTTCCGGAAATTAGTAATTCTGAGCCACATGGTCCACTGGGATTTCTTAACGCCGACTGACCCTCAATTAGTATGATATCAGGATTTGTCTCATTCCAGCAACTTACTATGGCATGTTCGAGTTCTCCGGAAATAAAATCATTTAAAGTCGAATCAAGGACAAAGCCATAATTTCCACCTTGCAGCCAGCCAGTCTGACCTGTGTATATCATTTGGGCATTGATTCCTTCAGAATGACATGCCTCCAAGACCAATCTGCAAGTAGTGCGTTTTCCCAATGCGCAATCTGTTCCAATTACAGCAATGACAGGAGCTTTTACTTTAAAAATTTCACCAGTCCAGAAATGTAATTCTTTTTTGAGCTTAGGTTTTCTGACATCAATCAGCTGAACACCTATGTTATTTGCTGCCTGTACCAGTTCAGGAAAATCTGTCAGGTATTCATGCAATCCATTCACTATGGACATGCCATTTTTTATGCAGGATAATATTACTGGTAAAAAATGTTTGGGCAGAATACCTCCAACAGTAGCTATTCCAATGATGCAGTACTCAATATCAGTTATAAGTTGGACTGCTTCATTTACATTTGACAGAACTGGAATATTTCTGTGCTTGCCATCCAAAACTTCTCCGGCATCTTTTCCGGCATGAATGCTGTCAATCAGTGCACAAATTGTGAATCGTTCTGTCCCACGAATCAGACCATGGGCAGTTTTGGCATCTGATTCATGTAGCATTCCGTCAGTAAGTATGACTGCCTTTGGTTTCTTCCTAAGCATAGTAATTGTCTGGTTTTATTCTTTTAACAATAGTTTACCGGGGTATTTTTTAGTTGATGTTTTGTCTTTATACACTTTTATACCATTCACCCATACTGACAGTATTCCATCAGACAATGCGCCTGGATTTTTAATACTCGAGTTATCTTTTACAGTTTCCGGATCAATTAATACCATATCAGCATAATATCCGGAAGCTATAACACCCCTATTTTTCAGACCTACATGTTCAGCCGCCAATGAAGTCATTTTTTGAATGGCATTTTCGAGACTTATAATTTTTTTCTCCCTTACGTAATGACCAAGCACCCTTGTGAAAGCACCAAATCCGCGCGGATGACCACCGATGGCACCATCTGAACAAATATTGGTATGCGCCCACGTAAGGAAAGGTATGATATCTGAATCTGTCATAGATTTGCCCATGATCGTTTCTATTCCATTGGCTTCAGGATGAACCTTTTCATAGGATTCTGCAGCAGCTACCAGATAAAGTAATGTATTGGCTACGTTTTCGTTTCTCATAGTGGCAATTTCTGCTATAGTTTTCCCAATGTAAGAAGGCTCAGGAGCAAATCTGACCATAACAGAACCGAACGGGTCAAAAAGATGGTCTATAGCATAATTTGAACCTGAAAGACTGGTAAAATTTTTCTTCGGGAAAAGAACACGAATGGTAGAGTTCCAGAAATCGTAAGGATAACAATCCGCGGTAATATCGATGCCTTCCATTCTTGCATGTTGTAATTTTGCTAAAAGTGAAGGACCTGTGCCCCAATCGTCTTTAAGGGCTATTTTTAAATGGGATATCTGCACAGGGATTTTTGCTATGCGGCCAATATCAATTATTTCGTCGATGGCATCTGCCATGTTCATATCTTCACTCCTTATATGACTTATATATCTTGATTTGGCAGTTGCTGCTACTTTGGCCAACTCAATCACTTCATGGCGGCTGGCATAAAATCCTTCTTCATATTCCAGTCCTGAAGACAAACCCAGTGAACCTTTTGACAATTCTGCGGCTAACAAGTTTTTCATTTTTTCCAATTCTTCAGGCGTAGACATACGATTTAGATTACTGTTTCCCATAGCTAATTCTCTCAACGTGGCATGACCGGTGTAGGTGGCAACATTGATAGCACGGGGCATTTTTTCAAATCTCATTTTTAATGTATCCATCAGGTAGCTGCCTCCATCCTGACCGGATACTATGGTAGTTATACCCTGATTTAAAGCAGCTATCGCTTCAGGCACTCTATTGAGTGAACTTTCGATATGGCTGTGTGTATCAATAAATCCTGGTGCTAAGATTTTGCCGTCACCATCTTCAATCATTTCACCTTTATATGGCTTCAAATCCCCAACTGCCAATATTTTATCGCCTTCTATACGAACTGAAACATTACGTGCCGGTGTATTTGTTCCATCGATCATTCTTACATTTGAAATCAAATATGTACCAGGAATACTCACTGAGTTACCATTAAATATTGATCTTGCTGCGTTTCTTGTCAGTTCATTATCTCCACTACTCAGCACTATAAGAGTCCTTTTATTTTTGGTATCGCGAATAATAAGATTTTTGAATCCAACCCAGCTGCCGGTATGAGAATATTGTTCGTTTTCCTTATCAATAAACCAGCCAAATCCATATGGGTATGTAGTTCCGTCATTCAATTTTACAGGAGATAAGACCTTGACCATGGTAGACTTACTTATTAGTTTTTCAGTATATAGACTTTGTTCCCACTTCAAAAGATCTTCTATCGAAGCATAAAAATTACCATCACCTGTCACCCCATCGATGTAAAACAAGTCATTCATAACATTTCTGCCATCTCTTTCCGAAAATCCAAACACGTGGTTGGTCGGTATATTAGAATTCAGAATATTATGTACATATGTATGCTGTAAACCCAAACGTTTAATTATATTTTGATCAACAAAGACTTTCAAAGTTTGATTCGATATTCTTTCGATAATGGCTGCAAGCAATACGTATCCTGTGTTGGAATAGCTCCATTTTGTTCCTGGTTCAAAATCCTTAGCAGGTTTTAATTTTGCGAATAACCGGATCATTTTTTCATTATCGAGTGTATCAATCGGGCTTCTGTTTTGAATAAAAAGCGCTTCATAATCTGGAATACCAGAGGTATGTGTCAAAAGATGGCGGATGCTGACATTTTCATAAGGTAATTCAGGGATATACTTTTTCACATTGTCATCAATCCTGAGTTTATCTTTTTCTTCAAGCATCATGATACAAATAGCCACAAATTGTTTTGAGATAGATGCCAGATTAAAGGATGATTCCGTGGTCAATGGATTATTTGTCCTAATATCAGAGATACCAAGACTTTTTTGAAATAAAATTTCACCTTTTTCAGCATACAAAACAGCTCCGTTAAATCTACCCGAATTGTACAAGGTGGTTAGCAAAGAATCCAACTGAACGGGAATCTTTGCATACTGTGAATGACAAAACACTGCTACAAGTAATATGAATAAGAAAGAAAAAATAAGTCTCATAATGACAGATAATTTGCGCCAATATACATGGAATTAATAAAATTATATGTATGCTCTTTGCACATTATTATTCTGTTAAATTTTCTTATAATGTATTTATGCTTTATATTATAAATTCTAATGATTGAAGGTAGTAATTACTGCAGGGCTAAAATAAATTTATTAATTTCAATAGGTAACTCAGTTGCTGTTTTTAGAATCCGAATGAATGCACTACCTACAATAGCTCCATTGCTGTATTGGTTAGCTATTTCTCGAGTTGTTTTATCGTGGATACCAAAACCGATCAAAGATGGACTTTGTAAGTTCATAGACTTTATTCTTTGGAAATAATCAATCTGTTCTTCTGAAATTCCGCCTGATTTGCCGGTGATAGAAGATTGTGATACAACATACAAAAACGCAGAGCTTAGTTTATCTGCTTGGTAGATTCTATCTTCCGAAGTCATTGGCGTGATAAGGAAACTAATTTCCATCTGGTATTTTTTGAAGAGGGATTGATAATCACGTTCGTAAATTTCCATGGGCATATCTGGAATAATGAGCCCTTGTATACCTGATTGATGTGCATCAGCAAGAAATTTTTCATCACCGTACTGCAGCATTTGATTGAAATATCCCATCAGGATGATTGGAATGTCGTGCGTTAGCCTGATGTTTTTTACATTTTGGAAGATGTTGCGAATGGATTGTCCATTTTTTAATGCGATTTCGCTACTTTTTTGAATGGTAGGTCCATCTGCAAGTGGATCAGAATATGGCATACCCAATTCTATTAGATCTGCACCATTATCCGCAAGTGCTTTGATGATGATTTCAGTACTTTCTAAGGTAGGATGACCTGCCGTGAAATAGACGTTAAGGACGTTTTTACCTTTAAAATTTATGGTTTGTCTTATGGTTTGGATCATTATAATTGGATATTATGCTCTTCTATATAACTAAGATAAGTATTTAAGTCTTTGTCTCCTCGACCTGAAAGATTTACGATGACATGGTCGTCTTTCTTAAATGGGATCCTGTCTAATATTGCTAATGCATGCGCGGTTTCTAAAGCCGGAATAATACCTTCCGACCTTGATAATTGTATGACGGCCATCATTGCTTCATCATCTGTAGCTGCATAGACGGTTGCTCTATTAGATTTGATCAAATGAGCGTGCATGGGTCCTATACCGGGATAGTCGAGACCTGCTGATAAAGAATATGGCTCCACGATCTGTCCATCCGCAGTCTGCATCAGGAGTGTCATACATCCATGTATAATTCCTTTTGTGCCTAGTATACTCGTCGCAGCTGAATGTCCTGTGTCAATACCCTTGCCCGCAGCTTCTGCCAAAATAAGTTTGACCCTATCGTCATGCAGGAAATGGTAAAATGCTCCTGCGGCATTACTCCCACCACCTACACAAGCTATGACATAATCAGGATATTCTTTACCTGTTTTTTCTTTCAATTGCCATTGGATTTCTTCGCTAACTACAGCCTGAAACCTGGTCACCAAATCGGGGTAAGGATGTGGTCCGATTGCCGAACCAATGATGTAATGAGTTGTCTCTGCATTATTTATCCAGTCTCTTATGGCTTCATTAGTAGCATCTTTGAGTGTTTTGCTGCCACTTTCTGCAGGCACCACTTTTGCGCCAAGCATCTGCATCCTGGCTACATTGGGTGCCTGTCGTACTATATCTACAGATCCCATGTAAACGATACATTCAAGATTCATAAGTGCGCAGACCGTCGCGGTGGCAACACCATGCTGACCGGCTCCAGTTTCAGCAATTATTCTCTTTTTACCCAGACGTTTTGCCAATAAAATTTGCCCGATGGTATTATTGATCTTGTGGGCTCCAGTGTGATTGAGGTCTTCACGCTTTAGGTAAATGTTTGCGCCATATCTTTCAGACAAAGTTTTGGCTAGATAGAGTGGAGAAGGTCGACCCACATAGTCCTTGAGTAAAGCGTTAAACTCTTCTTGGAAAGTAGGTTCTGAAATGATATCAAGATATTTTGTTCTGATCTCTTCAACATTGGCATATAGCATTTCAGGGATGTAGGCACCACCAAATTCACCATAGTGACCTGTTTCTGAGACGTGGTATGAGATTGTATTTGTCATATTGTATAATATTTTATTATTCTATGCTTTTGGTTTTAACTATTTCGTTTATTCTTTCAATGAAAGTTTTGAAATTTAAATTAACATCATTATTAGAGAATCGTATTGTATTTACACCAAGACTCTTGAAGAAATTATCTCTTATTAAATCTACTTCCTTATTATATAAATGATTTATCCCATCAATTTCTATTATTAGCTTTAGGGAGTGACAATAGAAGTCAGCGATAAAATAATTTATAGGATGCTGTCTTCGGAATTTATATCCATGTGGCCTAGTCTTAAGAAAATCCCACACAATAATTTCTTCTTTTGTCATATTCCTTCTCAGAGATCCTGCCTTCTCAAAAATGTGTGGTGCTGCCCCATAAAACATATCTGATAATTCAGGATTCTCTCCAAAGATAACTTCCTGTTTACCCCCGACCCCTGAAGGGGAGATTACGTCTTCGTTTGGTAGTGATGTATTAGGTCGACCCTTTAGGGATTGAGGGTTGCGGGCAGGCTTCACTTCGACATTAATTTCTTCCTTACCCCCGACCCCTAAAGGGGAGATTGCGTTTTCGATTGGTAGTGATGTATTAGGTCGTCCCTTTAGGGATTGAGGGTTGCGGACAGGCTTCACTTCGACATTAATTTCTTCCTT
>Ga0105047_10011726_pt1 | contig 14190 bp, 7 predicted proteins | sample MAT04_FD_78384 | JGI IMG/M metagenome (GOLD analysis project Ga0105047, IMG submission 78384) | Freshwater microbial communities from Lake Fryxell liftoff mats and glacier meltwater in Antarctica - MAT-04 (megahit assembly) | ecosystem: Environmental > Aquatic > Freshwater > Ice > Liftoff... | reverse complement strand
ACGGCCATCGCTGTGCCGAAGATCAACCCTTTGGCGAGGTTCGTGCAGCCGAGCAAAATGAAAAACAGAACGACCGGCCAGGGCCGTGTGCCCAAGAACACGCGATACAGTCCCGGCGCGGCGTCCGATTCTCGTTCGACGAATTCCAGCCGCACGAACCAGGCGATGGTCGCCGTCACGAGGCCGCACAGGTAAATTTCATCCTCGGCGAGCCACGCATAGCGCAGAAACTGGCACGCCGTGGCCAGCATCAAACCGCTGAGGACCCCAATGGTGCGGCCATACCAGACCGTCGCCATCCACGCCGTGAGCCAGACGGTTAATGTGGCGACCAACGCCGGGCCGATGCGCACAATCCACTCGGCGTCACAACGCCCGATGACCGTGGCAATCGCGACGGTACACCATTGCGGCAACGGCGGGCTTTCCAGCCACGGTTCGCCCCCTTTTTTCGGGACGATCCAATCGCCATCGGCCAGCATTTCCCGCGCGGACTGGGGCAACACCGATTCATGCAGCGTCAACGGCCGTCCGCCAATCAGCGAGATGCCGAACAGTGCGCAGCAATATCCGATCAGCAGCCCATGATCGCGCAGCGATAGTGAGAACGCCGCGTCGAGCCGCGACAGTGACCGTTCCGCCCCCATGCGCCCCCCTTCTTTGTCAGCCCCCGAAATCGGCGACCTTCCAGCGGGGTTCTATGTCAACTTAAGTAAACCTGTCAATCCGGCGTCGGCTTTGTGTAGGGTTTGCCGAGTCAGCGAGGCGAACCGGTATGGTTCCAAGAAACTGCAAATCAATCACTCCCCGAAATCCGCAATACAGTTCGGGGGCTGAGCGAGTCGTTCCACAGCGGGCAGGTTTGTTGGTGGCGGAAGTTCAGTTGTATCTTTTCGCGATCCTGCACTTTGATCTTATTTTGTACACGCGGCATTGGGCGTCGCCCGGAACATCGTCGGCCTGCCGGCGCCGCGCGGCTCCTGAGTTTTTGAAGTTGCCGATCAGCACGGAATTCTGGATGTCGGTGCTGATCACCGGGGCGTTGAGCCGCAGGCACAGCGTGCGCAGCTCTTGTTCCAGCGAAACTGCCGGTCGCGGGGCAAAATGCGTGTCGGGATCGTTCTCTGGGAACATGCTGCGACTTGAACCAGATTCAGCAGAATTGAGCTGGATTGCTCATGCGGCAGGCTCATCAAATTGTGAAAGCAGCGTTTCCGGGGAATGCCAGAAATCAGCAGGTCGCTGTTCCAGCAGCGTGGTGTTGTGACAGCGGCAAATCGGGTACAAGTAGGCGACCGTCAATGCCTTAGGGAACCCGGAATCGACCATGGCAGCCAAGAAACTGTTCTTTCCCGAATCGCCAGTGGCGCAGCGCCAACCCAAAACCGACAAGCTCATCCTGGCGAACTACCTGAAATTGGCAGCTCGCGATATGCGGCTGGATGAGCCTGAGTTGCGCGCCGGTCATGCGATTCTCGTGAAATGGGCCCAACTCGAGAGTTCCGGCCGCCTGCGAAAGCTCAATGAAACTCAGATGCAAGGCGACTTCCTCGCGCAAGTTTTTGGGGAAGCGCTGGGTTACCTTGGGCCGCTGGATGGCTCCGAGGTCTGGCATCGCGAGCAACACTATTCCATTGCCGGGGAGACACCGGATGCCGTTTTGGGATTCTTCCGACAGACGGGAGTTCACAAGCCGTTGGCGGTGATTGAACTCAAAGGGCCGACGATCCATCTGGACCGCCATCGAAGCAACGGCCGAACCGCCGTGGGGCAATGCTGGGATTATCTCGTGAATACTCCCCCCGAGTGCCGGTGGGGAATCGTCTGCAACTATATCAGCTTTCGATTGTACGAGCGTTCGTCCACCAAGCGGGCTTACGAGCACTTCACCTTGCAATCGTTGCTCGACTACGAAATCTACAAGCAATTTCACGTCCTGTTTCATCGCACAGGCCTGATCGATAAATCGGAACTTGTGCTGCCACGCGCCACAGTGCTGATCAAACGAACTAACGACCGGCAGCGTGAGGTCAGTGAAAGTCTGTACGAAGCGTACTCCAAAAATCGGACGGAGCTAATCGCGGAGCTGCATTTTCAGCAGAATCACACGCTGGAACAGTCCATTGAAATGGCCCAACGCCTGTTCGACCGGATCATGTTCATCGCGTTCTGCGAAGATCGCCACCTGCTGCCAGAGCAGACGATCCCCAAGGCGTACACGGTGGCCGGCTTTCATGCCGTCACCAACCCCCGCTGGCAAAATTTCAAAAACCTATTCCGATTTATCGACACGGGCAACGAGACGCATGGCATCCCGAAATACAACGGCGGGCTTTTCGCCGCGCACGAAGTCGATCAACTGGAACTGCCCGATACGCCGTGGACGACGTTTTTCCACACGATCAGCAGTTACGATTTCGCCGATGAAGTGAATCTCGATGTCCTCGGCCATCTGTTTGAGCGATCCATCACGGAATTGGAGAAGCTCAAGGAATCGGGCCTGTTTGGCGGCGATCTCGAAAAGACCCGGCAGTTCGCAGCCATGCCGCAATCCGCCAAGCGGAAGCAATTGGGCATTTACTACACGCCGCAGGAACTGACGAGCCGGATTGTGCAGTACACGGTCGATGAGTTAATCGCCGAGCGATTCGTGGCCGCCGCGATCAGATTTGGAGTGCCGGAAAATATGGCCCTCCGCGGGGCGGTCCCGGAAGAGTTGGACTTCTGGCTGGAATGTTTGAGCATTGTGAGAAGCCTGAAAGTTGTCGATCCCGCTTGCGGCAGCGGCGCGTTTCTGTTTCAGGCTTATACCGCGCTGGAGCAGCGCTACGGCGAAGTCATCGGGCATCTGGAGCAGTTGGGCGAGCCGCGCGCCAAATCGCTCGCGGAACAGATTCCGGCGTTCATTTTGCAAGAGAATCTGTACGGGGTCGACTTGTCCCCGGAAGCTGTGGAAATCACCCAACTCGCCCTTTGGATTCGGTCAGCCAGTCCGGGACAACTGCTGGCGAAGCTCTCGGCCAATATCGTGCATGGCAATTCGCTGGTGCATGATCCCGAACTCCACCCCGCCGGCTTTAACTGGCGCGCGCGATTTCCCGATGTCTTTCAGCGGCCCGAGGCCGGTTTCGATTGCGTGATCGGCAATCCGCCTTGGGAACGGATCAAGTTGCAGGAGCGGGAGTTCTTCTCGCTGCCGGCTCCGGCCATCGCCACCGCCACCAATGCCGCGAAGCGCCGGCAGCTGGTCGCCGAGTTGCAAGCGGATGACCCGGCCTTGTACGAGCGTTATCAGGCGGCACAGTCCGCGGCCGACGTGTTGCTGTCTTACTGCCGGACCAGTGGTGACTATCCCCTGACGGGCAAGGGCGACATCAACCTGTATGCCGTCTTCGCGGAACTCGCGGCGCAGCTCGTGGGGGCACACGGTCGTGTGGGCCTGCTCGTCCCTTCAGGAATCGCCTCGGACATGACGACCAAGGACTTTTTCGCATTTGTCGCCGAGTCGAGTCGGCTGTATCGCTTATTCGACTTTGAAAACAAAAAAGTCTTCTTTCCGGATGTGCATGCCTCATTCAAATTTTGCATTCTGAATTTTGGCGGCGAGCTGGTGAAAGTTCCCCAGGCGGATTTCGCCTTTTTTCTACATGACATTGAGGAACTGGAAAAAAAATCACGACATATATCGCTGAGCGCCGCTGACATCAAACTGTTGAATCCCAATACGCGTACCTGTCCGATTTTCTCCAGTCGGCGAGATGCGGAGATTACCAAAGCCATATACCGTCGCATTCCCATTCTGATCGATGTCCATCGTATTGGCCCGACCGGAAACCCTTGGGGCATTCAGTTCAAAACGATGTTTCATCAAACAAACGATGCAGAGCTTTTTCATGAAGCGACGGCTATGAAATCGAACGGCTACAAACTCAAGGGAAATTCTTGGTTGAAGAGCAAGAGCCGTTTCTTGCCCCTTTATGAAGCAAAAATGTTTCGGCCCTACGACCATCGACATGGAGCAGTCTTTGAGGTCGCATCCAATTGGGTCAATCAGGGGCAGACGATTGAAACGAATGTGGTCGAGCATCAGAACCCTGAATTCGTCGTGCTGCCGAGGTGGTGGGTCGATGAGAAGGCGGTATGGAAATCACTGGGAGAATTAAGGCCGCCAGCCTTATTGGCATTTCGCGACATTACTCGAGCCACGGATACTCGGACATTTATTGCGAGCATGATACCGACAGTTGGAGTCATCAATACCGCTCCATTGATCATTCCCCGAGAGGTCAGTCCACGGCGCGTTTGCTGTTTGTTGGGGTGCCTCAACAGTCTCCCCTTGGACTTTGTTGCGAAACAAAAAGCCAGTCAGATTCATATGAACTTCTTCATCGTCGAACAGCTTCCCGTTTTGTCGCCGGAGGTCTATTCCAAACCGTGTCCTTGGAGTCGCCGGACGAAACTGGAAACCTGGATCAGCGAGCGGGTGCTTAAGCTGACGTGTACGGCCGAGGATATGCTGCCGCTGGCCGATGCGTGCGGCTTCAAGAGCGGCAGTTTCCAAGCGGAATATGGCGGTCGCTTGAACAAGTGGGATGAAACCGAGCGGGCCGATCTCATGGCCGAACTCGACGCCGCATTCTTCCACCTGTACGGCCTCTATCGGGACGATGTGGAGTACATCCTTTCCACCTTCAAGGGGATTGACGAACAACGGACGTTGTTCCCAGGTGGTTGCAGCACGGCTCAACGCATCATCCAGAAATTTTCTGAAATGTCGCTTCTTGATTGAGTGTCCAGTACCCGAACGACCGGTGGGCGAACAGTCGCAGCCGGGATTGATCTCGCCCACATCAGCTTCATCCGCGGCGAAACACTTGATCTCGCGAAACGTTGCGCGATGGCCTCACTCGCGGAACGTCGCGGATTCGACAAACTTCACGAATGTCTCGCGGGTAGCGGTGATGGTGGTGCGTGGGCCGGTCAGTTTGACGAAGTAATTCGTCTCGCGCAGCGGGATCACGACGCCGAGCATGGCGGAGGCGGGTTGCGGGCCGCCTTGGTTCAGCATGTCGCGGAAGCTGCCGAAGAGTTCCACCAGCGTGGCTTCCTTGCCGTCGACATTCAATTTCGATTCCCGCGGCGCGGGGTCCTCCGCACCGCGTTGGAACTGGCCGCGCCAACGGTCGATGTTCGCGGCGACATCCCCGCCGGCGGTGGAGAGTGTCAACCTGGCCGGGCCGTCTTGGCCGGGGACTTGGAACTCGGCGATCACGAAATCACTTTTTTTGGGGACTTCTTCCCAGACCGTCGGCGTCTGAAAAATCGCGCCGTTGAAATTGCGCTCGGCAACTCCGCCCGCATCATCGCCGGCGCTGGAATTCGGCCCTGCATTTGCCTGTGGCGCAGCGAGAGATTTTGCCGTGGGGACGGGGGGTTCAGGCAGAGACGAGCTGGCGTCATCGCAACCGAACAGAGCGAGAATTGCGAACGGCAGAACGAACGGGAATGCGGAAGTCTTCATAAGGATTCACTTTGCGTGGTCGCTACAGTCCAGTTGATGAAGATGTCTTCAGCCTCGATGTCTTCAGCCTCACTTATGAATGAGGTCTCATTGGCGTCGATGATAGCTGGGACTCGACGGGAATACGCCCCCCAGGGTGAACTCACGGCGATTGCTCAATGATGTCGGGAAGGTCGGCAGCCACCGCGGCACGGTAATCGGATTGCGCTTCAAAATACCGCAAAAGAGCATCCACTTCGACCGCACGGGCATCAAATGTCGCGGTTTCCCGCAAATTGAGCCGCAGAAAATCGCTGTCACCCTGATCCAATCGAATCGTCTCGTAGCGCTGCATTTCTTCGTTGAGTCGAATCGCCTCTTTCGCCTGGCTGATGGCCTGGTACGCCATATCCAGCGCAATCACGGCCGCCTGCACCTCGACGGTGATCTTGTCGGAGGCGTATTGGCGCTTCGCTTGCCACTGGGCGATCTTGCCCTCCACCGCGATCACTTTTCCCTTGGCTTTCCGGCGTTGCAACGGGACCGACAGCAGCAGCCCGGCTTCCATCTGGTAAGGCGTCTTGTCCCCTTTGGGAGTCGGCAATCCGACGTCTTTGCTATTGAGCACTTGCGCGTCCAGGGTAGGCTGCAGTAAATTGACCGCCTGCTGCAGATCGACGTCCAGCTGACGGCGCGTGATCTCCAGCGCCAGAATCTCCGGCCGGCGAGCCTGCGCGAAGATCACGTCTTGGTCGAGAGACTCGCGCGCAACTGGCACGGGTTCAGGAAATTCCTCAGGCAACAGTTCGGGGCCGGGCACAAAGGGGATGCCGCCGGGCATACGCAGGTACAACGACAGTTTGACCGCCGTGGTCTGCAGTTTCTGCAGCGTGGCCAATCGTTTGACGCGGCGTCCGACAATCAGCCGTTCATTATCGGTCAAGTCGGATTCCGCCCGGTCCCCTTCTTGCACCTGGCTGCGGAGCTGCTCGTCCCGGTCTTGCGCCAGTTCCAATAATTGTTCCGCGTAACGAAAGTTCCGGCCTGCCGCCACCCATTCCCAGTACGCGATTGAGCCGTCGCGCACGAACTCCAGCACCTGGCTGCGGATCTCCGGCTCAACCAAGTCTTGCCCATAAGCCGTGCGCCACAACTGGGCGCGGCGTTCATCGACCGTGCGATTCTGCCAGAGTGGAATCGACAAGCCCCACTGAAACTCGCCCCCCTCATTGGTTTCGCGATTGCCGTACCAAGGTTCAAAATTTCCCCGTCCGACGCGGTATCCCCCGAACGCACTGCCGCCGCCGTACAACGGCTGCTCAAGACTGACACCCTGACGGTAGGTCTGATAGAAACCTTGAGGTTGATTCAGCGTATCCGCCCGGAGTTTCAGGTCGAATTCGCCTTGGGCCATAAGGTTGTCTCCCAACGCGAGATTCCGCTCGGCAATGGCGATCCGCAGCAGCGGATACGACTGATAGATGGCATCAATGACCTGTTCGAGCACGATGGGATTCGTCGGCCCAACAGGGATAGGTCCAGGCGGCTCTTCCTCGGTCGCGGGCGAGGGAAGCTCAGGGAATGCTGATGAGATCGCAGCCTCGTCTTCGGCGACTTCGTCTTCTAAACCGCTCACTTGCTCAATGTCTTGTTCACTCCGGGCGGGTCGAGACGCGACGACTTCGAGTTTGCCATCCGCCTCTCGGTCGTTTATCTGGCGCTCGCTCTGCGGCCGATCGATCAGACTCTGGCGGCTGAGGTCAATCCGCGAGATCTTGCAGCCCGAGGCTGTGGTCAGGCAGAGCAGGCCGATCGCCGGCAGCAGTCCCGCTATTTTTTTCCACGGAGCAGTGCGTCCTGCTTCTCTGGCGACGGCATCGACACAATCGGCGGGAATCCATTTATTTGACGCCATAATTCCTGTCCCAGCGGTACGTTATTCAGCAAGACCCAACCATTCACGCGGATGCCTTGCCGCAGGTATTCGGCATCGGGCCAGGGCCGATCTTCCGGATCAGGAATCACAACGACGCGGAACTTTCCTTGACCATCGTCCGTGCGATCCACCGTGGCCACAATGCCGCCAAAAGTTCCCACAGCGACTGACGGCCAACCGCTGAACTGAACCGCTGGCCAGCCTTCAAACTGCAGACGGACTTTTCGAGGTTGCCCCTCTGCCAAATGACTGGCCACGAGCGGCGCGTCGTTTCCATCCACTTTGACTTCCACCGCACGGTCGGCACTCGCCGGAACCAGTTCCAGCAGCGGCTGCCCCGCCGTAACGATCTGCCCCCCCTGAAAACTGCGTAATTTCAAGATATATCCATCCAAAGGCGCAACAACCGGTTGAACTTGTAGAGACTGTTTATTCTGTATATCGGCTAAATCTTTCCTGGTACTCTCGACATCTGATTGAGATTTTCTATAGACCGCATCCGCCGATTCGATTTTCGCATCCGCTTCACGCAATTTATGCTCACGCTCGGCTTTTTTGGCGGCGAGTTCACTCTGGGCTGCTTTGACGTAAGCCTTGGCCTGCTCAAGCTTTGATTTCGCTTCCGCTGCCTTGCGCACGGCCAATTCCCACTCAAACTTGGACTCGACCTTTTTCTCAAACAATTCTTTCCGTCTCACGCTGTCTTTTTCGGCCTGCTCGTACCCCGCCTCTGTGGCCTTGAGATTTTCCACCTCGGCCAGCAATTTTTGCTCCGCCACCTTCACATACTCATCTTGCGCCAATTCGGTCTGCTCTCGCACGTCCTTAAACGCCAGGGTTTGTTGCCGGTAGGCAAAGACGATTGTATCTTCGGCTGTCAGTTTTCGCTTTTGAGCTTCCAGCTGAAACGCATAGCGTTCCATCAAAATCGGATCCACCAGTTCGATCTTCATCAACACTTTGTTTTTGGAGACGCGCATGCCTTCCACTAAATCCGGCAAGATGTCCACGAGCCGTCCGGAAATGGGGGCATCCACCTCTTGGAGCCGATGGTTCGGGTCGTAGGTGATCACGCGGCCTTTCCCCGCCACCGATTGCTGCCACGGGACGACCAGACAAGCCGCCAGACTGAGCAACAGTGAGATGAACAGCCAAACGGCGACGCGTCGCGCCCAGCGGGTGGCACGGGCCAAATCACCCAAAGCGGAGTATTCCAGCGGTTGAGTTGGCAGCTGTAAGGGAGTGGGCGTGAGCATTAGTGAGTCCTGCCTTCCGACCTGCGATAGTGGAGCGGCCCCGTGGTAACATGGCCGACTAACCGAGCGATGTCCTCGCGCACAGTCGCGACCAGAATGGTCGTCCGCGACTGATACCGCGACAGTTGTTCCCAAAGATGTCGGGCGTCTGACTCCTCGAGCACATCCAGAAGATGATCAATGAAGAGAGCTCTTGGCTCCCCCGCCAGCGCGCGCGCCAGGATCAGCCGATGATGTTGCAAGGCATTGAGCGGCCAACCCGTAGGCAACAATTGTGTCGACATCGTCAGCCCGGCCTCACGGATTTCTTCCGTCAAGCCAACGGCATCACATGCCTCGCGAACATTGGATTCAAAGACCCGTGGTCGCGACAGGTGAATGTTTTCAGCAATCGTTCCGGGCAGGAACTCCAGGTCTCTCGCCACTGCGACATGATGACGGAGCATATCACCGCGGATGTCATCAATTTGAACACCGTCGATATTGCAACTCATCCCCGAAAGTCCGCGCAGTCCGCGTAAACCATCGGCAAGATCCTGGGTGAGCGAGGGGTTCCAGTTCAGCAGCGCCGCCGTCTCTCCCGGGGCGATCCTCAAGACTTCCATCCGGGAGATAGAGTCGTGCTGTGAGTCTGTCTGGTGGGAGGCAGCTTCCCGGATGACTACCTCCGCCGGGTTCTGACTCGATAATCCGATCAGGCCATCATGCGCCTCGGGAGGCAGGTCGAGAAGATGCGAGAGTTTATCGACGGAAGCCAACAGGTCGTACCACCCCTCCACATGTTTACCGAGCTTGGCGCACGAGGCGACAATCATCGCCACGATCAGTTCTGCGGCAACAAGTTGGCCCAACGTCAACTGCTCGTTCAAGACCAGAAAGCCGCCCAGGCCCAGCAGCGATGTCGTGGCAATCACCTGCAAGATCAGGATCAAAACGATCTGCCGCATCAGAATGGAGAAATGCGAGCGGCGGGCGCCGAGGTACTCGGCGCATAACACGTCGGTGCGCTGCATCGCCAGGAGTTCCACCCCTCCGGTCCGAAATACGCCGGGGCATCGGGCCATGTCTTCCAGCCAGCTCAGGACGCCATACTTCGTGCGAGACTCTTGAATTGCCGTCTTCACGCCATTCCGCCCGAAGCCGAAGAAGATCGTCGCCAACAGCGCCAGCAGCAAAAGATCATACCCCAGCAGGAAGGGATGATAGAAGGCCATCACGCTCATGCCGATCAACGTGGTCAGCACGATGGCGATGCCGTCGACAATGAGTGCCGCGGTGACTTTCTGAACAATTGCCACTTCGAGAAAGCGATTGACCAGTTCCGGCATCGCGTACTGGCGCCACACGGCGGCGTCGGCATGGGTCAGTTGTCGAGAGACCTGGCCGGCGATCCGCACGAACAACCGCCGCTGAATGATTTCCGCCACATAGACTTGCAAGGCTTGCAGCGCGGCCAGGAAGCTGAGCAATCCCAGCAGCATCAAAGACAACACCACGATCGGCTGATACAAGGTGGCGAAGGTGACAGTTCGGACCAGTTGCTGCGCCGTGATGGGCACCGACAAGATCAACAGCCCCGCGATGCCGGAAATCGCCACCACCGCCAGAAGATCTTTCCGATCCGGGGCCAGCAGCTTCCAAAGCATCACCCACGGTTTCTCGTGGTGGTGCTGCGCGGACCCTAGCTCCCCTTCCGAAGAGGCCATGATGACGCGGATCAAAGTCCCCGCGACCTGAGGTTCCAGTCGCTCCGGCGAAATTGTCGGCAGCGAACCCACCAGGACAATTCGGTTGGCATCCAGCTCTTGAAAATTCAAGCGGTGATTCTGTGCGGCGCCGCGTTCCGTCACCACGCGCATCCCGGAGCGCAAAATGGCGGGCAGATCGCGGGGCGGCACATCCGACACCCGTAAGTTCAGGCCTAAGGATCGACCTGCCGAGAGCAGCCAACTCCACCACGAGTCGTGAACTGTCCCCGGCTGAGACCGCATCACTTCGGATAACAGGCGGCTTGCCTGCGCTTCTTCGCAGGGGCGGCCTAACTGCCGTGCCAGAAATACGAGGGCTTGCGACAGACTCACGAGATCAGCCTCGAAACTCTGCGACTCCGCCTGGTCGAGCAGCGCGGGTGACTCATTCAACATGGTTGGAAATTCTCCTGAGCATCACGGCTTATCAATCAAGAATCTGGATCGGCCAGAGTATGTTTCGCACATTCGTTTTCGGATCAACCTCGTCGCGGCGTCATTGGCGGCATCCGCGCATCAACACACTTAACAGACCGTTGAATTTCTCGTGGCACACGTTTTTAACGTGTGAATCACTAAATTGTCTCGCCGTTTTCGATCAGTTTCTGTCACGTTGGAAACGTGACCCACGCTTTTCAATAGGCTATTATACCGTGTCCAGATTGTTCCGCGGTCCCCTGGCCGCAACCAGCGATGCGATGACTCCCACGGCCAGAATCGCCATGACCAGGCAGAGCAAATAAATATTAAAATTCGGGCCGAGTAACGCTTTGAGCCACGAATGCGTCATCATTTTCATGCCCACAACCAACAGCACCACGGCCAGTGCCGCCTTGAGATACTTCAACTGGTGGATCATGCCGGCCAGCGCGAAGTAGAGACTGCGCAAACCAAGAATCGCAAAGACGTTGCTGGTGAAGACCAGAAACGGATCCGTTGTCACGGCGAAAATCGCAGGGATCGAGTCCACCGCGAAAATGAGATCGGTGAACTCGACGCTTACCAACGCCAAAAGCAGCGGCGTGGCGAGCAGCACGCCGGCCTTCGCGTTTTTGACCACACGGTCTTCCTCAATCTCCGCACCGGGTGTGGCTGGCTCCAACGCTGCTGCGGTGCCTCCGCGAACAAAAAAGTGTTCTCCATGATACTTTTCGGTGATCGGAATCCATGTTCGGACCAGGCGAACCACGAAATTGCTGTGCGGATCCTGGTGATCAGTCTTAATCAAGAGCATCTTGACCCCGGTGATGACGAGAAAAGCGCCGAAAACGTAGATCGTCCAGGAGAAATTGGCGATCAACTCCGCGCCCACGGCAATCATCACGCCACGCATCAGCAGGGCACCGAGAATCCCCCAGAAGAGCACGCGGTGCTGATAAATCGCCGGCACGGCGAAATACCCGAACACCATGGCGATGACGAAGATGTTGTCGACCGCCAATGACTTTTCCACGACGTAGCCCGTCAGATACTTGATCACCGCGGACGAGCCATCGTTGTAAACCGTGCCCATGCCTTCGATGGTCATCGGCTGGCTGGTCATCAAGTCCGGCATCAAGCCCAGCCCTAACCAGTGGTGCTCGTAACCAAAGTAGATCAACACACTGAAACTCGTTCCCAGTACGGCCCAAATGATCGACCACGTCAGCGACTCCTTGATCGTGACCATATGAGCCTGGCGATGGAACACCCCCAGGTCCAGCGAGAGCAGGGCAATGACGATGAAGATAAACCCGACATACATCCAAAGCATGAATACTCTATTTTCCCCGCTGATACCGGAATTCGCACGGACTGCCTATCCCAAACGATTCTCAACCGATGCAGACAACATCTCCCAAGTGGTAGCTCTTCTCCAAAATGTTGATTTCGACTTTCGACAGAGGAGTAAGACGCTAATTGACGTTGAATTTCTCGTGGCACACGTTTTTAACGTGTGAGTTACTCAATTTTCTCGCCGTTTTCGATCAGTTTCTGTCACGTTGGAAACGTGACCCACGTTTTTCAACAGCCTGCTAACTGACGTTGACCGACAAAATCTCGTGTTGATCGTTCCGCTAACTTCTGTGCTGCTGCTGATTTCTCGACAGGGAAAGCTCCTGTGTCAAGAGATGAAGACTGGATTCACAGCTCCCGGTTGGGAGCCGATTCGCTCTTCCACCCAGACGCCCGGACATGTCCAGCGGAAGAACTCGTTCTCGTCCAGCACCGAGAGCGTTACCCAGCCATTTGTGACAAGATTCCGCACCATCGAGTGTTTAGCCATGATTTGTTCCACAGACTGTCGCGGGGTTTCGATCACCACCAACAGGCGCAGCGGTTCGTGCTGCAGCTGGTTGCCGTCGTGGACCGACTGCCATGGCAAACCGGTCATCAGGTCGCCGCCATTTCCTTGCAGCACGCCGAACTGGCCCACCACGTTGTGAATGACCTTGTTCCCGCTGCCGAACGCGACCGGATCCACGGTCGATGCATAGTATTGCATGTTGATCCAGTTCGTGACCACCATCGGCGCGGTCATGATTAATTCCAGGACCTTGAGTTCGGGGTCGAGCCGGTGGTCGTAACTGTGCAGGAAGGTGCGACCGCCCAAGTTCAGGCCGGCGGTGCGCGACCGCGGGGCGACGATGAACGCGGCGTTACCCGCGAGTCCCCACTCCGGCCGAACTTCCGCCCAATCGCGGCTGCGCCGCACGACATCCTGGGCATCCGGCGAGCCAAGCCGCGGGCATCGCTCGACTCGACTCAGCCGGCCGGCGTCCTCCAGCCAGAGCTGGATTTGAGCGAGGTCGTCCGCCTGCGAGGCCGGAACAAGGTGGACATCGCACAGATCAATTTGATCCGTGGTCGTGTTATGCACCGCCGCGAGGAACCAGGTATCGTGGGGAATTTCGATCCCACGAGAACACAGCCCGATCCGCACCTCCGTGTCGTTCAGGAGCGCGGCAGCCACGCGGGCGTTCGGCTCGCCGGAGTGCCCTCCACACGCGCCGCAATCCAAAGCGGCCCGGTAAGGGTTATTGGTGACATCGGACGCATGTCCGCAGAGGGCCACAATGCGGCCAAAGCCGCTGGTCAGGCCGAGATTACGCAGCATCCCTTCGGCCAGATCGATCCGGCGGTCGGCATCCAAGCCCCGATTGTGCGCGGCATGAATGTCCGGCCCCAATTGCCGAATGAAGCCGACCGGCAGACCGTCCGCATCCGCTGAGGTGACCGGTTTTGTCCAATGCAACGAGTCGGTGAGCAGTTTGCCGAGGTAGGACAGCCCCAGCGATTCGACAAACGCGAAGCACGATGTCCCCGAGCTTTGAAAGGACTTCCACAACGAGCGGGCCTGCCGAATATCGAGCCGTTTCCGCGTGACATTATTCTGGGCAGACTCATTGATCCCCCTCAGAGTTTCATGAACCTGGAAACTGGCTTGCAGGAGTACCGGACACTGCGGAGTTCCGTTCGCCAAACCGATCGGCACATACTCCAGCGGCATGCCAAAAAACCCGGCGAACCCGAACGTCTCAATGGAATCGTGAACCGATTCCAGGTTTCGACGCATGACTTCTGACCGGACGTCAATGCAGAACACCATCTGCAACGACTTGCGGGCCGAGCTTTGCGGCGCGGCCGGGCTGGCAGCGAGACTCTGGATCAGTTCCCGACGATAGACCTGCTCGGTTGCCACTTGCAGGGCGTACCGCGCCAGAATCTCGGTGCTGGGTTGTGGCGGGACGGCGATGCCTGCGGCGAGTT
>Ga0105047_10011724_pt1 | contig 14191 bp, 9 predicted proteins | sample MAT04_FD_78384 | JGI IMG/M metagenome (GOLD analysis project Ga0105047, IMG submission 78384) | Freshwater microbial communities from Lake Fryxell liftoff mats and glacier meltwater in Antarctica - MAT-04 (megahit assembly) | ecosystem: Environmental > Aquatic > Freshwater > Ice > Liftoff... | reverse complement strand
TGCATCAACTGCTTTCTCCATCGCTGGCGGCGGTGACACCATCGCTGCAATCAACAAGTTCGGCATCGCCGACAAGGTGAGCTACATCTCGACAGCGGGCGGGGCGTTTCTGGAGTTTCTGGAAGGTAAGACATTGCCAGCAGTCGCCGCGCTTGAGGCGCGCGCGACGACCGCGCCGTTGATCTAACTGGGGAGGAAGAAACATACAACGAGTTAATCTTGCGCTGACGTCGGCGCTGCAGCACCAACATCGTGGGGATCATAAGGCGGCGGCTAGAGACTTTCTTGCCGTGATTGCGCTCTGCTCCGACCATCCCGACGCCAACCGCTGCATGAGTCAATACGCCAAAAACAAGGGGGACTTTGCAGCTGCGCGGAAATACCTGATAGCGGCTGTTGGTGGCGTCACCCGACTTGGATCGCGTGAAGAGGCGGTCACATTATTCGCTGAGCTCGCTGCTCTGGAGCGGGAGACCGGCGATGGTGCAGCAGCGCTGAAGGTCGCGCTCGCCGGGCAAGCTTTTGGCGGCGAAGCACCTCGGCTATTGTGGGAGGAGTGCGGAGCGCTGTACGTATTGAACCAACATTTTTTACGGCTGCACAGACTCAATCGGCTGGCACGCCTACAGCCTAATGACGGCGTGATACTTACCGAGCTTGGCCTCGCACTGCTGGGCACGGCGAGTGCGCCCCAGGCCATCGGACCGCTGAGACGCGCCATCGAACTCGGTGTCCATGACGTGGAGATCGAGCTGGCATTGGCCGGACTGGAAATTGGGTGTGGTGACATTGACGTCGCGCGAACGCGGCTAGAGGCGCTCAACAGGCGTGCACCGAACCATCTGGGCGTACTCGGCACTTATTGGTTTACGCATCAAAAACAGTGTCAGTGGGAGCAGGCCGCGACGCTTGAGTCAGAGTTTCTTAGCCGCATGGAACAGGGCGAGCGGCATGGCGCGCTAACCCGATTCATGCTTCTTTTGAGTCACGCGTCGCCCTTGTTACTACGAGACTATTCATCGACATACAAAGAGGATGTGTCGGAGAAAAGGTTTCCGGCAATGGTGACAGCCCAACTTCCGCTGGTGCGTCGGCTCAAGGTCGGGTATTTGTCGGCGGACTTGCACGAACATGCGACTGCAATTTTGACGGCGGGCCTTTTCGAGCACCATGACTGGGAACGCTTTGAGTTATTTGCCTACAGTTACGGCCCGCGGGTGGAGGACACTTATCGGACGCGCTTGAAGGCCGCGCTGCCGAACTGGCAAGATTTCAACGAAGTGTCGGATGAGGAGGCTGCAGCGGCCATTCGCAGGGATGCCATCGATGTTTTGATTGAAATGAAGGGGCACACGTTGGGGGCGCGTTTAAAAATTACCGCACTACGCCCTGCGCCCATCATCATTCATTACCTCGGCTATCCGGGCACGTTAGCGTCCGAGGGTATCGATTACCTTGTCGCCGATGACACGATCATACCGGTCGGGCACGAGCCGTTCTACACAGAGACGATTTTGCGCATGCCGGGAAGCTATCAGGTCAACGACCAGAAGCGGCCGCGTCCGCCTGCTACTGCACGTTCTGATCTCGGTTTGCCGCAAGAGGCAATCGTGTTGTGCAATTTCAATCAGTCGGCAAAGTGGACGGCACCATTTTTTGTTTGCTGGTTGCGGGCGCTCAAACGCTCGCCCAGAGCAATCCTGTGGCTCCAGCAACCGAGCGCCACGGCCCACTCGGTGCTCATGGAGCTGGCGAACTCTATGGGTGTTAGCAAGCAGATTATCTGGGCAGACATGCTCCCTCCACAAACGCACTTGGCTCGACTTGCCGCAGCCGATCTCGCCCTAGACCAATTGCCGTTCGCCTCTCATACCACTGGCGCAGATGCGCTGTGGATGGGAGTGCCGCTGTTGACCTGCCTGGGTGAGGCGTTTCACGGACGAGTCGGGGCGAGCTTGTTGCACGCGGTCGATTTACCCGAATTCGTCACCCCGAATTTGAGTGCATATGAGCAGCGGCTTGGCGAGCTACTTGACCATCCGGAACAGATCGTAGCGGCCAAAAAACATCTGAATTTCAATCGTCTGGCGTTGCCTCTCTTCAACACGCAACAGTTCACCCGCGACTGGGAAACTCTTCTGACAACTACTTATCAACAGGCCATACTCCGTCATGCAACCTAAACCTGACGCGCCAGACCTCAGCGGGAATATCCCAAAGATCATTCATCAAATCTGGATTGGTACAGCTCTATCTCGCCCTGAGCGCTGGATGAACACGTGGCGCGAGATGAATCCCGGCTGGGAATACAAATTGGGGTCTGACGGCAACTTGCCACCGCTCGTCAACCAGACTCAGTTTGATCTGATGCCGTTCTACCCTGGCAAGGCCGATATTTTGCGCTACGAACTGCTCAACGCTTATGGCGGTATCTATGTCGACGCCGACTCCGAATGAATAGCTCCCCTGACCGATGACCTGCTGCATAACGTCGGATTTGCGGTTCACGAGAATGAGTAGGTCCGGCCCGGTCTGGTCGCCAACGGCGTGATCGGGGCAAGGGCAGGATGTGCGCTAATGCAGAGCATGATCGAAAGGATTGCGGCGCTTCCTTTGCTCGCCCGCACAGCCTCGGAGGACGTTTGGAAAGTGACCGGCCCCCTAGCGTTCACGCATGCTCTGGGTCAGGGTGCACACACCGGATATCGTCTCTACCCCAGCTTCTGGTTTTACCCGGAACATTATTCAGGCATCAACTACGCTGGTGTCGTGGATCGTTGCTACGCTCGGCACTTTTGGGGCAGCACAATGCATTCAGGGTATACGCGGGTCAGCGAAACTTCCTAACGCAAATGGTGGTGAAGTACACATTAAGCTAAATTGACAGCTTTTTCTCCACACCCGTTTTACCCGCGTTCACGGCCATTTTTCTAATAATTGACCTGCGCAATTATCAGCTTACCGACCATATGCTTTGTAGCTTCTAGTCAAACGCTGTGGGGCGGTTGGTTTGGATCTCTGGTTCAGCTCTGATCTCGACAGTTAACCGTCCGGCATCGCCAAGCTTTGGCACAATGTCGGTTGTTTTGTTCAGGCATCGTGAATGTTTCCCTACGATCGATTCGTTAAATTTGAAGAACTGACTGCGCTGTTACGCAAAGCAGTGTGCGCGCATTTGAATCTTGCGCGCATGGAATCCATTGGCCAAAGCCACGAGGGCCGCTCCATTTGGGCCATTACGCTCACCAATTACGCCACCGGCGAGCCGCTGACTAAGCCAGCGTTCTATGTGGACGCGAACATCCATGCGACCGAGCTTTCGGGCTCCGTTGCCGCCCTCAAGTTGATCGATACGCTGCTATCCAATTACGGCAAGCGCGATGACATCACGCGCCTGCTGGACACGCGCGCCGTGTACGTCATCCCGCGTGTCAACCCGGACGGCGCGGAATGGGCGATGGCCGACAAGCCGAAATACATCCGATCATCGACGCGCCCGTACCCGTACAACGAGGACGCGATTGAGGGGCTGGAAGCCGAGGACATCGACGGCGATGGCCGCATCCTGATGATGCGTATCCCCGACGTCAACGGGCCGTGGAAAAAGCACGGCACCGAGACACGCCTGATGGTGCGCCGGGATCCAGTGGAAACCGGTGGCGAATACTTCCGCATCGTCTCCGAAGGTCGCGTCAAAAATTACGACGGCTTTAACCTGCCGGTGGCGCGGGTCAAAACAGGCCTCGATCTCAACCGCAATTTCCCGGAAGAATGGCGTGGCGAAGGCGAGCAGTTGGGCGCGGGTGACTTTCCGACCAGCGAGCCGGAAGTGCGCGCTTGTGTGGAGTTCATTAACACCCACCGCAATATTTGCGGCGGCCTCTTCTTCCACACCTGGAGCGGCGTGCTGTTGCGCCCACATGGCACAAAGTCTGACGACGACATGACGCCAGAGGATTTGTGGGTGTTCAAAACGCAGGGCGACAAGGGCACCGAGCTCACCGGCTACCCCGCGATCAGCGTCTTCCACGAGTTCAAATATCACCCCAAAGAAATCATCACCGGCACTCAGGATTGGCTCTACACCGTGCTCGGATCGTACGCCTGGGTGGTGGAAATCTGGAGCCCCATGCGCGAAGCCGGGATCACCGGCTATAAGTACATCGACTGGTTCCGCGATCATCCGGTCGAGGACGACCTGAAATTACTCAAGTGGACCGATGAAACCCACAGCGGCAAGGGCTACGTGGATTGGTATTCGTACGATCACCCAGAGCTTGGCAAGGTCGAACTCGGCGGGTGGAACCGGATTTATACGTTTAGCAACCCGCCGCCGCACCTCATGGAAAAAGAGGTTGAGAAGTTTCCTGAATGGATCATTTTCCAGGCGCTGATGTCACCCAGGCTGGAACATCATTCAACTAAAGTCACCTCGCTCGGAAACGATTTGTGGCGCGTCGATTTCGGCGTGCACAACACGGGCTACCTGCCGAGCGATGTCAGCAAGCTCACGCGAAAAAGCAAACTCGTTCGCGGCGTCATCGGCGAGATCACATTGCCCGAAGGCGCAGCGTTAGTGGAGGGCAAGTCACGGATCGAAGGCACGCAGCTCGAAGGCCGCAACAACAATCACACATTGGTGAGCTTTTTCCCCGGCGCCAACGCCACGCAAGATCGACAACGCTTTACTTGGATCGTGCGTGCGAAGGCGGGCAGCCTCATTTCCTTCTCCGCGAAGCATGACCGCGCGGGACACGTCACTCAACAAGTCACATTGAACTAGAAAGACGCAGCATGTCGGGCGGCGGATTTCACGCACACGGACCTCACGATCACGAACTGGAGCATGCGGGTGCTATCGCCGTGGTCACGGCGATTATCGCCACCATCGGCGCGATCTTCGCGTACATGGGCGGCGCGACGCAGGCCAATGCGGGGCTGTACAAAAACAATGCCGCCATACGAAAACTGGAGCCTCCAACCAGTGGAACTACTATCAGGCCAAGGGCAGCAAGCAAAACCTAAGCGTGCTGGCCGTTGAGCTATCGCCAGAGCAAAAAAAGATCTCCTACACCGAAGAAATCGCCCGCTAGACGAGGGAAAAGGCGGACATCTAGAAGGACGCTGAGAACCTTGAAGCAGCTTCAACCGATTGGGACGAGAAGAACGACGACGAGAATAAGCGAGTGTAAGGAGCTAAAAACAAGCACGACAGGGTGTAAAAGTCCGAGTCCGAGCGCTAAAACTCAAATATCAGCCAATGCTTAGGTTGCTGATCGATCAGCGGCAGACTTCGTGAAGTAGTTCAGTGGCCTGCTAAAGTGGCACCCCGGAGACCCGCCGCTTTCGGGCGTGTGCGATGAAGCCTTTTATTGGCACACCCGCTTCTTGGCGCAACACGATCGGCTCGATTTCAACCTCGCTGAGCTGAGCCGCTGCAATTACGTCAAGCACATACGATTCGCTGTGGGCATAGCGCTGGGTTGGGCGGAGCACCAGTGGTGCCAGTTCGGAGTGTTCAAAGGTAGCAACGAACAGGCCATTGGGACGCAGAATGCGCGCTGATTCGCGCACAATTTCATCGCACGCACCGATGTAGATCAGCGCATCGCAGATCGCGATCACTTCATACTGTAATTCTGGCGTGTCACGCACCGCATCCCGCATATCGCAATGGTGTAGACGGTCGTAGGGACGTTTAGCGGCTTGGTCGAGCATGGTCTTCGACATATCAACCCCCACGATACTCGCTTGCAACGGTCCAAGGCACGCCGCCAACATTCCCGTGCCGCAACCGAGGTCTAGCACTGAACCGTTGTTGCGCGGGTAGGCCGCGCGGATGATGGCTGCTACCCGGCGCGGTGCGTCGTAGCCCAGGGTGCCCGCTACCCATTCGTCGAAGCGCGCTGCGTACCCCTCGACGGCTCGCAGCGCAAGTGAACTAGGCATAGTCGTCGGTGTCTCGCCGCTCGATAGGACGCGAAAATACTCGTACTCAGCGCTAGCTGGGTGCTGCTGCACCAGCACGGCGTAGCCGCGGGCAGCCTCCGCAAGCTCGCCCTTCTGCAGCAGCGCCCAGCTTTTGCCCGATAGCGCGAGCTCATCGTGACCATCCGCTTGCAGGCACTGCTCATACCACGCAATTCCCTCATCCAGCTCACCACGGCACAGCGCGTTAAAACCAAGCGTACGAACCACAGTCAGGTCCTGCGGGTTCGCCCGGTGCGCTTTTTGCAAACATTCATGCACCAACTCCCAATCCTTAGCAGCGTTGGCGATCGCCACGGCGCGGGTAAGGATCAAGCTGTCGTCGTCGGACGCCGAGTTAACGGCGCGGCGAGCGATTTCTACTGCTTGCGGGTGCTCCCCGTCGCGCGAAAGGACGCGCGACCACTCAATTTGGGCGAGCGCAGCCGCGGGGGCCAGCTCGTAGCAGCGCTGGGCGCTAGCCCGCGCAGCGTCGATGTTTCCCGCAGCTTCTGCTAGCTGAGTTCCGATCAGCATCACCCGCCAGTCGCGCGGCGCGCTGCGACCGAGGGCAGTCAAGGCGCGGGCGGCATCGGGGAGGTCACTACGAGCGATCATTGACTCGATGCGCCGCAGCTCGGGGCGCACAAAATCATTCATGTCAGCAAAACTCTCGAGGTTCATGACTCAATCTACGGGGTAACAAAATACCGGGCGTCGCCGCCCTGAAGCAGATAATCCGCCATGAAGCTACTTTGGTGCGTTCGGAGAAAGCGGTGGATCGAACATGATCGGCTCGGTTCCGAGCTTAATGCGCCCGGCCGCACGCGCCTTCGCCACGGCATCGGAACGAACCTCGTTTTCAATGCTGCCGCGGAGCGAGTCAAGCGATGGTTTTTGACGCGGTTCGCGGCTGTTCAAACGTAGCATCACAAAACCAGTAGCCACCGGGATTGGTCCCGAGGTCTCACCCGGCTTCAGGTCACGAAACACCGTGGTGCGTAGCGCGCCGTCCAAGCTGTCGCGATCCACGGTGAACGTAGGCTCCTTCATCGCCGCCATCGCTGCACCCGACGTTGATGTTGCATCGGAGAATTCGCGAACCACATCATCAAAGCCCTTTCCCGCCCCGAGTGCCGCCCGCGCCGCCGCTAGCCGCACGAGAGAGCCTTCAAAACCGTGTTTGGAAAACTGCACGTCGAGCACCGTGATGCTAGCGTTCACCATTGGCGGCATTCGGCTCACCCGCTCTGCATAGACCTCTCGTACGCGCGCTTCCAGCCCCTTCGGATCGGCCGCAATCCTGCGTATGGCCCGCGCTTCTAGCAAGTCGTACCAACCTCGCAACCGGCCAGCGTCCGCGCGCTGCTGCACATAACGCGCCTCAGCGCCGGTCAAGCTATTAGCCTCGCTGCTTGCTGCCCAGAGTTTCGGCAGAAGCAACAGTTCGGCCGCATCAGCAATCGCCTCGTTCGACCGCGGCAGGCCCAGGGAGTCCGGCAATAAAAACGTAACCTCCATCTCCTCCGCTGTGACAGTGGCCGTAGCTTGCAGCCCCTTGAGACTAGCGCTGGGAAGCGCTGCCCGCGGTGGCACGCTACTGGCGAGAGGCGAGCTCGGTGCCGCCGATGATGGAACGGCGACCTGTGCCATGACACCGGGCTGCGCGCCTGCAAGGGAAAGCAGCGCAACACCGCCCATCGCAGCTGCAAACCATCGCCGAGAGCGACCAGCAACCGTGCCCCACGAACACGACGTTAATCGGATAGAAAGTAGCCGCTGGGTAGTTGTCATCAGAATATTTGGTAGGCCGCTCTACACCCGTCGGGGCCGGGCACCGAACAGGCGTCGGTTCTGAAATTGATGTACCACGACTGTCCGCCTTGCGATTCTGGCACCAACAGTCCAGGGAGGCCACTTGCATCGCTATTGCTCGGCGCGGGCCGCGCTGCTGCTCCGACCGGAGAGGCATACCAGAAGAGATTAATGCCTGCGGTAGTGCTTTTCACGACGTTCGACGAAACAAGATCACCAGGACAACGAGAAATTCCCCACAACCCTGCCCAAGTCGGCGGAAGCCTCGGAATAATGAAGTTTGCGCCCGCCAGATAGCCGTATTGCTGATAGTCGGCTTGTGTGGCCCACCATGGCCCGGCGGCGAGCTTTATATAGCGCGTCTGACCCGGATTGAGCCCCATGATGGTAATTACACGCGGCGCGTCGTTGATTTGATCATATTGTTCCGCGCCGACAGGTATGGCAGGACACGCCTGCGGACCTGATGTGATCGTGAGCGTAAGGTTGGCGGGTACAGTCGTCGGGGTCGCGTTCGTGCTGGCGGCGTTGACGGTGACAAGCTGGCCGGAAGCCCCATTGGCCGCAGTGGGCGTGCCAGAGACGGTACAGCGAATAGTGCGGGTCGCCGGGTTGCCGGTGGTGCTATTGTCTGCGCAGGGCGTAGTCACCTGCAGACCGGCGGGCAACGCCGTGGTGGCGGCAAGCCCGCAGGTGAAATCCAGCAAACGGGTACTTCCGCTGCAAGCGAAGCTACCGGTGTAGGGGGTACCCACATTGCCGGTCACTGGAAGCGCGCTCACGTCTACGGTAGGCGCAAGGGGTGGTGAATTATCGTAAACGGTTTGCGCGTCATTGCTCGCATCATTGTCGGGAACGCTCGTGGCCCCGGCGGGGTTCATGCCTGCGCGCAACACAATACTACGCACCGTCTTGTTGCCATCGAGGGTCAGCAAGCAGTTTTGCGATGACGGCGGCGTGCTGAAACAAACACTCAACTCGCCGCTGCCGTCAGTCCAGTTCGCCTGCCCAATCGGTGGTTCGCGCTGGGTGTTGCCGTCGGTATAGAGCACTTCGATTCGGCAGAAGGCTGAGTCTGGCGTTGCCCGTATGTTGCCGGAGTTGCTACAAGTCAGCGAGACGCTGCTGCCACTGGGCGGCAGGTTGCTCAGCGCCGGCACCGGTGAGTCAGCTCGTAGGTCGACATACTTCGGAATAACGCTCGCACTTTGGCAAGCGCTGTCTCCCGTGGCGCAGGCAAAAACCGCGGTGGGTGCGTTTGCCAGCGTACTCACGCGCGCCACCAGTGCACCGTTTTGGCCGCCGCTGCCAACACCTGGTGTCAGGGTGACCGTGCCAGATTTGACGGTCGTCGTGAGTTGACTACCATTGGCTATAAGAACGCAACGAACCAGCCTGGTCATTGCACCTGGCGTGCAGATCAACGGCTGGCCGTCCACCGTGACGTTCGTAAACGACCAGTTCGCAGCAAGTGTCAAATCCAAATAGATTGGCCCTGCCACCAGAGCACTGGCGGCGGCTGCACCAAACGACCATGCCGCTGGCTGACCCAGTGTCGCGGTTGCGGGCGGAGTGAGGGTAACGCTAATTGGCGGCGAAGCTGACATAGTGGTGAAGCTGGCGCTCACCGCGCAGACCGGGTCACCTGGACCGGGGTTTGCGGAGTCGGGGGTACTTATGGAGGGCGCGACACCTGAGCCAGCGCATATCGCCACGGTGGCAGTGCCGCGCTGATCCTCAGGCACGGCGTAAGCAAACGAGAATGATTGGACGCCGCCATTGCTGCTCGTGCGAAACGCCGGGCTCGCTATCCATGCACCACCGGAAAGGCGATAAAAGAAACGCCGAAAAACGTCCGCTCCGCTACGATTGCTCTGGAGCTTAACGCTGACCGAGAGCTGGGCGGTGTCCGCGCCCGACACGTTTAGGTCGGTCAAGGACAGTTGTAGCGTGGGTTGGGTGTCGACCGCTGGCGTAATGAACGCCGGGCTTTCGGCGCACGCTGGGTCTGACGGACCCGAGCCAACACCGGCAGGACTGCTCAGGGAGTCGCTGCTAGCGCAAATTCTGATGTAGGCTGTGCCGCGTGAGTCGGTGGGCACCGTGTAGCCGGACAGCGTAGCAGACTGGGGGCCACCGTTGCTTACGAATTGTTGACTTTGTAACAGAGCCCATGTTCCGCCGCTTCCCGCCTTGTAGTAAATACTGCTGATATAGCTCACGTCGCTCGCGTTAGCGCTGATGGTCGAGCTAGCCGTGACCGTGCCACTGCTAGCGCCGCTCACCACTGGCGTGTTGACGACAAATGTGGTGCTGGCGAGCTGCGGGGTAGTGAACTGAGCGCTTTCGCGGCAGGCCGGATTGCCCGGTCCAAACCCCGTGTTTCCGGGGTCGGCCGGCGCGCTTGTGCCCGCGCAAAAGCGGAACGCTCCGTTACCTCGGCGATCGCCGGCAAGCTGCACGTTAGCGCTGAGCGTCTGATCACCCGAGACGCTCCTCGGGCGGTTACCTCCGACGCGCGTCCAGCCGGTTTCGCTGCTGAGTTTATGGTAAATGTTGGTGAGGAAATCAATGTTGGCCTGCGACGCAAGCAGCGTCGCCGCTATTATCGGAGTGCCGGTTGCGACGTTGGTAACGTCAATACCGTTGATAGTGAATTGCAGTGTAGGCGCGGGCGGCGCTACCGCCGCCGTAGAAAGAACCGCGCAGGGATAGGCCGGGACGCCGTTGTCGGCACAGGCACCGATTTCTGCAGCTGTTGCGATGCCTTCGGCGGCGGCGGCGTTGTTGCCGACCACCCGGCTGGTAGCCGCTGCGCGCAAGACCGGCGCGGGTACGGCGCTATAGCCAGCTGGCGCGGTGAGATCGATCTCAATACTGAATTGCTGGGTGGTGCTGCTTGCCGGAAACACGCAAGCAAGCCGAGTGTTGGCTTCACCGACGCGCTCTGGTAGTTGGGCGTAGCTTGCGCAGTTAGCCGCGTTGACGACGGCTGCCTGAACCCCAGTTGGCCAGGCGATCACCACTGTGCCTGATTGCATGCCCGTTGCACTGGCGGCGCTGCCGTTGACAACGACGCGGTAGCGTGCGGTGCCTCCCGCTGCAAGGGCCGTCGTGGACAGTGGCGTGATGCTCGTGGCCAGGCGATAAGTGTCATCGCCGGTGCACGCGCGAATGTATTCGTCGGTGTATCCGTCGGCACGCAGGCGTGCCGCTTCGACATAGCGGTCAGTGAACCGATGTTGCACCGGCTCTATCGGATCGGTCGTCCAGTCGGCAGGACGGAAAAGGCGCCACAGCGGACGTTGGCCGCTCGCGCAGCGAGAGAGTTGATAGCTCGGATTGGGGCTCACTTGCTCGGAGAGCGGCAACAGCGGCGCCGCGAAACTTCCTGCGGTGCCCTCTTTGCAAGCGTTGAAGAACGGGGATGAGGCGCCCTCCACCTCCGACTCCTCGGTGGCGATCGCGGTGTAAAAGTGACGAGAAAAGAAGCTGGTACCCGGCTTAGCGGCGAACAAATATCGCTGCATACCCCGTTTGACCGAGGGGTCGGTGATAGGTGTGCCGTCAATAGCGCGCCCGGTGGCCGTGAAAAGGCCGGGGAAAGCGGCGGCCGCGACTTTATCCTGATTGCAGATCAGATAGACGTGCACGCCACTGATGTGCCGATATTCGTCGATACGCTGCTGATCTGCGCAGGCAGTTGCCAAATTGGGAGCACAGGTTTGTGCATGGGCAGCAAATGCCGCTAAGGCGACGATCAGCGATACCCATGTTCTGCCGCCTAACAGCGTCGCGCCCAGTCGGGATGCAGAAGAGACGGTTGCTGCTATCACCGGTCGCTGCGGGCCGCTACGGCACTGCGACAGCCTGCCCGACATGTCGGTAGCACAGTAAACATCTTGATGCATAAACTCTATCCTTGAATCATCGTTTTGGCGCTGGCTGCCCGCGTAGTTCGCAGTTGATTTTTAAATTAGGCCGACAATCAAAACGATAGCTAAATAACAGCACTCGTGATGCGATGTCATTGTATGTGATAAGTCGCTTAGTGCTGCCGAAAACGTCGCTGCGAGCGTGCCTCGGGCGACGAGCGGCCGTGGCAAGCGACGTGCGGCGCCCAGTTGCAGATGAGCACAGAATTTGCGCCACATTGAGGCCGCCAACACTAAAGATTGACGATACTACAGTCAAGACGTGCCTTGCGAGATTTTCCTTCCGCGTGCAAATTCGCCGAGACTGAGAGTTCCGCCAACTTCTCTTTAGAACCGTCTTCAGCAGTCGATCACTGTGGCGCCGCCAGCGACGGGCATTGCCCGGCACTTGTCGGGCAACACTGACTGAAGGCTCCCAGCTCGCGAAGCCCACGGTCGATCGTGCTGCCTCGTCGCAAGTGCTTCAGTGGGATCGCTCGCACCCGCTTCCGCAGCCATTGATCAAGCGCTCGCCAGATGCCCGGCGTGTGCGCCATCCCAAAGTAGCCGTTCTAACCCAGCAGATACGTGCGCAGCTTTTGCACTACTTGCACCCTGCTGCGCCTGCCCGACCGCCGCGTCATTTGACGGAAGCCGGCTTTGTAGCTCTGCACCGCTTTGTTTGCAACCCGACGCTCAATCTCGCCCTCGGGCCCTCGCCAGACACTGTAGCCCAGAAACTTGCGCCCGAAGACGCTCGCCACTGCGCTTTTGCGAGCGTTGAGCGTCAGCGCGAGCTTTGCGTAGCATTTGCCGAGCACTGCCATGACCCGCTCTCCGCTTTCTGATTGCTCACGCAGACGTTGCAGTCGTCAGCGTAGCGCACAAAGCTGTGAGCGTGCCGCTCTAGCCGCTTGTTCAACTTCATCGAGCAGCACGTTGGCCGGGAGCGGGCTCAGGGGGGCCACGTTGCGGCGTACCCTGCTTTCGCGCCTGCACGCATCCTTCATCACACAACCGCCCGATCTAAGACACCGCCTCTTGGTCACAAAAGCTTCTCGGTAGATGCCCGCTCGCCTTGGGTCGCACCGCCTTCTATCGGGTTCTTGTTCATCGGCTCGTGAATTACGCTCCACGCTTGGCTTTCCCCAATCGGACGCCCTCATTCAGTTGTGCTTCGCTTCGCTCACCGTGACGCGTTCGCGCGAGGACTTGCATCTCGAAGAGTGCGCCCATGCTGAGCGCGCCATAAAAAAAGCCGCCCGAAGGCGGCTTTTAATAATCGGCGCTGTAAAACTCAGCGCCTCACTTATTGAACGACCCCAGTGATGACCGGAGGTTAATTGACCGTAATGGTACGACGGAAAGTCAACGGCACACCGTCCTGATAGTTATTCAACGGCGCTCCCATCGGTACAGCAGTGACGCGCGCAATCGAAGTCTTGAACCCAATGACTGGCAAACCACTCACCGTTACGTTACCGCCAACAACGGCAGTACCAGAGGCTAGATCAATACGACTACCTACGACCGGACCACCAATCTGCCGAACTGCACCCGTTGCGGTCAGCGGCAGATCCAGCCAGCCTGTATTGCTGCGGGCGAAAGTTGGATTCAAAAACAACGCGAGTGGCGATCCAAACGCGGCGCTGCCTGCGCCCGTAGCCGCTGGCTGACCGAAGCTAATGATGTTGGCCTCGTAGCATAGCGAGTTAGGTGGCGTGCCTGGCGGACGTGGCGAGAAGCCCGTGCTCGATCCTCCGGCTGTATCTTCTTCACGGCTGTACGGCGTTGCGGAAATAGTCAAACAAGAAGTCTTGAGGGACTGACTCCACATCGCAGTACCGTTAGCGGCAGGATTTAAGAACGGAGCTGAAGCTGGAGAACTTGAAGTGCCGGTTGCGTAGCCATGCGGATCACCCGTACTCGTGGTCCAAGAAATCAGGTTAGTAAAATAATGCTTGCCGGGCATCGTGATGACCCAGTCCGTACCTTGAACGGCAGTGCCGCCATCTGCAGCGCGAAAGAATGAATATTCGCCCTGCACCGAAGTTGCCATGTTCACAGCCGCGAAAGCGCGGGCGGTATCACCGGTCGTCGCGCTACAAATACCAGCAGTCTCGGTATTCATTAACGCCACACTGACGCCGTCATTCACCAATGCGCGGCAAGAACCGTGATCCGCGAAGTTCGGGTTAGCCGAAGACGGATCGAAAATCGCTGCCGGACGACTAAAGTTGTTGTACGCAACAGCCGCCTCAGACATTGAGACACCACCGTTGACGCCCCCCGCCAGATTCAGCTGCGTGACCGCACCAAACAATCCGCCGGTGGGCACACCCAACAATCCGCCCGTACCTGTAATGGTACCGGATCCAAAGAGCGCCGCGCCGGCGGTGTTATTCTCGCATGGAGGCACACCGTTGACGTGCTTAATTGCCGTAAAGTACGCGCTCGTGGTGGGCAAGGTTGCCATCTCGATGATCTCAAGATAG
>Ga0105047_10011722_pt1 | contig 14192 bp, 7 predicted proteins | sample MAT04_FD_78384 | JGI IMG/M metagenome (GOLD analysis project Ga0105047, IMG submission 78384) | Freshwater microbial communities from Lake Fryxell liftoff mats and glacier meltwater in Antarctica - MAT-04 (megahit assembly) | ecosystem: Environmental > Aquatic > Freshwater > Ice > Liftoff... | reverse complement strand
TCGAGCGCGGCAAGCCGTTCCTGGGCATCTGCCTCGGGTTGCAGATGCTCTTCGATGTCGGTTATGAAGAAGGCGAACATCAGGGGCTTGGCATCCTGCCGGGCAGGTGCGTGCGGTTTCGCGTGGACGAGACGATGGGACTGAAGGTCCCGCACATGGGCTGGAACCAGCTGATCTCACAGCGGCGATCGCCATTACTGAAGGATCTTCCTGCCGAATCGAGCGTCTACTTCGTTCACAGTTATCACGTCGAGCCAACGAGCGCCGACATCATTGCCACCACCACCAACTACGGCGAACCGTTTGTCAGCAGCGTCTGGCGGGAGAACATCGTTGCAACGCAATTCCATCCGGAGAAAAGTCAGAAGGTGGGATTGCAGATGTTGAAGAACTTCGGCGAGATGTGAGTGTACCACGAGGCCACGAAGCGGTTTCTTCTCCACTGCGACACCAAGCAAGCAGTCATTGGAACTTGACAGTTCGCATGGGAAGGTGTCCTGCTGAGCCATACCCAGCGAAGAACATTGCTGTTTGTGCAGAAGGAATCAGTTCCACGATCTGTCCCGCCGAGAATGATTGCACACGACGCTGTTATCGGACAGCCCAGACCTTCACTCCCACCGATTGCCTGCCGATCCAACATTGGTGCCGGGGCTTACCCAGCCTTCCCGGTTGCATGCCGGCAAATTGTATTGGACATAGAATATGATGTTCCGCACTCCACAGACCATCCTGCATCGTCGACGAGCCTTTACGCTGATTGAAACGGCGATGGCGACAGTCATCGTCGGCGTCGGCATCTTCGGGACAATGGCCCTCTTCGCAGCCTGCTCGAATCAGAACAACGAAAGCGGGCAGATGACGGTTGGCATCATGCTGGCGGACAACGTGCAGGAGGCGATGGCAAACCTTCCGTTCAACGATCCCGTCTGGGGCCGTGCGACGTTCGGCGCGGAAACCGGTGAAACCGTGACCACCTGGAACGACATTGACGACTTTGATGGCAAGACCATCAACCCTCCCATCGATTCCCTGCGCACGCCGTTAACAGGGATGTCGCAGTATCAGCAGGTGGTGACCGTTGTGCCGGTGTATCCAGGCCAACTCAGTTCCAATACCAACGATGCCTCGCCGGCGATCCCGAAGACGACGTACACCGGCGCGGCGCGGGTGCGGGTGCGGATCATGTATCGCCCCGTGACCACCCTGCCGTGGCAGGAAGTCTATCGCTACAGTTGGATTCGCCTCGATCGATAGGCTCTGCCGCCTGGAGCCTTTAAGGAGTCTGTTATGTCTCACAAGAGGATTAACACTCGGCGCAAAGGCGCAGCCGCCGTTCTGGCGATGCTGTTCCTGGTGATTTTCTCGACGCTGACACTGGCGATGTATTCACTGTCGACAACCAACATGGAATCGGCGTCGAACCTGTCCAATGTCGAACGCGCCCGGGCGGCGGCGGAATCGGGGCTGCGGTGGATTTCCTACCGCTTCCGAGTGATGCCACGACCGAAGACAACCGTCGGCAACATCGACGCCACCATTGCCAACAGCCTGTGGAACCCGCTTGTGACTGCGATTCAAACCGACTTCAACACCCTGCTGACCGCATCAGAGCGAACCCTTATCGTCAGCGGAAAGTCCATCACTACCAAGACCATCGCCGTGGACGACTCATCAGCAAGGTTTCAACTGACCATCCGACAACATCCGCTGGTGGCGGGGGATCCACTGGATCAGCGTTACGTGCGCATCGCCAGCACCGGCACCTATGGTGGTGCGACACGCACAAGCTGGATGGATTTTAAGATTGAGAAGAAGGTGAAGTTCGCGGTGGTGGGCAAGGTTCCCGTGCAGTTGGGGCGAAACACAATCATCGAGGGCCCCGTCGCCATGGCGACCCCCGCGAAGTATCCGCCCATTCTCATGCTTTCAGATTTCACGCATTTCGACGCGAATCTGAAGACGAAGATTCTGAACTTTGAGACGTTCCTCAAGACAAAGCACAGCGGATATGACGGGAGAATCAGCGTGAATAATTCCAGCGAGTACTCCCAGGCGCAATCCGCCGGTTACGATGACTGGAACGGGGACAAGTATGTCGATGAGTATGACCTGGTGCTGAAGCAGTACGACAAGAACAACGACAAGGCGATCAGCGCCGCTGAGTTCACTGATCCTTCCACGGGAAAGCTCTACGACCAGAACCTGTTCAATGCGATCGACTCGACCGGCGGACCGATGTACACCGGCGATGTAGTTCGCGCCGGATACAATGACGGCCGGATCGACAATTCCGATGTCTATGCCAAGGTGAACGGGCAACTGCTGATGGCGACAACGCAGTCCGGCTTCACCAGCTGGGCCAGCGGTCAGGGAACCACGATATATAACTATCTCACCGGCCCGGTGGTGACGAATGATCCTCTTGCAACGCCGGTGCGCTATGGCGTAACCGATCAGGATGTATTCGACCTTGATCCAGCGAACTTCGAGCAGTGCACACTGAACTTCCGCGCCAAAACGGGTCCCGAGAACGGTGCGACCACGTCATCCTCCACCCTGAAGGTGAACAAGGTCATCGGCGCTTCAGATGCGAACGGCGGCACTTCCGTGGAACGGACGCCCTTCGGCTCCACCAGCTATCAGGCGACGTACGGCCGCCCGGTGTTCAGGAACATCACTTTCCGCAACTGCCGTATACCGAAAGGGCTCAATGCGCTGTTTGACAACTGCACCTTTGAAGGGGTGACGTTTGTTGATATGACGCGGGATATCACCTCCGGCGGCTCCGTGACCACCAGTTCCAGCGCCGGTTCCACCTGGAGCAAGCGTATGAAGCCCAGCCAGGGATCGTTTGCCAATGGCACGACGCTGACTTCGACCAATAGCTATGGCTTCACCGACGGCAACAACATTCGCTTCAATGACTGCACCTTCCGCGGCCCGCTGGCGGGTGGATACGCAACCGCATACACACACTTCACCAACTCGTGGGAGTTCACCGGGGCGACGATGTTCGACAATCAGGTCGATGAAACGGCAACGATCGTGTCGCCGCAGGTGAACATTGAGATGGGCTCGTTCACCAATCCGTCGCTGGCACCCAGCACGCTGAAAGGCGTCGTGGTGGCGGGCAACATAGACATTCGCGGCACCAGCGTGATCGATGGATCGTTGATTGTCACCGGCGACGGCGCAGGCAACACCACGCTGGGATATTTCGGCTCGAGCGACTCGGACACCAATCCCAGCGCCCTTCCCGAAGGCGGTTATGGTCGCTTGTCGATCAGGTACAACCCGTTCCGGGCACTGCCCGATGGAATCAACGTTTCCGTTGACATCACGGCGCAGGTCGAGACATACAGCGAAGGGGTGCAGTAATGAGGCATCACGCTTGCGTATCCTCTGTTAATGTCCGGACCCCGCGGGGCGCTTTCGATGGAAGGCAACCAGGTGTGTTCGCTGGTGCGAGCGTCTTTCAGGGCACCTGTCGCGCGAGGCTCAAAGGGATCGGCCTCGTCGAGCTGCTGGTATCGCTGGCCATTTCCGCCACCCTGTTGACCGCAACAGCCGTCGCGCTGGATGCGTCGTTCAAGGCTTATGGCGTGAACCAGGAGCAGGCGATTCTTTCGCAGCGGGCGCGGTTGTCGCTCAACCGGATCCTGACCTACATCCGCACCTGTGCAGCCCACCAGCCCCACACCGCGGCAACGGTGACAAGCTTTGCAGCAGGTTCCATCGTCACGGACACCGGCATCGATATGATCCGCGACGACGGAACGGTCATCCAATTCTACTACGATTCCGCCAATCAGCAGTTGAAGCTCCAGCAGGCGACGGCGAGCGCGGTGCTGCTGAACGGCGTGACCAGCTTTACCATCAAGATGGAGCCGATGAAAAGCGCCATCAACGCCCGCAGCGGTGGAAATTATGACCTCCTCATGCGCGCCACCGTGCTGATCACCCTGCAAACCACCGCCAACACCACCGGTATCGGCGAGGATGTCGGCAAGCAGTCGTTGACCCTTAGCTCGTCCGTCATGCCGCGACGGAATGTGTGGTAAGACGCACCAGCACACCGAGGAGAATCGTTTAGTACAAATAAAAACTCGCGGTGCGCTGGGCCCGATATCCCCCCCTGCTGCGTCAATCTGACCGACTGATTCGGTTGTGTTTTCGGTGATTGCGTTTTATAAGTTGAGCTGGCAGAACCGTTTCCTTCTGATCCGATCGGGTTCGAAAAAGGAGCGACCATCATGTCGGCAAGCTTGGGCGCTGCGGTGCTGCAGCCAGGATATCATAACAATCGAATTCCGGTGATGGAGCACTGCTACGGCTCGTCACGCGAGGTGATTCGCCATTTCAGCGGGATTGATCCGCTTGTCGAGCCGGGTCGCATCAACGAGGCCTTTCGTAAACTCGTGGAGGCAATGGAGATCGATCTGATGTGGGGCGCTGGGCTGCCCGAGCAGGCCATACCAGTCGGCGGACAACCCAGCGCGCTCGGGGCCCATGAAATATTCGATTGGTCCGATGGTCATCGCGTCAAGAAACTCCGCAATGGCAACGACGTCGTGCAATGGGGGATCTTTGGCGCTGTCCACCAGGAAGACGGCCGACACTTCGTTGACATACCCAAACCCGCGTCGGTGGATGAAGCGCTGGATTTCAATCCGCTGGACTATTTTCCTAAGACAATCGCCGAGTATCGCGCCGAATTCACACAGTCTTATGCGGAAATGCTGCGCAGCTGCGGAGACACCTGCCTGCCGCTGCCCCATCACTACACCACCTGCTTCCACTGGCCGCTGGCGATTTTCGGGTTTGAATTGTTATGCGAAGCCGGGATGGAAGCACACCGATTCCACGAACTGATGAACCGCTTTGCAGAGATCAGCCGCCGCATCACCACGGCGTGGAGCCAGGTGCCGGGGCTCAAGGGCTTTATCCTCCACGACGATCTCACCATGACCTCCGGACCGCTGTTTGCACCAAGTTGGTATCGCGAGCATATTTTCTGCCATTACCCCGAAATCTTTGCACCTTTCAAGCGGGCTGGCATTCCGCTTATCTTCACAAGCGATGGCGATTGCACGGTCTTTGTCGACGACATTTTCGCCGCCGGGGCGGATGGTTTGAATTTCGAGTATCTGGTCGATCTGCGGATGCTGGTCGAGAAACACAGCGACAAGATCCTCATCGGAAATCTCAACAGTGCCGTCGTTGGACAAGGGTCTGTAGAGCAGATCGAAGCCGCCACGCGGAAATGCCTGGAAATCGGCGCCCATGCCCCACGATTCGTTGTGAACATCGGCGGCGGGATCACCTACGACATGACGCCTGCATCTCTGGAGGCGTATCTTCGGGTGCGGAAACTGCTTTGCAGGGAAGTTCGGGCCACGCAACGCCTGTGATCATGGGTGACCACCGGGGTTCCGGGCAGACGGAAAATAGACCCCAACGGGTACGCTTTCATGGATAATCGAGTCCTGCGGATGCGGCCCGTCGCACGTAACTATCTGTAAAACAATTAATTACGATTAACAAATAAACGGCTATGAGCTGAGCGGTTTACGGCTATACTTGACAAGCGAACCATATGCTCCGACCCGCCGGAAAATTCTCGCAGCCGATTGGTAATGATCGTCCCCCCATGCCGTCTCTCAGTGCGGAGGTACGGGTGGTTAGTCAGGGGAAGGTGCTTGCCAGAAGCGCCCCAGAACTTCTTGAAGACTATGTGCGGACCGGTTCTCAGGTTCCGTTTGAGGAAGTCGTGCGCCGATATGCGGGCATGGTTTTCAACGTCTGTTATCAGATCCTGAAAGACTCTCACGATGCCGAAGACGCGACGCAGGCGGTTTTCCTTGCGCTCGCGGTGCAGGCAAAAACAGCCAATGGCGTGAAGTATATTGCTCCGTGGCTTCAGAAGGTGGCTCAGCGACTGTCGCTGGATGTGCGTCGCAGCAAGACCCGCCGCAAGGCCCGTGAAGAACGCCACAGCCAGATGCGCCTTCAGATGGGCATTGAAAACGATCCGACTTTGCAGCCTGGAATGGACGAGCTAAAAATCATCCTCCGCGACGAACTCGACAAATTACCGTCGAAATATCGCCTGCCGCTCGTTCTGCACTACTTCGGTGGACTCAAGCCTGAAGAAATCTCCAGGGAACTCGGCTGCAAACCGTCGACACTCGGGGTTCGTCTGCATCGCGGGCGCAAGATGCTTGCGGATCTTCTGTCGGAACGCGGCGTTGTGGTGAACGGATCGATGTTGTCGATCGCCCTCGCCGCGTGCGTGCAATGCAGAATCTCCGAGACGCTGGTTCATACCACCGCCCACGCCGCTGGCGCTTATGCGATGCAGGGAACTTTTGCCGGCGCGGTCACGCCGCAGGTCATCGGGTTCAAGCACATAGCGTCACAGGGGATTTTCCTGGCGAAGGTGAAAGCCGCCGTCGCGGTTGGAATCCTCGCTGCCGCTGCCGCTGCGGGCGCTGCAGAGTTGGTGAATCGTGTGATGCCGCAGTCGTGGCGGTTTGATTTCCGCACTGAACTACGGGAGTGGCTCAAGCCGACGTTCAACACTCCCGCGCCGGGGTTGCGTGTCGATGCGGGCGATTCCATGCGGCATCCTGCGGTCTTCAGCAACGGCGCAGTCACGTATGAATTGAATCCGTCGGCGTTTTCGCCCATGGCGTCCGAGCGCTCGCCGTTTACCAATGCTGTCAGTCAACCGACGTCCGTCGCTGTCGGGTCGTACATTGCATCCACCACCGAGATCAGTGACACGCCGTTTGGCGCGCCGGTTTCCATCGCGCAAAAACAGGATTCATCGCTCCCCAATCCCGTGGTGCGGTCCGTAGCAAAGAGCGCCGACATCTCAATTTCGTCTTCCGGAACCGGAGACAACGCAATCGCTGCGTCCGCATCGGGCGCGGCAGGTGGCGGTGGATCCACAGATGGCAAGGTCGCACGTTTGGCGTTGGCGCCGCCACCGTCGGCATTAGTGGTTCATAACCCCAACGGCACCAGTAAGGCGCCGCTGCAACCCTTCATGCCGAAGATCTCAGATCATCTTTCCATCGCCGCAGGTCAGGGCGAAGTGCAGAATTACGTTTTCGACAAATCGACGAAACTGTCCACGGACAACTTCAGCATCGGTGGGCAAGGGGCTTCGTCGCTCACGGCGGAGTGCGGCACGTTCAGCGTCAGCAACAGGTTCGTCATTGGCGATGCATTCGGGGGAACGGGCGCTGCGATCTTCGACAGGTCATCTGCGGTCTATGCCCCGACAGTTGCCATCGGTGAGAACGGCAAGGGCACGATGTCTGTTCGCGGACACGCAACGATCCTCGCCGACAGCATCACCGCTGGGCAAAACAGCCCGGGAACAATCAACCTTTCCGGCGGATCAATCGAATCGAAGTCGCTTGCGGTCGGACAGTGGAACACCGGCGTGGTGAATCAGGAGGGCGGCGTCGCAAGGATGAGCAACTTCCTCGGGAATGTGGGCCTTGCCCAGTTGGGCGTCGGCGCGGGAAGCGAAGGCACCTATTACCTGAGAGGCGGACTGCTTGAAGCCGGCAGGCAGGTGGTGGGCGTTCGCGGCTATGGTCATCTCTACCAGACCGGTGGATTAAACAGCGTCCAGACGCTGGAAATGGGTAGCAAACGCGGGTCGCTTGGCTCGATGCAGTTGCCCAGCGGCACGCTGCAGTTCACGCGATCACAGCCGGATTCGCCGGTGGCGAATGAGTGGATCGTCGGGCGTGAAGGCCGCGGAGAAGTCATCCTCAGTTCCGCAAACTCGCAAGCCACGATCAACGAGGTTGGCTACGGCGAGGGCACCAATTTTATCATCCGCGGATCGGAAGAGGGTTCCGGAAGATTGCTGGGCTGGGGCCGGGTCATGCTCACAGGCACACTGGATCAGAGTGGTGTGGTTATCGCTGATGGCTATGGTCACTCCCGTACGCTGGATCTGTCAGCGTTTGCGGAGGTCATCAATTCCTTCGATAACACGCCCGATGGCAGCAATGGGTGGTATGCCCGCAACGGCGGCAAGCTGCGCCTTCCGATCAACCGTTCGGCTGCGCCGGGGTCGTTGCTAGTCGATAGCTATACCTACGGAGAAGCGACGGATGATGCCGACCTAGACATGGTCAACGCGGTTCGCATGATCTTCGATCCAAAGCTTGATGAATCGATGCCAGTGATGATTTCACTGGTGTCATCGGACCACGGCGTGCCCGCAGCGCCCAAGGGCTTATCTTTCACCTCCATCTACGAGACGAACCTTGCAACACTGCCGGTGGAATCGGTGGAGTTGAGCATCCGATACGACGCGGTTGCGGTGGGCGACAACACGCCCCGCCTGCTTGCCTGGAATGAAGGCGGCTGGCGAAATCTCGCGGATTCGGAATTTCAAATTGATATGACGAATCGCCTGATCGTCGCGTCCACGTCGCCTGCGACGTTTTACGCGGTTGCGGTTCCTGAACCCGTCGGAACCACGCTTATCCTGCTGGCAACCGCCCTCTTCGCCCGCCGTCGCCGGCTAGTTACAGCCTGAAGGTACAGCTGGCGTGTCGTGACACAACGATATCTGTTCGCACTTTCCGTTTGCTGACGGTGCGAAGTTGCGCGATATCGTTCGCTCGCCACCAATCGTGGTGGCGGCTTCCACGTTCTTCGCCGCCTGAGCAGCACGTCCCCCTCGACTCCCACATCAACCGGCTTGGCTACCGTTTCTGTAAGGCAATCTGGACGATCTGAAAAAACAGACGCAGGTTGAGCCTGACCAGTTGCGTTTCCGGGTGCTGCAGTCGACGGTGGGATTCTTCAAGAAGTGACCGCTGCCTGTCTGGCGAGGATCACGCAGTTGCGCCCCTGTTGTTTCGCCTGGTAAAGTGCGACGTCCGCGCTGTGAAGCAGATCCGTTGCAGACACCATATCAGCATCTGCTTCCGCCACCCCGAAGCTGCAGGTTACCGACAGCTTGAGTGATTCGAATCTTGCTGCCGTTGTTTCGATGCACCGGCGAAGCTCTTCTGCAAGCAAAGTGGCGTCTTCCATCTTCATATCGACACAGATGATCGTGAATTCCTCACCACCATAGCGCGCCACGGTGCAGTCGCTGGGGACCGTGTTGCTGAGGATGTTGCTTACGTGCCGCAGCACCTGGTCCCCGCAGGCGTGTCCGTGCGTGTCATTGACGACCTTGAACCGGTCGATGTCCAGCATGATGCACGAAAGCGGCTTGCACTCGCGACGTGCAACCGACAGTTCCGCCGGCAGTCGCTCATCCAGATGGCGACGATTGCTCAGTTGTGTCAGCGCATCCACACGGGCCCGCGAGGCGAGTTGATCCTGCTGGGCCTTCGTTCGCAGCGCCGCCATCACGCGGGCGTTCAGCTCGCTCGATTCGAACGGTTTGGTGATGTAGTCAATCGCCCCGAGATTCAATCCTTTCACCGTCTGTGTTTTGGAGGACGCTGCGGTAAGGAACAGCACCGGAATCTCTCTTGTTATTTCGTTGTTCTTCAGCCGCCGGCAGACTTCGAATCCATCCGTCTGCGGCATGTCCACATCCAGCAAGATGAGGTCCGGCTTGATGGTCTCGGCAAGGTGCAGGCACATTGCACCGTCGAATGCGGTGTGAACTTCAACCGCTTCGTTTGCAAGACAGCTTCGCACCAGATCGTGGATCGAATCATTATCATCGACCAGCAGCAGACGCTGGCACGGCCGCTCCGCACGGTGATATCCATCCACCCGGCGAATGAGGGAGATGAGCGTTTCGACCTCCTGCCGCATGCGCTCGATCGGTTCCGCGGTCCGAATAGACTGCTCGGCGCGAGCGGCAGCATCCGAGATCGGCGCGAATCCATACCCCCCGGCGGCGCCTTTCATCTGGTGCACGGCTCGGGCAAGCTCGTTAAAGTCCTGCTTCTCAAGCAGATCGCTCAGATGAGCCACCCGCTGCGGCAAACGGGCGACAAAACGCTCGAGCACACTCTTCACGCCCGGATCGGCGGTTGTGCTGCAAAGTGCGCCATCATCGCTGGAAACTTCCATTTCCGGCGCCTGTGGCGACAGGTAGCGCGACAGCAGTTTCAGGAAATCCGAGCTGACAATGGGCTTTGCCAGATGATCATTGAAGCCAAGATCGAGATAACGCGCCCGATCTTCCGCCATGGCGTTGGCTGTGAGTGCGACGATCGGAGTTTCGATCTTGCGGGCGCGGATCTGCTGCATCGCACCTTCACCGTCAAGCTCGGGCATCTGAATATCCATGAGAATCAGATCGAAGCGGTTTGCGGATGCAAGTTCCACTGCCTGAACGCCATTCTCCGCGAGTTCTGCTTTGACGCCCGCATCATTCAGCATCACCGTCAGCAACTCACGATTGTCCTCGCCATCTTCCGCGAGCAGCACGTTACCGTTGAACTTCTGGTTACATTCAACCGCGGGTTCAATTGCAACATCGGCGAGATCAACAGAGTCCACCAAGGGTTCGCCTTCGCATGAGCCGGCATCCACCCAGATGGAGAATGAACTTCCCTTGCCTAGCGACGACTGGACGGAAATACTGCCGCCAAGCGCCATTGCGAGTCGCCGGCTGATGGTCAGTCCGAGGCCGGTGCCGCCGAACTTTCGCGTGGTGGACTGATCCGCCTGCGAAAATGGTTCGAAGACCCGGGCCAATTGCTCTGCCGTCATTCCAATACCCGTGTCGATCACATCAAACTGCAGCACGGTGCTCATAATCTGACTGTGCGACGACACCCGCACCTTTATTCCGCCGGTGAGGGTGAACTTCACGGCGTTGCCGATCAGGTTCACCAGCACCTGCTTGAGGCGCAGCGCATCGGTGGCGACATAGCTGGGCACCTTGCCGTCCAGGACAATCTCGAATGCCAGGTTCTTCTCGGCGGCGCGCACACGCGTCAGCGCAGCAACATCGTTGAGCAGTTGAGGAAGGTGCGTCCGGACCCTCTCCACGGTCATCTTGCCCGCCTCGATCTTGGAAATGTCAAGAATGTCATTGATGATCGACAGCAGATGCTGCCCGTTGCGATGAATGGTCCGAGCGTGACGCAGACGATCTTCCGTTGATAGCTGCTGGCGACTGAGCATGTCCGCATAGCCAAGGATTGCGGTCATGGGCGTGCGGATTTCGTGACTCATGTTCGCGAGAAACCCGCTTTTTGCGGCGTTGGCATTGTCAGCGGCTTCCTTCGCCTGTTGGACTGCGACCTCCGCATTTTTGCGGACAGAAATGTCTTCGAAGGAGATTACCACCCTGCTCCTGCCGCGACCTGGGAAACGCTTGATCCGGCAGAGATACCACGCGTCGCGATTCTTCGTGCCGGGCGTTTCGAACGTGATCTCCTCCTGATGACCTGCAAGCACGCTGCGAATCGCCTGAGCAAGCTGCGCAGCTTCGGCCGAGCGCTGACCGGTTGTCGTGTCACAGGAAACCAGAAGACTTGATCCTTCCGCAGGACGTTCCATGACCGCGTCATCGCCCTTGAACTCCCGCCAACCTTGATTTGCTGTGAGAATCACCCCGGATTCATTCAGAATCGCCACATGTGCCGGAAGCACATCGACCACCGTGCGGGCAAATCGCTCACTCTCGCGCAGCCGCTGCTCTTCCGAACGCCAGTGCAGGGCGTATCGACGCGTCATGAGGAACAGGAGCGTTACGGCAGCCCAGAGAATCGCCGCCAGTGTGACGCTCAGTTCAAAACTAATCGATCCAAGCTGTCGGATGCCAGCCGACTCGAGAAGCTCTTCGCCCCAGCGGGTGCCCGAGAGCAGTTGCAGCATCAGGTTCGCCAGGCCAACGACGCTCAAAAGAAGCAACGATGGCACCGCGCGGAATGACGGAGGGCGGCGTCTCTCCGAACCATATGTCAACGGCCTGTCGATGTTGGGCAGCAAAACGTCGTCCTCCTGCTTTGTGGGTCGAAGCATCCCTTTCTTCGGCGAGGAGCCTGCAAAGGTTAATCAACAGGACGAACTATCGGGCTTGAGCGAATTCGAGAAGGGCTTGCCGGACCTGAACAATCACGTCGCCCAGTTATTCGGACGCTGCTGCACGCTTGCGAATGCTGAGCCTGTTGTGCGAGGATTTCCCGATACAGCTTCTCAGCATCTCCCAATTGTCCCGCCCGATGGAAGTCGAGAGCTTGCTGAAGTTTCGCTTCAGTCCCAGAACTCATTAAATTTCTCCCCATTTCTGAGCATTTGCGTCAGGGATCTCCCTAACGAAATAAACGGATGCTCCCCTGTTTTCGCACGACGTCCACAATGCAAAAATCATTGGCGTCATGGAAATCGTGTGGCAGAGTTACCGCATCTACTGAAGTTAGGAATGGAGCGAGCCATGATCCACGCAATTGAAACCGAAGCTGACCGTAAGAGCCTCATTCACCGTATCACCGGTACAGTCGTCTTCGCGGCGCTTTATCTGAGCGCATTGGTTGGGCTGCAGGCGTTTCTGGCGGTGTAACCGCACCAACAAGCGGAAACGCCGGCGTGACATGTTTTGCCCACGCCACGATCGCAGCCACAATATGCTAATAGTCGGTCCCGCCGATATCGATCACACTTTTTGTCAGATCGACTTTTCCGAGAATGTTCGGATCGCCACCCAGCGCTGCAATAATCGCTTCCAACTTGTCAGGCACCTGCACCGGACGATTCGAAAGCTTGCCGTGCGGTTCCTCGCGCGGGGCGAGATCCTGTGCGGCTTTCATATCAATGCCGGTGTGATATTTCACCGTGACGTTGGCGTCCTTCAGTTCATGCCCTGTGAGAATGCAGACGACGTCTTCACTGGGAGAAATAACCTGCTCATCCAGTAGCTTCCTTAACCCCGCCACCGTGGCCGCCGATGCAGGTTCGCAGCCGAAGCCCCAGCGGGCAACCATGGCGCGATGTTCCAGAATCTCGTCATCTGTCACCTCGCGCACCACGCCATTCATCACATCCAATGCCCTTAACGCCTTGGGAAGATTTACAGGGCGGGAAATCTCGATGGCACTGGCAATCGTATTGGCCTTGTAGTGCGATTCATCCATCGCTGCAAACAACTTCTGCGGAACTGTCTTATCGAACTTGCCGTTCTGCCAGCGGAGATGCTGCCCTGAATACAGCGTGTTTAGCGTATTCGCTCCGCTGGCGTTAATCACGGCGAGCCGCGGGATTCTGTTGATCAGCCCGAGCTCTTTAAGTTCCATAAACGCTTTGCCGAACGCGCTGCAGTTCCCGAGATTACCTCCCGGCACGATGATCCAGTCCGGCGGTTCCCAGTTGCGCGCCTCAAGGATGCGATACATGATCGACTTCTGTCCCTCGAGACGGAAGGGATTGACGCTGTTCATCAAATAGATGCCCATCTGCGGAACATTCACAGCAATTTGCCGGATGTGACGAAGACAGTCGTCGAAGTCGCCGTTGATCTGCAGAGTCAGCGCACCGTAATCCAATGCCTGCGAGAGCTTACCGAAGGCGATCTTTCCTGACCCGATGAAAACAATGCCTTGGAATTCCGAAAGTGATGCAAACATCGCGAGCGAAGCAGATGTGTTGCCTGTCGATGCACACGCCACCCGCCGCGCCCCCACCAGCTTTGCATGGGTGAACGCAGCCGTCATTCCATTGTCTTTGAAGCTGCCGGACGGATTCAGCCCCTCATACTGCAGCATCAGCCGGTTGGGGTTCATTCCCATCTGCTTGCCCAGCAGCGACGCCACCTGCAATGCAGTTCGACCTTCACCGATGGTGACGACATCTTCCTCTTTCTGGAAGAATGGCATCAATTCGCGGAATCGCCATACGCCTGAGAAATCCAGCTTCCCGGACACTTCCAGCCCCTTCGTGCTCCAGCGGTGCTCGAAATACGCCAGGCTCTTCGGCACGGGCAGACGGTCCCAGTCATAAAGAACATCCAGCAACGACCCGCACTTCGTGCAGGCAACCTTCACTTCATCAATCGAATAGGTTGATGCGCAGTCCGGGTTGATACATTGCTGGTGGGCTCGGTCGGTCATAAGGCCGCTAGAGTAGAACAGATCAACAGGATCGTCAAAAGACCAACCCGCGATATCGCCCCCCCCCGCTTGACCCAAAAACGACAGGTAACCCCCACATCCCCCCTTGAATTCCCCCCCCTCCCCGCT
>Ga0105047_10011720_pt1 | contig 14193 bp, 13 predicted proteins | sample MAT04_FD_78384 | JGI IMG/M metagenome (GOLD analysis project Ga0105047, IMG submission 78384) | Freshwater microbial communities from Lake Fryxell liftoff mats and glacier meltwater in Antarctica - MAT-04 (megahit assembly) | ecosystem: Environmental > Aquatic > Freshwater > Ice > Liftoff... | reverse complement strand
CATTCGGAGCCTTGTCCGCGGTGATGCCGTGGCCGCCGCCCATCGGCGTTCGATCCGGCTTGAAGTTGCGGATGTACAGGAAGTCCGGCGTCCGCAAGGCACGCATGGGGTAGGGCAGGTTGCCCTCGCGGGCATTGCCCACGTGGCGTTCCCGGCCCGAGATCACCCAGGTACGTGACGGATCAACTTGGCCTGATTTGTCCGACTTCAAAATCGGCATCAGGCTGCGGCCGTTGATGTCCGCCAACGGTTTGACTCCCGCTGCCTCGAGGAACGTCGGGGTCAGATCAATCAAACTGACGAGGTCATCGACAACTCGGCCGCCTTTCTGCCCGGGCATGGAGGCCACGAGCGTGACGCCGACGCCGAAATCGTAGAGGTTGCATTTGCCGCCGGGGAAGCCCGGCGCGCCATGGTCGCCGCTGATGACGATCAAGGTGTTGTCGAGTTGCTTCGTCTCCTCGAGCTTCTTGAGCAGTTCGCCCACGTAGGCGTCATAGGCCTGAATCTCACCGAGATAATCAGCGAAGTCTTCGCGAACTTCGGGCACGTCCGGCAGGTTCTTGGGCAACTTTCCCTTCAAGGAATCGGGATCGATTCCCCATTGAGCCTTGCCGGAACCTTTAATCCAGGTGCGGTGAACGGTCGTCGGGCCGAACCAGTAGCAGAACGGCTGGCCATCTTTCCTGGCGGCAAGGAAATCGGCGAAGTTCCCACGCACTTCGGCCAATAGCTCTTCCTTCACCTTTTCGATCGTCGTGTCGCCCTTCTTGGCCTTATTGACTTCCTCGGAGAAGTTGTTGAAGCGCATCCCGGCCTTTTGGAAGGCGTACATCTGCTCACCGTAAGGGGCATCCGCGGGCGTGCCGGGGCTCCAGACTTTGGCGGTCTTGCCGATGTGGTAACCGGCCTCCTTCAGGATCAACGGGTATGAAGGTATCTTGGCATCCCACACGGCGCCTTGAAGAATCGCCCCTTGCCCGGTGCGGAAAAAGTACCGGCCGGAGAGAAGCGAACTTCGGCAAGGCGTACACGATGGTGCATTTACGAACGCACGGCGGAAGAGAACGCCGTTCTGGGCGACGCGATCAATGTTCGGCGTCTTGACAATCTGGTTCGGCGACGGGCCGTCTTCGTATTTCGCGAAGATGCTGGCATATCGGCCCCAGTCATCGGCGAAGCAAAAGAGAATATTCGGCCGCGGTGCGTCGGCCGCAGAGGCGACGCCCGAGCATAGAAGCCCGGCCAGCAGGGAGAGAAATCTCATGGTTGGGGAACTCCTGGAAGTAGATCGCAGGATGCTTATCTACGAGCAACTCAGGGGGTGGACCATTCCCGAGGGCAAGTTGAGGCATTGCTGATTCGGGTCGCCAAGCTGAATACGATCACTCGAACGAAAACCGGACGCGACCACATCGACTTCCCAACGAAACGCGCAATCCTTATTCTAATAATCAAGCGGACCGTTAAAAGCGGAGGGCTCGATAGGGGAAATTTTGGAGGTCACTCCTGTGGACCATGAAAACATCAAGCAGTGGTTACGAAGAAGACCCTTCCAGCCTTTCCGCGTCGTCGTCAAGGATGGCCGCGTTTATGACGTGCGTCACCCGCGCATGAATCTGCTTGCCGAGACCTATGTGAAGATCGGAATCCCGCATCCGCAGCGGCCGGCGCCCATGTGCGACCATACGGAGTTCGTTGCGTTAAAGGAAATTGAGCGGATTGAGCCGCTCTCTGCCGTTGAGACGTCCGTTTCTTTTTGAGTGAATTGCTCAATGCTATCCGATGATCTTTTTCGAATGCTTGATCGGAATCCGTTCCCCATCTTGCGATTGCATTTGGTGGGAGGATTGGAATTCGAGCTTCGTGACCCTGATGCAGTCGTGCTGAGTCAGGACTCGATTGAATTTCTTTTGCCTTCGGACGGTTCAAATCTTCGGGAAGCGGTCGTCAACTTAGCTCAAATTGTCTGGGTTGAAGTGATAACGCCTCGAGTTGAATAATAATTGATTTTGTGTTTGGAGAACCGAATGCTCACTCTCTTCGGCCCCGATTCCACCCGCCAATGCGACAATCTCGATCGCCGCAGCTTTCTCCGAGCGGGCGCTCTTGGCGTGGGCGGCCTCACGCTGGCCGATTTGCTGCGTCTGCGGGCGCAAGAGAATTCGCCGACCCGCGTTGCTCACAAAGCCGTCCTCATGGTCTACCTGAACGGTGGTCCCAGCCATATGGACATGTACGACCTGAAGCCCGAAGCGCCGGTCGATTATCGGGGCGAGTTCAATCCCATTCAGACCAATGTGACGGGGATGCAGATTAGCGAACTGCTGCCGATGCAGGCCAAGATTGCCGACAAGTTCTCGATTATCCGCAACATGAAGTTCCAGCAAGAAGGGCACACCGCGCCCGAACTGTACACCGGCTTCTTGAAGGGCAATCGTCCCTCGTTCGGCTCGGTCGTCAGCAAGTTGCGTGGCGACGCGGGCGTTCGCTCGCCTATCCCGCCCTATGTCTACATCGGCGACGCGAATCATGTCGGCCATCCGGGTTTTCTGGGGAAGGCTCATGAAGCCTATATCCCCGGCCAGAAGGCGGCCAATCTCGGCCTCGCGCGCGCGATGACTCAAGATCGGCTGGCCGATCGGCGTTTGCTGATGCGTTCGTTCGACACGATGCGTCGCGACCTCGACGATGCTCGCGGCAGCATGGCGGGGATGGACGCCTTCCAGGCGCAGGCCATAGAGATGATCACGACCAACAAGGCCCGCGACGCGTTCGACATCAACCTGGAACCGGAAAAGATCCGCACCCGTTACGGCAAGGGCACGGAGTATCTGCAGGCACGCCGGCTTGTCGAGGCGGGCGTGCCGGTCGTCACCATCACGCCGCAGAACCATGGCGCGCCGACGAAGTGTAACGGCCAGTGGGATCATCACGATCACATCTTCACCTGTCTCCGCGCGGTTTTGCCGTCGTTCGATCAATCGCTCTCCGCTCTCATCAGCGATCTATGCGACCGTGGCCTGGATAAAGACGTGGCGGTCGTGGTCTGGGGCGAGATGGGCCGCACGCCGCGCGTCGGGACGCAGAAAGGCACGATGGCGGGTCGTGATCACTGGCCGCAATCCGGCTTCACGCTTCTCGCCGGCGGCGGCTTGAGCATGGGTCAGGTCGTCGGCGCCACCGACCCTCGCGGCGAGCGTCCGAAAGGCAAACCTTACACGCCGCAAAACGTCCTCTCAACGCTCTACCATGTCTTGGGCATCGATCCCGAAACGACGGTACCCGACCATCAAGGCCGCCCGGTCTACTTGCTGGATGACCGCGAACGGATCAGGGAACTGGTGTAGGCCATTTCGACGCGATCAAGAGTTAAGAACCGTGTGTGCAAGTTTTCAACTTGATGGAGTTGTTGAATGCACTTGGTCTACGTCGATGAGTCCGGCAATACCGGGGTGAATCTCAACGATCCTCAATAGCCACTGTTCATCCTGGGTGCGCTGATTGTTCCAGAGACTTGTTGGCTTGCACTGGAAGCAGATCTCGAAGCTGCGATTAAGGCTCTCTTCCCGAGTGTTGCGATTGATGGAAGCGAAATTCATGCGACCGACTTACAAGCAGGGCGCGGGATCTTCAAAGGCGTCGCCGTCGCCGAACGGTTGGCGCTACCAGACCGTTGGCTTGAAATTGCCCGACACCATGAACTGAGAGTGGTCTACCGCGTGATCGCCAAGAAACGGTTCCATGCCTGGATCACGTCGACATTCGGGACTGGAGTTCGAATTAATCCGTACGTGGCAGCCTTCCCACTCATCGCGCGCGTTATCGATGAATATCTTGCTTCGTTGCCTGGGTCTGCCCTCGGAATGTTCATTTCCGATGAAAACAAAGAGATCGTCAGAGATGTTGAAAAATCCATCAAGGTGCTTCGGGGAATGGACGGCAGTTTGCGACTATCGCGAATCGTCGAAAAGGGGTTTTTCATCGACTCCGCCAAGAGTCGAATCTTGCAGCTTTGCGATTTATGCGTGTTTTCGGCCCGCAAGAGAGAAGAGCGAATGTATGGAATGACCGGTAAATCCGTCGACGACAACGGCATTGCTCTGCTGGAGCCACTCATTCAGAGTGGAAATGAGTCCCTGATTGATGTTCTAACTTGGCTAACAGAAGAGCAAAATAAGATCAAGAAATGAAAATAGCGGCCAGGGAAATTATCCGGGGTCGACTGTCGCCGGCCCATGCTGGTCGCTAATTGTATTATCGGTTTCTCCGATATCGATTTCAACGTCAAGCAGAATCTTTTGCCAGAAATTCGCGAACGTCAGTTTCCTGTCCTCAATGCAACAACTCATTCACCACTTTCCCATGCACATCCGTCAGCCGTTGATCACGACCGCCGTGGCGGAAGGTGAGGCGTTCGTGGTTCAGACCCAACTGATGCAACAGCGTTGCGTGGATGTCGTGGATATTCAGCGGATCGCGGACGACGGAGTTGCCGAACTCGTCAGTCTCGCCGAACGTCGTGCCGCCCTTGAAACCGCCGCCGGCCATGAAGAGCGAGTAGCCGTTGACGTGGTGATCGCGGCCCGAGGTGGCCGTGACTTTGGGGCAGTGTGGCGTGCGGCCCATCTCGCCCGCCCAGAGGACGATCGTCTCTTCCAATAGACCACGTTGTTCGAGATCCACGATTAACGCCGCGACCGCCTGATCGGTGATGCGGGCGTTCTTTTCGTGGTTCTGCTTCAATAGGCCATGCTGATCCCAGGGCGAGTTGTTGCCGTCGAAGCTGGGGCAGGTGATCTCGACGAAACGCACGCCCGCCTCGATCAGTCGCCGGGCACGCAGAGCCTGGCTGGCGTAGAGGCGCTGATGCTCGTCAGTCGAATCGAGCCCGTAGAGCCTGCGGATCCGTTCCGGCTCGCGGTTGATGTCAGCCACGTCCGGTACCGATGTCTGCATGCGGAATGCCGTCTCGTAGTTGGCGATGGCGCCTTCAATCGCTTGGCTGTCCGACGCGCGGGAGGCGAACTCGACATCCTGCTCGGCCAGCAGCGAGAGCTTGCGTTTCTGAATGCTCACGCTATCGGTCGGCGTGATGTTGTCGACCGGCGCCCCTTTCGCGCGAACCATCGTCGCTTGGTGACTCGCGGGTAGGAACGAACTACCGAAGTTCTCGAGGCCACCGTTTGGCACCCAGTCGTTATTGAGGACGACGTAGCCGGGCAGATTGCGATTCTCCGTGCCGAGCCCATACGACACCCAGGCCCCGAAGCTCGGGGCCTGACCAATAATCTTCCCCGTGTGCAGCAAAAGATTTTGCTGGCCGTGCAACGGCAACTCGCCGACCATCGAGCGCACGACGCAAAGTCGATCGGCCACATTCGCGATGTGTGGAAAGAGGTCACTCACCCACAGGCCGCTTTGGCCGCGCTGGCGGAACTCCCACGGACTGCCGGCCCACACGCGATTCGCGGCTGATTGCGAGCGTTTGCTGACCGCGCTTTCGCCAATCGCCTGGCCTTCGTGCTTCTTGAGCATCGGCTTGGGGTCGAAGGTGTCGACATGGCTTGGGCCGCCGTCCATGAAGCAGAAGACGATGTTCCTCGCCTTGGCAGGCCGGTGCGGCGTGAGGGCGCCTTGAGCGAGCGCCTGCCAGGCCAGCCAGCCGAAGCCCGTTGACGACGTCTGCAGAAAGCGTCGGCGCGATAGCTGATTCATGAAGGGTGTCATCGGTAGTAAATGAATTCCTTCGTGTTGAAGAACGCATGGGCGAGCCGCTGCCACGCGTTCTCGTCCTTCATCCTGTCGACAACATCCGCCGTGGCGAAATCATCAAGTGCGTTCAGCCAGCGCCGGCGTTCCGATTCGCCCGGCTCGCGGCCGAAGGCACTCAGGAACATGGCGCGGATGCGGTCGTCGGCATTCGCATGTGGCTCTTTCAACAAACGTACCGCCCAGTGCTTGGCCATGGCGTTGACGAACGGATCGTTGAGCATGATCAGGGCTTGCGATGGGACATTGGTCACGTCACGGCGGCCGGTGGGTAGCTTCAGGTCGGGCAGGTTGAAACCGACGAGGAACTTGGGCGGTTCCATGATCGACATTTGCAGATAGATCGAACGCCGGCCGTCGCCATCGAGCGGGCCGCTATACAGGCGCTTCAGTTCATCGATCGCGGTTCGCGGCGGCAGTATCGGCCGGCCGTAGAGCTTCGGATCGAGCCGTCCCGCGACGGTCAGCAAAGAATCGCGGATCGCCTCGGCTTCGAGTCGGCGGGTGGGGTAGTGATGCAGCAGCCGATCCGCCGGGTCACGTTCGCGGGCTGTGGCGGTCACCATGCCCGATTGCCGAAACGTCTGGCTCAAAACGAGCCGTCGAATGAGTTTCTTGGTCGACCAACTTTCGCGAATGAACTCCCGGGCCAGGTAGTCCAAGAGTTCCGGGTGCGAGGGTTTATCGCCTAGTCGCCCAAAATCATCGGGCGTTGCAACCAGGCCGGTGCCAAACACCCACTGCCAGACGCGATTCACATACACCCGCGCGGTCAGCGGGTGATCCGATTGCAACAGCGATTCCACGAGTTCAAGCCGTCCGCTGCCGAGACTGCGGGAAACGTCGTTGCGGCCGGCGAACATTTGCAGGAAGTCCGGCTTGATTGCGGTCCCTGGAACGTCGACATTGCCGCGGACGTTGAGTGGATAATTCATCCGCGGCGTGTCGCGTTCATCCATACTGTTGGCCGTGCGCGGGAAGGCAATGCGGCCTTCAACTTCGCGGTATTCCTCGAGCAACCGCGCCAGCTTGCTCTCGGGCGCCGCCTCGTTCGGCAGCAACTTCTTCGCGAGCAGCCAATCGAGCAGGGCCAGATCACCCGGCTGAGTCCGGCCATCGCACCAGCGGATGACGGCTTCCGAGTACCATTTACCGACGCGCGTCCAGGCCTGGTCGATCGACGTGGGCGCTTCGCCCGCATAAAGAGGCGTGAAGACGTCGAGTTCATCCTGCGGAGCCCCGGCCGTTTCATGCGATACGATGCCCGTGATGCTGATCCAGCTTCGCTTGTCGTAACCGAAATCCGAATTCTTGAGTCCCCTGTTCAACCCCACTCGCGGCGGGAAATTGGGATTCAGCGCCGAAGTAGTGAACTCGACGGCTACCTGTTGCACGCCGTTCTTGAGCTCGGCATCGGCGAATGACTTCCACTGCGGCTCGGTGTTGGTGACGAACGTGAAGGTCTCGTTCTGGAAGGCGTGATCGTCCATCACGAGGAAAGCGCCAAATTCGCCGCCCGCCATTTTTACGCTGACATGCTTGCCGGGCACCAGGTGCTGCGCCGGCATCCGCAGGGCGCCGGGCAACTTGGATGAAAGCGCGTGCGTGTGATACCCTTGCGGCAGCAATCTTGTGACCACGCCGGGGCCTTCGAGGGCGATGAGCGGCGTCGCTTCTTCGACGAAGCCATGCTTCATTCCGTCGCCTTCAGGAACCCAACCCGGCGGGAACGCCGCCTCGCGAAAATCGGCGAGCGTCTTGAACGCCGCCTTCGTTTTGATGCGCTGGTCGCGAGTCTTCTGCCATTCGGCCTGAAGCTCGGCCCAACCGACTCTAACGTCCTTGGCCTGCCCGACCCGCACGAGGGGATAGATGATCTCGTTGATCGCAGGTTTCGCGCTCGACACGTCTCCCATTGCGGTCTTCAGGGCCGCCGGCGTTGGCACCGACTCTCGCCACTTGGCTGCCAACTGAAAGCGAATTTCCTCACGAAGCTCCTTGAGCCGAGCGATGGCCGCGTCGTTCTTGCCGGGGGCGTCAATCACGCGTGACGTCCAGCGCGGCGTGGTGAACACCGCGGCGAGCGCGTAATAGTCTTGCTGAGACACGGCTTCGAGCTTGTGATCGTGGCAACGGGCACAGGCGACCGTCGTGGCGAGAAACGCCTTCGAGAACGCATCGATCTTGTTGTTCACCATCTCCTGATGGATGCCGTTGAACATCAGGCTGCTGCCGTGCCGATGCTCGCCCAGATGATAAAACATCGGGCCAATGAGATTCTCGTGCGTGCGAGCCGTCGCATGAATGCGTTGCTTGGGCAGAAGGTCGCCGGCGATTTGTTCACGTAACAGTTGATCGAAACCAATGTCATCGTTGAAGGCCCGGATCAGGTAGTCGCGGTATTCGTGCGACCCCTTGGCGGGATTGTCCCACTCGTAGCCGTAGGTGTCGGTGTAGCGGACGACGTCCATCCAGTGACGGGCGAATCGTTCCCCGAAGTGCGGACTCAGGAGGAGACGATCGACGGCCTTCTCCATCGCCGCTTGCGGCGTCGCGGAATAATCTTTCAAAAAAGCGTCGACTAATTTGGGGGACGGCGGCAATCCCGTGAGCACGAACGACAACCGCCGCAACAGCACTTCGGCATCGGCCGGCGGCGCCGGCGTCAGTTTCGCCGTTTCAAGCGTTGAACGAATGAAGCGATCGACCGGTTCCCGCGCCCAAGTGGCATCTTTCACCACCGGCGGCTCGGCTCGGCGCATCGGCTTCAAGCTCCACCAACTGAGCCGTTTCCTGAACTCCACCTCCCAGGCATCGTCGACATCGAGTTCAGTTGTCTTGGGCGTCAAGACGCGCGGATCGGTCGCGCCGAGCTTCACCCACTCGGTCAACAGAGCGATCTCGGCCGCCGGCAGCATCTGCTTGGGCGGCATCTTCAGATCTTTGTCGGCATGACTGATCGCTTTAATGAGCAGGCTCGCTTGCGGCTTCCCTGGCACAATAGCCGGCCCGCTCTCGCCCCCCTTCACCCAGCCCGATCTCGAATCGAGAGCCAACCCGCCCTTGATCTTCTGCTCGTGCGAATGGCATTCGTAACAGCGCAGCTTCAGCAACGGCTCGATCTTCTGGATGAAGAACTCATCCGCGCGGGCGACACCGTTGAACAACAGGAGAATGACAATCGACAAACGCATGATGCGGGGGCTCGTGAGAGAGCGAATGGCGCTCTGGCGGAAGTATGAATTATTCTCCATCGCATGACGGGTAAAAGCAAGCGTTGAATGATGAGACGGGCAGGATTATGTGGATGCGCGGAAAATCCACTTAGATGCATCTGCTCTCCCAATTGCTCGCCGGGAACTTTACGATATCTTGTGTATGGAATCAGGCATCGATTCAACTTTTGAAACTGTCGATTGAGGGTTTGATGAGTACGCCAACGATCGCGAAATCGCTTAGCATCGACCGCGCGGAACAGAACAAGAGTTTGCCCTGGGATGAGGTGATCGACGAACTTCTCCGCATCCGAATCCTGAAGGACGATTGGGACGGCGAAGGATCTCCCGCACCCGAACCATGCATCGTTGATGGTGCGATCGCTTTCGCGCAGTACTTCGTCGCGACTGGTATCAGTCCCCCGCATCGAGCGCACGCTGGCGTTAACGGAACCATCTACTTCGAATGGTATTTGTCGCAAGGCTATCGCGAAGTTGAAGTGCTCGCGCCCGATCGGGCGGAGAACCGTTCTATTTTGGCAGGAGTCGAGTCCAACGAGACGATTCACATTGGCTAGCAGCTTGAACCGATTCCAAACAAGACCAAGCCATTATCTGCATGAAATCGGAAACCGAACCGATCACCGAAGACGAGTGGCTGCTCAGAAGGGTTCGAGTCGAACGATTTCGCACGAATGCCCTGCCAATCTTATCTCCCAACACATTCGAACCACGCCTTCCGGGACCGAAGGTTCGAGATCCCGATCTGACAGGGCATTCTCGTCGCCGATCTCGACCGAGCGAAATTCGACTTCGACGTGGTGGGACATTATTCCCGCCCCGACGTCTTCCGGCTCGAGGTCAACGAACAACCGATGACGTCCGTCGTCTTTAATGGTCTGAAGGGATAGTGCGGAAAGGGGATTCTCGGCGGAAAACAGAGTTCCGCCGAGAATCGTCAAGCATTATTCCGACTTCTTGCTCGGCGAGCCGCAGCAAGACTTCTTCACCGCTTCGTGGCAATCAGCCGGCTTCGTCTCGGCTTTGGCCGGGCCGCAGCAACCTTTGGCATCGGTGCTGGTCGGCTTCGGGTCAGCCTTCATCGGACCGCAGCAGGCTTTCGCTTCCTTGCAGCAGGCCAAACCTTCGGCACAACACTTCTGAGGGGCGGCGCAGCAGCCCTTGTTGTCGGCACAGCATTTCAGGCCCTTCTCGCAGCAGCCGAGCTTGGCGTCCGCCTTGCAGCAGGCACTGCCATCTTTGCAGCAGGCCATCTTGGCCGAGCAGCAGTCGCTTGCCATCGGGCCAGCGGAGGCACCCGCGAGAAACAGGCCGGCGGTCAGGAAGGAACCGGCGAGTAGATACGTAAACATGGTACAGATCTCCAGGTATGGTCGTTGGTAAGTAATCCATCATCGCCGCGCTCACGTTGAGCGCAGGAAACAGGCCGCGAGGCCGAACATCTGAGGGCTTGATCAGATGTGGATCAACAACGCCAATGGCACTGGAGCACATGCAGACGGGGACCGAAAGTGAGGGGCGCGGACTTATCGATATTCGGCATCGATTCCAAATCGATGTCGACACGGTGGGTATAATCGATTTGGATCGGGCTAGGCAGATCGTTCGGTCGCTCTACTTCTACAAGGATCGCCACATCCCCTGAACAACAAGTCTTGTCGCAATGCCCAAGCGGGGTCGGGCTAGGACGATGCGACTCCTTTGACGACGACTGATGGCAGCAACTCGGTTTTTCCGCTGGTACGGAAGCGTCAGATCGCGCCTGATGTGTTGACGGACAACAGTATCCCTGCGGAAGAGCCAGGATTAGGCTGCTGACGACAACGACGATCTGGTGAAGGGAAATAATCATGGCATCCCGTTCGACGCAATAGCCTCACGCAACACAAAAAGTTTGGTGTCGCGTGCCCCCAAAAACATTCATCTTTTGGGGCTTCAATCAATCGTACGTCTGGTCTGGCCATTTGGTTCATCGGTTCCTTCGATTCGACAAAATTCCTCGAAATCGAGTTTGCCAGTGGGCCTCGTAGGCCTGTCTTGCCCTGGCGCCTGGAAAGCGATCTCGGCCAACCTGTCGGTTCCTCGATATTAAAGAGAGTACGTGGATGCGTAATTGTCGTGAATGCAGGAGCCGTTGAAGATGTTGAAAATTGCGTTGGCTCAGTGTCGTCAGACCGGCGACTTCAAGGAAAACAAGAAGACGATCTCGACCTGGCTCGAGAAGGCCGCCAGCGCCGGCGCTCAGATTGTCTGTTTCCCCGAGACACAGACGATCGGCTATCGGGTCGACATCGCCACGCCCGATCGACCTGTCCCCGTCGAGGCGCTCGATGAACTGAATGAAAAGTTAGCCCGCAGGTGCGGCGAACTCGGTCTCGCCTGCATCCTCGGCACTGAGACGCCGCTTGAGACCGACGCTTACGGCGGCAAGCCGTACAACAGCGCGCTGGTCATCTCGGAACAGGGCAAGATCCTGGGCGTGCATCACAAGACGAAACTGACGCCGCTCGATGCGATTGCCTATACGCCGGGCCGAACGTTCGAGACGTTCGAATTGTGCGGCGTCAAAGTGGGCGTCGTCATTTGCTTCGAAGGTTTTCGCTTCCCGGAGACGACGCGCGAATGCGTCCGCCAGGGGGCGCAACTTGTCTTTCATCCGCAGAATAACACGACCCGGCCCAACGACTGGAAGATCCCCGTTCATCACGCCATGATCACGACCCGCGCGGCGGAGAACACCATCTGGTTCGCCTCGTGCAACGCCTGCCTGCCGCCGCACCAGAATTGCAGCAGCATGATCGTGGCCCCGGACGGCCAGGTGTCCGCGATGGCGGAACTCAAACAGGAAGAGTTGGTCGTGGCCGACATTGACATCGACCGCGCGACCCGGGCCATGTTCCGCTACGATCTCGAAGCGTGTGCCGAGCTACTCTTCGCCGACACGGTCGGTCGCGACGAGTACGCCTCGGCACTTCCCGCCTCTTCCTGATGGCCACGACGGTCAGGCACCGTACTTCGCCTCGCCTTCCGCCAGATTGACCGTCGCGGTGCTGATCTGGCGGATGCGCTTTTCGTCTACTTCTTGCTTGAAGCGGGCGATGACCTCGTCGACGGGGAGCGATCCCACGTTTTGTCCATTCTAAATTGAGCAATCAGTGCTTCCGTTTCCGGAGCTTTCGCTTTTTCGGCGATCTATGGTTTTGTTGCGTGCAGTGTTTTGAAATCAAACTGGAATGCGATCGATTTTGATAGACCGATCCCCGTGGCGAGATTAGATTCGGATCGGTGAAATCGGCATGAAGAGCTTGGTCATTTGAGCAGAGCAAGCGAGCGTTCGAAACGCTGGCCAGGCCAAGGATGTGCGGATCATCCGATTGGATGGTTAATGAAGCGAACCGATTGGTTTCAGCGGATACCAATTGGGCTGAAAATTTCCTCAAGGTGCCTTGTCGATTAAGTTCAGCCAGGAACCGGAAAATCTTGTTGATTTTGAAGTACTCTGAAGCCAGTTTTCCGCCGTAAACCGCGATGGCTCGCTTTTGGGTGAGTGCCTTCCAGATCGGTTCGAATGCCGAACCGGACACTGCGGGAAAAACAAGGGCGGCGACGTTGGCATCGACGATCAGACACATCGTCAACCTATCAAGTAAATAGTCGCATTTCTTCTTCGAGGAAGAAGCGGCGATATTGCTCTGGGGCGTCGAGCACATTGCCCATCTCATCCAAGCTAATGGGATAAACCGTCGTTTCGAGTTTTGGGCGGCCGAAAAATAAGATTTGCACGTCTTGGGGCTTCGGCACCCCATTGGCGACTTCTTGGCGAATACGATCGACAAGATGATCGCTGTGAGTTTCGATGATGTACGTGCTGTCGCCTTTTGCCGCCAGTTTCGCGAAGAAGGTCCCGAGAGCCGCTTGCGCCCGCGGATGCAAATGAACCTCGGGCTGTTGAATCAACAAGAGGCTGCGCTTCTGACGCAAGACACTCTGAACGATGACGGGCATCGCCTGGCTGATGCCGTAGCCAACATCGACTAGATTTGCCTTCGGCCCGCCCGTGCCCACTTGAATCTGAAACGGGTCGGCAGGCCCCTTCCCGAGCTTTTTGACTTCAAGCTGCCGAAACAAGCCAGAATCCTGTCCGAACTCGTGGAGCGCGTCGACGACAAGCTGAGCAGCTTGGCTGAGTGGTTGTTCGCTAAGGTAACGGGCGAGCAAGCTGGGAATATGCTCTCCCTCGGGGCTGTAATCCTCCTTCGATTCGTCGTAGGTTCGCTTCGGCTTGGTGCGGATCGGGGCGAAGGAGAAGGTTTCAGTGAATGGTTCGACCGGCGGCTTGAACATGACCGTGTGCAACAACTTATTGCGAAGTTCGGGTCGCTGGAACTGCATCTCGCGAATTATCAACGGAAAGTAGGTTCTTCGGAGATCGGCGAATTGGAGGAAATCGTACAAGTGGTCATTCAGCACCAAATCCTTCTGTTTTTCACCTCCAATATCAATCCGTTCCACTGGCGAATTTTGCGTTGGGCTAAAGGTCAGTGAACCGCTTACGATTCGATCCTTAATGTTTAAGGTAAATTGTCGATTCATCTCTTCATCTTGATATCTGGCCAAGATCGGCTGCCCGTTTTCTTGACAATATGTTGCTGTGACCTTCCTTTTAGTTAGGGAGCGGGATTTTTCGAATTCGAACCCCATTGAGAAAGAATCGTTGCGCCCATAGCGACCCGCTTTATAAGTCGCGATTGTTTCGTAGTTGCCAAGGCCATATGGTGGTTCGTTGAACGGCGGTTTTACCGGCGACGCTTCTGGGTTCAAAACGCACGACGCAATCGCAAGGAAGGTCGATTTACCCGAGCTATTCTCGCCGACCAGCAACGTGATGGGTCGAATCGGGATCGACTGCTCGCTCGCGAAACTGCGGATGTGCTCGATTTGTAGTTTAAGTTTGCTTTTCATGAATCGAGACTTCACCAATCAAACATCGGGTCTTGAGCTATTCTTAGGAAAAAACGGGCGAAGGTGTTACCGGTCCATTTCCAATTCTACCCCCCGTACTTCGCCTCGCCTTCCGCCAGATTGACCGTCGCGGTGCTGATCTGGCGGATGCGCTTTTCGTCTACTTCTTGCTTGAAGCGGGCGATGACCTCGTCGACGGGGAGCGATCCCACGTCGCGTTTTT
>Ga0105047_10011719_pt1 | contig 14195 bp, 14 predicted proteins | sample MAT04_FD_78384 | JGI IMG/M metagenome (GOLD analysis project Ga0105047, IMG submission 78384) | Freshwater microbial communities from Lake Fryxell liftoff mats and glacier meltwater in Antarctica - MAT-04 (megahit assembly) | ecosystem: Environmental > Aquatic > Freshwater > Ice > Liftoff... | reverse complement strand
GTCCGATCCTCTGGTCCAATCATCCTACCAATTTCCGAATGTGTCAAGTCGGCGCTGAACGAGCTCAGCCGCGGCCTCGCCCGAGGAGACCGCGCCTTCCATGCCGGCCGCGACGACGGCGGTATGTTCGCCCGCGAAAAAGAGCCGCCCATGCGGCGCCGAGACGGCGGCGGTGCCGGCACGCAGCTGCCCCGGCGCGTAGTGGGCGTACGACCCGCCGGCGAGTGCGTCGCGCCCCCACGACTGGACGCGCAGGACCTCCAGCTGTTGGGCGGATGCCGGCCGCACACGCTCCATCGTGCGAACGACCGCCTCACCGACGGCGCGCGGACCGCGGGCATCCATGTCCATCGCGCCCTGGCCGTCGATCCATGCCACGAGCGCCACGATCGTGTCGCCCTCGCGCAACGCGAAGACCCGCTCGATCTCCGTGTCCGTCCACATCGACGGCGGCATCCCGTCGTTGAGCCAGAACGGTGTGCGCGGGCGCAGATACACCTGTGTGATGGCGGTGTACGGCAGCGTCTCGATCCATGCCCGCTGCGCGGCTGGCGGCGGGGGGAGTAGTTCCACCTGCCGCAGTGCCGGCATCGGCAGCGTACAGATCACCGCGTCCGCCGTACGCGTACGGCCGCCGGCCAGCTGCACGGTGATGTCGGCCTCGCGCTGCGTGATGGCCTCGACGCGCTGCCCCGTTTCGATCACCGCGCCGAGGGCGACGGCCATCGCTTCGGGGAGACGGGAGTTGCCGCCGTCGATGTGAAACACTTGCGACCCGCCGTTCGAACGCCGGTAGTCTTCGCGCAACGCCCAGAGCCACGAGGTCGTGGCAATGTCGTTCGTATTGGCGGCCCTGTTCATGAGGCGCAGCGCCTCCGCGCTCGCCCCGGCCGCTCGCAACGCCGAGTCCATCGACACATCCTGTGCCGCCAGACTGCCATCCGCCCACGCCGTTTGCGAGGTGACCGGGTTGGCGCGACCACTGTACGACGCCGTGAGCATCATCGGCAGTCGACTGCGCTCGACGTCAGCAAGCCGATTGGCCGTCGACGCCGCCCAGTCGCTGCCGCGCATCCCGACCCCGTTCACGTGCAGCATGACATCGCGATCCACGCCACTCACCGGCAGCACGCGCAGTCCGAGCTCCGTCGCGAGCGCGCGCACCCGCACATAGCCCTCCCCGATGGCGTTGCCACCCGCTTCCGGTTTCCCGGGTATGTCATTCAACGTGAGGACGCGCCCGCCCACGCGGTCGCGCGCTTCGAGTACGGTGACGCTCATGCCACGAGCCTGTAATCGTAATGCCGCCGCGAGTCCGCTCAGCCCCGCCCCGATCACGATCACACGCTGCGGCGCACCGTTCGTCGTCGGTGGCGACCGCAGCGGAGCGCTCGCCGCCACGGCGCGCGCCAGAGCGGCCGGCGTGGCCACCAGTGGCGCGATGGCCCACCCGCCGAGGGTCTGCAGAAAGTCACGACGCGACGCGTGGCGTCGCCGATCAGGTCCGTTCGACATCGGCCATCTCCGGGCGATAGGGACGCACGAGGAACTGTCCACTCGGTGGCTCGGGGAACGTGCCGGCGTCGTACACCAGCCGACCACGCAGGAAGGTCCGCGTGACTTCGCCGGTAAAGGTCAGCCCGTCGAACACGCTATAGCCCTGCGTCGATGGCGACGTCATACCGTCGACGACGAACGACGCCTGCGGGTCGAGCAGCACGATGTCCGCGTCATAGCCGACAGCGAGATCTCCTTTGCCGTACAATCCATACCGGCGCGCCGGATTCCAGCTGGTCAGTTCGGCGATCCGATGCAGCGGCAGTCCGCGCTGCTGTCCTTCGCTGAACAGCGCGGACAACAGATACTCCGTGCCCCCGAAACCGGAGCGTGACTGAAAAATGTCCTCCGGGTGTTCCGAGTGCGTCTTATGCTCGGCCGCGCAGCACGCATGGTCGCTGACGACCCAGTCGATGTCGCCGCGCAGCAGCGCGGTCCAGAGGTACTCCACGTCGTCGCGTGATCGAATAGGCGGATTCACTTTCGCCCTCAATCCGGCGGCGGCGTCGTAGTCGAGGATGAGATGTCCAATGGTCACTTCGCGGCGGAAGTTGACGTGCGGAAAGGCTGCGCGCATCAGCAGCGCCGCGTCCACCGCTTTCTGCGACGTGAGATGCAGCAAGTTGATGTTGGGCAGGTTCGTTTCGTGCGCCAGGTACGACGCGATCACGATCGCCAGTCCTTCGGAGTGCGGTGGGCGCGACGCGCTGTAGGCGCGCAACCCCTGCAGCTTCCCCTCCCGCTGCACGATCGCGGTGTACGCGTTCATGATCTCCGCCGTCTCGCAATGCAGGCTGAGGCTGATGCAGTCGCGCAGCGCCGGCCGACGTTCGATGGCCCGCGAGAGGGCGCGCATGACGAACTCGAAATGCGCGATGTCGTACTGCTCATCCTCGCTGATCATCAGGAAGGAACGCTGATCGCCCGAACGCCCGTGCAATCCGTAGCCGCCGTAGAACATGAAGATCTTGAACGACGTCACGCCGTGATCATCAATCAGGGATTCGATCTCTTCGATGTGCTGCTTGTCCATCGGCGCGAGATGATACGCGTAGTCCACATGGAATCGTCCGTCCGAGAGCGTGAGCACTTCGGGAAAGAACTCGCGATACGGGCCCGCCTTGTTCAGGTAGTACTTACCGGTGCGAATGTAGTTGAGACTCGTGGTCACGCCGCCCATCGCGGCCGCACGGCTTTCTGTTTCGGCGTCTTCGGCCAGCGGTGCGTAGATCCCCACGTGCATGTGCGCATCGACCAGCCCCGGAAACGCGAGCTGCCCCTGCCCATCGACGATGCGTGTGGCGGCCCCGTCGAGCGCCGGCTCGATCGCCGCAATGCGTCCGTCGCGCACACCGATGTCACATACCGGCACGTCGTCATGATGGGGGCGCACCACGCGGACGTTGCGCACGATCAGGTCGAAGCTCGGAGTGGTCATGGCAGGTTTTTACCAGGCGTTGGGGGAGTGGGAGCATCGGCGGCGACCAGCACGCCGGCCGCAATGCAGGCATCGATGGTGGCGTCGTCGAGGCCGGCGCGGCGCGCGAGATCGCGCGTATCCGCACCGATCGCGGGCGGGTGCGAACGCAGCGGCAGCGTGCGACCGTCGAGCACCAGTGGGGTGCGTGGCATCTTCGCACGGGTGGTGTCGTCGAGCTGCGTGTCCAGTAGCCCGGCGCCGGCGTTGAGCTGCGGATCGTCAAAGAGATCTTCGGGACGCGCAATCGGGGCGAAGGGGACATCGGCGCGCTCACAGCGGGCAATCACGTCATCGCGCGTCATCGTCGCGAACATGCGTTCGAGATCGGGAAGTAGACGCTCTCTCGCTTCGATGCGCAGGTTGTTCGTGTGCAGCGCGCTGTCTGCTGCAAGATCCGCGCGATCGAAGGCCGCGCAGAATCGCTGCCAGTGTTTGTCACTGACCAATCCGATGAAGACGGGTTCGCCGTCGGCGGTGCGGAACGTGCGGTAGACCGACCATGGACTGATGCGCGCCGGCATCGGCGGCACCGGCTGCCCCGAAAGCGCGCCGTGTGCCATGTGCTGCCCCATGAGGAACGCGGTCGTCTCGAACAGCGCCGCCCGCACCAACTGTCCGCGCCCACTCTGCTGCCGTTCGTACAACGCCGTCAGAATCCCCATGACACCGAACATGCCGCCGGTAATGTCGACCACGCTCGTACCGGCGCGCAGTGGCGTCCCTGGCGGGCCAGTCATGTATGCGAGGCCGCCCATCATCTGTACCACTTCGTCCATCGCGTGGCGCTGCTCGTAGGGACCGGGCAGGAAGCCTTTCAGCGAGCAGTAGATCAATCGCGGCCAACGCGCCGACAGGTCGTCGTATCCGAGGCCGAGTCGGTCCATCGTACCGGGACCGAAATTTTCGACGATGATATCGGTCGAGGCGAGCAACCGCTCGATCAGCGCCGCCCCGTCGGCGTGCTTGAGATCCACGGCGAGGCTGCGCTTGTTGCGATTGAAGTACGGGAAGAATCCGGTACCCATGCCGCGCAGCCGTCGCGTGGCATCGCCTTCGGGCGGCTCGACATGAATCACCTCGGCGCCCAAGTCAGCGAGTATCACGCCGGCGGATGGCCCCATGACCGCGTGCGTGAACTCGAGCACGGTGAGTCCGGCCAGCGGTAATGGCGGGGAGAGCGGATCTGAACTCATGTGGTATCCGGACGCGATCGCGCCGGCACCACAAAATCACCGTGCGCCGCCAGATAGGGCACCAAGCCCCCAGCACGCAGAATCGCGACCATGACCGGCGGTAATGCGTGCGCGACGTAGACCAAACCCGTCCGTTCGACGGCGGCCGTACTGGCGTCGAGGTCCACGTGCAGAAGATCGCCCGTCACGATATCGTATTCAGGGATCTCGAGCAGCGGCAATCCGATGTTGATCGCGTTGCGATGGAATATGGCGGCGAAGGACCGTGCCAACACCGCATGGACGCCGGCCGCCTGCAGCGCAATCGGCGCCTGCTCACGAGAGGAGCCGCAGCCGAAGTTGTCGCCGGCCACGATGAAATCACCGACCCGCACCCGCTCGCGAAACGCCGGGTCGAGATCCTCGAGCGCGTGCGCTGCCAGCTGACGTTTATCGAGTGTCTTGGTGTACTTGCCCGGTATGATGCGATCGGTGTCCACGTTGTCACCGTAGACGTGCGCGTGACCGGACAGCATGTGCGTAGCGGGTACCGTCATGCGTGCGCTCCGGTGTTGGACGCGGTGATGACGCCGTGCAGCGCCGACGCCGCCACGGTGGCGGGCGAGGCGAGGTACACGTTTGCGCGCGGATTGCCCATGCGCCCTTGAAAGTTACGGTTGGCGGCGGAGATCACGACTTCGTCATTGCCCGGTACGCCGAGATGCGTGCCCACGCACGGACCGCACCCGGGCGTGATGAAGCTGGCGCCGGCGTCGGTGAGCGTGGCGATCGTCCCGTCCCGCAGGCCAGCGGCAAAGACTTCTCGCGACGCAGGCGCGATAATCAGACGCACATGTGAGGCGATATGCTTGCCGCGCAGCACGTCGGCGGCGGCACGTAAGTCTTCCAGTCGTCCGTTGGTGCAGGTCCCGATGAACGCCATGTCGATACGCGTACCGATCGCGTGGGTGATCGACACCACACTGTCCGGTGAATGCGGCAGGGCAATCTGCGGCGTCAGTTCACGCACATCGATCGTGATCACTTGCTCGTACTCTGCGCCCGCCTCTGCATGCGTCGCAGTGAACGCGTACGGGAGCGTCAACCCATCCGCATCCACGAGTCCGGCCACCGCGCCGGTTTCTACCGCCATACTGGCCATGGTGAGACGACCGTCCAGCGACAGCGCGCGCACGGCGGCACCGGTGTACTCGATCGCGCGCCCAGTCGCGCCATCGATACCGAGCCGGCCGACGATCGCGAGCGTGAGGTCCTTCGGGGAGATCCCGGTCGGGGCATCACCCACCAGCTCCACGCGGATCGTGCGTGGGACGCGCATCCACGTGCGACCCGTCAACATCACCGCCGCCAGATCGGTGGAGCCGACTCCGCTCGCGAAGGCGTTCAGCGCGCCGTAGATAACCGTGTGTGAGTCGGCACCGAGCACCAGCTCACCGGGGCGCACGTGCGCGTTCTCCACCATCACCTGGTGGCCGATGCCGCGACCGATTTCGTGCAACACCGATCCGGTTTCGCGGGCGAACGTGCGCATCAACACGTGCAGATTGGCGATCGCTTCGGTAGGCGCCGGCGCGGCGTGGTCGATGACGAACACCATTCGCTCTGGATTCCAGACGCGCCGACCGCCCATCTCCTTGAACGTTTCGATGGCGAACGGCGCCGTGGTGTCGGTGGCCATGGCGGCATCGACGCGCACGATCACCACGTCATCCGCGCGCACGTCGTGGTCGGCGTGTCGTCCGATGATCTGCTCGGCGATGGTGCGGCCACTCATGACCCGGCTCCTCCGGTAACTGCGTCAGTCGGGTTGGACACCGCGCGCAGAGTGTGCATCTTGCCGTCGAACCTACGACCAAGCTCCGATGCAAGACCGCCAGCCAGCGCGGATACCGCGCGGTGATCGACGCCGGTGTGGATGCCCATCTGCTCGAGCATGTGCGCGGTGTCCTCGGTAGGGATGTTGCCCGTGGCCCCGGCAATGAACGGGCAGCCGCCCATGCCGCCAAGCGATGTGTCGAAGCGCGTCACGCCGTGCTGCAGTCCAGCCACGACGTTGGCGAGCCCCATGCCACGCGTATCATGCAGATGCAGCACGATCGGCAGCGTCCCGATGACCTCCCGCACGGCCTCCACGGTCCGTCCCACGGTCCGCGGATCGGCCATGCCCGTCGAGTCGGCAAGCGAAATACTCCCTGCACCATGCATCGCCAACTCTTCGACCAACGCGAGGACGTCCGCGAGTGGAACATCCCCCGGCGCGCGATACCCGAACACGACCTGAACACCCGCCCGCACCGCGCACCCGGCTGCGATCGCCGAGCCGATCATCTCGTGGGCCTGTGCACGCGCCTCGGCCAGCGTCATCCCCGTGTTCGCCCGGCTTTGCACATCATCGGACGAGACCGACACATCGATGCATCGAAGCCCCGCCGCGATCGCCCGCTCGACACCGCGCATATTCAGTACGAGGCCAGAAAATTCCGTCCCCACCGGTGCCGGCAGAATGGCCTGGCAGATCGCCTCGGCGTCGGCCATTTGTGGGACGCGCAGCGGATGGACGAACGACGCGACTTGCAGCTGCGTGAGCCCGGCCTGCATGAGCCCGCGAATGATCTCCACCTTGCGTGCCGTCGGGATGAGCGTCGGCTCGGCCTGGAATCCGTCGCGTGGGCCCACTTCGATCAACGTCGCGTGCGCGGGCCATTCCGTTGGTGACGTGTTGCTGCTAGCGTTGGCCGACATTCACCAGCCTCCGTCGGCGGCATCCCGCGCCACGCGGCGCTGTCCGGACCACGTCTCGCGAGGCGCTCACCTCGATACCTATGTTGTCCACACCCACGACCTGCGACGCCGCACAGGACCACGCCGACACTCTCGCCGTCGCGCACGCCGCATTTACCCAGTTCAGCCACGGACTCGCTACCGGCGACTGGGAGCCGTTCCTGGCGATGGTCACCGACGATTTCGCGTTCTTCTTCCCTATGGGCGAATACCAGGGAGCGCACACGGGGCGCGACACGGCCCGTGCATTCTTTGCGTACGTGCGCAGCGCATTTCCCAACGGGCTGACGGTGATGCTCGACCGCGTCATGTCGAACGCGAACACTGTAGTGTTCGAGTTCCGCGACGAAGGGGTATTTCGCGGCGCACCATACCGCAATCGGGTGGCCGTCAGTTTCGACGTGCGCGATGGGCGCATCGCACAGTACCGCGAGTACTTCGGCAGCGACGGCAAATCGTACTGAACGACGCTGGTCACCGGCCCTCCACCAGCGTCCACATGAACCCGTCGGGCGCGGTGAAACTGAAACTCCGTTCACCGAACTCGTTCTTCACGATGGCCGTCACGCCAGTCGCCGTGCTCGCCCGCACCTTGCCCAGATACGCGTCGAGATCACGTACGCGGAACGTGTACAGGGACAGTCCGAGATGACCGGCGCGACTGATATTACGCACGTCCTCCATCGGGGCCTGTTTCGCGAAACGGATGATCTTGAGTCGCCCGGAGCGCGCCGCCTGAAGGTCGGTCACGGAGCTTCGCGGTTCGTCGAAGTCCGTCGTGAAATAGCTTTCACCCGGGTTCAGATCGAAGATCAGGCGCGAAGCCTTGGCTTCCGCATACAAACTGACCAGGTCATCGCGCACGCGCAGCAGACCGAGAACTTCGTCGTAGAAGCGCAACGTGACCTTGTCGTCGGCCCGCGTGATCATGCCGAAGTGCGTAACTTGACTGGCTTTCATGTGCGATGTCGAGTCGACGCGCCCGTAGAACGGCAGCGCGTATCCGAAGCGCTCGAAGAAGATCTGCCGCGTGAGCGGTTGAATCAGCATCCCTTCACGCACGCCGACGACCGGGTCGATGAACGGACGACCACGGCCGAGATCGTAGATGCGTGCCCACTCCGGTGGCACGTATCGCACGGGCATCTTAGCCGCGATCGCGTCTTCCGCGTGATTGCCGATGAGGGTCGCGTCGGCGGTCATGGTCGCGGTCCAGCGCGAACCTTCTACGCGCATCGGACGCATACCCACTCCATCACTGAGCGGCTTGTCCCACACCAACAGCCGGATCAGTCCGTGGTCGGCGCTCCCATGCGTGAGACGAATGCCGCGCACTTTGGAGTTCACTCCGTACAGCGCCAGCGCGCTTTCGGCGCTGAGCTCACCGATCTGGCCGACGCGGTACCCCCACTGTTCGTAGTATTGAATCAGCGGGATGGGATCGCGCGTGCCGATCACTCCTTCGAACACGCCACTGATCGCGCCCATCGGTTGTGCCGCGAGTGGTCGAGCACTGACCCCTGGCATGCCGCACAGCAGGGCGCCACTGAGTCCGATGACAGATGCACGCGCCTTCATGCCCGCTCCGGTGCTGTGGGTGGTTTGACGAGCAGTGCGGCGAGCAGCGCCAGGAACACGAGCGCACTGATCACGCCGAACGCGATACGATAGCTGCCGGTTCGGTCGAACAGAACGCCGGTCAGTACGACGCCAAGTCCACCGCCGATCGCATCCATTACCGTGATCGTACCGAGAATGCGCCCCGCCGCGCGAAGGCCGAAGCTCTCGACGACCAGCAGCTGCAACATGGTGTACAGCCCACCCCATCCCAGTCCCGTGAGCACGACGGCGGGCCAGAGCGTGGCCGTTGAGTCCATCAATAAAAAGAGCGTACCGGACAACATCACCAACAGGTTGCCGATGAACACCACCTTGCGATTCATGAAATCGGCGGCGGTTCCGAACAAGAACTTGCCAGCGAGTCCGAGCAGAAAGAGCGTGCTCACCGCTGCCGCCGCAGTGGCCGGTGGAAAGCCAAGACCAGTCGTGAGATGCAGGAACAGGTGCGCGGTCATGGCGAGAATTGCGTAGAACGTGGCAGTCGCCGCAAACGCGAGTGCCCAGAAGTTCACGGTGCGAAGGGCCGCGCCATACTCCATCCCTGATAGTGCTTTGGGGTCCTGCGTTTGCTGGGACGCACCGCCATATGGCTGGAGACCCTTGTCACGCGGCCAGTCACGTACGAACAGCCAGACGACGGGAATGATCAACAGCGGAATAAATGCGATCTGCTGGAACACCTCGCGCCACGGCATGCTGCGCATCAGTGCCGCATTGAGCGGAGGAAATACCGACCCACCGAGGCTGGTCCCTACGAGCGCCAGTCCGATCGCTGTCCCGCGTCGTGTCGTGAACCAGCGTGAGACCAGCAGCACGTTGATCACGAGGCCGACGCAGGCCAACGCCACACCGAATAGCGTGTGGGCGATGTACACATCGGTCAGCGAGGTGACGCGACTGTACTGATACAGGCCCGCGCTCAACATGAGCGCGCCGACCGTCATCAGCGGACGCACCCCGGAGCGGTCGGCGATACCGCCGGCCAGTGGACCGAGAAGCCCCGCCAGCACAAACGTGATAGTGCCGCCCAACTTGAAGGCACCACGCGACCATTTGAACTCGCCGAGTATCGCGCTGTCGAACACGGTCAGCCCCGAAATCGTCATGCCATTGCTGACGAGCAGTGCCAGCAACGCACAGCCGACGATGACCCAGCCGTAGTGTGCGCTGCCGGTTTGGGCAGCCGTCACGGTCGCGGTGGGATTCATGTGTGCCGCCGTTCTTTGATGATCGTGCGCTTGATGAGCTGATCGTCGGTGAACCAATGCCACGTGCGCGCCCGATGCTGACCGTCGGCGCTGAGCTGGATCATTTCGTAGAGATACGTGCCGGGCATCTCTTTGCGGGTCCACGTCAGCACGACGGTCTTGTCATCGATCTCCCACGCCGAGCCGGTGATCAGGTCGTTGTCCCACCAGATCCGCCCATCCCGGTACGTCGCGGGAAACTGGCGTTCATCAGTGCGGCCGTCGGCCCACGTGTACCGGTTGACCTGGTGATAGGCGAATGGGCCGTCCTCGGGAAACGTGCAGAACAAATGCGAACGATGGGTGTCGAGGACGTTCCCATCGAGGTCGATCTCCGTGTACGTGCCAACCCATTCGCCCTCGTGTCGGGCAAGCAATGGCATGCCGGTTCTGATCGCGGACATCGTCGACTCCTGTAAAGCGGGTAGGCGGAGATTGGTACGTGTGCTGAGCAGTGCGAGCGACAGCGCGTGGGATCACGGCGTCGCGGTGTGTTCGGGAAACCACCAGGGATCGCGCCCGATCCCCTGGCGAACGAGAAACGCCTTCTGACGAAGGAACCGACGAATCGAGGCCGGGCCCATGCGCGAGCCACCAAGGCCCGACAGCTTGAACGCGTTCTTTTCGCCTTCGTGCATCACGGCGGTCAGCGCCGCGTCGTTGATGCTGATCGCGCCGGCGTCGATCCGCTCCGCCACGGCGATGGCTTCGTCGTTCGTGCGAGCGAAGACCGCGGCGCTCAAACCGTACACGCTGTCGTTGGCGAGTTGCACCGCCTCGTCCACCGAGTCGAAGGGCATGATCGGGATGATCGGACCAAAGGTCTCCTCGGTCATCAACCGCATGCGATGGTCCACGTTCGTCACCACCGTTGGCCGGATCCAGTACCCACCGCCGTGTCGCTCGATGGTGCCGCCGCAGTGCACCACAGCACCGTGTGCCCGCGCGTCCGCCAGCTGTGCGTCGATCACCGACGCCTGCCGTTCGGCGATCAACGGACCGATCGGCCCGGCAGATTCGTCGGGCCACGAGAGCCCCACCTGCTGCGCGATCGCGGTAACCCGGGACACCAGCTCGTCGTAACGACTGCGATGCACGTACACACGCTCGATCGAGAGACACGATTGACCGGCGTTTACCACCGACCCCCAGACCACAGCCGGTGCGACATGGGCCAGATCGGCGCTCGCGAGGATTACGGCCGGATCTTTGCCGCCAAGCTCCAGCGCCGCTGGGATGAACCGTGCCGCCGCTTGTTCAGCCACCGCGCGGCCCGTTGGGACGCTTCCGGTGAAGCACACCATGTCCACCACGTTCACGAGTGCGCTACCGGTCGGGCCGGCGCCCGGAATGACGACGAACACATCACGCAACACCGGCACGTCCGCGATCGCGGCATTCACGACCTCGATGAAGCGCGGCGTGACTTCACTCGGCTTGACGATCACCGCGCTCCCGGCCAACAACGCCGGGATCGTGTCGAGCGTGGCCAGGAGCAAAGGAAAGTTCCACGGACTGATCACGCCCACCAGCGCGTACGGTGACGTCGTCGCACGAATGTGCACGAATGGCAGCGCAGACGGGCGTTCGACGCTCATCAAGAGCGCTGGCGCTTGCGCCGCCCATCGTTCGATCGCCGTGAGCACGAGATCGAATTCCATCACGGAGATTGCGCGTCGTCCCGTGTCGCGCTCGAGCGCCGTGATGAGCGCCTCTCGGCGGGCACTGAGCGCGTCACGCCACGCACACATCGCGACGGCGCGTGCCTCCGCACCCATGTCCGCCCAGCGCGGTTGTGCCTCGCGCAAACGTGTTGCCAGCGCGGTGATCGCGGTGGCGTTCGGCGGCTCGATGTAGGACTCGATCGTGCCCGTTCGCGGATCACGCACGGGAAACGTGGACAGCCCCTCGCTGACGTGTGCGCTGGTCGTCGTCACGTGATCACCCCACGAGCGACAAGCGTATCGATCGTGCGACGTTGGGTATCGAGGAAATGGCTGCGGTCGAACGGGGCGTCGCCAAGCGTATCAGCCGGATAGACGGAGGTACCGGCGTACGTGTCGGCGTACAGTTCGAACCGTTGACGCGCGAGGAGGTTGCTCATGCCCGGACGTCGCCGCTCCGCACGCAGCGCCTCGATGTCGATCGTGGCGAAGGCCGACATGGACTCGCCAGGACCCGAGTCCACCAACACCAGTCCGCGATGATCGACGATCTTGCTACCACCGTCGACCGACGACGCGGGAATCGCACTGCCGGTCATGCCCGCGCTGTTCGCACTGACCACGTACGCGAGGTTTTCGACCGCGCGCGCACGCTTGGCGATCTCCTTGGGAGTCTGGCCAGGCCCGTAGACTTCCGACGTACTGTGGAGAAACACTTCGGCACCGCGCACCGCCAGGCATCGCGCGATCTCGGGGTACAAGATCTCTTCCGAGGCGATCGCCGCGAGGTTTCCCAACTCGGTTCGGGCCACCGGGAACACCCCATCGAGACCGTAGCGGTCGAGGTACGCCGACCACACGTCGTGCGGTGTCGGTGCAAACATCGAGATCAGCCGACGGTAGCGCAGCACGGTGTCGCCGGACGGACCGAACACCACCGACGCTTGAAAATAGAGCGTCGGAAAGTGCGGATCCGTTTCGTACGCATTCAGGCACAGGAACACGGAATGCCGCTGCGCGAGCGCGGCCACCGCTGCGTACTCGGGGCCATCGAGCGCAAAGCACGCTTTGACGCGCCATTCATCGATGCTTTCACCGATCGGGAAGCCGGTGAGCGCGTACTCCGGCAGCACCACCAATCGGCAGTCACGTCCGATGAACGCCAGACTGGCTGCGAGCTGTCGCCCGATGCGCGCAATCGAATCCTGCACGATGATCTCCGCCTCGGCACGATGCGCCGCGGCGTTGACGGTTCGGCAGGTGAGCTGCAGGGCTAGCGCGCGGAAAGGAGGCATGAACGCGGACCCGGCTCAGGTGCGTAGCGTCGGCGAGGTCGCCGGCAACCAATCGCCGATGCCGTACGGATCGGCTGCCGGCTGCGAAAAGTGCTCGTGTTCGATGCGCCATTCGCCGTCAGCGCCGCGACGGAGCACATGCGTGGCGCGAAAGCGGACACGCGTTTGCGTGGCGCCGATCTGCATATCGATGTCGACGATGCCGGCGTGCCATGCCATGCTGTCGCTGGCACCGGCGTGGGGTCCTTCGACCCACATGAAATCCATCATGGCCATGGGCGCGTCGACATACGCACGCCATCCCGTACCGATCCGGTCGATGCCCGTGGTGCTCCATCGCGGTCCCTCCACGAAGACGTACGTGTCTGCCGTCGCCGCGTAGCGTTCGATGATGGCGTCCGCCTGCTTCGCGATCGTATGCCGGAAATGCGCATCGACCAGATCGCGAATCGTGGGCACGGCCGTATCTTCAACCATGACGCCCCACAGCGGCCTCCATGGGTGTCACGGGGAGTGTGCCGATGCCGTCGGCGGCCGAGGTCACCGGCAGGTCGAGTTCGTTGGAGAGGCGCGCGATATCGATGACCCGCTCATCGATGTGCGACTGCGGAACTTCGCTGCGTGAGAACTCCGACATCACGCGCGTCACGATCGCCTTCAGGTCCGCATCGCGCGCGGCGCGCTGCGCCGCATCCGGGACGAACCCCTCCACCTCACCAGCGGTCAGCACGCCGCGCGCGCAGAGCAGATCTTCGAGCGTGCGCGATCGCTCACGCAGCGCATGGACTTCGCTGGCGAGCGCCATCACAGCGCCCAGCAGTCGATCGGTCATCGGGTCGCTGAAAAAGTACGGCTCGCGGACCGTGACCGGTTGCTTGATGGCCATTTGCGCGTTCCCCTATTTGGTGAAAAGCATCATGTCCCACCGCATCTTCGGCGGAATGCCGTCGGCCACCTGTGGCACGGCGTTCATCAGCGCCCTGAACGGTTCGACCGACACCTGTGAGAAACCGATTTTCTGCGCGAGCGCGCGATAGTCCGTGTACAGCGTCGTCGCCATGTACGGTTCGTTGTTCAACCAACCGTCGGTGAGCTGCACGGCATTCTGAAACGGCTCTCCCGGCACGAGCGTCAGCTCCATGCCGCCCATCACGCCGCCGGGCGCCAGCACGCGATGTGCCTCGCGCAAGCACGCTTCGGTGTGCTGCGGAGGCAGTTCGTGCAGCATGAAGACGAAGAAGATCGCGTCGAAGGAGTTATCGGGGTAATCGAGGTGCTCGAAGTCCTGTTGCGTAAAGATGACGCGAACGCCCGCTTCACGTGCCCGCAGGTGTGCGTACTTGAGGCACGGCGCCGAG
>Ga0105047_10011718_pt1 | contig 14195 bp, 8 predicted proteins | sample MAT04_FD_78384 | JGI IMG/M metagenome (GOLD analysis project Ga0105047, IMG submission 78384) | Freshwater microbial communities from Lake Fryxell liftoff mats and glacier meltwater in Antarctica - MAT-04 (megahit assembly) | ecosystem: Environmental > Aquatic > Freshwater > Ice > Liftoff... | reverse complement strand
TGGAGAGGACGTTGTCTGGCACAAGCGGCTCAGCAGGAGCTTCGCCCTCCCGAGGAGAGCCGAAAACGCAAAGACCAGAACTCAAACCGCTTTTGCCCGAACTTGCCCCTCGTCGGATCGAACTCTGAAGACACAAACGCCACAATCGAAGCGAGTCTGTGCGACGTACTGCGTCGGCCTGTGGGCGTGCGCGCTGTTGGGCACTCAGCTCGGGGCGGTCACCGCCGGTGGGGAAGCCCCGGCAACTGTCGTCGTTCCCACGGAAATCTCGTCGGCAGTGGCTGACCTTTGTGCCAAGGAGTTCGCGACTCGGCAACAGGCGGAGCAGCACCTGCTGGCCCACGGGGCGCTGGCGTTCGGGCCGCTGATTGACTCGCTGGGGACAGTGCCGGAGGAGGCGGGCCTTCGAATTTTATCGATTCTGGAACAACTCTGGTTGGTGACCCCAGAGCCGCAAGCGGACGCTTTTGAACGACAACTTGAGACATTGCGTCTGACTATTGGTCCGTACCAACCTCAAGTCGAACGCTTATTGTCTGGCCATCACCAATTGAGAGAAAAGCGGGCACTGCGAGCGCTGCGCCGCCTGAACGCGGTGGTGGAGATGGCGTTTGATGAAAACGCGTATGGGCTCCTGGGACAGCTTGAACAGCCGATCGAGGAGATTCCTCTGCGAATCTCGCAGATCATTCTGCCTCGCAGTTGGAAGGGAACCGAAGCGGACTTGTGGCAATTCAAACGCTTGTCGCACGTGAAGTTTTTGACGGTGTTTGTGGTCCGCGGAAACGGGATTAGCGATTCAAACAAGCAGGAGATGCAGGTCGGATTTCCGGACATTCAAGTCAACGAACGTGCCGAGGTGTTTATCGGAGTTATCGGGGAACAGATCGCGATGAATGGGGGCTGCCAGGTGAAAGACATTCAACCCGACAGTCCGGCCCAGATTGCTGGGATCCAGCCGGGTGATCTGATCCAGAGCGTTGACGGTCATCCGATCCAGAATTTTCAGGGCTTGGTCGAAGCTCTTAAAACCAAACGCAGCTACCAGCCGATCGAGCTGATTGTGAAACGCTATTCCGAAGAGCATCCGCTTCCGCTCACGGTGATCGGCCATCCCTGGGAAGTGCGCCGGTTCCCGTCACCTCCCCCGCCCCCGATGACGGAATCTCTGTTCCAGAATCAGCGGTTTCCTTCCGTGTTGCCGACCGATGAGCCGAACTGAGGCACGTCGAAAGGCAGCCAGGGCAGCAGGCCCGGAGAAGGCGGCAGCAGGCAGACTGTTTTTGACACCAATATTGAAGATCGCACGTCAAAAATTGCCCGGCAGGGATTCGAACCCCGACTAAGTGATTCAGAATCACTCGTGCTACCGTTACACTACCAGGCAGGTTGTGGAGCCGAAGTTTATGCGGGGGAACGATCTCTGCCAAGTCAGTTCTTCCGGATACGGCCCGATCGGCATTTCGGTTCTCGCCGTAAGACGTTGACCCTCTGGCGGGAGCGACCTATACTCGGCCCCTTGTAGGTCGCCTGAGCCCCTGTTGACACGGGAAGTTGTGTCGAATGACGGACGACATTCCGCTGCGATCGCTGGGCGATGGATCACGGCATTTGACGGAACTTGAAGAGACTCTCTTCCCACCATGAGCACTCAAATCCCGCAACATGCGGACCCTGAACAGACTGAACTCGCCCATTGGTTCACGAACTTCCAACGGAAGATCGAACCTCATACGAATAAGATCGTCCTGGCGGTGATCCTCACGACCGTTGGAATCGTCGCGTTTCAGGTCATTGCCAAATCCACTGCCGCCAAAAAATCGGAGGCCTGGAGCAAGTACGCCATGTGTTCCACCGCTGACGACTACAAAGAGGTCGCCGACGACCACGCGGGCAGCGATGTCGAGGCCTGGTCCCGGCTGGAAGCAGCCCGCGAGTACATTCAAACAGGCGTCCGCCTCTCGATGACGAATCGCAAGGCCAGCGATGAGAGCCTGGAAAATGGCAAGGCCCAACTCGATAAGCTCCTCAATTCTTCCACGACTCCCGACGAGGTTCGCGAGCAATCACTCTCGCAGATGGCGGTGTGCCTGGAATCGCTGTGCGATGGCGATGTGAAACCCGCCACGGAAGCGTTCGAGCGGCTGCTGAAAGAGTATCCCAATACGCATTATGCCCCCTGGGCGAAGGGCCATCTGGACGAACTCAAGAAGCCTGCGACGGGAGAGTTTTACGCTTGGTTCCGCAAAGCTCAGCCCGCTCCTCCCGAGCGTCCGAAACCCCAAGACGTGAAGCCGGGGGAAGCCCCGAACGTCCAGCTCTTCCCCGGTGAAGGCGATCTGCTGCCTCCGGAAACTCCGGGGACCGCTCCGGGGACTCCTGAGACGAAGCCCGCCGAAGGGGCTGCACCGGCGGTCCCAACGACTGACGCCCCGGCGGCCGAAACCGAACCGGCAGAGACGCCAGCTGCACCGGAAGCCCCAGCGGCTCCCGCAGCGGAAGCACCGGGAGAAGCGACTCCCGCTGAACCAGCAGCAGAAGCACCCGCCGAAAAGCCCGCCGAACCCTCCGCCGAGGCCCCCAAGCCATAGTCCTTGGTCAGCGGCACATCACCAAACATCACAGGGGCAGGCGGGAACGCCTGCCCCTGTTTCGCTACGATGGGCTGGGTTCAGGGAGAACATTGAGATGAACATCTTCGAGAGAATCCGAGTGCAAGGGTTCCGGCGTCTGCGTGATGTCGATCTCAAGCTGCGCCCGCTCAACGTCCTGATTGGGGCGAACGGGAGTGGGAAGACTTCGCTGCTGGATGTGTTTTCGCTGTTGTCTGCTTCGGCAAGGGGTGAACTAAAACGGTCGATTCGAGACATCGGCGGGATCGATTCGAACTTGACTGTCCTTCGTGACTTCAAGGGATATAAGACCCACTTGGCGGGGTTTGAACTCGACAGAAGGGGGTGTGGAGATCAAATTGTTACATACGTAATTTCACTGAGTCCAAAAGGAAATACATATCAAATCCCTGAAGAATCCTTAACGCACACAGACGACACAATCGCTCTTTTTCGACCGTACATCGATAAGGTACAAGGAGATGTGATTTATTACGAGCAAGGCGACAAGCTGTCTCCCATTTCAGAATTCAGACAAGACGAGTTCGAGTCAGCTTTGTCACAAGCCCCGAGAGTGAGTCGAGAAACAATGGCTTTTCAAGCGTCTCTGGCATCCGTCACTCATTACCATGTTTTGGATGTGAGTTCGCGGGCACCTGTCCGATTGCCGCAACAGATGCGGGAGGCGAAACTGCCGGGTCAAAACGGCGAAGATCTAGCGGCCTGCCTGTACTGGATGAGAGAAACCGATCCAGATCGCTTCGAGACGATCGAAGACACGCTACGAGTCGCCTTCCCGAGTTTTGAGCGGCTCAATTTCCCACCCGTGGCTGCGGGTCTGCTCGCGATCACTTGGAAAGAGCGGGACGTGAAGCATCCGTTCTTTATGCACCAGTTGTCCGAGGGGACGCTGCGTTTTCTGTGGCTCGTGACCCTGCTCTACAGCCCCGGTCTGACCGAGGTCACACTGCTCGATGAACCCGAGGTGAGTCTGCACCCCGAGTTGCTGTCGGTGTTGGCGAACTGCCTGCGTGAAGCCTCGCAGCGGACCCAGCTCATCGTCGCAACCCACGCCGACCGACTCGTCCGATTCCTGACTCCCGAAGAGGTGGTCGTCTTGGACATGGAAGATGGTGCCACCACAGCCACTCGTGCCGATGAGTTGGACCTCGGTGCGTGGCTGAGCGAGTACACGCTCGATCAGGTATGGCAGAACGGTCGCATGGGAGGACGGTCGTGAAGATCGTCATTATTTGTGAAGGGAAGACGGAACAGGCGTTCAAGAGCTGCCTGCATCGCTTTTTGAAAACGCGACTTGAAGGCCGGATGCCGAAGTTGGTAGTCGACGTTCACAATGGAGCGATTCCAACCGCAGCGAAATTAAAACGGGTCGTAAAGACGCTGCTCCCAGTGGGACATGAACCTGCGGATGTAGTGATCGCATTGACCGACATCGACCCCGCGTTTCGCGATGCCGATCACGCGAAGTCTCAAATGCGACAATGGGTCGGAACAGAAGTTCGGTTCCATCCCCATGTCGCTCTTCACGATTTCGAGGCGTGGCTGTTGCCTTACTGGGATCGGATTCAGAAACTCGCCGGACGTGACGCGGCCCCATTTGGATCGCACCCCGAGACGGTCAACCACAACCAACCACCGGCGCACCGCATGGCGAAACTCTTCGAAGCGGGCACCTGCCGAGACAGCTACCAAAAGCCGCGCGACGCCGGCCGTATCCTTCTCGATGCCGACCTGATGGTGGCCATTCAGGCCTGCCCCGAATTCAAGGCGTTTGTGAATACGATCCTGACACTGTGCGACCGCACTCAGGTCATCGCATAGCCTTGTCATTTACCACTTAATTCCTCTTCACCTCCAACTGAATCGCCAACTCCCGTGGACCCTGATCTAGAACCGACTGAAGAAACGCCTCTGGAAGAGGTCGAGCGGCCGCCGCTCTCGATGAGCGAGCCGGTCTCGGTCACCGTCGAGGCCCGCGCCCATGGCTGGCGGGTCGACCACTACCTGGCCCGGTTGTACCCCAACTACAGCCGCGAACTCTTTCAAAGGGCCATCGAGCAATCGGCAGTCCAACTCAATGGACTCCCCGTCAAGGCGGCGCGGCGGCTGCGGGTCAATGATCGGCTTTCGATCCGGCTTCCCGAGCTGCCGGATAATACGCTCCAGCCGGAAGACTTGCCGATCCAGATCGTCTACGAAGACGACTCACTCGCCATCATCAACAAACCGGCCAACATGGTGACCCACCCCGGCAAGGGGAACTTTAAGGGCACACTCGCCGCAGCTGTGCAGTTCCACTTCGACAAGCTGAGCAGCGTGGCGGGCCAACTGCGACCGGGGATCGTGCATCGGCTCGACCGTGACACGACGGGCGTGATCGTCATCGCCAAGGACAACTCGGTTCACAGCCGACTCAGTTCGCAGTTCGAGCAGCGCGAGGTTAAGAAGGAATACCGCGCGATCTTGCGCGGGACTTTGGAGCGCGACTCCGACTACATCCGCACCTGGATTAAGGTTCATCCGAAGAACCACGAGAAGATGCTAACCTGCCAAGAGGGGGAGCAAGGTGCTCGCGAGGCGGTCACGTTCTACAAGGTACTCGAGCGGTTTCGCGGCTTCACTTATGTGCAACTCCTCCCCGAGACCGGGCGTACGCACCAGCTGCGGGTGCATATGCTGCACCTCAGATGCCCGGTCATGGCCGACAGGTTGTACGCCGGGCATGAGCAGGTGACGCGGGGAGAATTGGCGGCTCCCGAGACAATCTCGAATGGAGATGATACGCTCATCAGCCGACAAGCGTTGCATGCGTTTCGGATTCAGATTCGGCATCCGGTCACTGACCGCCCGATGCAGTTCGAAGCTGAGCTCCCCGAAGACATGCAACAGACCCTCGAAGCACTGCGGGCCTATCGAAAGCTGAGCGGATGAAACTGGCAAAAGTGCGATTGGCGGACGGCAAGGTCCGTGTGGCATTGGTGGAAGACACCGGGGTACTGCTGCTCGATATGGAGCAGGTCAGCGGGATCCGGGTGCTGTCGGACATTTTGCATGCTCCCGATCCAGTGGGTCTGGCGAAGTTTCTCGTCGACCCCAAAGCCGGTCCGATCAAGACTGGCGAGGTGACATTCCTGGCCCCCATCGACCGGCAAGAAGTCTGGGCAGCGGGTGTCACCTACAAGCGGAGCCAGATTGCCCGCATGGAGGAATCGGAAGCGGGGGCCAGTCACTACGACAAGGTCTACACCGCCCCGCGTCCCGAGATCTTCATGAAGGCCACGCCGCATCGCGTGTCGGGCCCCGGGGAACCCGTGCGTGTTCGAGCCGACAGTCATTGGTCCGTTCCCGAACCGGAGTTCACGCTGGTCTTGAACCCGGCCATGCAGATCGTCGGCTACACGATCGGCAACGACATGTCGGCCCGCGACATCGAGGGCGAGAACCCGCTCTACCTGCCGCAGGCCAAGGTCTACAACCAGTGCTGCTCACTCGGCCCCTGCATTCTGCTCGCTGATGGGCCGCTGAATAAAGACGCCATCGCGATCGACATCGTGATCTACCGGAAAAAGGCAGAAGTCTTCAAGGGCTCGACAGTGCTCGGCCAGATGAAGCGTGAGTTGCCGGAACTCGCGGAATGGCTCGGCAAGGAGAACGACTTTCCTGCGGGAGCATTCCTGCTGACCGGCACAGGAGTCGTCCCACCGGACAACTTTACGCTGGAGAATGGTGACGCTGTCTCCATCACCATCACTGGAATCGGTACGCTGACCAACCCCGTGGCCAAGGATTGATCGGCGTTGGGTCCCACCATCGCCAACAAGTGCGCCAAACCGCACTCTGGCCACACCCTTCCAGCTACGCCCCTTGAACGACCGAATCGATTGCGTGACGGTGTTTCCGTCTGTAGCGATTGGGTGAAATGCTCTGGCTGTTTCCTGGCAGGAGATGCGGCCTCGTGAGTGCATCTGCAAAGACGCGACATAAGTTTGAGGGATGACCCTTTGGTCGACTTCCCACGCTTACAGGTCTCCGATGACTACTGATGATGACCGCCGAATTGACTTCCGTGCCGAGCTGCGCACTGTCGTCAAAGTCTATACCACTCAATCGCTGGAGACGACCCCGGCCACATTTCTCCGAGCCTGGTCTGAGGATATCTCGGCCACGGGAGCCCGGCTCATTTCGCAGGAGCCCGTTACCGGAGACCGCGTGTGGCTCAAGTTCCTGGGCCAAGGGCAAAGCGATTGCTTTATCGAAGCGGACATCATCCGCCGCGGACTCATTCCCCGCAGCCATTTCCGCCCCCAAGACAAATTGAATGCGTATGGAGTACGGTTTGTGCGGCTGATGAGCGAGCAGGAATTCTTGGAGTTATCGCTCGATCAAGTCGAGCGCGTGACCTCGAAGCTCGCCCCCTTCCCAGCCTCCGCGAAGAAGTTGGCCGTCAGCTAAATGCGGTTCAGTCTGGACGATTTGTCGCTGGGGCAATCCGAACTTAAGGAAGAAATCAGCTCTACGGAAGAACGCTCGGAAGACACCGGAGCGAAGGAGGACCGGATTCAGCCTTGGTCGCCCTCCCGTTTGTCATTCCCCCACAGAAGACTCGCCAAGCGGAGGCTCTCTGCGATACAACAACACACGGTATCGATGATGGCAAAACGAGGGGCGGGAGTCGGTGATGGATGTTATCTGGGGACTTCTAGGATTTGCCGTCGTTATCTGGCTACTCGCTGGCCCGTTTCTGTTTTTTTCCCATTCCGCTCGCATCAGTTCTCTGACGGAGGAGATTCAGCGGCTGCGGCGGGAACTGGATAAGCGGGTCACTGCGCAATCGACTCGCTTAAGCAGCTTGTCGGACGAGGTGCATCAGCTGAGGGACCAGGAGGGAGACCGTGCGGCGTTCACGGGGGCAGTGTCTCCCACCAGTGCTCCGGGAGAGTCCCCACCGGTCTCGCCTGCCGAGTCCTCTGTACCCGGCATTCCGCTGCACACTCAGCCAACGAAATTGCCGTCCCAAGCGAGTCCGCCGCCGCTGACCGCAGCCAGCGAGGTCACTCCTCCCCCAGTCATCGCAGCGGTCTTCGCGTTGGAAGCGAGCCAGCCTGTCGCGGCCGAAGACCCCTCGGTGTGGCTCGACGATTCGCAAGCTGGCCTCGCAAGTTCCGAGCCAACTCGTAACGCCGCTGAGGTATGGCGAGATCGTCTAGAACGTCGCCAACAAGTCATTGTGGGGAAAAAACCCGGCGATCGCGCTGCCTCGGTCGCTCAGTCCGCCAGCCCGTTCACCGAGATGGACGCCAGCCAGTGGATGAGCTGGATCGGGGCCATCGCCGTCATGATTGGGATGGGATACTTCTTGAAGTATGCGATCGAAGAGCAGTGGCTGGGACCGATCGGACGCGTTGCCATCGGCATACTCGGTGGGATGGCGGTCTTTGTCGCTGCTGCGTTCGGAATGAAGAAGGACTACCGCGTACTGGCCGAGGGACTCGCCGGGGCGGCCATGGGGATTCTCTACTTCTCCCTGTTCGCGGCGTTCCAGTGGTACGACTTGATGCCGCAGCTGGTCGCCTTTGGCGGGATGATTCTCGTCACGGCAGTGGGGCTGTCGTTCGCGGGAAAGTTCAACTCGCTCCCGTCGGCTGTGCTGGCCATGATCGGCGGGTTCTTGACGCCGTACATGCTGTCGAAGGGGGGGGGCAATGTCTCGACCCTGTTCACCTACATCTTGATCCTCGATCTCGGAGTGCTGGCCCTCGCCACGTTCCGCAATTGGGGGTCGCTGCACCTGCTGAACTTTGGCGGGACGCTGCTGATTTGGATGGGCTGGTTGGCGAACGGTTACCAGCCCGAGGAACTCTGGCTGACGGTCGCTTGGATCACACTGTTTGCCATCGTGTTCTCGCTGATGGGTTTGTGGCGGCATGTCATCCGCCGCGAGACCAGCAACACGCCGGACATGGCTCTGATGCTGCTGACGCCGATCGCGTATTTCGGGGCCCTCTATGGACTGACCAAGGCTCAATACTCGGACTACCACGGGATCATGGCGCTCTTGGTGGCGATGTATTACCTGGCTCTGGGGGTCTTCGCGTTCGTACGAAATCCGGGCAACAACCAGATTGTGGTGACGTTAGTTGGAGTGGGGCTATCTTTCGTCACGCTGGCAGTGCCACTGCAACTGACTGGTCACTGGATCGTCATCGCCTGGGCGGTCGAGAGCTTGCTGCTGATCGAGATCGGACTGCGGTATGAGAAGCCGGGTTTCCGGCTGACGGGGTTTGCTCTGTTGGCGGTCGTGCAGATGCATATGGTGATGTACGCGGGGGGCACGCTGACCGGACCACAAGAGTTCACGACCGGGTTTGTTCGCCGTCTGTGGGAAGACCCCGTCTCTGTCGAGGCTGGGAAATCAGCTGTCGGCGGAGTCATCAATGGGCGGTCGATGAGCTTCTTGGCCAACGCGATCGTGCTGGCCATTCTGGCGTGGGAGTACCGGCGGCGCGAGAAGACTGCTCGCATTCACGGGACTGACTTCCTCCAGCAGCTTGGCTTCTCGGGCCACTTCCCCGATGCCGGTCGGGTCTCGCTGATCTTGATCCCACTGGTTCCTGTGATGGTGCTGGCGATGGGGCTCTTGGAGACATTAGTCTTCGGCGTTCGCGCTCACTGGACGGTCTCCACGCATCTATCAATGTTGCCGATCTGGTTATCGCTGTTCGCCGTCACCACACTGTTCAGCTTCAAGCAGATGAACGATGTCTCCACGCTCGGGGCGCTCGCTAAGTGTCTGTATGGAATCACCGGGTGTCTACTCTTGATGTTCTTTATGACACAGTTTCCCGATTGGTCGAGCGGACCCGACCCGCTGTGGGGGCGGACGCTCTTCAACCCGCGTGGGGTCGGATTCCTGTCGGCGTTGGGGGCTGTCCTCGTCGGAGCGATTCAGTTCTCGCGGAGTGAATCCGAGGAGTCCGAGAACCGGTCGATTGGCACCTCACTCACGCTGGCGGTTCCTTTCGTGTTGCTGGGCATGTGCCTCACCGAGACATATGCCCTGGGCCGACGCAGCAACTGGCTCTGGGCGACTCAACTGAGCCTCGCCGGAATCTGGCTGGCCGTGTTTTCTATTGGCACTTTGATCGCTGCCCGCTGGTTAAAAGATGTTCGCAAGTTGGGGAGATTGTCGAACCTATTCTATCTCGCCACAGCGGGGCTAATGCTCTTGCTCCTTGTGACGACATTCGGAGATGCAGCGGCTCAGGGGCCAACGCTCAAGGCCGAGGCGTGGTCGCGACCGCTGCTCAATCCTCGCGGGATCAGCCTGTTGATCGGAGCCATTTCGCTCTCACTGGGCGTGATGGGAAAATCAACGCCCGAGTGCCAGCGTGATCGCATGTTCGCTTGCGCGATGCTGCTGGCGGTCCCGATCACTTTGCTGGCGATGTGCCTGATCGAGACGTACGCTTATGGAAAACGGGATCTCTGGATCTGGGCCTCGCACATGAGTTCGTTGGGCATCTGGCTGTCGCTCTTCGCGGTCGCAGTCTTGTTCGCCAGCCGCCGCTGGGTCAGCGAACGGGTGCCCCTGACGGTCCTTTCCCAGCTGCTGACGGTCGCCCAGTGCGGGGTGGTCTCGCTGTTGTTCCTCGGGACGCTGGTCGATTGGAATCATGCGATTCGGATGACCTTGAGCTCGGTTTGGAGCTACCCGTTCTTGAATCCACGCGGAGCCTGCTTTTTACTCGCCGTGTGGGCCACCTTAGTGGGGTGGAAGTTCTCGCTGCGTCGCGAGGACTCCGAACTTGACATAGATCGCTCACGACTGCCCGCATTCGATGGCAACCAGCTCGCTCTGCTGGCCTACGTGATCGGGTTCATGATGTTTACGGTTGAGGTCTTCGCCTTCGGCAAACAGCACAGCTGGGGTACGGCCACGTCGCTGGCGATCACCGGCACGTGGGCAGTCTTGGCGCTCACGACCATTGGAGCGGGCTTCGCGAAAAAGTCGGCGACGATTCGCATCCTCGCCCTCGGGGTCTTCGCACTCACCACAGCCAAAGTGTTTCTGTACGACGTGTGGTACCTCGATAAGCCGATCCGTGTGGCGGCGTTCATGGGGCTGGGTGTCGCTCTGTTCGTGGGATCGTTCCTGTACCGGCGATTCAGTGGCCAGGTGAAGGACTGGATCAAGCCGATGAGTCTGTTGCTGGCTGCGATACTGACTATTGGCGTCGGAACCAATCTCCAAGCTGAGACGCCCAGCTCCGACCTCGCCACGCAATTCACGCATCGCTTCGAGTTGGGGGCATATTCGCCAGCGATTGTCGGTACCGATATCGATGCGAACTTCGTCCGCATCTCACTGACACCCGAGATGTACGCTGCCAGTCGGAACAACATGCAGGATCTGCGGCTGTTGAGTGTCGATGATCAAGGCGCCTCCATGCAGATCCCCTACATCCTGGTCTCGCCGTCCGACGAATATGGGCCAGCCGATCACAACCTGCCCATCGTGGACCGCCAAGATGTCGGTGGCACGACCGAGTTCATGGTCAGTGCCAAAGAGATCACAGAACCCGTCGAGAGTCTGCGGCTCTCGGTCTCGACTCCCGAGAAAGAGTACTTGCGGTCACTGCGTTTGTACGGGGCGAATCAGCTCAAGGATGCTGACTGGGAATCGCTTGTGAACGATGGGTACCTGATCGACCGGACCCGAGGGACGCTCCGCATGAAGGAGACCACCATCGCATGCCCGCGCAGCCAGTTTCGTTACTACCGCATTGTGATCGAGAACGAAGGACATGCCCCGCTGACGATCAACGGCTGCTCCGCCCACGTAGTCCGCCGCCGAGCGGCACCTCGCCTGAGTTACCCCGTGACGGTCAAGAACGAAATCCGCACGGAGACCCGAACGACTCGCGTGGATCTCACCCTCGCTGGCCCGGTCCCGATTGATCGATTGGAGTTCGAAGTCTTCGGAGCCGATGAGTACCACCGCCACGCCCAGCTGCTCTCGATCCACGAAACGAGTACGACCCCCATCACCTCGGTCCAACTATTTCACTTGGCTCGCGTGTCGAAGGGGCACACTGCGTCCGCGACATTCAGCACTCAACAATCCCAGCGGCTGCGACTGGAGGTCCAGAATGGGGACGACCAACCGCTTACCATTACCTCAGCGCGAGCGTTCGGCATCGAGCGGTCATTAGCTGTTCCGGTGAAATCCTTGACAGCTGCTGCCAATCCCGTGGCCCTTTTTATAGGAGGGAAAGTCAGCGCTCCCAACTACGATCTGGAGAGGTTCAGCACGCCGCCCGCTGTCGAAAAGATGGCCACGCTGCCCGTCCTCGCGGGGGCGCTCAACGCGAATTACGACGAAGTGCAGCTCAAACGCCCGTGGGCTGAGGAGCATCGCACGTTGGTGTGGGTCATGGTCCTGGGAGGCGTGGCGGTCTTATCCGGGATCGCCGTGGCGCTCCTCAAAGCCGCCGGAGATCAGGAGTCGATGGTCACTGAGCCAGTCGCTGATCCAGCGCATAAAGCGTGAGTTCAGTGATCCGCCGTTGGTCATCAGCGGGCGCGGCGGGGCACTGATGAGGAGAATGGCCGATTCGGAATCCGCTCTCCCGTTGTTCTCCCGACTACTTCATCGGCACGATCTCGAAAGTGTTCGCTTTCATCTCCAGAGCTCGGGCGACTTCCGCGTCCATCGCAGGGAGCTTGGCCAGACGCTCGGCGATGAGAGCATTCTTCTTGGCTTCGAGTTCGGCTTGCGGAATGAACTCATAGACCCAGCCGGGGACGTTGCTGTTGAGCACAATCCCGCGAAAAATCTGGTCGTGATGGTAGCTGTTCTTCTTCTCAATGGCAGCTTTGACGGCCTGGGCTTGCTCCGCGACCGGGCCAGCAGTCAAGGCCCCCGCAGCGATGTTGGCCCCGGCTGCGAGTTGCTCGCTGGTCAGTTCAGCCACCTGCTGGCCTCCAATGCGGACGGAGTATTTTCCCGCTGCAAGACCAGTGACCTTCAAGTGGTAGTCGTTAAGTTCTTCGAGCAGTGAAGCGTGGGGCAGGATGGCCACAGCTTCGGCGGGGAAGAACGGCAGCGCTGCGTCGAGGCGACTGAAGCTGACACCGCCCTCCTTCGCAGCGACAGCGTCGATCTTGCAGTTCGTCGCCGAGACGACTTTGCCTCCCGCGGCATCGATTTCAGCGGATGACACCAGGCTTGGAAAGCTGAGCCCCTTGAGAATCGAAGCGGCCATAAGAGCCTGTCCCGGAGGGCCGGGGTGAACGGCGTCACCGGCGGTGATGCGTTCGTACTTCGGTCCTTGGGCACGTGCGGCGTCAAGCACCGCCAGATACGGATGGAACTGGTCAACGAACAGCCCGCCGTTCTTCTCAGCGATGACCCGCACTCCGTCGGAAAACTTTTCGAGTGTCTGGTTGTAGGCTGTGAGTGCGGTCGGGCCCTGTTCAGCAGTATCAAGGGGCTGCGGGGTGACCCAGGCCGCGCGGATATTCGCCGCCTTGACCTGATCGGCCATGCCTTGCAAACCGTCCATGTACGGCTTGAAGACGTTGTCACTGAACGCTCCGTACCCGCCATCGTTCATGCCGAAGTCGGCTGTCATGGCGGTCGGCTTGTGGATCAACACATCGCGGGCGAAGCGGGAGTTGCCCCCCGGAGAACGATCGCCGCCGATCCCCACATTGCGAAACGTCAGCTTCCAACTCGGAAAGCGGGTGACGGTCCACATCTCCACATAGTTCGAGTACAGATGCTGCTCGGTGATGCTGTCGCCGATCATCACCACGACATCGCCGTCGCGGAAAAAGAATTCCGCAGCTGGCGAAGACGCCGCTGAACAGACCGCCATAGCAACAACACACCAGTGCATGATCTTCCGCATGGATGACTCTCCGACAGAGCGATTAAGGGCATGGTTTTCCGGAACTTTGGAACGTTCCGAATTATGGAAAGTCCCAGTCGGGTCAACAAGCGGGGAAGAAAGTGAAGGGTCGCAAGCGGCACTTGCTGGTCGACACGCTGGGTTTATTCTGGGGGCTGATCGTGCGTGAAGCTGGTGTTCAAGATCGCGATGGTGCCACACAATAATTTAGACCCGTGATCGGAAAACTCACCCGACTCAGGATCCTCTGGGCCGACGGAGGCTACACCGGACAAATGATTGACTGGGTCAAATGACCCTGGGGGTGGATAACCGTTCACGCCCCGCCACTTGGTGACTCTGTCCAGTGTGTGATCAAATCAGTTGAACTCGAGCGGTTTGTCTCTTGGTCTGTGCGCGATCTCCCTCCCGTCCCACCCCCGCTGGAAGCCACGGCGAGGTCGCCACAGACGCAAAGACAAACACGGCAAACCGCTCTAATCTAAAAAGAATTGGAACACGAATCTTCGCTCATCGACACTAATTAAGAGGGGGAAGCTCGGTGAAATGACGGTAATTCGCGACCCTTTAGCGCCGCTCCTCTGCATTCCAGATGAGTGTCGATGAGTGCAGATTAGTTCTCCTTTTTCCTCAACCGCTCAGCCCCCAG
>Ga0105047_10011715_pt1 | contig 14197 bp, 16 predicted proteins | sample MAT04_FD_78384 | JGI IMG/M metagenome (GOLD analysis project Ga0105047, IMG submission 78384) | Freshwater microbial communities from Lake Fryxell liftoff mats and glacier meltwater in Antarctica - MAT-04 (megahit assembly) | ecosystem: Environmental > Aquatic > Freshwater > Ice > Liftoff... | reverse complement strand
CGTCCCGGCCGAGATCTTCTCGGCGAGAATTTTGTAGTTGGGCACAACCTCGACCGAGCCCTTAACTCCGGCCTTCTCCTGAATCATCGTCTGGAATGGCCGGGCGGCGGCGTCGACCATCGCCTTGGGCACGTCCTTGAACATCGGTTGGGGCAGCCCAATCCGGAGTTGTGAAATTGGCTCCTCCGCCCTGATTGGTTGGCTGGTCGCCGCGAGGAGAGCAATCAGCCCAGTTAAGACACCACACGAACGGACCACGACAGCACCCCTTTGTTTGGAACCCGCCAACACCCTTGATCGCGACGTAAATTCAAGTGTTTCTGATCCGAAGGTTCGGTATTGGTTTTGACCTCCCCCCTTGTGGGGGAGGTCGCTCCGAGTCTTCGAGGAGCGGGTGGGGGGTAAAGCTGCAACAGTTGTAAAGCCTTACCCCCCACCGTCTCGCAAAGCCTCGCCACCTCCCCCACAAGGGGGGAGGCCAAAACCAAAAGCCAAAACCGGGAAGTTATTCCGTGCCTGTTCCTCACCGTCCCGGGAACGCTGGCTGAATGCCGCCAGCTGTGATCCGCTCCAACGCCGAGAGGGACAGCAGGTGCTGCAACACGGCCTCGAGGTATTCCGCCTGCGTCGTCGCCGCGAGCACTTCAGCCTGTACGATCACGGACTTGTCCTTCACGTTCTGTCCGTTGTCCCTGGCGCTGTCTCGAATGTCGTGGGCGAGATCGAGTTGCGCCTTGAGCGAGTTCAGCTTGTCGGTGGCGAGTTCAAACTCGAAGTAGCCGTTCTCGGCCTCCAGTCTCACAAGGCTCTGGGCACTCTCGAACATCGCGTCGGCACGCTGGCTGAACGCCATCGCGCGACAGACGCGGTCGAACTTGCTGCCGACGAGCTGCGGTGGCATCTCCAGAGTCACGCCGCCCGGCCGGTATTCCTTGCCCCGTTGAGCCTGTGGGATTTCTTTCGAATGGATGTCCGCACCCGACGCGAGGGTCGGAACCTTCCGCTTGAACGGAATCTTGCCCTGTGCATACACTTCCAGGCGGAAAGCATCAACCCCAGCTGATGCGAGGGCGAGTTCGGGGCGTCGGCAGAGAGCCTGCTCAACGACGAGTTCCTTCGTGATCGGCACTTTCTGTGCCATCAACGGAAGTTCGGTGTCCTTCACCCGGAACGGGTACGTTTCCTCGGTCGCGGCCATCACTTGGCGGAGCGCGGCGAGGGCTTGCTGCCGACCGATCCGAGCCTGCCCCTGCTTTTGGCGAACCTTTAACACGCCCTCTTCCATCAAGAGGATCTTCGTTCGTGTCAACCCGTCGAGCTTCTTGGGGTCCGGCTCGTTCTTCAAGATTTCCTTGGCGATCGCGATAAGTTCCTTGAGATGGTCCCCGAGATCGGTCGCAACTGCTTCCGCCTGCTTCGCGTAAACGGCGGTGTAGTAGAGCCGCGTCACGTCTTGAACGATCTCGTTTTGGGCCTTCTGATATTCCGCCGTGGAAGCCGCCAGCCCCCGCTGCGCCTGCTGCTTGCGAATCTCCAAGTCCGGGCTGAGAATCGTCGCAGGGGTCCCGAACTTGAGCAACGCGGCGTACCCGGCTTGGGTCGCGGCCATGCTCGCCTTCACGGCCTTCAGGGACGGTTGACGTTCGAGTGCGACCGCGATGCATTCCCCGAGTGAGAGGAACTCGCCGCTCTCGACGAACCCGGGAGGCATCTCGACTTTGCCGCCGTCCTTTTCCTTCTCCCCAGCGATCGGGATCAGGTTCTGGAACCTGATGTGGTGATGGGTCGGAGCTTGCGGTGCGAGAACCGTCGGATTCACGGCGAGGGCCGGCATCACGGGAGGTTGGTCGGCCGCTTCAGCGGTCCGCAGAGCGATCGCAAGCCCGCCGAGGAGGAGTGCGAAGAACATTCGTGTGGCAAATCGTGGCATCTGGCGGTTCCTATCACGGCGGTGTCGCGGTGCGTGCGATATCCGTGGCAACTACAGTTTCCATCGACCTCACCTTGATTCACTCTGGACGAAGGAACCCCGGAACGCAGTACAATCCGTGGAGTGGGGTGCCGGCTGTTCCGTTTGTGACGGCCAATCCGGCAAACGGGTACGAACGTCGCGTGAATCCGATGCACCAGATGAGTCCAGGGGTTGAACGAGCGATCACGGGTGCCCAGGTCTGGGCCAGCCGCCTGGGATCGCCCACACTCAGGCTCACGCACTTCGTTCTCGCACTTCTCGACGAAGCCGAAGGCCGCCCGGCCGTGCTGCTCGACCGAGCCGGGCTGTCGCTGATTGACATGCGAGCAAAGCTCTCGCAGTACAGCGATTCGCCCGAATCCCCAGACGAAACGGTTCTCTTCACGACCGCACGCGAGTGGTCGGTCGAGCACCGGCACGACCCGCAATTCCTCACCGACGCGTTCCTCATCACGGTGTTGAAAGCCGACCCGGCGTTTGAACACGCGACGGCCGCCTTCGGACTCGACGCGACTAAACTTGAATCAATCCTCATCGGGCGAAACGAATCGCAACCGGAACCGGCGTTGCCACCGCCAGAACCACCGGAACCCGCCCAGCCTCTCGCCGTTCTCACGGGACCAGACGCCATCGGCGAAATGGACGCCGCCCGCGTGCTGGATGTGAACTTCAACCGTGCCCGCGAGGCAACCCGCGTTCTCGAAGACTACTGCCGCTTCGCCCTGAACGATCGCTTCCTCACGGAGCAGGTGAAACAACTCAGACACGCACTCGGAGCCGCCTCGTCGCGCTTACCTGCGAATCTGTTGCTCGCGGCCCGCGACACCATCACGGACGTCGGCACGAGCGTCACCGCTGGCGGCGAGTACGTGCGACACACGCCGATGCAGGTTGCCGTCGTGAACTTGAAACGCCTTCAAGAATCGCTTCGGAGTCTGGAGGAGTTCGGCAAGCTATTTGGTTCGGAGTTGGGTCGCGACCTCGAAACGTTGCGCTACCAGACTTACACCCTGGAACGGGCGCTCGCGGCAGTCGGGCGAAGCCGCGAAAGATTGGGCGAGGCGAAACTCTACGTTCTGCTGACAGGTTCGCAGTGCGTCGCGTCTCTGGATTGGACCATAGAACAGGCGGCGGCCGGTGGGGCCGACGTCGTGCAATTGCGAGAGAAAAATCTCCCGGATCGCGAGCTTATCGCACGGGCGCGAGATGTTCGTCGCTGGACGCAAAAGGCCAACGTTCTCTTCATCGTTAACGACCGCCCCGACATCGCTCGACTCGTCGAAGCCGACGGCGTTCACCTGGGGCAGGATGACATGACCGTTCGCGATGCTCGGCGAATCGTCGGGCCGAACTCGCTGATCGGCGTGAGTACGCACACGGTCGAGCAAGTCCGGCAGGCCGTTCTCGACGGCGCGGATTACCTCGGCGTCGGTCCGGTGTTTCCGTCGAAGACGAAGGAGTTCGATCACTTCCCGGGATTGGATTTCGTGCGGGCGGCGAACGCAGAGACGTCGTTGCCTGCGTTCGCGCTTGGGGGAATCGGCCTCGACAATGTGGGAGAAGTCGTGGCTGCGGGTGCGAGGCGGATTGCGGTTGGATCGGTGATTGCGTCGGCGGATGAGCCTGAGCCGATCGCGAGGATGCTGCGGGCCGCGTTCTCGCTACCCGCGTTCTGACGTTTCGGTGTGGTTTACTTCTTGGGCTTCAGGTCGAGTTTAAGTGCGTTGCGACCGGGCTTGATCTCCTCGGTCAACTCGGTCTTCTTGTTGTACCATTCGGGCAGCATCTCTTCGGTGAGTTCGATCACCTCGTCTTTTCCGTCGAACCCTTTCTGCGTCCGCTTTCCCGCCGCTTTCGGGGCGCTCACCTCAACCTTGTAGGTGCCGGGCACGAGTTTGGTCTGGAAGCTCCCATCCTTGATAACCCCGCCGCCCCGAACTGAGCCGTCGGTCTTCGCGAACACGATGCTCCCACTCGGGATCGGCTTCCCGTCGAACGTCACTGTCCCGGAGACTTCCCCCTCGCTCTCACCGCCGCAGCCCATGAAGATGACGCAGACGCCGAGACATGCCGCGAATCGTCGAGCAACTCTCATATGGGATCCACCGTTGCATTTTAATCCGGTCTTGGCCGCTTGCGGCTTCGCAGGGTGTAGCCTGCGAAGCCGCAAGCGGCCCAGTGACTCGATCACTACGGAACAATGTCGCCGGCGTCCATCGACCCCATCGCTTGCCATGCCGTGGTCGTGATCGAATTGTTGATGAACCGAACCGAGCCGTCGCCGAACACGGCGTTCACGCCGCCCGTGTGCCGACTCCGTGCCGTGTTCACTCGCGTCAGCGTATCCGTGTTCGCACACGGCATCAGCGGATCGGTGTTCGGCACGGTTCCGCAAAGGCCGTTATCGGGCACCGAACTGTTGGGCGGGTTGATCGTCATGAAGATGTTGCCGCAGTGGCTCGGGTTGGCGGAATAGGCGTCGTGCCAGATGTGGCCGCGAAAATCCCCCTTCGTCCAATCCCCCCCGCCGCCCTGATTGTTGTCGAGCTTCGCCACGATCGTCTCGGCCATGAGGACTGTGTTGGAAGTGCCGTCTGTGATTTGCGTGATCGTGGTTTCGTAAGGCGTGAACACGTTTCCGGCGGGGTTGGACGCGGCGGAACAGCCGAAGATGCCGCGACCGGTGCCTACCATTCCCGGCCCCCCGAACGTGAGGCTGCCGTAGCTCACAGTGTAGTTGCCGCGTGCGGCGGGGTAGCCGCTCTGGTCGGTCCACATCGCGCCAGGCCGGTCACTGGGGCAGTAAAAGACGTTCAGCGGTAACTGCATCACGTTCCAGTTGACGCCGACGTACCAATCGAGAGTCATGTCGTAATTCGCGACGCGATTGCCTTCTTCAAGGTACGGCATCACGAATGCCGCCCAGTTCTGGCGGTTCGGGCTGCTGCGTGAAAAGTACGGCAGCTTGCCCTTGGTGTCGTGGTGGCTGTGCATGGCCAGGCCCCACTGCTTGAAGTTGTTCGAACATTTCATGCGGGCTGCGGCCTCGCGGACCTTCTGAACGGCCGGCAGCAGCAGACCAATCAGAATTGCAATAATCGCGATGACGACCAATAACTCGATCAGCGTGAAGGCGGCACGGGGCAGATTACGAGGTCGCATGGAGCCTCCGAAGTGAAACGCGAGAGGTAAAAGGTGACGAAACACACCGAAAAGACCCGAATGAATGGGCGTGTGGGCGGATTGCGTGAGTCGCCCAACGCCCTGCTACAGGATACCCCATTGCTCGCGTCATGACAGCAGAATTGTGAGAGGAACGTTAGGCCGTGACCCCGAAGTTCAAGGTGTGAAGCTCGGAAGTCCCCATGACGTTGGAATTGGAGTAATATGCTGTCAACGCCCACCTTCGTCGCGCCTGCGAGAACACAAACCCGCGGTTCACTCGAGGTGTCGTGATGACCAAAACTCTCCCCGCTGAGTTCTTCACCCCGGATGGAGTCTGGCTGATTGCCTACGCCCCGCTGGCCGAGGAGTTGACGGCGATCATTCGCCAGGTGGTGCGGACGGGTGATGTGGAGTCCGCGTACCTGCCAGCGTTCACCTCGATGGAAAAGGCCCAACAAGGAATTGCCTGGCTGGCCCCGAACGATCCCGAGCAATTGGTCGCATTTTCGTTTCGGGAACTGTCGCGCTTTAAACAGGTGCTCAACGCGCTTGGCCTCCTGGGGCACGCGTACATCGTTCTCAACCCCGAGGCCGATCATAAGGGCGAGCGACTTACGATTCGCGATGTGGTCAAGGCGATGCAGACTCTCCTGCTCAAGCCGCCCGCTTGATTCGGATTCATGGTCCGAGATCCGTAAAAGCAACGGCAACTCAAATGACTCTTAACGACCGCCTTCTTTCCGAACGGTTTCCTCGTTCTTCACAGTACCATCCCGAATGGGTCGTGGCTCACGCGAGCGGCGGGGCCAACTCGCTCTGGTTGACCGAATGGCTCACCACAGCGATGGACCTGCGGCCAGGAATGCTGGTGCTGGACCTCGGTTGCGGTCGGGCCTCGTCGTCAATCTTTCTGCGTCGGGAATTCGGCGTGCAGGTGTGGGCCACCGACTTGTGGTTCAGCCCCACGGAGAACATTCAGCGAATCCGGGATGCGGGTGTCGAGGACGGCGTGTTCCCGCTGCACTGCGATGCCCGGACGTTGCCGTTCGCACCGGATTTCTTCGACGCCATCGTGTGCATCGACTCGTTCCCCTACTTCGGAACGGACGCCCTTTACCTGAACTACCTCGCTCATTTCGTGAAGCCGGGATCCCCCATCGGAATTGCCGGGGCCGGGTTGGTTCAAGAGATCGAAGGTGCCGTGCCCGAGCATCTCCGAGAGTGGTGGACGCAAGACTTCTGGGCCTTCCATTCGGCCGCGTGGTGGCGCAGGCACTGGGAACGGACGGGCATCGTGGATGTGGAAGCCGCGGACACCATGCCGGACGGCTGGCGATGCTGGCTGGACTGGCACCATATCGTGGCTCCCGACAACGCCACGGAGATCAAGGCGGTGGAAGCCGATGCCGGGCGTTATCTCGGGTACATTCGCATGGTCGGTCGTCGTCGGGGCGATGTGAAGTTGGAAGAATACTGCTGGCCCGACACGATGCGCATCCCCCCGCAGTACACGAAGAAGCCGTTGCTCCGTGACCCGGGCCACGGGAGATTCGAGTAGAGGAGCTGGAACCGATTCGGCCGATGCAACGACTTTGCAGCCGTTCGCTGTAGTGCTTCAGCGTGTTTCAGTCGGAAGCCCGACCAAGGTCTTCTCACTCCTCAAGTGGGTGGGCGTGGGAGATGTTCGGCGTACTCAAGAAGGGTTCGTCGCCCCTTGCTCACCGCCCGGAAAGAGACGATCCAACATTTCGCAGCAACGGTTGAGCACAACACCGCCGACCGCCCCTCCACACTTCTCCAACACGACTGTCTCGTCAGTGATCTTACCTTTCGCACTCAGAACAACGCCCCAACCCACGGAGACGCTGGCTTCGTTGGCCGACCACTTCACTTTGTTGTCGTGGCCGATTGTCACAAGTTCACGCTGGATCGTGTCCCGAGCGGCAGCCACTGTCGTCCCGTGTTTCCAGACTAACACTGCCATTGTTGTGACCTTGAATTTGAAGGAAAGCCGCTCTGTTGCCGGGGGCACCACCTGATTGGTGATGCAACAATCAAGCCGTTCGGAACTCCAGCAACGGCGTCGGGGCACGGCACGTCGGCCGCACTGCACCCTTGCCTTCACCTTGATCGCAGTCAGCGCCGCTCATTCTGGTTCTTCTCGTTGCACCAGTGCGCGGCGAAAAGTTGAAATGGTTCTCAGCAGCAGAGACTTGTGCAACTCTTGCACACCAGCCACGCTGCTCTTCCAGCCGTGGTGGTGAGACTGTTAGAATTGCGATACGTCAAAGGCATCTCCGGCTGTGGACTTCGCACACGGCTCGAATCTTCTAACGGACGTGACCTATGGCAGATCCTCTCCCCCTACTCTCCGTTCTCGTGGTTGACGACCAAGTCGATACCGCTGAATCCACGGCCGAGTTGCTCTCACTACATGGGTGCCAGACTCGAGTCGCGACCAGTGGTGCCGAGGCCCTTCAACTCGCCGCGACCGAGACGCCGGACGTGGTGCTGCTCGATATCGGAATGCCGGGAATGGATGGGTGGGAATTCGCTCGCCGCCTTCGGAGTCAAACCGCCGGCAAGCAACCGATCGTCGTCGCGGTCAGCGGCTTCGGCTCTCTTGCCGACAGGCAGCACTCGGCCGACACGGGCATTGACATGCACCTGGTAAAGCCGGCTAACCCAGCACACTTAACCGATATGCTCGCCAAAATCCGTTCCAACTATCTTGGCTGATCCGCCAGCGGGAGGGGGCTGGCCCGGAGTCCACGCGAGTCGGTCAACTCGAACCGGATCTTCCCCCGCCAGTGCCCTTCCTTGGTCCGAAAGGAGCGGTGATGTGGGGCGTCGAAGAACATGGCATGCCTCGTTGTTGCTCCGCCCACCTCGCCAAACAGGTCATGGCAAATCAGATGCTATCACGCGAGTCAGGTCCATATTTCAGAATCGGTGAGGATCTCACACGGTCGGTATTCATCTTGCGTATACTGATTTCACGCTTCACGTCTCAGATGCATCCAGCCCATTGCGTTCGGCGTTCTGCTACTCACCAATTCATTGCGGATTGCTGCCCAAAATAACTCGCCCAACGAGGAGTTACTCTCATGTGGTGTGCCCTGTTCGCCTGCTCAATCGCTCTGCTCATTGTGGCGATGATGGATAGCGTGGATACAGTATCAGTGCCGAATCCCAAGGAATATCACGTCGTCGTGGAGCCGATCCTCACGCCACCTGGGACTGTCGCGATCTATCGCGTTCGATTGCGGAGTTCCAGCGAACACCCGATCAGTTTGGACTTCGATAATGGCCAAATCGCCCAATCTCTAACCCCTCAGTTGGTGGGCGAGAACGCCTGGCAGGCCGATCTCGTGATCCTGGTAGAAATCCGGCCTAATCCAGACGCAACACTCCGATCGAAAGCTTCCGAGGTGGTCTATCGACTGCTGAATTCGAGAACCGGCGGGCTTACATTCGTTGAACAGGTGGATATTCAGTCAACGCTTGAGCAAGTGCTGGAGGTGAAGGCCGCAGAATGCACGCGACCACTTGGTGCGAAATGCACGGTCGCGCGGCTCAATGGCAAGTCTGTTGATGTGTGCGTACTGCCGGGGTGAACTTCAACGAGGTTCTTCGACCCTCGAATTCAGCCGGGCTTTACAAGCCATACCTCGTTGCGACAGAATACCCAGCACACCCGTTCGACATCACGGCAAGGAGGCCGACCGTGGGGCTCCCATTCTGGTTCACGAAGCTACTCGTCTACACTGGCGTGGCCCATTTCACGGCTCGTGCCAGGCGTCTCACCGACGACGGCACCGCGTTCCTTCGTCATTACTCCGATCGCGTTCTCGCCGCCCCCGTTGAGGATCTGCTCGACCCGGCGTTCGTTCCGGATGCGTGTGGTCCGGATGTCATCGACCTGAACCCGGCGGCACCGCGTTCGGAATCCGGAATCAGCCTCGGGCGGTTCACAGCAGACCGTCGCGGCAACCCACCACCGATGGGTTTGGACGTTCTCCGTGACGCCATAGCAGATCGATACAAGCGACTCGACGACCGCGCCGTGAACCCGGAAACGGACGTTCTTGTCACGCACGGAGCCACGGGGGCGCTCGCCGCGGCACTCGATGCCTTCGTGAACCCGGGCGATCGCGTCGTGATGTTCGACCCCAGTTCGCCGCTGTTCGCGCTCGGTGCGAAGTCGCGTAGGGCGACCGTGCGGTGGGTGCCGACGTGGACCGAAGACGGACGGTGCCGGTACCCCGCGGCAGCGTTCGAGAAGGCGATGCGGGGCGCGAAGATGCTGATTCTGTCGGCACCCATGAACCCGACAGGCGCGAGCATCGCCGACGAAGACCTTGACCACCTTGCGTGGATCGCGGCGGCGTACAACGTGCTGATCTTCGCAGACGAATCGTTCTCGCGATTCCAGTTCGGAGCGTCTGGCAAGTCGTTCGGCACTCTCGCCGGGGCCGAGAAACGCATTCTCACGGCCGGGTCAGTGACTCAAGAATTTGGGTTGGGCGCGCTACGAGTTGGCTGGCTCGCGGGTCCAAGGCATCTCGTGCGAGCGTGCGGATTGATGCAGAACTTGAACGCACCGTTCGTGCCCGCTGTGTGTCAACAGGCAGCAGCCCGAGCGATCGTGGAACCCGATGCCGAACTCCGTGCGCAGCGGGATCGCTTGCAGGAGAAGTGCTCTTACACCTTCGATCGGCTGCGTGCGATGGGATTGGAACCAGACCGACCCGCGGGTGGGCTGTTCGTGTGGGTGCCTGTCGCGAGTTTAGGCCTGGACGGTCGCGTCTTCGCCGAGCGGCTGTTCCGCGAAGAGCGTGTGCAGGTTGGCCCCGGAATCGCCTTCGGGCCGAGTGGCACGGGGCACGTTCGTGTTGGTTTCGCGTGCGACGACGGCCGGTTGCGGGAAGGACTCACGCGGATGGCAGCGTTCATTGATCGGGTGCGTGACCCGTCGATTCGCGTACCAGCGGCGTTCGTGGAAGCGGTTCCTCAAGAGGTGCCGACAGAAGCCAATTCGCAGGAACGGACCGAGGATGCGAAGCCGGTGTTTAGTCGGGTGTGATTGGTCGAGTGTCACGATGCGCTGGCACGCGGTTAAGAGCATCAGAGAAGAGATCCACAGATTCCGCAGAAGACGCAGATTTCAAAGGCAGATGAAGAGCAAGCAGGGTTTCAAACTCAACTGCTTGTCTTCAATCGGTCTTCAAATCTGTGTCTTCTGCGGAATCTGTGGATCTCTCTGCTTTCTGCCTTTCGCCGACCTGAGCCCGAACGCACGCGCCCTGCTCCTGGCGATGAGCGTGCTACCGGCATCGTTCGGACCGGACACGGTTGCGTCGGTGTTTGGGTCCGACGATTGGGATGAGGCAGCCGATGAACTGGTCGCGGCGTCGCTCTGGCGGTTGGCGCATGAACGATATGCGGTTCACCCGCTGGTCCGACAATTGGCACTGGAAGAACTGGGGGCCGAGCGTGAAGCGGCCGAGCGGCGAGCGGGTGAACGAATCGCGGCAACAGCGAGGGCGAAGCGGGAGACGCTTCGAGACATGGTCAAGCGTGTGGGGGCTCCCGCTGAGTTCGGAGCCGTGAGCGAACGAGCGAGAACGCGTGCGTACCTCAACTGGTGTGAGTCGGAACTGCTGAACCTGGCAGCGGTCGCGGACATGGCTCAGGCACGCGGCGACGGTGCCATTCTCACCGACCTTGCGCAGGCCTTGTCTGCGTTCTGGAGCGCACGCGGGTACTGGGATGTGGGGACCGTCTCTACCGGTCGGCTGCGGTTGCCGCCGCCGCCGCTGGCGATCCGGTGACCGAGGCGTGGTGCCAGGAGTACTGCGGATTTCTCTACCGGAACGTCGGGCGTTTCGCCGAGGCGGATGCCGCGTATCGGATCGCCATGGAGCTGTGCGTCCGTCACCCGGCCGTCGATGCTGCCCACTACGCGCGGATCGCCTCCTGGTCTGCGAATGTACGAGGGACGCACGATGCGGCGGATGGCCGAGTTGTTCACTGCGAGGGGCGAACTCAAGCGAGCACGCGATTTCGCAGCCGGAGCAGTCGCCATCCTCGAAACGAGCGAAGACGTGTGGGCCAAAGACCGTGCCGTGGCGACGCTGCGTTCGATCGACGACGTAATCAGCAATTCTACTCAGGTATGACAAGGCACGTCAGAAGCCTGGATGTTGCCCCGCCACCATTGTCAACACGGTACCACTGTGTGGCACGGATAATGCTTTTCAACTCCGCCGAGAAAGAGTTGGCGAGCCGATGACTCTCGCGACCCCTTCTATTTCACTCACCTGGGAAATTCGTCGCTCCGAGGCGAGCCAGGCTGATTCACATCATACAACCGCTGGGAGCCCGACCGGTGCGAACAACCCTTCCTCGGCGTCTTGAGAGCGGGATCGGGATGACCGAGCAAGACTCGCTCATCCGCACGGCACTGGAGTTCCCGAACAACCGCGCCGCCCGACTCGCGTTTGCCCGGTGGCTGGACGAAGAAGGCAACTCCGATCAGGCGGCTCTCATCCGCCTCCGCCGGTCGCTCGCCGACATGAGCGAGGATGACAGCCGATTTAGCCCGTTCGAGAAGTCGGAACGAAAGTTGTCACTCGGGTTTCGTGAGGAGGGGGTGGACCAATGCGGCCTGCCTCTCACGTGGGAACAATCGCTCGCGGTCTTCCGAAGGCGGCTGCGTGAAACCGTGGTCTGGTGCGGTCGGTGCGGTGGAACCCTTCGCACTCCCGCACTCATGCCGCCGTTCGCCGAGGTGGGCGAGCACTCGTGGGAGCCGCACCACCGCACGGCGTCCGAGCGGCACGCCGTCGTGAACCGCCTGGCCAACGCCCGGGCTCGCCTCCTCGCCTGGAACGGTCGCTGGCACAAGGAACAATCGGATTTGTGGTCGGGCGGGCGGTTGTTGGCCTTCTATCCCGACGCCACGCACTCCATAGGCGTAGCTCAGGTGAAGAGCGAGGGGTACCTGGATGCGGGCAACATCCCGGCGTGGGATAGCTGGGTGTTCGTGGGAGAGAATCCCCACGCCGAGCAGTCGGCGCACGGGTCGTTCTTGCTCTGCTGGGTGCCACCAGCCTGGGTCAATCGCGTGGGGCACGCCATCCAGCTGAACCCTGAGAAGTGCCTCCAGTGGGCCGCGGACGTGAACACGCCCCTGACGAAGAAGTTGTGGGAAGCCGGCCTCCTGAGTTGAGCAGACGAAGGGGTGGTCGAGGCCGCACGTGCACTGTTTAGGCGTGGACGGAGCGTTCGTTACCCGGAACCGCTTTCACCCGGGAGCCGTTCGCACCCGAGGGGAGCGACGCGGAAGAAGTTCTCCCGATCCTAGACCTGGATGCGTGAAAACGCCCGCGCGCCCAGGGCCAGGAAGAGCGCGGCGAGAGTGACGAGGACCGCGAGATCAGTTGCCACGCCGAAGTGCCACTGACCGATGAACGCGCCCCGCAACCCGTCCACCCCGTACGACAGCGGGTCGAGGCGAGTCAGAAACGTGAGCGCCGGTGGCAGGCTCGACAGCGGATACAGCGCGCCCGACAGGAAGAAGATCGGCATCACCAAGAAGTTCATGACCAACTGGAAGCCCTGCATGTCCTTCAACGCCGACCCGATGATGGTTCCCAGCGCGGCGAAGACGATGGCGATCAATGCCATGAACACGAGACCCAGGAACACGCCGCCGAGGTCGTGCGGGCGGAACCCGGCGAGCAGGCACACGATCAGCACGAGGGTTCCCTGCAACAACGCGGTCGTCGCCCCGCCGAGGGTCCGGCCCACCATGATCTGGATGCGCGGCACCGGCGCGACGAGTGTCTCCTTGAGGAACCCGAACTGCCGATCCCACAGCAGGCCGACGCCCGAGAAGATCGAGGAGAACAGGATCGTCATCCCCACCACGCCCGGCGCGACGAACTGGAGGTAGTCGCCCTGACCGGCCTTCTCGAAGACCGGCCCGAGGCCGAACCCCAGCACCAACAAGTACATCAGCGGCTGGCCGAGCGACGCGACGAGCTGCGCACGCGATCGCAGGTACCGCTTCACTTCCCGCAGCCACAACGCGAAGACCACCTCCATTCACTTCCTCCACATCCGTGCCATCTGGCGCATCTGGTCGGCCGACCCCGCGGACTCGTCGCGTATGGACGTGCCGGTGAGGGCGAGGAACGCCTGTTCGAGCGAGTCCGTCCCGGTCTGCTGCTTGAGTTCCTGCGGCGACCCCTGCGCGACGATCTTACCGTGGTCGATGATCGCGATCCGCTGGGCGACTCGCTCGGCCTCGTCCATGTAGTGGGTCGTCAGGAACACCGTGACCCCCTCGGTCTCGTTGAGGTGCTTGACGTGCGTCCAGAGTTGGTTGCGGCTCTGCGGGTCGAGGCCCAGAGTCGGTTCGTCGAGGAAGAGGATCTTCGGGGTGTGCAAGAACCCCCGTGCGATCTCCAGTCGTCGCTTCATGCCGCCGGAGAACGACTTCACCCGGTCGTCCCGCCGGTCCCACAGTTCAAACAGAGTGAGCAGCACCTGAATGCGCTCGGCGCGAACCTTCCGGGGGACGTGGTAGAGCACCCCGTGCAGGTCCATGTTTTCGTACGCGGTTAGTTCGTGGTCGAGGCTGGGATCCTGGAACACGATGCCAAACCGGCGGCGAGCGTCGAGGGGTTGAATTGCCGGGTCGAGGCCGTCGAGCGTGATCGAGCCGCTCGTCGGACGAAGGAGCGTCGTGAGCATCTGAATGGTGGTCGTCTTGCCCGCCCCGTTGGGTCCGAGGAACGCGAAGATCTCGCCTGGGCGGACGTCGAACGTGATGCCGCCCACGGCGGTGACCTCGCCGAACGTCTTGATCAGGTTCTGAACGCGGATCATGGACCGAACCCTCCGGTCTAAGAATCCTAGCGGGTTCCGCGTTCGAGACCATCAAGTCATTTCTTCGTCAACTCCAACACCCGCTCCACTGCGGGAGCCCCATACCTCGCACCGCCCGTCAGGACGCGAAGGTTCGGCAGGATCTGCGCCCCGCCGCCGCCG
>Ga0105047_10011714_pt1 | contig 14199 bp, 11 predicted proteins | sample MAT04_FD_78384 | JGI IMG/M metagenome (GOLD analysis project Ga0105047, IMG submission 78384) | Freshwater microbial communities from Lake Fryxell liftoff mats and glacier meltwater in Antarctica - MAT-04 (megahit assembly) | ecosystem: Environmental > Aquatic > Freshwater > Ice > Liftoff... | reverse complement strand
CCTGCCCAAGCGCGGACTTGGTGACAAGGCACAGTCCGATATTCAACGCACGGCGCGCGGGGCGGGGGTGTCGCTGCTGGACGGCGCGCGGGAATTGCTGGCGCATAGCAAGATCAGCGATCGCGGGGCAGGGCAGTTGCGGGCCTTTGTCGAGGGCGTGGACCGTTGGCATTTGGCAATTGGCGCCGACCGGGTCAGCCATATCGAACTGGCCGAGCAGATTCTGGACGAGTCGGGCTACACCGAGATGTGGCAGAACGAAAAGACGCCCGAGGCGCCGGGGCGGCTGGAAAACCTGAAAGAACTCGTCAAGGCTTTGGAGCAATTCGAAAACCTGCAAGGCTTCCTCGAACACGTCGCACTGATCATGGACAATGACAGCGAGGGGTCCGAGGACAAGATCTCGATCATGACGCTGCACGCCGCCAAGGGGCTGGAGTTTCCGGTGGTGTTTCTGCCCGGTTGGGAGGATGGTCTGTTCCCCAGCCAGCGCAGCATGGACGAAAGCGGCCTGAAGGGTCTGGAGGAGGAACGGCGGCTGGCCTATGTCGGCATCACCCGGGCCAAGGAACTTTGCACCATCTCTTTCGCCTCCAACCGCCGGGTCTATGGCCAGTGGCAAAGCCAGTTGCCGTCCCGCTTCATCGACGAACTGCCAAGCCCCCATGTCGAGGTGCTGACCCCGCCCGGCCTTTATGGCGGCGGTTTTGGCGCGGCGGCGCCGGGTTTCGGCACGATCGAAGAGCGGGTGAACAAGGCCGATGTCTACAATTCGCCCGGCTGGCGGCGGATGCAGGAACGCAGCGGCATCCGCCCGGTCAGCCAACCGCGCGAGGCGCGGGGCATGGTGATCGACGCCGAGGCAGTGTCGGGCTATGCCTTGGGCGAGCGGGTGTTCCATCAGAAATTCGGCTATGGCGAAGTGATGGGCATCGAAGGCGACAAGCTGGAGATCGAGTTTGACAGTGCCGGGCCGAAGAAGATCGTGGCGCGCTGGGTGATCCCGGCGCATCAGGTCTCGGACGTGCCTTTTTAAGCCGGGCCCAAATTTCTTCGAAGAAATTTGCAAAATCCTTCCAAGGATTTTGACCGGAGCCTTTGAAGGCTCCGTTGCGGAGTTTTCAAAAACTCCGCCTTTGACGGGCCAGATGCTCCAGCCCCGCCACCGCCAGTCCCGCCAGCAACCCCCAGAACGCCGCCCCGATCCCGGCAATCGCCACCCCTGACCCCGTCACCGCCAGAGTGATCACCGCCGCAAACCGCGTCTCGGGACGCGAAAAAGCCCCGGTCAATGCGCCCAGCAGCGGCCCAAGCAAGGCGAGCGCCACCAGAAGCGTCATCACCTCGCCCGGAAAAGCCTGCAGCAGGCTGACCAGCACCGGCCCGAACAGCCCCAGCAGCAGCCAGACCCCGGCGTAAGCCATCCCGACCTTCCAGCGCTGATCCTTGTCCGGATGAACATCCGGCCCCAGACAGATCGCCGCGGTGATCGCCGCCATGCTGATGGTATGCGCGCCGAACAGGCCGGCCAGCACCGAAAGCCCGCCGGTGGTCAGCAAGGCCGGCCGCACCGGCGGCTCATATCCAGCCGCCCGCATCGTCGCAAACCCCGGCAGGTTCTGGCTCGCCATCGTCACCAGATACAGCGGCAGTCCCAGCCCGACCAAGGCATGCGCCGACAGGGCAGGCGCAATGAAGCTCAGCGCCGGCATCGGCAAGTTCAGGTCCGGAAACGCCGCGACCCCGCCCAGAAACACCAGAGCCGCACCAAGACCGAGGGCTGACAACACCGCCAGCGCCGGATTCCATAAGCGTACCCCCAGAAACACCGCCAGCATCGACACCCCGACCAGCGGCAGCGACTGCAGCGCCCCGGTGCCCTTCAAACAGAACGGGATGAGCACCCCCGCGAGCATCGCAGCGGCAATCCCGTCGGGGATCTTGCCGACAAGCTTGCCCAAACGCCCGATTGCCCCGGTCGCTGCCACCAAAAGCCCCGCCAGAACGAAAGCCCCCACCGCCTCGGGCATGGAAATTCCGGAACTCGCTGCGATCAGCGCCGCCCCCGGCGTGGACCAGGCCAGCACCACCGGCACGCGCGCGTAAAGGCTGAGCCCCGCCGAACCGATGGCCTTCACCAGGCAGATCGCCAGCACCCAGCTTGCCGTCTGCGCCTCGGTAGCCCCCACCGCCTGCGCGGCGGCCAGCACCAGCGCGATGGTGCTGCCATAGCCGACCAGCGCCGCAACCAGCGCCGCCGCAATCGTCGAAATCCGCATGGATGCCTCCTCCCTTTGCCCAAGCCTTGGCGCAAAAGAAAAAAGGCGGCAACCCCGGCCAGATGCCGACATGCCGCCCGAACCAAGGGCAAAAACCAGAACGCAGGCTGGGGATGCGAAAAAATGGCGGCAGCCCGGGGGAGGAGGAGAGGGCTGCCGCCGGTTCATTGACCCGGGAGGAGGTGGATCGCCGAAACATGGTGGTGATACGTGTCACCGAAATTTTTGGACCAATCGGTTCAAAAGAAAAGCGCCGGGCCGAAAAAACGGCGGGCCCAAAAAAATGCGGCGGTCTCAGGGAGGAGGTTGAGACCGCCGCAGTACCGAGGCCCGGGAGGAGGTGGGCCGTCGAGATCGTCTGGGCCATTTGGCCCGAATGGGGTGCGGCAACCTCGGGGAGGAGGGGGAGGCTGCCGCGGTACCGAGGCCCGGGAGGAGGTGGGCCGCCGATGGGGTTGGAAGCGTCAGGCTTCCGATAAGTGTGCGGCGATGCCAGGGAGGAGGAAGGCACCGCCGCGATCACCCAAGGCCCGGGAGGAGGGGGCCAGGGGAGAATTCCTTACTTCGCGTAAGCAGCCTCACGGGCCACCGACGCCAGATTCCCGCGCACCAGACCCAGATCGATCAGTTCGCGGTCACTGAGGCCGTTCAGCGCATGCAGTGTTTGCAGATACACACGGCGGCGCTGCATCGATTGGCCGGTCACTTTCACCAGAGCCGCGATGCGATCACCGAAGCTCACTGTTGTTTGGCGGGAAGAATTTACGTAAGCCATCATTTGCCTCAATTTCACTTTCTGCATCGGGCCGCCTGGATCAGCCACCCGTCGCTTTGTTACCGCAAACATGGGCTGAATGCTGCGACTGCACAATGCCCGGTTTCTCAATGCTGTCATGCAGCAACCGCATGGCTAGGGGTCACGAAAACTTCATGTTTACCAAGGTGTTCGCTTGATTCTTGAGCATTTGGTCAACTCTCCCTTGTCCTTTGCCGCAAACGAGAACACCTTGAACAAGGAACAGGCAAAGGAGAAACGGATGGAACCGGATCGTGAAGAAATCCTTGGCCTGCTCTCCCTTATCCCGGCGGGGCCGGCAGGCACGCTGACATCACGCGACATGATTCGTGCGCTCACGGTTGAGAGCGGTATTGTGCGATTCGTGATTGAAGTTGGCTCATCTGACGAGGCGCGCGCGCTCGCCCCGGCTCAGGCAGAGGCGGAACGGCAGCTGAAAACCCTGCCCGGCGTCACGTCTGTGCAGGTGGTGATGACCGCGCAAGCCGCCCCAAAGGCGCCGCCGAGCCTGAAGATCGGCCAGCATCCAACGCCGCAACAGGGCGGCCCGGCGCGCATTCCGGGCGTGGACCGCATCATCGCCATCGGGTCCGGCAAGGGCGGCGTCGGCAAATCCACTCTGTCATCGAATCTGGCGGTGGCGCTGGCGCGACAAGGGCGGCGGGTCGGGCTTCTGGACGCGGATATCTACGGTCCCAGTCAGCCCCGGATGATGGGCGTCTCCAAACGCCCGGCCAGCCCCGACGGCAAGTTGATCGAACCCTTGCACGCGCATGGCGTGACGATGATGTCGATAGGCCTGATGCTGAAGGACGACGAGGCGGTGATCTGGCGTGGGCCGATGATCATGGGGGCGCTGCAGCAGCTGATCAACCAGACCCTGTGGGGAGAGCTGGATGTTCTGCTGATCGACCTGCCGCCCGGCACCGGGGACATTCAACTGACTTTGTGCCAGCGGACCTATCTGACCGGCGCGATCGTGGTGTCCACGCCGCAGGACGTGGCGCTGCTGGACGCGCGCAAGGCGATCGACATGTTCGGCAAGCTGAAAGTGCCGGTGCTGGGTCTGGTCGAGAACATGTCTACTTATATCTGCCCGAACTGCGGGCACGAGGCGCATCTGTTCGGCCACGGCGGCGTTGCCGCCGAGGCGCGCAAGATGGGTGTGCCGTTGCTTGCGGAAATCCCGCTGGCGCTGGACATTCGCCTGGCCGGGGATGCCGGCACGCCGGTTGCGGCGGGCGACGGCCCGGAAGCTGCCGCCTATGCCAAACTGGCGCAGGGGCTGATTGCGGGCGGTATGGGCTGAGAAGCCGCGTTTCGCGCGCGCTTATCCAGGGCGCGACTTCCTGACGATCTGACACAGCGCGGCCCATGGGAAATCATGGGCCGCGCCTTGCTTATGGCCGTTCGGCGCGAATCACCCGGGCGTGATTCGCCGTGATATGCGGCTTTTGCGCCGAGAAATGCGGCGTTTGGATCGCGGTTTGGACAGATGGCCGCCCCGGTGCGGAATGGGGTGGAAGAATCCTGGGAAAAGGTGGGATACCGGATTACCGAGATTGGTATCAACCTGTTGCGGGGTAGTTTCATAGAATATCTATATATTGATGTCGCTACGGCTAGCCCTCCAAATCTGGACACAAATTTCCCCCAAATTCCCACCACCCCCTCACACTCCTGTGCAAATTCCTGTTGCCTCCCATGAAATCCCATGACATCCCTAGTGCATCCGGTGAAGCGGTACACGACGGCAGGGGCAGCCTAAGACCCCAAATAGACGGCAAGCAGGCTTCATACAGGCATCCGCCTTCATCGGACCAACAGATCCGGCGCGCGTGCGAGCAGCACTCCCCCAAGTGGCGCGCGTAGCTGGACGCCCAGAGATGGGACAGGACGGCGGACCGAGCGGTGGCAGCAGCGCGGTCCGCCGATTTCATTTCAGGCCCCAGAAGAGGGCTAGCGGAAGGGACGAAAGGCCGATGGCCTTCGATGCATTCAGAGGCGAGTTCGGCTCGCGCATGGATAGCAAGGCCAGGGTGTCGATCCCGGCCGCCTTTCGCCGCATCCTCGACCAGGGCGCCACCTCGCCTGAACCCGGCCGCACCCGCCTTGTGCTGATCTATGGCGATCCGCGCCGCAAGTTCGTTGCGGGCTATTCGCTGGCCGGGGCGGAAAAACTCGCCTCTCAAATCCGCGACTTACCGCTTGGATCGAAAGAACGCCGCGCGCTGGAGCGGCACATGGTGGTGCTGTCGGTCACGCTGGACATCGACGACGATGGCCGCATCGTCCTGCCGCCGCCGGTCAGGGCCAAGATCGGTCTGGCGGCAGATGATGGCGCTGCGGAGGTGATGTTCACCGGCGCGCTGGATTATTTCGAGGTCTGGAAGAAGGCGACCTATGACACCGAAATGGCGGCTCTCGATGTCTTGGATGATGGCATGATCCGCGACGGCGAGGATATCCTGTCGCTGCTGGGACGGGCAGGGGCGGGGGCGTAAGTGGCGCGTGATCCCGGGCAGCCGAACAATACCTTCCCTGATCGCGGCCCCCATGTTCCGGTTCTTTTGCGCCCGTTGCTGGCTTCCATCGCCCCGGTTGGCGGGGTCTGGCTTGACGGAACCTTCGGCGCAGGTGGCTATGCGAGGGGCTTGCTGGATGCCGGGGCAGCCCAGGTGATCGGCATCGACCGCGACCCCTTGGCGCTGCAGATGGCGGAGCCTTGGGCCGGTGATTATGGCACAAGACTCAAGCTGATCGCCGGAAATTTCGCGGAAATGGATGTGATCGCCGGCGAAAAGCTGGACGGGGTGGTTCTGGACCTCGGGGTCTCCTCCATGCAGATTGACCAGGCAGAGCGGGGGTTTTCCTTTCAAAGGGATGGCCCGCTCGACATGCGGATGAGCCAGGACGGGCTTTCTGCCGCCGATCTGGTGAATAAGGCCAGCGAGGAAGACCTCGCCAATATCCTGTATCACTTCGGCGAGGAACACGCCTCGCGCCGCATCGCCCATGCCATCGTCGAGGCGCGTCAAGCGGCCCCGATCACCACCACACGGCAACTGGCCTCGATTGTCGCCAAATGCCTGCCGCGCCCCAAACCCGGGCAAAGCAACCCCGCCACCCGCAGTTTTCAGGCGCTGCGCATCGCGGTGAACGGTGAATTTGACGCCCTGGCCGCGGGCCTCGCCGCCGCCGAACGCGGCCTGAAGCCGGGCGGCCTGCTGGCCGTTGTGACCTTCCACTCGCTGGAGGACCGGGTGGTGAAACGCTATCTGCAAATCGCTGCCGGTCAGGACGGCCAGTCCAACCGCTATGCGCCGGAAGCCGCGTCAGAAGCCCCGAGGTTTGAGCTGCTGACCAAGAAAGCCATTGGGCCGGACGCGTCGGAACTTGCCGAAAACCCGCGCGCGCGCTCTGCCAAACTGCGCGTCGCCCGGCGCACCGATGCGGCCCCCCGCGCCATTGATGCCTCCCGGCTCAGCCTGCCGGAACTGCCCAAGACCCGCCCCCATTCGCGCCCCAGAAAGGCCAAGTCCTGATGCGCCCGCTGCTGTATTTCTGTTCCGCCCTTGTCGTCATGGCGATGGCGTTCTGGGCCTACCGCGAGAATTACGCGACACAAAAAGCCCTGCGCGAACTGGCCGCCCTGCAAGACAGTATCTCCGGTCTGCGCGAGGATATCACGATGCAGAAGGCCGAATGGGCCTATCTCAATCGCCCGACCCGGCTGAAGGAACTCGCCACCGCCAATTTCGACAGATTGCACCTGATGCCGCTGGAACCGGAACAAATGGCGGATGGCAAGACCGTCGCCTTTCCCGCCCCGGTTTTGACGCTGGATGCGCCCGGCGCCCTGACAGCAGGCACGGCCCGTCCGGCGACCTCGGCCTCGGCTGGCATGCTGACGATCACCGCATCGGCGGACACGGCAGGAGAGATCACCAGCAAACCCGGCGACAAGGCCTTCCCATGATCCGCACGCCGCTTCGCCCCCTCGCCCGCATTCTGGACGCCCGCGCCAAGGGTGAAAATCCCGACGTGATCGAACGCGAAAATCTGCGGGCGCGGCATGAAGTTCAGCGCGAAGCCTCCAAATCCCGGGCAGAGTGGCGGCTGAAGCTGCTGGTGATGGGCGTGGTGGCGGCGTTCTCGGTGATCGGCGTCCGAATGGGCACGCTGGCCGCGACCGAGCCGACCGAACCGCGCGCCGCCGTGCGCGGCAATGAGATCGTGGCGACCCGGGCCGATATCACCGACCGTCAGGGCCGGATTCTGGCGACCAACATGCTGACGCATTCGCTGTACGTGCAGCCGCATGATCTGGTCGACCCCCACAGCGTTGCGGTGGAACTGGAACGGATATTCCCCGATCTGGACGCCAAGGCGCTGGAACGGCGCTTCACCGATGGCCGGTCTTTCCTGTGGATCAAGAAGATCCTCAGCCCCGAGCAGATGCAGGCCGTGCATGAAATCGGCGATCCTGGCCTGTATTTCGGCCCGCGCGAAATGCGGCTTTATCCCAATGGAACGCTTGGCGCGCATGTCCTGGGCGGCGCGAGTTTTGGTGCGGAAGGCGTTGATTCCGCAGAAATTATCGGTACCGCCGGGATTGAGAAAGCTCAAGACGTCCGCCTGCGCGATCCCGCCCTTGCCGGCCAACCCCTGCAACTGTCGATTGATCTGACGGTGCAGGCGACGGTCGAGGATGTCCTTGGTTCCGGCATGACGATGATGAACGCCAAGGGTGCGGCCGCGATTTTGATGGATGTGCATACGGGTGAGGTGATCGCCCTTGCCAGCCTGCCGAACTTTGACCCGAACGACCGCCCTGCCTTGCCGACCTCTGGCAACCCGCAGGACAGCCCGCTGTTTGACCGCGCTGTGCAGGGGATTTACGAGCTTGGCTCGACCTTCAAGATCTTCGCTGCCGCGCAGGCGATGGAACTGGGACTGGTCGGCCCGACCTCGCTCGTCGATGCCAGTGCGCCGATGCGCTGGGGCAAGTTCACCATCAAGGAATTTGAAAACCACAACTACGGGCCTCTGGCGACGGTCAGCGACATCATCGCCAAATCCTCGAACGTCGGGGCGGCACATCTTGGGTTGCTGATCGGCGGTGAGCGGCAACAGGCGTTCCTGAAAGCCATGGGCCTGCTGGACGCGCCGCAGATCGAATTGATCGAGGCCCCGGGGGCCAAGGCGTTGATCCCGGACCGCTGGTCGGAGATTGTCACGATTACTGCAGCTTACGGGCATGGCATTGCAACCTCACCGCTCAATCTGGCCGCTGGTTATGCCACGATTGCCAATGGCGGCGTGAAGGTGACGCCGACGCTGTTGCATGGGTTGGTGCGCGCGCCAGGCCCGCGTTTGTTGTCCGAGAAGGTCGCAGAGGATGCGCTGGTGATGATGCGCCGCGTCGTCACCGAAGGCACTGCCACCCTGGGCGATGTGCCGGGCTATGCGGTGGCGGGCAAGACCGGCACGGCAGAAAAGCCCAAGCGCGGCGGCGGCTATGACAAGGAAAAGGTGGTCAATACCTTTGCTTGCATCTTTCCCGCCGACAATCCGAAATATGTGCTCTTGGTTGTGCTGGACGAGCCGGTCGAAACCTCTGGCCCGCGTCCGCGCCGCACGGCAGGTTGGACCGCGGTTCCCGTCGCCGCCGAGGTGATCCGCCGTGTCGCGCCGCTTCTGGGCTTGCGGCCAGCGGCGGTGGGGGCCAGTGACGGGCCGAAGACTCCCTTTGAGTGACGGAAGATGGGCGAGACAGGGCAGACAAGGACATTGCAGGATCTGGGGCTGAACGTATCGGGCCCCGGCCCGCGCATCACCGGTCTGACGCTGGACAGCCGGGCCGTGCGGCCGGGCTTCCTGTTCGCGGCCTTGCCCGGAAGTGCAGTGCATGGCGCGAGTTTCGCTGGCAAGGCGATGAACCAGGGCGCTGCCGCCGTCCTGACCGACCGCGCCGGTGCCGCGCTGATTGGCGCGGTGTCCGGTGTCGCCGTGGTGGTGGCCGAAGACCCGCGTGAGGCTTTGGCCCGCGCTGCCGCCTTGTGGTTTGCCGCCCAGCCGAAGGTGATGGTCGCCGTCACCGGCACCAACGGCAAAACCTCGACCGCGACGTTCTGCCGGCAAATCTGGATGCTTCTGGGCCATGCCGCGATCAACATCGGCACCACGGGCATCGAAGGGGCTTGGGAGGCACCGTCCCATCACACCACACCGGACACGTTGACCCTGCACCACATCCTGGCCGAGGCGGCCGCTGCCGGAGTGACCCATGCGGCGATGGAGGCATCCTCGCACGGGCTGGACCAGCGGCGCCTCGACGGGGTGCATCTTGTGGCGGCGGGGTTTACCAACTTCACGCAGGATCACCTGGATTATCACAAGACCTTCGAGGCGTATTTTGCCGCCAAAATGGGTCTTTTCACCCGCGTTCTGCCCGATGACGGCGTGGCGGTGGTCAATCTCGACGATGCCAAAGGCCCCGAGGTTGCAGCCCTTGCCCATGCGCGCGGCTGCATGGTGCTGACGGTCGGCCATGCGCCGGGCTGCGATCTGCGCCTGCTTGGGCACCGCTTTGATGCCACGGGCCAGGATTTGCGGCTGTCGATCAAGGGCGTGACGCATCAGGTGCGGCTGGGCCTGATCGGTCAGTTCCAGGCCGACAACGCGGCGATGGCTGCCGCCTTGGTGATTGGCGCGGGCGAAGTGCCTGGTGCCGTTTTCGCGACCTTGCCCGCCCTGACCGGTGTGCGCGGACGAATGCAACTGGCCGCCACGCGGGCCAATGGCGCGGCGGTTTTTGTCGATTACGCCCATACGCCGGATGCGATTTCGACGGCGCTGCAGGCGCTGCGCCCGCATGTGCTGGGCCGGATCATCGTGGTGTTCGGGGCAGGAGGCGACCGCGACCGCGGCAAGCGTCCCCTGATGGGCGAAGCCGCCACAAATCACGCCGATGTTCGAATAGTGACAGACGACAACCCCAGATCCGAAGAACCTGCCCTTATCCGCGCAGCAATTCTGCAAGCCTGCCCTGGTGCGTTTGAGGTCGGCGACCGCGCCGAGGCGATCTTGCGCGGCGTGGACATGCTGGGGCCGGGGGATGCCTTGCTGATTGCGGGCAAGGGTCATGAAAGCGGCCAGACCATCGGCTCGCAGGTGTATCCCTTTGACGATGTCGAGCAGGCCTCCATCGCCGTGGCCGCGCTGGAGGGACGGATATGACGGCGAATCCAGCCCTGTGGTCCTCTGCCGACATCGAAGCCGCGACCGGTGGAAAGGCGAGCCGCGCCTTCGCTGTGACCGGCGTCTCCATCGACACCCGCACGATCCAGCCGGGCGATCTGTTCGTCGCGCTGAAAGATGTCCGCGACGGTCATGATTTCGTCGCCACCGCACTGGCCAAGGGGGCCGCTGCCGCGATGGTTTCACACCGGCCCGAAGGCATGGCGGCAGATGCGCCCCTGTTCATCGTGCCCGATGTGCTGGCTGGTCTGACCGACCTTGGAGGAGCAGGCCGCGCTCGGTCCCGCGCCAAGGTCATTGCGGTCACCGGGTCGGTCGGCAAGACCTCGACCAAGGAAATGCTGCGGATCATCCTGGCCGGCCAAGGCAAGACCCACGCGGCCGAGGCCAGCTACAACAACCATTGGGGCGTGCCGCTGACCCTTGCTCGGATGCCGCAGGATGCCGAATTTGCGGTGATCGAAGTGGGCATGAACCACCCCGGCGAGATTGAACCGCTCGCGCGACTGACCCGCCCGCACGTGGCGCTGATCACCACCATCGCCGCCGCGCATCTCGAGGCGTTTGCGGACATGAACGGGATCGCGATAGAAAAATCCTCGCTTTTCAAGGGGCTGGAACCCGGCGGCACCGCCGTCGTGCCGCTGGGCCTGGACCAGTCACCTCTGATGCTGCACGCGGCCAAGGCGCAAGGCTGCAAGATTGTCACCTTCGGCGCCAGCCCCGCTGCCGATTGGCGGCAGAAGCAACTCAGCCTGTCCGACCGCGCCTCGGCCACCCGCGCTGTCCGGAGCGGCCATGACATCTTGTTCAAGGTCATGTCGCCGGGCCGCCATTTCGCGATGAACGGTCTTGGCGCGTTGGCGGCGGCCGAGGCGCTTGGCCTTGACCTCGCCATCGCGGCCACCGACCTTGGCCACTGGACCCCGCCCTCGGGGCGCGGCCTGCGCGAAAGGATCCTGCTGGACCCGGTGGAAAATCTTGGCTTCGATCTGATCGACGACGCGTTCAACGCCAATCCTGCCTCGCTGTCCGCCGCGCTCGACGTGCTGATCGCCGCCTGCCCCGAAGACGGCTGCGGCCGGCTCGCCAAGGGCCGCCGCATTGCCATTCTGGGCGACATGCTGGAACTTGGGCCGACCGAAATGGACCTGCACCGCGCCGTGGCCAAGCACCCAAACCTGTCCGCGATCAGCGTGATCCATTGCGCCGGACCTCGGATGCGGGCCCTGTACGACATTCTGCCGCGCAGCCAGCGGGGCGAGTGGGCGGCCACGGCGGAGGCGCTTGCGTCCCGTGTCCGCAGCCTGGTCGATGCGGGCGATATCATCCTGGTGAAAGGCTCCAAAGGGGCGAAAGTTTCGCTGGTCGTTGACGCCTTCCGTAAATTGGGTCAATCCACCGCCGCGCGCGGGATAGGGAGGTAGCGATGCTTTACTGGCTGTCTGATTTGGCCCAAGGCGGTGATTTCTTCAATCTGTTCAAATACATCACCTTCCGCGCCGGTTTTGCATTCGCCACGGCGCTGGTGTTCGGGTTTGTTTTTGGTCAGCCGCTGATCAACCTTCTGCGCCGCCGTCAGGGCAGGGGCCAGCCGATCCGCGAGGATGGTCCGCAAAGCCATTTCGCCAAGGCCGGAACGCCGACAATGGGCGGCCTTCTGATCCTGTCTGCCCTGGTGTTTTCCACCGTGCTCTGGGCGAGGATGGACAATCCTTACGTGTGGATCACGCTTCTGGTGACGCTGGCCTTCGGTCTGATCGGCTTTGCGGATGACTTCGCCAAAGTGACCAAGCAGACCACAACGGGCGTGTCCTCCCGCGTGCGCTTCCTGCTGGGACTGGTGATTGCCGCGCTTGCCGCCTATGCCGCCGCGGCCTTTCACCCACCGGAACTGGCCGGTCAACTGGCCATGCCGGTGTTCAAGAACGCGCTGCTCAACCTCGGCTGGTTCTTTGTGCCTTTCGGCATGTTCGTGATCGTGGGTGCCGCCAATGCGGTGAACCTGACCGACGGCTTGGACGGGCTGGCGATCATGCCGGTGATGATCGCGGCGATGACGCTGGGGGTCATCGCGTATTTCGTCGGCAACGTGAATTTCGCCGAATATCTGGGCGTCCATTACGTGCCGCAAACGGGTGAATTGGTGATCTTTACATCGGCCCTGTTCGGCGCGGGCCTTGGCTTTTTGTGGTACAACGCCCCGCCCGCTGCGGTGTTCATGGGCGACACCGGCTCGCTGGCCCTCGGTGGCGCCTTGGGGGCCATCGCGGTCTGCATCAAGCACGAGATCGTTCTGGCAGTGGTCGGCGGCCTGTTTGTGGTCGAGGCTTTGTCGGTGATCATCCAGGTCCTGTATTACAAACGCACCAAGAAGCGGATTTTCCTGATGGCGCCGATCCACCACCATTTCGAAAAACGCGGGTGGGCAGAGCCGCAGATCGTCATAAGGTTCTGGATCATCAGCCTGATTCTCGCGATGGTGGGGCTGGCGACGCTGAAAGTGCGCTAGAGACACATTCGTTTGGGGGGACCCGCATGACCATATTGATCCTTGGCGGTGCCGGCATGATCGGCCAGCGCCTCGCCCGCGCCCTGCCGGGCCACGATCTGATCCTTGCCGATGTCGTGGCCGCGCCGCCGATGCCGGGGGCAGAGGTTCTGACGCTGAACCTCTCCGCTCCGGGTGCCGCAGCCAAACTGATCGCGCGCAAGCCTGAAGTGATCTTTCACCTCGCCGCCATCGTTTCGGGCGAGGCGGAGGCGGATTTCGAAAAGGGCTACCGTGACAATCTGGACGCGGCTCATGCGCTGTTCGAGGCGATCCGGCTGACGCCAAACTACCGACCCCGGGTGATCTTCGCGTCGTCCATCGCGGTGTTCGGCCCGCCGTTCCCGCCAGCGATCCAGGACGATCTGGCCCTCACCCCGCGCACGTCCTACGGCACGCAAAAGGCGATCACCGAGCTTTTGCTGGCCGACTATGCCCGCAAGGGCTTTCTGGACGGCGTCGCCATGCGCCTGCCCACGATCTGCATCAGGCCCGGCAAGGCGAACAAGGCGGCCTCGGGCTTTTTCTCGAACATTCTGCGCGAACCCCTGGCGGGTCTGCCCGCCATCCTGCCGGTGCCGGACACCGTGCGGCACTGGTTCGCCAGTCCCCGCACGGCGGTCGGGTTCTTCCAGCACGCCATGTCGCTGGACCTGTCGCGACTTGAAGGTCGGATTGCCCTGAACATGCCGGGCCTGTCCGCGACCGTGGCCGAGGAAATCGAAGCTCTGCGCCGGGTGGCGGGCCAAAAAGCCGTCGATCTGATCAGACACGAACCTGACGCGGTGATCCAGCGCATCGTGGCAAGCTGGCCCGAGAATTTCGATCCCGTCCGCGCCAAGGCGCTTGGTTTCAAGGCCGAAACCAGCTTCGATCAGATCATCACGGCGCATCTGGAAGAAAACTGACCGCTTCCCCCTCATGGAAGCCACAAATATTCCCGGGGTTTGGGGCAGAGCCCCAATCTGCCCGCCCCAATCTGCCCGCCCCAATTCACCCGACCCGAACTACCCGATCAGCGCCTTCACCCGCGCGGTAAAGTCCTCGCCCCGCTTTTCGAAGTCCGGATATTGGTCAAAACTCGCGGCAGCCGGAGCGAGCAGCACCACGTCCCCAGGCTCCGCCTCCTCTGCGGCGCGCGCGACGGCCCGGTCCATCGTCTCGCAAATCTCATGCGGCACATCGCCCAGTTCCAGCGCGAATTCCCGCGCCGAATGGCCGATCAGATAGGCTTTCGCCACCGAGCCGGTGAAGGGCAAAAGCCCTTTGATCCCGCCCTCCTTGCCCAGGCCCCCTGCGATCCAGCGGAT
>Ga0105047_10011710_pt1 | contig 14200 bp, 12 predicted proteins | sample MAT04_FD_78384 | JGI IMG/M metagenome (GOLD analysis project Ga0105047, IMG submission 78384) | Freshwater microbial communities from Lake Fryxell liftoff mats and glacier meltwater in Antarctica - MAT-04 (megahit assembly) | ecosystem: Environmental > Aquatic > Freshwater > Ice > Liftoff... | reverse complement strand
GCAGGAGCAGGAGCAGCAGCATGCGTGACTTCGACTATTTGGAGCCGGCCACGGTGGCGGAGGCCTGCCGCATGCTGGCCGACCTGGGCGACGATTGCCGCGCCATGGCCGGCGGCACGGCGCTGATGCTGGCCATGCGCCAGCGCATGCTCTCACCCACCCACATTGTCTCGCTGGCCCGGCTGGACGCGCTGCGCGGCATCGACTTCGACCCGGACCAGGGCCTGCGCATCGGTGCGTTATCGCGGCACTGCGATGTGGCGCGCTCGGCCCTGGTGCTGCAGCACTATCCGATGCTCGCCGGCATGGCGGCCGGGCTGGCCAACCCGCAGGTCCGCAATCAGGGAACCATCGGCGGCAACCTGTGTTACGCCGACCCGGCCACCGACCCGCCTGGCTGCCTGATGGCGCTGGATGCACGGGTGGTGCTGGCCGGTACGCAGGGTGAGCGAGTGCTCTCCATGCAGGAATTCCTGGTCGACTATTACCAGACGGCCTTGCAGCCCGACGAGTTGTTGCGCGAGATCCGCATCCCCCCACCCGCGGCCGGCAGCTCCGGCCACTACGCCCGCTTTCTGCGCACAGCTGCCGAGCACCGGCCATTGGTCAACGTGGCGCTGGCTCTGCGGCGCGACGCGGGCCGCGGCGATGCCCTGCGCCTGGTCATTGGCGCGTCCACGGCCATCCCGACACGCGCGACGCGGGCCGAACAGTTTCTCGAAGGGCGGGTGGTCACGCCGGTTGTGGCAGCCGAAGCCGCGGCCATGGTGGCCGCCGACATCGACGCGTTGTCCGACCAGCGTGGCAGCGCTGACTACCGGCGCGCCATGGTGCGCGTGACAACGCAGCGCAGCATCGCTGTCCTCTTCGAGTTGGCCCAGGAGTAAGGAGACACCCATGAGCAAACATCTGATCACCATCCAGGTCAATGGCGAAACGCAGAGTGTGGAGGTGCCCGCTCGGCGCATGCTGAGCGACCTCCTGCGCGACGACCTCCACCTCACCGGAACCAAGCGCGGCTGCGAGACCGGCACCTGCGGTGCCTGTTCGGTGCTGGTCGACGGCGTAGTGGTCAAGTCCTGCCTGTCGCTGGCAGTGCAGGCGCACGGGAGCTGCGTCACCACCATCGAAGGGTTGCAGGGGGAGGACGGCGCGCTGCATCCGCTGCAAGAGAGCTTCATGCAGTGCGGCGGCCTGCAATGCGGCTACTGCACGCCGGGATTCATCATGACCGCCTGCGCCCTGCTGGCAGACAAACCTAGCCCGACACGCGACGAAGTACGTGCCGGCCTGAACGGCAACCTGTGCCGATGCACCGGTTATGCCCAGATCGTGGACTCGGTGCTGGACGCTGCGGAGAAGATGCATGGAAATTGAAAAGGCAATGACGGTCGCCGCGCCAGCGAAGCAGGTGTGGGCCATGCTGCTCGACCCGCATGTGATGGGTGGTTGCGTGCCGGGCATGCAGTCGATCGAGGTGCTGAGCGAGGACGAATATGTCGCGCTGATGCTGGTCAAGATCAGTTTCATCAGCGCGAAGTTCAAGCTCAAGACACGCATCGTCGAACGGCGCGCACCGCACTACCTGCGTACCGAAGGCACGGGCGAGGACACATCGGTGGCTAGTTCACTCAAGCAGCAGAGCGAGATCTTCCTGGATGCGTTGCCCGACGGACAGACTGAACTGCGCATGAAGTTACGGGTGGACGTGATGGGACGCCTGGGCAGCTTCGGCCTGAGCGTGATGAAGACCAAGGCCGACCGGATGTGGGACGAGTTCGCGCGCAACCTGGCGGCCCGACTGACACCAGAGGCACCCACGGCGACCGAAGCAGCGCTTACATCTTCGCTGGAGGCCGCTGCTCCGGCTGCCTTGCCTGCCATGCCGCGGACCACAGCGCCCAACACCGGGCACGCAACGGCAACACGCCGCATCGACGTCACTGGCCCGCCGACGACGCCTGTGCGGCACAGGGGCAACTGGTGGGCGCGCCTGCTGGGCCGCGCTCCCATGGAAGCGTCCGGCGGCCGCACCATCCATATCGAAATCCAGCGTGGCGACAGCACCATCCGCGTCGACTGGCCAGTGGAACACGCCAAGGCGTGCGCAGCCTGGTTGTTGGAAGTTCAGGACCGGCGCTGAGGCTTCGTTCTACAGCCGCAGTGCCTTCAACCACACCTCCACCTCCACCCCGAAACTGTCGGCCGCCGCTGCGCCGCGGACGTCACGAACCACGGCATGGGCGCGCTGCGCTGCCACGATCAGGTCTGCGGGCGTCGGTGCGGCTTCGATCCGCAGGCACAGACGCTCCGCAGTGGGCCCGAGCGCGTCGATCAGGGACCGCGCGCACAGCCTCTTTGCCTGAGCGAATGCCGTGTCGTCGATGAGGCTGGCCGCTGCGGCGCGAGGCGCGACAGCGGGCCGCGGCATGACCGGCTCGGCCAGCACCTGCACTGCCGGCCCCAGACCCATGCGACCCTCGAGAAAAATCGCATACCCCCGCAGCCGCGCATCCTTGCTCGACTTGGCAAGGTCGATGATGCTGCGGGCATACGCCGCATCGTGCAGGAAATGCGACACGTCCAGCGGCCGGCCGAACTCGCGCCGCAAGGGCGTCACCATGCGCACAGCCACGTTAATCTCGTCGCCATCGCCGAACCCGGACACCTGCGCCTCGCTGTCCTGGAACTGGCGCGACTACGTTCCGAATGAGCTTTCGTTCGCGCTGCTCTTGGTCGATGGCCGGGAATCTTCGAAGACTCCGGCCGGGAGGTGATTGGCCATGGCGGTGCTCCGGGTGGTGGGGTCGGCCGACGCGTGGCGCACGACGGCGTGGGTCTGGTGGTTCATCGCGGTTGCAGCTGTGTTTCGTCACGCACGAGCGTAGCGATTCAGGAGCAATCTGCGGTGGATTGCGCGCCGCATTGCTGATCTTTTACAGTTGCGCGAACCCGTCCATCCGGGAGCGATCCGGACCCGGGTCAGACCCCATCACGGGGGGCGATGTCATCTGGTCGACAGCGCCAGCGGCCGCTGCCGCCACCGCCAATCCGCCCGATCAAGGACGCGCCGTGACCGCTTCCGCCTCGATCTCGACCCGGTACCCCTCGCCGATCAGCGCGCCGACCTGGAGCAGGGTGTTGGCCGGCCGGATGGCGTCGAAGTACCGGCCGTGCACCGCGCTCACGGCCTGCCAGTCGCTGGCGTCGCTCAGGTAGACACGCGTGCGCACCACGTCGTCCAGTCGCCCGCCGAGCGACTGGATGCTGGCTTCGATCTTGTCGAGGATGTAGGTGGCCTGGGCCGCGGCGTCGTTCCGGCCGACCAACTGCCCGCTGCCATGGGTGGCGGTGGTGCCGGAGACCAGGATCCGGTTGCCGATGCGCATGGCGCGCGAATACCCGGCCAACGGCTCCCAGACGCTGCCGCTGCTGATGTTCCAGCGGTCGGTGTGGCCCGGCACCGGAACACGCTCCCACAGGGCGGGCAGTGCGTCGAGGTGATGGCTCAAATCGCCCGACGCGGTCAGGAACGGCGGGCGGCGGTACTCGTCGCCGCAGTCACCCGGCAGGCGCCGGGTGCGCGTGAAGGCGGCCTGCAGGCGGGCCTTGTCCTCGTCGTCCAGGGCGAAACCGAAGACCTTGAGGTTGTCGGCGCGGTGCTCGGACTCGCCCAGACGCGCCCCGACGATGACGGCCGCCACCGCCGCCTGCTCCAGCACCCAGCGCGTGGCCACGTTGGACACCGACACGCCATGCTTGCGGCCGATCTGCTGCGCGGCGGACAACACCCCCTGCAGGGCGTCCCACCCGCCCACGGCATGGATGAAGCGCTGGTACTTCATCTTGCTCCAGTCGGACACGGCCGCGGGCTCGGCAGCCCCGACCCAGCGCTCGCTCAAGAAGCCCCCACCGAGCACGCCATAGGCCATCAGCCGCACACCCTGCGCCAGGCACAGCTCGGACATCTGCTCGGTGGCACGCCGGTCCAGCAGGGAGATGCAGACCTGGTTGCTGGCCACCGGGATCCCCTCGGCCAGCAGGACGCGCAGGTGCGCGGTGTCGAAGTTGGCCAGGCCGATGTGGGCAATCAGCCCCTCCTGGCGCAGGCGGGCGAGCTCGACCATCGCGTCGATATAGGCCGGATGCTGGAAGGTCCACCAGTGGAACTGCAGCAGGTCGATGCAGGGCACCTGCATCCGGTCGAGGGACCGCTGCACCCCCTCGCGTACCGTCGCCGCGGTCATCGGACCCGGTGGCGGGCACCATTTGGTGAACGCCCGCACGGTGCCGGGCCGGGCACCACGGAGCAGCTGCCCGGTGATCACCTCGGCCGAACCGTAGTGGTCGGCCATGTCGAAGCTGTCAAAGCCTGCCGCCACGTACTCGGCCATGGCCGCGGCAGCAGGCACCGGGTCGAGTGGTGTGCCCCCACGTTCCATGTCGGCCACCTGCCACAGGCCGGTGACCAGCCGGGATATTTCCAGCCCCGGGGCCAGCATCGTGCGCTCGGGCTTCACCCGGGCGCTTCCTGCACCAGGCTCGCCACTCACTTGGGCAGGCGCGCCTGGATCGCCTGGACGTCCTCGGTCGACATCTGGCCCACGGTGGTCACCTCGCCGCTGGTGATGCGCCAGGTGCGGAACGGGCCGACGATGTCGCCATTGCGGTCGAACTGCACACCGCCGATCACGCCGACATACCGCACCGGTTTCTTCTCGCGGATCAGCTGCAGCGCGCGCGCAAACCCCTGCGGCCCGGCATGCACCACCTCGCCGCCCGGCTCGGTGACCTTGCGGATCGAATCGCGTATCGCGGCGGCTTCGAACTTGCCGGCATGCGCGATCGCCAGGCCGAGGATGGCGCCGGCATCGAAGGCCCGGTCGGCGGCCGGCGCACCGGCGTCGAAACCGCCGCTCATGGCCGGGTAGGCCGTGGCGAAGAACTCGGTCGACGGTGTCTTGGTGGTGCCCGACGAGGTGCCAAACGCATTGGTCAGGAATTGCGGGCCCACGCCCTTGATGAAGTCGGCGGCATTCATGCCGTCGTTGAGCAGAAACTTCTGCGGGCCGCCCTGCTGGATCCAGGTGCGCACGATGGTGGTGCCGTCGCCGGGATAACCGATGAAATACAGCGCCGGCGGGTCGGCCTTGAGTGCGCTGGTCACTTCGGCGTTGTAGGAAGGCTGCGCCGGGTTGTAGGGCGTGACGCTGGTGATCTTGCCGCCCAGCGCCTCATAGGCGCGGCGGAACTCCGCCAGCATGTTGACGCCGAAGTCGTTGTTGACATGGATGATGGTCAGGGTATTGAGGCCCTGGTCGAGGGCGTACTTGGCCGCGGCCGTGCCTTGCAGCGCGTCGCTGGTGATGGTGCGGAAGAACCAGCCGTTGGTCTTGCCTTCCATGGCCATCCTGGTCAGGGTCGGTGAACTCGACGCCGGCGAGATCTGCACCACGCCCGCCGGGCCGGTGACCGAGGTCACGATCGGGATCGACACCGAACTGATGATGCCGCCGATGATGGCCGGCACCTTCTTCAGGTCCACGAGTTGCCGCGCCTGGTCCACCGCCACCGAGCCCTGGCTTTGGGCATCGCGCAGGTCGAAGGCCAATTTGCAGCCGGCGATGCCCTGCGCACCCGCGGCCTTGTTGAGTTCGTTGAAGGCCAGTTCGACCGACTTGCTCGCCGCCTGGCCAAAACGCCCGGCGGCTCCGGTGAGCGACACCACCATGCCTGCGGTGTGGGTGCAGGCCGGAGCCTGGGCGATGGCGGTCAAAGGCGCCAGGGTGGCGACGGCGGCCAGGGCGACGGCGGAAAGTGGAAAACGCATGGTCAGGTTGCTCCGGTTGGGTTGAAATCAGGTCTTGTTGAGGTCGTACTTCATGATGCGGCCATGGCGCCCGGTCTTGTCGCGCTCCAGAGTGTAGGTGTCTCCGGCCGGGCCGGGGTGGGCGCCCAGGATGGCATCGATCGACGCATGGTCGGCAGCGTCGAGCCGCAGCCCGAACACGGCCAGCGTGCCGTCGATCCGGTCGGCATAACGGGCCCCCACGATGGCAGCCGCAACCGCCGGCTGCTCCAGCACCCAGCGCGTCGCCACGGTGGCGATCGACACGCCGTGGCGATCACCGACGGCCTTGAGCACGCGCAGCAATGCCTGGAACGCGGCCCAGCCGCCGAACTCGTCGATCACCAGTTTGTACTTGATCAGCGAACGGTTGGTGATGCCGTGCAGCGGCTCGTCCTGCCCGAGCCAGCGCTCGGAGAAAAAGCCCCCGGCCAGCGTGCCGTAGCACAGCAGATGCATGCCGCGGCGCTCGCACAGGGCCGCCAGTGCATGTCGCGGGCGCCGGTCGAGCAACGAGTACTGCACCTGCATGCTGACCAGCGGCACACCGGCATCCAGCATGGCCGCGGTCTGCGGCGTATCGAAATTGGTTGCGCCGATGTGGGCGATCAGGCCCTCGCGGCGCAACGCGTCCAGTGCCAGCGCGGCGTCGCACAGGCCCGGCACGGCGTAGTCCCACCAGTGGAACTGGACCAGGTCCAGGCGCTCGACGCGCAGGCGCTGCAGCGAGCGGGTGACGATGCGACGCACATACGCCGCATCCACGCGGGCCAGGTCGCCGTAGTCCGGCACGAACTTGGTGTGCACCTGCAGCCGGGGCAAGCCCAGGGCGGTGCGGCGCGCGTTGAATTCGCCGTACATGTCCTCGACACCGGTGTAGATGTCGGCGCAATCCATGGTGTTGAGGCCGACGGCCACAAATTGCGCCATGTCCGACAGCGCACGCTCGCGGTCCACGGCGCCATGGTCCCCGGACAACTGCCAGCCACCGCGGATGATGCGTGGAATGGGGTAAGCCGGCGCCAGCGCCACGGTCTGCACGTTCGCGGGCGACGGCGGCGCCGTCATGCCTGGGGCGGCAGCGGAACCGCCGTGGTCTCGCCGTGGCGGAACACGCGCTTGCCCAGGCGCGTGATGCGAAAGCGCGTCGGGCAATGCGGGTCCGGGCAGGCCACTTCGGCGTCGGTGCTCATCCAGTCGTTGGGATGGGTCGGCCGTTGCTTGGCCGCAAGCAGCGGCAACAATGTGGCCAGGGAATACATCGAAAAGCCCTGGCCGGGCGGGAAATGCAGCATCTCGCCGCGCACTTCGAACCAGTCCCCCACCCTGGCATGGCACTGGATGCGGGCCCCCTCGGGAGCCACCACGTCCACCCGCAGGTCGTACAGTTCAAACGCGTCGTCTGTCATGAAAACCAGTTTAACAACGAATCAAAGGGCATTCAGGAAGCGGCGTTTTCACGTGCACAATCGACGCCCAGCATGCCGGAAAAACATCCCCGTCCCGTGTCCGCACCCCCAGGCCCCCTGTTGCAGATTAGCAAGCTGTCGCGCCATTTCGGTGGCCACCGCGCGGTGCACGAGGTCTCGTTTTCGCTCGCCAGCGGCGCGATCGGCGGGCTGATCGGGCCCAATGGCGCCGGCAAGACCACGCTGTTCAATTGCCTGGCCGGGTTCATGCAACCCACCACCGGCCAGGTCTGGCTCGACGGCGTGCCGATTGCCGGGGCCTCCCCGGCGAAGGTGTTTGCCAGCGGTCTGGCACGTACCTTCCAGATCCCGCGGCCGTTTCCGGAGATGACCGTGCTGGAAAACGTGATGCTGGCGCCGGCGAACCAGATCGGCGAGCGCTTCTGGACCAACTGGCTGCGCATGGAGGCGGTGAGCCGCCAGGAACGCGACACGCGCGAGTCGGCGCGCCACTGGTTGTCCTTTGTCGGCCTGTCGGAGCTGGAGCAGAAGCCGGCCCGGGTGCTGTCGGGCGGCCAGCGCAAGCTGCTCGAACTGGCGCGCGTGATGGTGGCCCGGCCCAAGCTGGTGCTGCTGGACGAACCCGGTGCCGGCGTCAATCCGGCGCTGCTCGACCAGATCGTCGACAAGATCGCCGCGCTGAATGCACAGGGCACCACCTTCCTGATCATCGAACACAACATGGACCTGGTGGCCTCCCTGTGCCGGCCGGTCATGGTGATGGCGCAAGGCGAGCTGCTGGTCAGCGGTGATGCCGACACGGTGCTGGCCGACCCGCGCGTGGTCGAGGCCTACCTGGGAACCGCCTGATGCAGCAGCCCGATGCGTTGCCAACGCCGGCCCTGGTCGTGGACACCCTCGAGGCCGGTTATGAACCCGGCCTGCCGATCGTGCGCGGCGCCTGTCTGACCGTGCAGCGCGGCGAGATCGTGGCCATCCTGGGCCCCAACGGCGCCGGCAAGTCGACGCTGGTCAAGGCGGTGGCCGGGCTGGTGCCGGTCAGCAGCGGACGCAGCCTGCTGTTCGGGCGGGACATCACCCGTGTGGCAGCGCACCGCATGGTGTTCGAGGGCCTGGCCTTCGTGCCGCAGACCGAGAACGTGTTCGTCAACCTGAGCATTGCCGAGAACCTCGAACTGGCCGCCGCCATCGTCAAGGCCGACCGGCAGGAGCGCCTGGCGCCGGTCTACGCGATGTTCCCCGACCTGGCCCGCCAGCGCTCGCTGCCGGCCGGCCAGCTGTCCGGCGGCCAGCGCCAGATGCTGGCGCTGGCGCGCGCCCTGATCACACGGCCGCGGCTGCTGGTACTGGACGAACCCTCGGCCGGGCTCAGCCCCAAGCTGGTGGGGCTGGTGTTCGACAAGCTGCGCGAGGTGCGCGCTAGCGGTGTCACGGTGCTGCTGGTCGAACAGAACGTCAAGGCCGCGCTGGCGCTGGCCGACCGCGCGGCGGTGCTGGTCGAGGGCCGCGAGCGCCTGTTCGCACCGGCGGCCGAGCTGCTCGACGACGAACGCGTCGCCGCCCTGTACCTGGGCCGCCACACCGGCCGGCAGGCAACCGGGGCGCTGCACTGATGCTGCAGATCCTTGCCGACGGGCTGGTCATCGGATCGGTGATTTCGCTGGGCGCGATTGGCCTGAGCCTGACGTTGTCTATCGTGCGTTTCTCCAACTTCAGCCACGGCGAACTGCTGGGCTGGGGCAGTTACCTGGCACTGAGTGCGCTGGCTGTTTTCACCGCCACCCGGGAATCGCTTGCCGCGCCGCTGGGCCCGTTTTCCTTCGGCTGGGGCCTGCTCGGCGCACTGCTGGTGTCGACCGTGCTGACGGCGCTGCTGGCGCTGGCGCTCGACCAGGTGCTGTTTCGCCGGTTGCGCAGCCAGGGCGCAATCACCCTGGTGATCGCCAGCTTCGGCGCGGCGCTGGCGCTGCGCAACCTGCTGCTGTTCTGGTACGGCGGCGTGCCCCAGTACTACTCGCAGAACCTGCAGATCGCCATTCCGATTCTGCCGCGCAGCGTGTGGGGGGGCCTGCGCGTCACGGCGGACCAGCTCCTCGTACTGGCGCTGACACTGGCGACCGTCACCGCGCTGCACCTGTTCCTGCGCCACAGCACGCTGGGCCGCTCGATGCGGGCCACGGCCATCAACCCGAGCCTGGCCCGGGTCGCCGGCATCGATCCGGAGCGGGTGCTGCGCGCGACCTGGATCATCGGCGGCATCCTGGCGGCGGTGGCCGGCGTGTTTGCCGGCATCACCGTGCAATTGCGCCCGACCCTGGGGGTCGACCTGCTGCTGCCGCTGTTTGCGGCGGTGATCCTGGGGGGCATCGGCTCGGTATGGGGCGCGGTGCTGGGCGGCTTCATCGTCGGCCTGGCCGAAAGCGCCTCGGTCTCCATCGTCGGCGCCGAATACCGGGCGGCGGCGGCGTTTGCGGTGCTGATCCTGATCCTGATGGTGCGACCCACCGGCCTGTTCGGGGAGAAACACTGATGCCCGATGTGATCGGCTGGGTGTCGTACGCGAGCTTCTTCCTGGTGTTTGCCAGCAGCTTCGCCATCGTCGTGCTCGGGCTCAACCTGCAGTGGGGATTCACCGGCCTCTTCAACGTGGGGGTGGCCGGGTTTGTCGCCCTGGGGGCCTACACCTCGGCATTGCTCACCACGCCGGAGGTCGCCGGCCGGCTCGGGGGCCTGGGCTGGCCGGTGGCCGTGGGCTGGTTGTGCGCCATGGTCGTGTCGGGCCTGGCCGGTCTGGTGATCGGTGCGCTCGCGCTGCGCCTGCGGCACGACTACCTGGCGATCACCACGTTCGGCGTGGCGGTGACGATCCAGCTGGTGGCCAACAACGCGACCGTGTTGACAGGCGGCCCCTTCGGTGTGCAGTTCATCCCCAAGCCGCTGCAATCCTGGCTCGGCACCGGATTGCCCTGGACGCTGGGCTATCTCGCGCTGTCGCTGAGCCTGCTGGCGATGGTCTACCTGGCGCTGGAGCGGCTGGTTCGCAGCCCCTGGGGCCGGGTGCTGCGGGCGATCCGCGAGGACGAAGCCGCCGCCGCCTCGCTCGGCAAGCGCCCTTTCGTCTTCCGGCTCCAGAGTTTCGTGATCGGCAGCATGCTCATGGGCCTGGGCGGTGCGGTGTACGCGCATTTCGTCGGTTACATCGCGCCGGAGGACTTCCTTCCGATCCTGACCTTCCAGCTGTGGGCCATGCTGATCGTGGGCGGCTCGGGCAACAACCGCGGCGCCGTGCTGGGTGCGTTCGTGGTCTGGACCTTCTGGGCCGCCGCCGGCAGCCTGTTGCGCGGCTGGGTGCCCCAGGCCGAACAGGCGCGGGCCGCGGCGCTGCAGGTGGTGCTGATCGGCGTGCTGATCGCGTTCATGCTGGTGCTGCGGCCGCGCGGGCTGCTCGGCGAGGAAGTTGCCGTTTCGCGCGCCGACACGGGCACCTAGCGCCGCCAGTCCGGGACGAAACGGATGCGTGCTTCGGAGTCCGGATGGCTGGACAGGGCGATCGGCAGGGAACCGCCGGACCGCTCGCTGCCCAGATCGTGCGCTTTGCTCGGAATTGCAAAGAAAAGACAGCTGCGATTGTCCTGATTGAGGCCGGCCCGAGCGACTTCATCTAGACTGGAAAGCATGGATCGCCCCGACGCACCCGAAAACTGATGCCTGCGCCCGCAACCTCCGAACTCGACTCCGGCTCGGCAAAGCGCCAATCGCGCAGGCATCCGTTTTTCTGGCTGGTGCCGGCGGCGCTTGTGGCTTCGGGTTTGCTGCTGGTGATGAGCCTGGCCTACCTCCGGTCGCAGGCCATCGCATCCAGTGGGCGGCTGGTGGAATCGCTGGCCCTGGTGATCGCGGAGCAGACAGCACGCACCTTGCAAACGATCGACCAGCGCCTGGAACTGGCGGTCGACGGCCTGCAGCACATCGATGCTGCAGGCGGCCTGAACGCCCAGTCGGCCCGCCTTGTGCTCGAAGACCATGTCCAGGGACATCCCTTCGCGGCCGCCCTGCGCATGGTCGATGCGCAGGGCCTGGCCGTCGTTGGAACGGGCGCCGACATCCCCGGGTCCAGCGTCGCCGATCAGCCCTATTTCCGTACCGCCAAGGCGGCGCGGGCCACCGGATTCCAGCTTGCCACGCCGTCGCAGGGCGGCCCGAATGGGACATGGTCCATCGCGGCATCGCGGCCCATTCGTACTGCCGACGGCGGCTTCGGCGGGCTCGTCGTGGCCGACGTGGAACCGCTCTACCTCGACCGGCTCTGGCACACCATCGACCTGGGTCCGGGCGGCTCGATCACGCTTTTGCGCCGCGACGGCACCCTGTTGATGCGCAGCCCGTTCGATGCGACCGTGATGGCCAAGAACTTCCGGCAGCAGGCCCTGTTTGCCAAGCACCTGCCCGGCAGCCAGGCAGGCGCCTTCCAGGACACCAGTCCGATCGACGGCATGCTTCGCCAACTGGCCTACCGCACCCTGGCGCCACAGGGCGATCTGGTCGTGATCGTCGGTAAATCGCTCGATTTTGTGCTGGCACCATGGCGCCAACTGGCGGCGCTCGCGCTGGCCTTCTGGGTTGCCAGCGCGCTGGCCATGGGGCTGCTCGGCGTCTTCCTGAACCGGTCGTGGCGGGAACACACCCGCGAACAGGCGCGGGTCCAGCAAGTGACCCAGCGCCTGAGCATGGCCGTCAACGCTGCCAACATGAGCGTCTGGGACTGGGACCTGCAAACCGACCAGTGGTACGCCACGCCGACCTATTTCAGCATGCTCGGTCGCGACCCGGCAGAGGGTTTTGTCGACAACGCGCGATGGTTGGAACGCATCCATCCCGGGGACCGGGAGGTGGTCGCGGCCAGGATCGCGGAGGCGCTCGCGGCCAGGGACACGTCCTACCAGTACGAGGCGCGCATGCGCCATGCCGATGGCGGTTATCGGTGGATCCAGGTCAGTGGCCGCGTCGTCGCACGCGACAAGCAGGGCAAGCCGAACCGCCTGCTGGGCGTCACGCGGGACATCACCGAACAGAAGGAGTCCGAACTGGCGCTGCGCGACAGCGAGGCCCATTACCGCGAGCTGTTCCGGAACAACCCGCATCCGATGTGGATTTTCGACCTGGAGACACTCGCCTTCCTCGATGTCAACGATGCCGCCGTCATGCACTACGGCTACAGCCGCGAGGAGTTCCTCGCCATGACCATCCGCGACATCCGTCCCCCTGAGGACCTGGCGGCGCTGGACGCCCATCTCGGGCAGGTGCGTCAGGGAATGGCAACGCCGCAAGACACCCCTTGGCGGCATCGACGCAAGGACGGCAGCGTGATCCTGGTCGAGGCCGTCAGCCACACGCTGGTGTTTGACGGCCGGCCCGCGCGTTTCATCCATGCCCACGACGTGACCGAGCGCCACGTCGCTCAGGCGCAACTGCGCGCCAGCGAAGAGGACCTCGCGATCACGCTGCAGTCGATCGGCGATGCGGTGATCGCCACCGACGCCGCCGGCAGGGTCACGCGCATGAACCCGACCGCCGAGCGCCTGACCGGCTGGCCCCAGGGCGACGCCATCGGCAGGCCGCTGGACGAAGTGTTCCATATCATCCATGCCCAGACCCGTGCATTGGCGATCAATCCGGTCGACCTCGTGATGCGGCACGGTCAGGTCGTCGGGCTCGCCAACCACACCGCTTTGCTGGCGCGCGACGGCCACGAATACCAGATATTCGACAGTGCCGCGCCGATCCGCGACCCGGCCGGGCAGGTCACGGGGGTGGTGCTGGTATTCAGCGACGTCACCACCCAATACGAGACGCAGGCGGCACTGCGGGCCAACGAAGAGCGGTTTCGCACCCTGATCGAATGGACGCCGGACGCCGTCGCCGTACACCAGGAAGGGCTGCTGGTGTATGTCAACCCCGCCGCGATCCGGCTTTTCGGTGCCGATTCGGCGCAGGACCTGCTGGGTCGTCCGGTGCTGGAGAGGGTCCACCCGGATTTCCGCCCTGTCGTCATGGCGCGCATCGCCGGCGTGCTCGACAAGGGCATCGCCGCACCGCTGCTCGAGCAACGCTTCCTGAAGCTCGATGGCGAAACGATCGATGTCGAAGTCCAGGGGACGAACATCGCCTACAACGGCAGGCCGGCGATCCAGGTCGTGCTGCGCGGCATCACCGAACGCAAGCTGGCGCAGGAGCGCATCCTGGCCAGCGCCCAGGCCCTGCGCGAGTCGGCGCTGCATACCCAGACCATCCTGGACAACATGGCCGATTCCGTCATCACCGTCACCCAGCAGGGGCTGGTGGAATCGTTCAACAAGGCGGCCGTCACGGTATTCGGTTACGCGCCCGAGGAAGTGCTGGGGCAGAACGCGGCGATGCTGCTGCCCGAACCCCACCGCAGCCACTACGGCCGTTTCCTGCAGGACCAGGCCGACAGCAGCGAGTCGCGCATGCTGGGCGTGGCCCGCGAGGTGGAGGGCCTGCGCAAGGACGGCAGCCTGTTCCCCATGAGCCTGGTCGTGTCGCAGATCACACGCGGCGGACAGAGCACCTTCATCGGCATCGTGCGCGACATCACCCAGCACCGGCGCGACGTCGAGGAAATCCGCCGCCTGGCCTTCTATGACCTGCTGACCGGCCTGCCCAACCGCCGTCTTCTGATGGACCGCCTGCGCCAGGCCATGGTGACCTCCGCACGCACCGGTCAGCACGGCGCATTGATGTTCCTGGATCTGGACCATTTCAAGACGCTCAACGACACGCTGGGCCACGACGTCGGAGACGTGCTGCTGCAGCAGGTGGCCCGTCGGCTGCAGTCCTGCGTGCGCGAGGGCGACAGCGTGGCGCGCCTGGGTGGCGACGAATTCGTCGTGCTGCTGGAAGT
>Ga0105047_10011709_pt1 | contig 14200 bp, 13 predicted proteins | sample MAT04_FD_78384 | JGI IMG/M metagenome (GOLD analysis project Ga0105047, IMG submission 78384) | Freshwater microbial communities from Lake Fryxell liftoff mats and glacier meltwater in Antarctica - MAT-04 (megahit assembly) | ecosystem: Environmental > Aquatic > Freshwater > Ice > Liftoff... | reverse complement strand
TTGACGAACGACCAAATCGAGCCGCTCCCGAACGAGTTCCCGCTCGGCCGAATCGAGGTTGAGGCCGACCGCAAGCGCGATCGATTCGTGAAGAGATGGCGGCCAGTTGTCTTCCAATAGGAAACGGGCCAGCAGGATCGACAGTCCGGGATCACCCTCCAGCGCGGCAACGAAATCATCCGAAAATGATCCGACCACGCCCGCCGCACGAAGTTGCGCCGGTGACGCGTTCACGCCAGGAAGATCGCCCGAGATGGCACGCAGGTCCCACAACTGATCGTCGTTGGCGAGCCGACGGAACGGATGATTGGGTTTGGTGGCGTTTGGCGGACCGAAGTCGTCGAGCATTCTTTGAAGGTCCGGTTCCGCGGTCGTCCAGGGAACGCTCCGTTCGCCGTCCTGGAACCGTCCCAGTGCGTAGAGCAGGAGGAGTGGCTTGTGAACGGCCCGTTCACCGGAACGTCCATGTCTCTTGATCGACGACACCCGCCGCAACCACAGCTCGCGCGCGGCCTGCTCGGTCATAGCCCGTAGTTCAGCACGTCAGCGATCCACGCGTATCGCTGCCGCCCAGGAATGGCCGCGGCGCATGTTTGCCCGCACCCTCGATGGCCCTCAGTAGGGCCGGCGTCTGGGTTACCCGAGGGTGCCGGAGGCGCGGAGGCTGGCGATGTCGTCGGCGGTCTTGCCGAGAACCTTGGCCAACACCTCGTCGGTGTGTTCGCCTTGGGTGGGCGCCTTGGCCGGCATGGGGAGGTCGGTGCCCACCACCTTCACCGGGAAACCGAGTTGCTCGGCACCGAGGCGCTCCACGGGCGACCACGACAGCCGGTCTTGGAACTGGGGATCGTCGCTGATGTTCTTCGGCGTGTTGACCGGGCCGATGGTGGTGTTGTGCGCATCGGCGAAGGAGATCCACTCGGCCGATGTCTTGGTGCGAAAGATGTCCCGTAGCTCGGCCTGGAGCTCACGGTTGCCGCGCGCATGGTCGGCGAACTTCGAGCCGGGCCACCGATCGAACAGCTCCATGCGTCCGACGCCTTCGCAGAAGTTCTTCCAGAAGGCCTGCTCGCTCGCCATGAAGAGCACGAAGCCATCGCTGCTCTCGTACACCTGGTAGCGCACCCCACCCTTCATGCCAGCGGTGCCAGGAGCGCGCCGTTCGTAGTTGTCGCTCCTGTTGCCGGTCACCTCGGTATCGGGGCGCTCGTAGGCCTTCCACGTTTCGGACCGGTACCAGTCGAAGGCGGCGGCGCAGTCGCTTTGCGCCAGCTCCATCGCACATCCCTCGCCGGTTGCTCGGGCCGACACGATGCCGGCGAGGATGGCGAGCCCGCCGTAGAGCGGTCCGGCGTTGATGCCGATGCTCACGTGTTCGGGAAGCTCCCAGAACCCGTCATCATCGAGTTGGGGGGCCACGATGCCCGCCCAGGTGTCGTAGGCGATGCCGTGGCTCGGCAAGTTCTTGTAGGGCCCGGTCGATCCGTAGCCCGAGATGGTCACGAACACCACCTTCGGGTTGACGGCCTTGCACGCCTCGAACCCGATGCCGAGTTTGTCGAGGGCACCGGGGCGCATCGCTTCCACCACCGCGTCGCTCCCGGCAACAAGGTCGAGGAACAACGCCTTGCCGTCATCGGTCTTGAGGTCGAGCACGATGCTCTGTTTGCCTCGGTTGGTGTGGAGATGCATGAGTGAGGTGCCCTCCACGATGGGCCATGTCATCTCCCGGATGTAGTCGCCGCTCGGGCTTTCCACCTTGATCACCTCGGCGCCGAGATCGACCAACGAGGTGGTGATCCCGGCGGGCCCGAGCAACGAGCACTCGATGATGCGGATACCGGACAGGGGAGCGGTGGGGGAGGCCATACACAATTCTGACACACCGTCAGAAACGGGAGCGAGTCGAGTGAGTGAACGCGTCACATATGTCCCTGGTCGGTAGGTTGGCCCTGTGCGCGCTTCGGGGGACGATCGCGCCATTGCTCTCCGGAGAATCGCCGCGTGCACCGCCGCGGGCCTGCTCGGTGCGGCTGTGGCCTGCTCATCTACGACCACCACAACGCCCGGAGCGAACGCCGCGACGACGAGTCCGGCGGCCACGTCAGGCGCGGCAACCAGTCCGGCACCACAGTCGGTGGAGGTCACGACCGACGTTGCGCTCTACGAGGTGCCGTCACCGATCCCTGATGTCGTCCACGGCACCCTGCTCAAATATCAGGTGGTCACGCCCAGCTCGACGGCCGGAGCGATCACCTACCGCGTGATGTATACGTCGCGGTCGGTGCAGGACGCGCCCATCGTGGTTACAGGCATCGTGCTGGTGCCCGACGCGCCGGCCGGGCCGGATGGTCGGCTCATGCTCACCATCGCCACGGCACCACCGGCGTGGCCGACGAGTGTGCGCCATCGAAGAAGGCTGTGGGCGTCGAGATCAGCGCCGTGGCCTCTGCCGTGGCCGACGGTTGGCTGGTGGCGCTCACCGACTACGAGGGCCTGGGCACTCCTGGTCGGCACCCCTACCTGGTCGGCGTGAGTGAAGGGCGCAGTGTGATCGACGCGGCACTCGCCGCTCGTTCGCTCGCCAACGCCAGTGCCGGGCCGAAGCTCGCCATCGCCGGCTACAGCCAAGGGGGCCACGGCACACTGTGGGCCGGCGAGGTCGCGCCCGCCTGGGCGCCCGAGTTCGATGTCGTGGGCACGTTCGCCGGTGCGCCCGCCACCGAAAACGACGTCATCCTCAAGACCGCGGCCCGCCTCCCGATCAACGGCTTCGCCTACATGATCGTGGCGGGGTATCAGGCTGCCTACCCCAACGCCGATCCCGCCAAGGTGCTCACCGAGAAGGGGCTCACCAAACTCGATGCCGTCGACCAGGGCTGCGACGCCGACGTGTTCAAAGCCACCACCGGCCCGCCGAGTGAATTGTTTCGCACCGATGGCACCGACAACCCCCCGTGGTCCACATTGATGGCCGAGAACAACCCGGGCAACGTAAAGGTCGACACTCCGGTCCTGATCATCCACAGCGACGACGACACCACCGTGCCGGCGGGCCTCAGCAGCATCCTCCATACGCGAATGTGCAGCAAGGGGCAGGTCGTCGAACGCCGGGTGCTCGAAGGTGCCGGTGACCACGACGGCGCGAAGGTGCCGGTCTACGTACAGGGGCTCGCCTGGCTCGAAGCTCGCGCCGCGGGTACCCAGCGGTGAGCGACTGCGTTACCTCCTGAACCGGGCCGACACAGGGGGACCGTCGCCCCGCTCGGCGCTCTCGGGCACGGGACCTCGGTGTCTCAGGGCGGGAAGGGGTTGACGGAGTTCGCTACCGGTCCAGCATGGTGAACGTGTCGAGCGATGGTCTTGGCCTTTTCGAGGAGATCCATGTCTGCGTCACCCCCTCCGCCCACAGCCGAAGACGCCCAGAGCGCGCAGGGTGACGGGAACGATGCCGAAGCCGTGGTGGAACGATTCGGTGCAGCCTGGTCCGATCACGACCTCGACGCCGTCATTGCGATGCTCACCGACGACTGCGTCTTCGACAGCACCGGCCCCGCCCCGGATGGCGAAGCAGTCGTGGGGCCCGATGCGATCCGAGTGGCGTGGCAGCCCATCTTCGATGACGTCAATGCCCATTTCGTGACCGAGGAGCAGTTCGCCGCCGGCGCCAGGGTGGTACAGCGGTGGCGCTACGAGTGGGAGGGCGGGCACGTCCGCGGCGTCGACCTCTTTCTCGTTCGCGACGGTCGTGTCGCCGAGAAACGCTCCTACGTGAAGGGATGAGCCCGGCTCGTTCGTGCTCGTGTCGATGCCTACCCCAGCGGTTTGTTTGCGGCGAACGATTGTGGAATCTCTGCTGCGTTCAGGCGCCAGCATGGATCGCATCAACGGTTGACGGGTTGCGGGGTCGGCCGTGCCGTTGCGGCCAACCCGGGTTCCCTTTGGTGAGTGGGGCTGCGGATGGCGGGGTAGCCGGGGTGGATGATCGGGAACCGAAGCCCCACGGGCCGAGCAGAGCGGCGGGGACGACGCCGATGCCGTCGCGGCGCCGGTAGGCCTCGGTTCCCGTGGTGACCACAATGGCATCGAGCACATTTGGGCCCAGCTGGCGCTGAAGCCAACGCAGGTGACGCACGTCGTTGTCGTCGACGGTGCGAGAGAGCTTCACCTCGATCGCCACGACGCGCCCATCGGCGCGTTCAGCGATGAGGTCGATCTCGTGTTCGCCCCCGCGAGTTCTGAGGTGACCCACCATCGCCTCGGCTGCCTGTGCGTACACCCGCACCGACAAGGTAACAAGAGACTCGAACAGTGCCCCCAGCAAGGTGCCGTCTCGAGGAATCGGCACAGCCGTGGGGGTGTTCTCGAGAAGAGAACTTGCCGTGACGCCGAGCAACCGAGCGGCGATTGCCGGGTCGGCGAGTTGGTGCACCGGCGACGTGGCCAACCGTCGGAGGTGGTTGTGCGAGGGAAGCCAGGCCGGAACCTCATCGATGATCCACAACCGCTCCAGCGTGGAGCGGTAGGGAATCGTGGTGGATTTCGCCGGCTTGTGGGCGTCTCCCGCGGTCGCCGCGTCCCGGATCGTTTCGTACGACGCCGTGGTTGAGGTTGCGGCCGCGAACGCTGTGAGCCACCGACGCAGCGCACCTTCGTTTCGGACTGCGTGCCCGGCGTACTCCACAAACTCGCGTTGCACGATTCGAGTCACATAGCCGTCGAGTTGGGCACGGGATGCCCGCTCCGTGAGGCCGCCCATCCCGGGAAATCCAGACAGCACAATCTCCTCGGCGTCGTGCGAGACCGTGAAGGCCGTGGCGCCGCCAAGGGGTGACTGACGACCGGACAGGAGGTCGGTGAGCGAAACGGTCGGCGGCCGGTCGAGCCGTTCCGCGAGTGAAAGCCGCCGCATTCGCACGGACACGATTCGATCCGCGCCGGAGTGCGTGGGGGCGGTGTTGGGCGTGGCCGAACCGGTGAGGAGGAAGCGGCCGGACGAGCCGTCGTCGTCGACGGCTCGTCGCACGACGTCCCAACTGCTCGGAATCCGTTGCCACTCGGCGATCAGGACGGGGCGTGCTCCGGTGGTGAGCCGGCGCCAAGGTCTGATGAGCGGTCGGCGGGTTTACTGCGTGGAGCGTCGGCCGATCGTGGCCATTGTCGTACGCACGCAGTGTCAGTGGGGCTGGGTACGGTCGAACGCTCGGAACTGGCCGAGCGTGGGCAGAGACCGCCGTGCCCCGAACAACAAGGAGACGTCCATGGTGACGCCGAACCATCCCGCCCATTCGATTCGCTGGGCGTACCGCGAAGACGTCGGCGTCGCGGCCGAGTGGGCCCCCCATGTTGGCGGCTACTGGGCCGCCGAGTGGGGCGATCTGCGAGCCCGGGTTTGGCGGGATGGCGAGTTCGACACCGTGCTCTTCGACGTTCGCCTTCAGGGCCGCAACCATCCTCACGACACGCCGGAAAGCTGCGGGACCGACGAATCGATCGACGCCGCCAAACGGTGCTGTGAGCGCTCGCTTGTCGCGCTCGATGCGGGGACTATTGCTGACGCCCGCCGCCGATTCCGTGGGTAGAGCCCATCCCTTGCTTTCCGCTGGCGGCGAACTTCGGGGACCGAACGCGCCACTGCGCTGGTGGATACGAGCTGTCGCAGTCTGCGACACTCCTGGTCCAGGAGGTCGAGGTATGGCAACGACATCACCCACTCGAATCGACGATGAGCTGCACGCGTCGGCGAAGGTCGTCGGCCCGATGATGAGCCGAAGTGCTGCACAACAGATCGTGCACTGGGCGCGCATCGGGCGTGAGATTGAGGCAGCAGACAGCATCTCGGCTCGTGCCATCGCCGAGGTTCTCGCCGGCGCTCGGGACTATGACGGGTTGACGGCACATGAGCAAGCGGTGGTGCGAGCCGAGTGGGCTGAGCGAATCGAAGCGCGACGCGAAGCCCTCGACCTTGCCGACGCATACGAGGCCCGCCGTCGCACCTAGGTCGAGCTCGATGATGCTGGTCAAGTGGTGCAACGCGGATTGGCCGCACCCGCTTCGGGATCGCACTGAGCCGCGTGTCTGATCCCGTTCTGCACCTCATCGCAGGCCCGAAGGGTGCCGGCAAGTCAACGTTCTACGACGAAGTTCTACGCCCGGCCACGCACCTTGAGTTCATCAATGCCGACATCATCGCCGCCCTGCGTTGGCCGGGCGCAGAAACCGAGCACGGGTACGAAGCCGCTCAACTGGCGGCCAGCGACCGTTCCGAGCGGATCCAAAATCGCCGGTCATTCGCGACGGAGACCGTGTTCTCGCACAAGTCCAAGGTTGACCTGCTGAAGGAAGCGACGCACGCCAGCTATCGAGTGACGCTTCTGTGGTGCTCGTGCCCGAAGCGCTCGCGGTGGCGCGGGTGGTCAACCGGGTCGCGAACGGGGGTCAGACATCCCGGAGGCAAAGGTGCGCGAGCGTTTCAGCCGCCTATGGTCACACCTCGCTGAAGCGATCGATTTCGTCGACGAAGCTCGCATCTAGGACAACGGCAAAGCGGCGAGCCCATTCAGCCTCGTCGCGGTCTACTTCGACGGGCGCTCGGCCGGCTCACCGCGCTGGCCACCCTGGACGCCGGACGACCTCCGCCGCGCCGGCCACTGACCGCCGTGGGAGCGATCGGCGGCGGTCCAGAGGGGGCTCGGCCGCCCCAGTCCTTGGGGTCCGCCCGAGAAGTACTTGGGTGTTTCGCCGGCCGGATGATGCTGGCTCCGGCGTCCTCGTCTTCGCCGCGCAAACCCAGTGCGCCTGGGTCCTCGTCCTTGTTGGCGACGCCCCCGGACTCGCCGAACCACTTCCCGGTGGCTCAACTACTTGTCGGGCGGGCCCTTTGGAGAAAGATCGACCGTCGGCTGCGAACCCCAACTCGCCGCGATGTTTCCCGAACGTGCGGCCCGGGTAGAACGGACGCCGATCGCTGCCCGGCCACTGGATGGCCAACGTGTGTCCCAGGCAGGATCGCGTGAACTTGGTACTCCTTGCCGCGTGAAATTGGTACTCTATGGCGCGTGAAGTTGGTACTTGGGGTTCGAAAGCGAAGGCGATGATTTGACGACCACGAAAGATTCTCCCTATCGGCGTCGGATTGCAGACGGCTATCTCGACGAACTCCTACGTGAATTCCCTGCGGTCATGATCACCGGTGCCCGGGCTACCGGCAAGACGACAACTGCAGCGACCCACGTGGTGCAGGTGGACCGGCTCGACCAACCGGGCACCGCTGCCTTGTACCGCGCCGACCCAGACGCCGCGCTGCGGCGAGCAGCCCGTCCATTGCTCATCGACGAGTGGCAGGAGGTGCCCGAGGTACTCGCGGCAGTGAAGCGAAGTGTCGACGGGCGACCAGAACCCGGTCAGTTCGTGCTCACCGGAAGCGTGCGTGCCGAACTCAACAACGAAACATGGGCCGGCACCGGTCGTGTCGTCCGCATGTCCATGTATCCGCTCACTGAACGCGAGATCCACAGCGCGTTCACCGTCAGCCCCCCGAGTTTCCTTCGACGTCTGGCCACCTCAGGAGTGGACGAACTTCACCTCCCAGCGGTGGTCCCCGATATCGACGGCTACGTCGGTACGGCGTTGCGTGGCGGCTTTCCGGATGTGAGCTACCACGATCGCAGCGAACGGGCACGCGGCGTTTGGTTGACGAGCTACCTCGATGACCTCGTAACCCGAGACGCGGCGGCGCTCGACTCCCAGAAGGACCCCGCAAAGCTCCGGCGGTACCTGCGTGTGCTTGCTCTGAACAACGCGGGAATGCCTTCCGAAGCCACCCTCTATCGGTCCGCAGAAGTCAACGCCAGGACTGCGGCGTCCTACGACCAGTTGCTTCGCAACCTCTTTGTCCTCGACGTCGTTCCTGCGTGGGCCAATGGGTATCTCAATCGCCTGATCAAGGCGGGTAAGCGGTACTTGGTCGACCCCGGCCTCGCCGCCGCGGCGGCTGGCCTCACGGCGAGCGACGTCCTCGGAGACAATGACCTCCTGGGCCGCTGTTTCGACGCATTCACGGCATCCCAACTGCGACCGGAGATCGCCCTCACCTATCCCCGACCCGAACTGCATCACCTGCGGGCCGAGGCTGGCCGTCGCGAGATCGATCTGATCGTCGAACTCGGCGCATCACGCGTTGTCGCTCTGGAATGTAAGGCGGGTGCGGCGCCAACGGTCACCGATGCGAAGCACTTGCTCTGGCTTCGAGATCAACTAGGACCCAACTTCGCTGCCGGTGCCGTCATCCATAGCGGCCCTGGCCTGTACGAACTCGAGGACCGCGTCTACGCGATTCCGCTCTGTGCAATGTGGGGCGGGGGTTAGCAGCGCCGGGGTGGACCGGCGCGGAGTCGGGAGCTGGATCGGCGCAACCGCTGGAGGAGTTGACCAAGCGGTCAAGTAGCCTCGGTCGGGTGCCGGAGCCCGAGGTCATCCCCCGAAATCGGTGGGTGGTGCTGTCGGCGGCGTTGTTCGGGCTGTTCTCGGTGGGGTTCAGCATCACGGTGTTGGCGGTGGCCAGCAAGACCATCGCCGCGGACTTCGGGGTGTCCACCAACGACATCGTGTGGGTGATCACCGGGCCGATCCTGCTCGGCGCCGTGATTACGCCGGCGGCCGGCAAGGTCACCGACTTGTTCGGCGCCCGCCGGGTGTACCTCGTGGCGATGTCGGCGGTCACCGTGTTCGCCGCCCTCACCGCCATGGCGTGGAGCGCACCCTCGTTGATCGTGTTCCGAGTGCTCGGCGCCGCGTTGGGCGCGGCCACGGGGCCAGCGGCGATGTCGTTGATCAACCGGCTTTTCGAACGCCATGAGCGTTCCAAAGCGCTGGGCTGGTGGGCCATGGTGGCCGCCGGCGCGCCGGTGCTCGGCGTGGTGGTGGGTGGACCCGTGGTGCAATACGTGAGCTGGCGATGGATCTTCATCGCTCAGGTGCCGCTCAGCCTGATCACCGTGTTCGTGTGTGCCCGCATCTTCCCGGAAACGCCACGCAAGCGAGTCGCGTTCGACGTCGTGGGCGCGGTGCTGCTCGGGCTGGGCAGTGCCAGCTTCGTGGTGGCCCTCAACCGAGCACCGGAACCAGGCTGGGGTTGGACCCATCCCGTGATCATTGTGCTGTTCGCGGCCACGCCAATACTGCTCGTGTCGTTCGTGTTCTACGAGCGCAACGTCGAGCATCAGCTGATCCCGCTGCGCTACTTCAAGCGGAGGAACTTCGCCTTTCCGCTGGCCAACCAGTTCTTCGCCAACTTCGCCTACATGGGCGGCTTCTTTCTCACCCCGTTCCTCATGCAGGACGTGCTCGGCTACGACCAGAGCCGCACCGGGCTGGTGTCGATCGCCCGCCCGGCGGCGTTCACCATCGCCGGGCCAGTGGCCGGATGGGCCGCAACCAAGGTGGGGGAGCGGGCCAACGGGGTGCTCGGCGGACTCTTCCTGCTTGGCTCGATGTTGTGCTTCTCCGCCGCCGGGGCGGGAGTCGCGTCCACCCTGGTGTTGGGCGCACTCATCCTCTCCGGGCTCGGGATGGGCACCACGGCACCGGCCATGACGGCGGCCGCAGCCAACTCGGTGGAGGACGAGGATCTCGGCGTGGCCGGTGGTGCTCAGCAGATGTTCGGTCAGCTCGGTGTGGTGGTGGGTACCCAGATCATGTTCACCATCAAAGAGCTCGGCACCTCGCCCGACATCGCCGCCAGCATCAAGGCCAAGGTGCCGCTCACGCAAGATCAAGTTGTCAGCCTCGCCGCGGCGTATAGCCACGGCTACCTCATCGGCGGTATCGGTGCAGTACTGGCGGTGGCGTGTGCGGTGGGTGTGCAGTCGAGCGTGAAACGCGGGAAGTCGGTCGACCCGCAGTCGGCCGACGACCGGCGCGATGCCGAGGCGGTGGACCTCTATGCCGACGCTCTCTCCGGCCCGAGGTCGTAGCACTGGCGCCCAGAAATGGGTTTGCATCTCGCCGGTCGGCGTCGCCTCTCGCCGCGTCCTCATGAACGGCATCCTTGAGGCGTGTGGGGCTTTTTCGGGGAACGACACCACGAGATGACGGTCAAGCGCGGTGGCGACCCGGGCGAGAGTGTCGAGCCGGTTCCTCACTCCGCCGCCTTCATCAGACGCGAGATGACGCACGGGGTGGTGCCCATCCGTTGGGCGAGGGCATGCTGGCTCAGCCCGGCAGCGGTGCGCAGGTTGTAGATGAGTTGACCGAGCGCGGAGTCCTTCTCGATACCGGCGCGCACCTCAGGGGTCGGTTCGCCCCGGTCCTTCTCGATGACGTCCCAGCGGGAGTGGTTGGCCGTGATCTGTGGTGTCCTTCAGGGGTGTGGTCGGGCGCAGTCGACGGCGGCTTTGCTTGCTCGGCCGATCTCGGCAGCTCGTTGTTGCGTTGCTTGCGGAGGGAATCCAGCGGACCACCTCGTCGTGAAACTCAAGGTCAACCCCGAGCCATCATCGCGAAGTGGCCCGGCTCAGGGTGGCCCGGCGCCGCCTGTGGGCCGACACCACGGTTGGCGGCATACCCTGCGATCCGCCGATTCACGGGCGGGTGACGGCCACAAGGAAGGAGCGCGGCGGCCGAGCGCGTCGGCCGAGCGCGTCGGGCAGGTTGCGTCGGCCGAGCGCGGCGGCCGGGTTGCGCCGCCCCGTCTCCTCGATCGCCAACGCTGGTCCCTCGCCATTGGCCGCCACGTCCACGGGCGATACGACCCATCCATCTCCGTCGACAGCGAGTCCTGCCGCCTCGTTGTCGACGGCTTCGACCTCTCCCCCCATGACCGAGCCACATGAATGCCGAGGACGACCAACGGTGGGTCTACGGGCCCGAGATATGGAACAGCTTCGCCGGGCGGGAATGGACATGGTGGCAACGTCGGCGTGCTCGCCGTCCGGATTCCCAGCGCACCAGTCCTTTACTCTCGTCCTCCTCTCCCGTGCAGAAGCGGTGAGGAGGGGCACAATCCGGTGGAACCCAAGGTCCCACCGTTGTTGGGCGAAGAACACCAGGACCGGCGATTTCACCGCTGGCGCGCTCTTCCGAGCCGTGTGCGCACCTGCAGGTGGACAAGCGTCCCCAGTGCGCCGATCCGTTGTCGGACGAGCATGGTGAGGATTGAGCGCTGACTTGGCCCAAACACGCGGGTTGGCGGCGTCGACGCCTGCGGTCAGAGGTCGGTGATGTTCTCGCGTTTGAACATCGATTGCACCAGCACGTTGGGGATCTTGGCGTTGAAGGTCGCCCGGACCAGTGGCCCGTCGGTATCGATGGCGATGGGCGTGAGCTGCTCCCGCCACGGCTGACCGGTGGCGAGCGCCTCGCCCGTTTCCACCAAGGTTCGAAGGTTGTTGGCCGCCTCCTCGGCGTCGCCCGGCGTTGCCTTCAATGCCACCAGGAACGCGCCAGCCGTGGCGCCGTCGAGCCGTGTGCCAACGAACGTCGAATCAGCGGTCGCCCCGCTCCGGACGACGGTGGTCGTTCCTTGAGCAGATCCGCTCGGCCCGCGGTCGAACGATTCGTTGGAGCTGGAGGAAACGGCGGCCAGCGCACCCACCTCGTCGAGCGCCTTGGCCACGGTCGCAGCCGCCGGACGACTCGACGCCGCGCCGATCCCGGCGCGCGCATCGATGGCGGCGCGCATGCCCGCGTCGGTTGTGGCCACCACAATCACCGTTGGCGACACGTGCATGCGGAGCGGGCGGCCGAGATGATCGATTCCTGTTTTGCGGGCATCGGCGCTCACCTTCAGTTCTTCGCCCGGGGCCTGGAGATAGGTGGTGCCGCCATGGCTCACCGTTGCCGGGTTCGATCCGAGGGCGCCGCTGCCGCGAACCGTCTCGGTGATGCGAGTGGCGTCGAACGCGCCTTCGAGGATCGTGAGGGAGCTTGTGCCCGGCATGTCGATCTCGTAGGCCCGGTCGGCGGTGTAGGGGAGGAAGCCCAACTTCTCCTGCCACTTCTTGGGCTCGATCGCCGCCCAAGTCGAAGGCAATGGGTTGGCTTGGAGGCGCAGCAGGTCGCCGATCTTGCCGCCGAGGCGCACATCGGTGGGGTCGAGCCCGACGTGTTCGCGAGCTTTGCGCAGGTCGACCATGGTGACGGTGGCGGAAGTGGCACCGGTGGTGACGAAATCGGGGACGCGGGCCAGCAGCCCGGCCCACCCGGGCGCCGCCGGGTCGGGGATCGCGCCCGACGGTGACCCAATGGGAGACGATGACCCACTCCCGCGCTCGACGGTCACACCGGCCGTGGAGCAACCGGCCACGACGACCAGGGTGGCGAGAGCCGCGAGGGCAAGGGCGAAACGAGCGGCGGACGCCGTCGCCGTGAACGGGCGTGCGGTTCGGCTCACGCTGCCGTGGCGAGGCCGGAGCGTTCGAGGATGTGGACTCCGCACGCCGATCCGAGCCCGATCACGTGGGCCAGGCCAACCTTGGCGCCCTCGATCTGACGGGGGCCGGCCTCGCCGCGGAGGTGATGGGCCACCTCCCAGACGTTGGCGATACCGGTGGCGGCGATCGGATGGCCCTTGGACTGGAGACCGCCGCTCACGTTGACGGGCATGGAGCCGTCCCGCCAGGTGGCCCCGGAGTGGAAGAAGTCGACCGCTCCGCCCTGCTCGCACAACATGAGGTTGTCGTAGTGGACGAGCTCGGCGGTGGCGAAGCAGTCGTGCAATTCCACGAGGTCGAGATCGGCAGGGCCGACGCCGGCCTGCTCGTAGGCCTGTGTGGCGGCGTTGCGCGTGAGCGAGTTGACGTTGGGCAACACCTGGCACCCTTCGTCGTAGGGATCCGAGGTGAGGATCGACGCGCTCACCTTCACGGCCCGACGCTGCTGCTCGAGCGAAAGGGTGCGGAGCGTGTCGCCGGTGCAGACCACGGCGGCGGCGGCACCGTCGGTGTTGGCGGAACACATCGGGCGCGTGTTGGGGTAGGCGATCATCATGTCGTTCATGATCTCGTCGAGGGTGAAACGTTTCTGGTAGGCGGCCAGCGGGTTGAGCACCGAGTGGGCGTGGTTCTTCTCGGAGATCTTGGCGAACAATTCGAAGCTGGTGCCGCCGTACTTGTGGCCGTACTCCATGCCGATCTGGGCGAACACCCCGGGCATGATGTCGGTACCGATGCGCCCGTCCACCGAGGCGACTGCGCCGTAGCGGCCCTTGGGGGTGTACACGTTGGTGTCGCTCTTGCGGGACCCTCCGGCCAGCAGCCCGGCGCCGGCCAGCTTCTCCACCCCAACGGCGAGCCCGAACTTCGCCTCGCCGCACTTCACGGCCATGATCGCCGTGCGGAGCGCGGTGGCGCCCGTGGCACAGGCGTTGCTCACGTTGTAGACCGGTATGCCGGTCTGACCGATCTGCTTCTGGAGCATCTGGCCGTTGGGGGCGTTGGCCTGCATGAGGTTGCCGGCGGCCAGCACACCCATGTCGTGGATGGTGACGCCCCCGTCGGCGAGCGCGCCGAGTGCCGCCTCAGCGGCGAGGTCGACGAGGTCGAGATCGGTGTGTTTGCCGAACTTGGTCATGTGGATCCCGAGGATCCAGAGGTCGTCGCTGGCGCTCATGTTGGTGTTCCTTCTGCGGTGTTCGTGGCGGCTGACCCGGCGGGTTCGAAGCCGAAGCCGATGGCCTCGGTACCGTCGTCGTCGGTGCCGACCACATAGGTGGCGAGCCGAACGGGCATGCCGAGGGACACGTGGTCAGGGTCGGGTTCAGTGTTGATGACGTTGGCCCGCACGCTGGTGCCGTCGCAGTCGACCACTGCCGCGACGAACGGAACCGGGATCCCCGGAGCGGCGAACGCCACGATGGTGAACGCCTTCACGACCCCGTGCGGTGCGATGGCGACCTGCTGGAAGGCGTTGCCACCGCAGTTGCCGCAGGCATTGCGACGGTCGAAGAAGCGGGCGGCGCAGGTGACGCATTCGTGGGCGGCGAGGTGTGGCCCGTCGGGACCGTCGAGGACGAGGTAGTCCACCAACGGGATGCGGGCAGGGGCGGCGGTGGTCATCGTGAAGGGCTCCGGGAATTGTTGGGCGATGCGAGAAAACGGGAGCGGGCGCCCCGGAGGGCGCCCGCTGGAAGATGGTTTGAGGCGAAGCCTCGCTCAGGCCGTGATGGCCTTGATCTTGCCCTGGATCTCGGCGGCGGCCGGAT
>Ga0105047_10011708_pt1 | contig 14202 bp, 14 predicted proteins | sample MAT04_FD_78384 | JGI IMG/M metagenome (GOLD analysis project Ga0105047, IMG submission 78384) | Freshwater microbial communities from Lake Fryxell liftoff mats and glacier meltwater in Antarctica - MAT-04 (megahit assembly) | ecosystem: Environmental > Aquatic > Freshwater > Ice > Liftoff... | reverse complement strand
GGGAAAGGGTGGCGCAGGCGGGCGAGGGCTGCCCCCAGACTTTTTACGCTTTTTGAAAGATTCGACCTCCCGCCAGCAATTATATCCTTGAAGACCTGAACTGCCACAACTCGCCATGAAAACCAGACCGACCCCTGACTTCGCCACAAAAGAACTCAAAGAACGCAAAGCCCCTGTCCCGCCCCGCGTCCCGCAACCTCGGCGTAGCGGCGTCTCTGGTGAGCGCCGCACTCTGCGGTTTCAGAGAATGGCGGCGCTCGCCAGAGCCGCCGCTACGCCCGCGCCAACGCCGCGTCTTCGCCAACCCGCCGTCCATCTTCCATCCTCGATCCTCCATCCTCTCCGACTGCGCCTCTCCCTCTCCGCCTCGGTCGGGGAGAGGGCCGGGGTGAGGTGTCGCCTTCCGTCCCTGGCCATCCTTTTCGCGTGTTTCGCGTATTTCGCGGTTTCCCTGACGGCTCCCGCCCAAGTCTGGCTCACCAACAGCCTCACCCTCAGCGAAACCAACCCCACCTACGACGGCGCGGACCTGGTGATCAGCGGCGCGGGAGTGGCGGCGGCCCGCCCGCCTTCAACTCCCTGCTCCTCACTAACGGCACCGTGCCCACTCACCCCGCCGGCATCGGCGGCCCACGTCCGCTCTTAGCGCCTCGCTTTTGGGGTCGCCTTTGATGACGGGAATTGCCAGCCCTGAACGTGTTCAGTCAACGCCCCAAAGAAACACTATGAAACTGACCCTCTGTCTCGCGTCCGCCTTGCTGCTGCTGGCCCTGCCCGCCGCCGCCGAAACCGCCGTCTCCACCGCCATCAGCTACGACCGCGGCAACCCCACCAACCAGGTCTTGCTCACTTGGGAAGCCATTCCCACCAAGCAATACCGCATCCTCACCACCACCGCGCTCGGCCAGCCGGGGCCGAGGTCTGCCGGAGCGCCAGTGCTGGCGCCCGAAGCTTTGGGATGGTCCTGACGACGATCCCGTTTGCAGAAACACAAACAAATCAAGCGACGCAAAGAAACATATGAAATTGATGAAGATCGGAATGACGCTACAGGTCGCCGCCGTGGCGTTGCGCATGGCGGTGACACCTGCCTTGGGACAGGCTCCGGTGATAGCCTCCTTCGGACAAAATGGCGAGTTGGTCTGCACGAACTTGCAGCCCGGCTCGACGGCCAGCGTGGAATGGGCCTCGTCCGTGCTCGGGCCGTGGACTAACTCCTGGACGGGACTGGCGGCGGTGACGGCGGATTCCAACGGAGTGTTCCGGGTCAGCGTGCCGATGTTTTACCGGGTGCGGGGCGTGCCGGCGTTTCCGCCGTTCCAAGCGCCCTCGAACATGGTCTGGATCGCGGCGGGCACCTTCACGATGGGCAGTCCGACCAACGAGCCAGCGCGGTATTTCGTCGAGGGACCGCAGACGGCGGTGACGATTAGCCGGGGGTTTTGCATGGGGAAGCATGAGGTAACACAGGGCGATTATCTGGCGGTGGTGGGGAGCAATCCGAGTTCCTTCATCGGGGATCTGCGCCGTCCAGTGGAGACGGTGAATTGGAACGACGCCACGAATTATTGCGCGGTCCTGACGGCGCGGGAGGAGAGCGCGGGGCGGCTGCCGGCGGGCTATGTGTATCGGTTGCCGACGGAGGCGGAGTGGGAGTATGCCTGCCGGGCGGGGACGACCACGGCGTTTCATTACGGGGGCGCGTTGCGCTCAGGCATGGCGAACTTCGACGGCCACGGCGAATATCCGCCGTGCGGCGGGGAATCCTATTACTGCTACAATCCTTCGGGCATTGACCTGGGCCGCACTACGTCGGTGGGGAGCTATGCGCCGAATGCGTGGGGGTTGTATGATATGCATGGGAACGTCTGGGAATGGTGTCAAGACTGGTGGTCTTCAAGTTTGCCCGGCGGGAGTGTGACTGACCCGCAAGGCTCTCCTACGGGCTCGGACCGGGTGTTCCGCGGTGGCGGTTGGGACTCCCTCGCGTACTCCTGCCGTTCCGCGCAGCGCCGCTACTTCCCGACGTCCCGGTACTACTACTTCGGTTTCCGAGTCGTCCTGGCCCCAGGTCAGTGAGCTACGGAACTGCCAGAGCGGAGCCGTCGGGGCGAGCGAGGGACGAGCGAAGCCCGACGGCGGAGCGGGGAATGCCGACCAACATTCGAATATGAAAAACCAGCCCCGCGCAGCGGTCGCGATTTTTTGCGAAAAACGCCCTTGGAGCGCGGACATGCTTGTCCGCTTGGGCGGTGCCGGCGACTCGAAAGCGGACAAGCATGTCCGCGCTCCGGGCGGCGCTCCGTTGAGTGAGGGCCCACGCAACTGAAGCTTTTCGTCCTCCCTATCAGGAACCTCACCGCCGCCAAGCCGCAGGAGAATTTAACCACAAAGAACGCAAAGAACGCAGAGAAGGGGCGCACCGGCGCGTCCCGCACGAATCCCCGGTCGCCTCGCCACGGTTTGGCCGCTGCCTCAATCCTCTTTGCGTTCTCTGCGTTCTTTGCGGTTGAGTGATATGGCGTGGCTGCCAACGGGCTTCAACCGGGGGATCCGCGGCGCCAGTTGGAACCACAACCCGACGAACCGGAACAACAACAACGGTTTCCGAGTCGTCCTGGCCCCAGCTCAACCAGAGTGTCGGATGACGCTCCGGCTGACCCGGTTGCCATCCTGTCCGCGCGGCGCAGTGTCTCGTGGCAAAGAGCAAGGACCGGAGGCCCGGTGTGAGTAGCGGAGCGGACGCGCCGCGAAAGCTCCGGGCCTCTTCAGCGTGCGTCGTCCGACAGCCCATGGGCGAGGCCCATCGGGTTGGGAGCATCGGAAGGACACGGCAAATTTCACAGTGGCCGTGCGCGAGTGCGTGCAGCCCGCGCTGAGCAACGGACTGCAGCGGCTGAACTTCGTGGCCTGTCCCGGCCAGTCGCTCATCGGCACGCAGCAGGTGGCGTGGTTGAATTTCATCACGGTCAGCAACCAGTCATCGGCTTTCGTGCGGCTGGAGTTCACGGACTTGATTGGCCGAATGGCGGATGGCACGCCCGTGGCGAACTTCGCGCCGCAGTCGGGCCGCGTGGTGGTGATCGGCGAGGAACCGTTGCTGGAGATGGTGCATGGAACCAACACCCAGCCGCTGCTGTTCCTCTACGGCCAGCCAGCGTCGGGCTACACCATCGAAACGCGCCCGAACCTGGCCAGCGGGGCTTGGCAGGCAGCGGTGCCGGGCCTGACGATAACGACCAACCTGTGGCTGGGGTTCCCGCCGCCCGCCAGTGCGAGCCGGGAGAATTACTACCGGGCGCTGCGCCGGTAAGGCGAGGAGCGTGTGGCCGAGTGCCGAGGGACGCAGGTCGTCGTAGGGCAGACATTCCTGTCTGCCAGTTCACGGGACTTTCCGGTTCCGTGAACCCACGAACCGAATGTCCAATTGCACGCTGCTTGAGACTGGCGACTGAAAGTCGCTGTCACTGGCAGGCAGGAATGCCTGCCCTACGACCGCGCTTCACATGTTGAACTCCGGGCCGAGATAGATCTCGCGGGCCTTGGGATCGTTTAGCATGTCCGCGCCATTGCCTTCATAGACGACTTCGCCTTTGTGAATGAGATAGGCGCGGTCCACAAGTTTGAGAGTCTCGCGAACGTTGTGGTCGGTGATGAGGATGCCCAGCATCCGCTCCTTGAGGCGGCGGACGATCTTTTGCACCTCATAGACGGCGATCGGGTCAATGCCGCTGAAAGGTTCGTCTAACAAGAGCAGCTTGGGACTGGTGACGAGCGCGCGGGTGATTTCCAGCCGCCGCTTCTCACCGCCACTCAGGGTGTAGGCCATGCTCTTGGCGAGCGGCGTAAGGTCGAGTTCGTCGAGCAAGTATTGCAGCCGGATCTTCCGCTCAGCACGGCTGGTGTCGCAGGTTTCGAGAATGGCGAGGATGTTTTGCTCGACCGTGAGCTTGCGGAAGACAGAAGGTTCCTGCGTGAGATAACCCATGCCGAGCCGGGCGCGGCGGTGCATGGGCAGTCCGGTAATGTCGCGGCCTTGGAAGCGGACGACGCCACTGTCAGGCCGGACCTGGCCCAACGCGATGTTGAAGGAAGTGGTCTTACCCGCGCCGTTCGGGCCGAGCAAGCCGACGATTTCGCCCGCCTGGACGTGGATGGAAACCCCGTTCACGACGCGGCGACCGCGATACTCCTTCACCAGTTTCTCGGTTTGCAGGAGCGGCGGCGCTTCCTGCTCCGTGCCCGGCGCCGCGGGCGCCGGTGCCGGCTCGAAAGTGACAGCGGGCTTCATGGCTTGCGCTTCGGGGCGTTGGTGCCGAGCAGTGGATTGGAGAGAAAGTTCGTGATGTTTCCCTCCTGTTGGATGGTCATCTGCGGATTCTGGAACCGCACCATCCCAGTGATCCGGTCGTAAGTGATCACATCCGCCTTCGTGCTTCCCCGGGCCGTCTCGATCCAGGGATTGCCACTTAGCTCAATGACTTCGTTGGTCTCTGTCTCGGTGGCGCGATAAGTGTAGAGCAGTTTCTCGCCCGTGCCATGGACCTTCTCCCCCTTCTCATCCGTCATATCCATAACGACGTTCGTTTGCGCCAAGATGCTTTCAATGCGCCCGCCGCGCTGGGGCATGACGGCAATGAGATACTCGCAGAGGAGGCTCATATTCGTCTCAGTGACGCGCACATTGCCGAAATACACAACCACGTTCGAGCGGAGGTTGACCACCGACGAGCGAGAAGTGATCACAATAGGTGACTTCAACTCACCAAGCGTCTTGGCAGCAGCCGCGTCGGCGTTGGTCACGGCCGCGGCGGCGGGCGTAGGCTTTTCCTCGGCGCGCACCGTGGCGGCCAGCACTAACAAGAGGAACAGGAAGAAGGGTTTCATCGGTGAGTATGGGTCCCGGTTGAAGTCGGCGGGCGGATGATCGTCCGCTGATCGTTGGAAATGACGACGAGGGAGTTGGTCTGCTGCCAGAGGAAACCCCGTCCATCCACGACGAGCTGGCCGTCGCCGCTTTCGAGATGCACCTCGCGGGCAGAAGAGGCTTCGCGGCGGGTGTGGTCATAGATGCATTCCGGGGCCGTTACGCGGAATTCGCAGAAGCCATCCAGGCGAAAGCTCTCGAGCTTGATCTGTTTGATCAGGAATCGCCCGCCGGGTAGCGGTTGGGCCTCGGTGCCGTTAAGCCGCGAGCGCAACTGGTTCTCATGCGGCGGGTCGAAGTAATCCGGCACCATGAAATCCTTCACCCGCCCGAAGTTCAGAGGCTGGCCTTGCAAGCCCAGCGCGGCAGCCAGCAGGACGAAGAGGAGCAGCAGGCCGAACGCGCGCGGAGGTAATGGCCGTGGACACTTCATGGGTCAAACTCCGCCACCAGTCCCGCCCACTTGCCTTGCGCCTTCAGGATCATCTCTATCACCTCGCGCACGGCACCTTCGCCACCGCGGGCCTTCGTGATGTGCTGCGCGCAACGCTTTGCTTCGGGAACCGCGTTGGCCACCGCCACCCCGACGCCGGCCCGGCGCAGCGGGCCGAGGTCCACAACATCGTCACCCACATAACACACCTCCGCCCAGCCACAGCCGGCCAGTGCGAGAATGCCTTCGACGGCGGCCACCTTGCTTGTCTTGTCCTGGTGCAAAAAATCCACCTTCAACTCCGCCGCGCGCTGCGTCGTGGCCGTCGAGGGGCGGCTGGAAATCCACCCGGTCTTGAGCCCCGCTCGCCGCAGCAACGCCAATCCCATCCCGTCGTGGAGGCTGAAGGCTTTCGCCTCGAAACCCTCGCCCACCCAGACCGTGCCATCCGTGAGCACGCCGTCCACGTCGCACAGCAGGAGCTGCACGCGGCGCAGGCGGGCGGTCAGGGACGGTTTGGATGGGGATGACTTGCTCACAACGGGCGCGGCGAATGAGAGATGGACCGCCCGCCGCGGTGGCGTGTTCGGATTATCGCGGCCCGCGGGGTTAGCGAACTGCCTGAAACACCTTCACCATACTGGCCAGCACGCGCGGCATCTCCGCCAGCGGAATCATGTTTGGCCCGTCACTTAGGGCCTGATCCGGGTCCGGATGCGTTTCGATGAACAGCCCGTCCGCGCCCGCCGCCAGCGCCGCGCGGGCGAGCACCGGCGCAAACTCCCGCTGGCCGGCCGAGCGGTCCCCGGCCCCGCCCGGCAACTGCACCGAGTGCGTCGCGTCGAAAATCACCGGGCAGCCGAAGCTTTGCATGATTGGGATGCTGCGCAGGTCGGCGACGAGGTTGTTATAGCCGAAGCACGAGCCGCGCTCGGTCAGCAGTACCCGCCGGCCACCGAACGCGCGGGCCTTCTGCACCACGTTGCGCATGTCCTGTGGCGCGAGGAACTGGCCCTTCTTCACGTTCACGATTTTGCCGGTGCGCACCGCGGCTTCGATCAAGTCCGTCTGCCGGCAGAGGAAGGCGGGGATTTGCAGCACGTCGGCCACCTGGCCTGCCGCCGCCGCCTGGGCTTCCGTATGCACGTCCGTCAGCACCGGCACGCTCAGTTTGGCGCGAAGACGTTCCAGCGCGGCGAGACCGGCGTCCAGGCCCGGCCCGCGTGGGGCGGTGCCGGAGGAGCGGTTTGCTTTGTCAAAGCTCGCCTTGAAGACGTAGAAAATCCCGAGGCGCTCGCACGTTCGGCGCAGCGTGCGTCCGATTTCCAGGCACAGGGATTCGCTCTCCAGCACACACGGCCCGGCGATGAGGCTCAGCCGGTGCGGCGAGGAAAAGCCTTTCCAGATGGCGGCGGGAGTGAGAGCCACGGCGGTGGGACGGGCGGACAGCCGGGCTTACTGGCCGGGCACCGCGGGCGGGGCAGGAGCCACTGCGGGCGCGGCGGGAGGCGGCACCGGTGCCGCCGCCTTCGGCACGCGGCGGACGGCGGTTTTTTTCTTCTTGGCCGGCCGGCGCTTCTTCTCGGCGGGCGGCGGCAGCTTGGAGACGGCCTGTTTCATCAAGCGGCCCGATTTGAACTTCACCACCGCGAGCCGCGGAATCGGCACGTCCACCTCGGGCCGCTTGGGATTGCGTCCGACGCGCGCCTTGCGGGCGCGCACGAAGAACACGCCAAAATTGCGCAGCTCCACTTTGTCGCCTTTGCCGAGCGCCTCGGCGATGTAGTCGAGGGTTTTCTGGATGACGTTGTAAACGTCGAGCTGGATGTGGCCAGTCTCTTCGCTGATGCGCATTACAAGATCGCGTTTCGTAAGAGTCATAAAAAGGTGTGGGAACGGATTGGTTTGCCGCGCCCATTCTTCGGCGCAGAGCCGGGGCGGGTCAAGCCCGCGGATGCGCCGCGTCGTAAGCCCGCTTGAGCCGGTCGGTGGAGACGTGCGTATAGACCTGCGTCGTGACCAGGTGCGCGTGGCCGAGGAGTTCCTGCACGCTGCGCAAGTCCGCGCCGGCATCGAGCAGGTGCGTCGCGTAACTATGCCGCAGCTTGTGCGGGGTGAGGTGGGGATCCAGGCCGGCGATGACGAGGTAGCGCTTGAGCCGCCGCTGGAGGTCGCGCGGGGCGAGCGCCCGGGGTTCGAGGCGGTGTGAAAGGAACACCGGCTGGGCCGCCGTCGGCGGGCGCATAAGCAAGTCCCAGTAAGCCTGGATCGCCCGTAACGCCGGTCCGCCGATGGGCGTCATGCGCTCCTTCTTGCCCTTGCCGCGCACCCGCACGAGTCCTTCGCGGGCATCCACGTCCTCGACGCGCAACCCGCACAGTTCGCTGGCTCGCAGGCCGCAGGAGTAAATCGTTTCCAGGATCGCCACGTCGCGGTGGCAGAGCACGCGGTCCACAGGCCGGCCGAGTTTGGGAGCCTCGGCCGCCAGGCCTTGCAGCGGTGCCGCCAGCAGGGCTTCGAGTTGCTGAGCGGTTAGAAACCTCGGCAGCCGCCGGCCTTGCTTCGGCAAGGAAAGGTTCTTCACCGGCGACGACGCCACCACTCCGCGCCGCATGAGGAAGCGATAGAACGTCCGCAGGGCTGAGAACCGCAGCGCAATGGCCGCGCGGCTGAGCCGCTTTCGGCCCAGCGCCCGCAGGTAACTGCGGAAATCGTCTCGCTCCAAGGTCAGCCAGTCTGCCGGTCGTTGCCGGTCCGTCTCATGCCAGGCCCGAAATTCCGCCAGCGCCTGCCGGTAATTGCGCTGCGTGTAGGCCGACGCCCCGCGATCCGTGGCCAGGTGCGCGAGAAATTCCTGCATCCGCGCGTCGGGAGCGGGCGGGGCGGTGGGTGACGATTTCGCCGCCGGCGTGCGCGAGGCAATCATGCGGGGAGACGGGGATATGCCGCGCCGGCTTCGGACTTGGGGCTGCGTCATTCCTTCGGGCGTCCTCATTCGTCAGTCGTTATTCGTCAGTCGTCATTCGCCCCGGACAGAGCACCGCGATTTCGCAGCCGGCGCAATCCGGTTTGCGCGCGATGCAGCGGCGGCGGCCGTGCCAGATGAGCCAGTGGCTGAACAGCGTCCAGTCCTCGCGCGGGACGAGTTTGATCAGCGCCTGCTCGATCTTCACTGCGTCCGTCTCGGTGGTCAGGCCGAGCCGTTGCGCGAGGCGGGAGACATGCGTGTCCACCACGATGCCGAGGTTGCTATCAAAGGCGTTGCCGAGCACCACGTTCGCCGTTTTCCGCCCCACGCCGTCGAGCGCGGTGAGTTCGTCCATCGTGCGCGGCACCTCGCCACCGTGCTGCTCGACCAGTTTGCGGCAGCAGGCCTGGATGTTCTTCGCCTTATTGCGGAAAAAGCCGGTGCTCTTGATGGCCTCCTCCACCTCCGCCAGCGGCGCGTTCGCATAATCGGCGGCAGTGCAGTAGCGGCGAAAAAGGTCCACCGTGACGAGGTTCACCCGCTTGTCGGTGCATTGCGCGGAAAGGATCGTTGCGACGAGCAACTGCAGCGGATTGGAGAAGTTCAGTTCGCAATGCGCGTCCGGGTACGCGTGCCGCAGGGCCGCGAGAATCAGGCGGGTGCGCCCGGTCAGGGCAACGGCAGTTTCGCGGGGCATGGCGGGCGGCTCACTCCACCACCAGCCCGCGTTTGATGCCGAAGCGCTCGATGCGCTTGCGGAGCGTGGCGCGGGTCATGCCGAGGAGCTTGGCGGCCTGGAGTTGGTTGCCTCTCGTCTCCCGCAGCGCCTCGCTGACAAGCTCGCGCTCTACGGCGTCAATCACCGGCAGGTCGCTGTGCTGGCGCGCCCAGCGGAAAAGTTGCTGGGCCAGGTCGGCGGGCAGCGTTTCGGTGGGGGGAGCGACCGGCATGGCCGCCGGCGTGGGCACAGTGTCGGGAGCAGCCTGGGACGCCTCGGCGGCGACAACCGAGCCGGCGATTTCCGGCGGCAGGTCGCCGGCCAGGATGGCGTCACCCTTGCACACGACCAGCGCGCGACGGACGACGTTTTCCAACTGCCGCACGTTGCCGGGCCAGTCGTGTTGTTCCAGGCGGCGCTGGGCTTCAGCGGTGAGGGAGCGCGGCGGCTTGCCCGCGTCGCGGGCGAACTTGTTGAGGAAATAACTCACCAGCAGCGGCACGTCGCTGCGGCGCTCGCGCAAGGCGGGCAGGCGGAGGCGCACGACGTTCAGCCGGTAGAAGAGGTCTTCCCGGAACTCGCGCGCCGCCACGGCCTGCTCCAGTTCCTTGTTGGTGGCGGCGATGACGCGAACATCTACTTGCATCGTCTGTCCGCCGCCGACGCGCTCGAAGGAACCGCTCTGGAGCACGCGGAGAATTTTCGTCTGCGTGGCGGGGGTCATGTCCCCGATCTCGTCGAGGAAAATGGTCCCGCCGTGGCACTGCTCGAAGCGCCCGATGCGCTGGGCGGTTGCCCCGGTGAAGGCGCCTTTTTCGTGGCCGAACAGCTCGCTCTCGAGCAGTTGCTCGGGGATGGCGGCGCAATTGATGGCGAGGAAGGGCTTCGCGCTGCGGGCGCTGTGGTGGTAGATGGCGCGGGCGACGAGTTCCTTGCCGGTGCCGGTTTCGCCGGTGATGAGCACGGTGGCGTCGGTACCGGCGACTTGGCCGATGAGCTTGAAGACCTGCTGCATCGGTTCGCTGCGCCCGACGATGCCCTGCTCGTGGTCCTCGGCTTCGAGGAGCGGCTCGTAGGAGACGACTTCCCGCATGTCACGGGCGGCCTTGAGCGCGGCGAGCACCACCGCCTTGAGCTTGAGCACGTCGAAGGGCTTGAGGAGGTAATCGTAGGCCCCGAGCTTCATCGCTTCGATGGCGATTTGCGAAGAGCCGTAGGCGGTCATGAGGATGACGAGCAGCCGGGGGTCGCGCTGGCGGAGTTGGCGAAGGAACTCGATGCCCGTCATGCCGCGACCCATGCGGATGTCGCTGATCACGAGGTCGGGCTTGAGGACGGGAATCAGCGCCAGGCCCTCTTCGCCGCTGGCAGCGGAGGTCAGCTCGATCTCCGGCGAATCAAAGATCCGCCGGAACGAGTAACGCACGTCTTCTTCATCATCTATCAACAGGAGCTTGCTCATCATGCAGTGCGCCTGCCTCTGCCGGCGCGGCGGCAGGGTAGGTGAAAGCGGAGGGCAAGACAGCCAAAAGGCCGGGGCGTGGTTCGTGGGATTCCCCGGAGATTCGGGGACGACCGCGGATGGGGAGGCGGCCCACTGCATGGCAAAGGGAGGCTTAGCCGTGCGGCCATGCCGTGGGACAGGCGTCGCGCCTGTCTCTAGCATCGTCTGAAACGGGTTCTCCCCCGAGTTCCAAGTCCTAGCGCAGAGTCACCGTTCAGTGACGTCAGGGAATGAATCTGGAGACAGGCGCGAGGCCTGTCCCACGCGGCTGGCCGCACCCTCAGCAATGACTGCCATTGCACCGTTACGGCTAAGTGCGCCGCAGTCAGTGTCCCGGGTCCCACCTGCGCGGCGGTTGACTTGCCAGGGTTGCGCCCGGAACATCCGGCCATGCGTCCCCTTTGCGCAGTGTTGGCCGGCGTTGCCGCTGGGTGTTTGACTCTGGTTATGGCCGGTTGCACTTCCACTTCATCCCGTTCTTCGGCGAACGCTCCTGCCCCCCCGCAGGCGGCGGTCAAGCCACACGCCAGCACACTCCACGGCGAGCCGCGGGTGGACGACTATTTCTGGCTGCGCGAAAAGACGAACGCCACGGTGCTGAGCTATCTCAAGGCCGAGAACGCTTACACCAAGGCGCTGATGAAGCCCACCGCCGCCCTCCAGAAAAAGCTCTTCGCCGAGATGCGCAGCCACATTCAGGAAACCGACACCAGCGTTCCCTACCGCAAGGGCGACTGGCTTTACTACCATCGGACCGAGCAGGGCAAGCAATACGCCATCCACTGCCGCAAGCGTAGCGCCGACGCGCCCGAGGAAGTTATCCTGGACCTCAACCAGCTTGCCAAAGGCGAGAAGTTCCTCGCGCTCGGTGAGGGCGAAGTGAGCGACGACGGCCATCTCCTCGCCTACACGCTCGACCGCACGGGCTTCCGCGAATACACGCTGCGCGTGAAGGATCTCCGCACGGGCAAGCTCCTGCCCGACCGCGTCGAGCGCGTCTCTTCCGTTGCGTGGGCCGCGGACAACGCCACGCTGTTTTACACCACCGAAGACGACGCCAAACGCAGCTACCGCCTCTGGCGCAAAGCGCTCGGCAGCACGTCGGCCCTTGCGTATGAGGAAGGGGACGAGCGGTTTGAATTGTCCGTCGAGCGCACCCGCAGCGGGGAGTTCTTGCTGCTCGTCGCCGACAGTCACACGCAAAACGAAATCCGCTTCCTCACCGCCGCCCAACCGCAGGGCGATTGGCGGACCATTGAGCCGCGCGCCAAAGACTTGGAGTATTCCGTGGATCACAGCGCCGGTTTCTTCTACGTGCTGGCCAATGACCGTGGGCGCAACTCCCGCCTCGTCCGCGCGCCCGTGGCCACGCCGGGCCGGGCGAATTGGGAGGAGTTGATCCCGCATCGCGACGAAGTTTTGCTGACGCACCTGGACTGCTTCGCCAGCCACTATGTCGTGTTTGAGCTGGAGAACGCCCTGCCGCACATCCGCATCACGGAGATCAGCAGCGGGAAGTCGCACCGGGTCTCGTTTCCGGAGCCGATCTATGACGTGAACCCCGAGGCCAACGAGGTTTTCGGAGCGGGCAAGTATCGTTACGCCTACGAGTCGTTCGTGACGCCGGACTCGGTGTATGACTACGACTTCGCCACCGGCCAGGCCACGCTCCTCAAGCGCGAACAAGTGCCCGGCGGCTACGATGCCGCGCTCTACGTCGAGGAGCGACTGCAAGCAACCGCGCCTGACGGCAAGCTGATCCCGGTCTCGCTCGTGCGCCGCAAGGACACGCCGGTCAACGGCACGGCTCCCTTGCTGCTCGGCGGCTACGGGGCTTATGGCATCTGGGAGAATGCTAGCTTTAATCCCGCCCGCCTGAGCCTGCTCGACCGCGGCGCGATTGTGGCCGTCGCGCACATTCGCGGCGGGGCGGACCTCGGCAAGCCCTGGCACGACGATGGCCGGATGCTGCGCAAACGGAACACTTTTACCGACTTCATCGCGGCGGCGGATTTCCTGGTGGCCCAGCGCTACACGAAACGAGAGTCCCTCGCCATCGAAGGCGGCAGCGCGGGCGGCCTGCTGATCGGCGCGACGTTGAACCTGCGCCCGGACGTCTGCGGCGCGGCTCTGTTGCACGTGCCGTTCGTGGATGTCATCAACACGATGCTGGACGAGGAATTGCCGCTGACCGTCGGGGAGTTTGAGGAGTGGGGCAATCCGAAGGTGAAAGAGGAATATGACTACCTGCGCACCTACAGCCCTTACGAAAACCTCCAGCGCGCCCAGTATCCCGCCATCCTCGTCACGACCTCCCTCAATGACAGTCAGGTGATGTATTGGGAACCCGCCAAATACGTCGCCCGTCTGCGCACGCTCAAGACCGACGAACATCCACTGCTGCTCGACATCAACCTGGCCGGCGGCCATGGCGGCAGCTCGGGTCGCTACGATCGCTTGAAAGAGCGCGCCCGCGACTACGGCTTCCTGCTCTGGCAATGGGGCAAGCTGGAGTGAGGGGAAAGTCCGAAGGCCGAAGCGCCGCAATTGACCGGCGACCCAGGACGCCGGATTATTTCCTCAAGCCGCCCACTCCGGGTGCTCAATGAAGGCGTAGCAGAGCAAGTGGCAAATCGTCATTTGCGCGTCTTCAACCCGGCCATAATGGACGTCATTCAGCACGATGACGCGGTCGGCAATCTCAGCCATGCGCCCGCGTTTGCCGCCGACCAGCGAGACCGTTTTCAAGCCGTGTGCCTTGGCCCACTCCAGCGCCTTGACGCAGTTGGGCGAATTGCCGCTGACACTGATGGCCAACGCCACGTCGCCCGCCCGGCCGTAGTTTTCGAGTTGCCGCACGAAGACGTCCTCGTAGGCGTAGTCGTTGCCGATCGCCGTCAGCCAGGGAACGTTGTCGCAGAGCGACAGCACGCGAAAGCGGCGGCCGATCTTGTCGGAGGAACCTTTCCCCAGGTCGGTGGCAAAATGGGAGGCATTGGCCGCGCTGCCGCCGTTGCCAAAGACGAAGATCTGCCGGTCCTCGCGCACTGCGTCGCGGAGCAACTCGATCAGGGCGGCCACCGCCTCGACCGGGATGGTCTCATAAACGGCCCGCTGCGCCTGGAGGTAATCAGTGATCCACTGGTGGGTTTGCACGGGCGGGAGAGTAGCCGCGTCGGGTGCGGCTGTCAGTCGCGAACGGCGGCTTCGTCAGCGCGGCCGCGTGGCGCGGTCGCGGAGCCATCTGAGATCCTCGTTGCCCGGCGAGGGATCGCGGTGCCGGTGGTAGTCGGGCGAGACGGCGGCAATCGTCCGGGGATCCCGCCACCGATGGGCCGCGACATGCCCGTCGGCATAGGCCAGCACCCCGCCGCGCAGGTGGAGGGTGGAAGGGAAATTGAAAAATGAATCCTGGAGCATGTAGGTGCCAAAATAGGGCCAGCAAACGCTGCGCGGATTCACATCCTGAAAGACGAAGATGGACGCCGGACCCACCGTGGCGAAATCGGCGAAGCCGCGAAAGGTTTGGTGTCGGCTGAGGTCCGCACTGAGCCGTGCGTCCGTGCTCGAAGGGTCGCTCGCCGGCGCGAACCAGCCGACGTAGTTGTTCATGGCGTAGCTGCGCAGCCGCGGGTAGGACACTCCGCCGATC
>Ga0105047_10011706_pt1 | contig 14204 bp, 14 predicted proteins | sample MAT04_FD_78384 | JGI IMG/M metagenome (GOLD analysis project Ga0105047, IMG submission 78384) | Freshwater microbial communities from Lake Fryxell liftoff mats and glacier meltwater in Antarctica - MAT-04 (megahit assembly) | ecosystem: Environmental > Aquatic > Freshwater > Ice > Liftoff... | reverse complement strand
GCTGGCGGCGACCCTGCTGCTGCTGCTGCCATGGACGCCGGTACTGCTCGGCGCAGCGGCCGGCATCCGCGCCGATTTCCGGGACGAACTCAAGCGCTTCCTCTGGATCTGGTTCCTGTTCGTGCTGCTGTTGTTCACCGTGGTGAGCACCAAGCTGCCGCACTATGTGCTCTATGGCGCGACACCGCTGTTCCTGCTGATCGCGCTGAAGGCGCGCGCCTGGGCGGTCGGCACCTGGTGGCAACGCGCGCTGCTGGTGTTGCCGGCGCCGCTGTTGATCGCGCTGCTGCCCGCGATCCCGTCGATCATCGAGGCGCAGGCCCCGGGGATGCGCCGCGAGCATTCGGTCGCCATGTTGGGGCGCGCGGCCGAAGTGGCGGCGAGCCAGCACTACCTCGCCTTCAGCGCCGCCTTCACACTGGCTGCGGTGTTGATCGCCGTGCTGCTCTGGCGGCGCACGCTGCTGGCGGCCGGCGCGCTGGCGGTGCTGCTCGGCGTCAACCTGGTGACCGTGGTCGCGCCCTATGTCGGCGAACTGATGCAGGGCCCGACTCAGCGCGCTGCGATGATCGCGAAGTCGCGCACCGAGACCATCGTGCTCTGGCACTTTCCGGCACCGACCTTCTCCGCCTACCTCGGACGCCAGACGCCGGCCCGCCCGCCGGTGCCGGGCGAACTCGCGTTCACCCGCCAGGGTCAGGTGCCACCCGAATGGCGGGTCGAGGTCCTGTTCCGCCAGGGCGGGGTCGAGCTGGTCAAGGTGTTGCCATGACCTCGTCGAGCGCAAGCGACCGGTTACCCCGGCGTATCATCGCGGCCGGGGCAGCTATCCATACAGGGACATACATGTGAGCGTGAGAATACTGGTGCTCGGCGCCGGGGCGGTTGGCGGCTACTATGGGGGCCGGCTGGTTGAAGCCGGCGCGGACGTGACTTTCCTGGTGCGCGCGCGTCGACAGGCACAGTTGCAGCGCGACGGGCTGGTGATCGAGAGCCCCGCCTTCGGCGGTGCCCGGCTGAAGGTGGAGACGCTGGCCGAAATCGATTCGTCCCTGCACTACGATCTGGTGCTGCTGGCGACCAAGGCCTATGACCTGGAGTCGGCGCTCGAAGCAGTGCGCCCCGCGATCGGGGCGGACACCGCGATCCTGCCGCTGCTCAATGGCTACGGCCATCTGGATCGGCTGGTTGCCGAGTTCGGCCAGGCGCGGGTGATCGGCGGGCTGGCGAAGATCCAGGCAACCTTGTCGCCGGAGGGCGTGGTGCGGCATCTGAACGACTGGCGCTTCATCACCTTCGGTGAACTCGATGGCCGGGTATCGGCACGGGTCACCGCGCTCAAGGCGCTGTTCGATGCCACCTCGGTCGTGGCTACCGTGTCACCTCAGATACGGCGCGATCTGTGGATCAAGCCGGTTCACCTGTCGACGGTGGCCGGCATGACCTGCCTGATGCGCGGCAACGTCGGCGAGATCGCCCGCACGCCCGAGGGCTCCGGTCTGCTCAACGCCTTCTTCGACCTGAACATCGAGATCGCGACCCGCGCAGGTTACCCGCCAGCGGCGGGCTTCATCGCCGAGTTCCGCGCGCTGTTCGCCGATCAGGGTGCGGCCTACAGTGCCTCGATGGCGCGCGACATCGAGCGCGGCGGGCCGATCGAGGCCGATCAGATTCTCGGCTTCATGCTCGAGCGCTGCCGCGAGTACGGACTCGACGACCGCCTGCACCTGATCGCATGGACGCACTGCAAGACCTACGAGGCGCGGCGGGCGGCGGGCAGGTTGTAGTATTAACGCGGGTCAGATCGCTGTTCATTGGGGCTCTCTATGTTCAAGTTCAGGTACAACCGACGCCGTGTGCTGTATGCCGCGGCCAGCGCCGCTGCTGGTGCAACGGCAGGGCTGCCCTTTGCGCGGGTGACGCCGGCGCTTGCGCAGTCGGCTCCGAGCGGCGCTGATCCCTCGCGTGGACTGCTCTCCGACCGGCCGCTCAGTCTGCTTTGTCCGTTCAGCGCGGGCGGCAACACCGATATCGCCGTGCGCACCCTCGCTGATCTGGTTTCGCGCCAGCTCGGACGCAAGGTGCTGGTGGAGAACCGGCCCGGCGCCGGCGGCGCGCTCGCTGCCCAGGCAGCAGCACAGGCGCGCCCGGACGGACATACGCTGGTTCAAATTCCGACTGGGGTGTTTCGCAACCCGCATATCTCGAAGTCCGGCTTCAATCCGCCGGTCGACCTGACCTGGGTGATCAACATCGCTGCCTATGTGTTCGGTGTATCGGTGCGTAGCGACTCGCCCTGGAAGACCTGGACGGCGTTCGTCGCCTACGCGAAAGCCAACCCGGGCAAGATCAGTTTCGCCAGCCCGGGCATCGGCAGCGATCTGCATGTGACGATGTACCTGATCGCCGAACGCGAAGGCATCGACTGGGTGCAGATTCCCTACAAGGGCACCAGCGAGATGCTGACCGCGCTGCGCCAGGGCGAAGTCCAGGCCTACGCGGGCACGCCGCCGTGGGAGCAGATTGCCGCCGGGCTGTTCCGGCCGCTGATCACCTGGGGGGAGCGGCCGACTACCCGGGTCGCCGGGGTGCCGACGCTGCGCGAACAGTATGGTTTTTCGTCCAACGCGCCCTGGGGTATAGCCGGGCCGCGCGGCATCGATCCGAAGGTCACTACGCTGCTCCATGATGCCTTTCGGGCCGCCGCGGACGACCCGAAGTTCATCGACATACTGGATCGTCTGGGCATGGAGAAGTACTACCTGTCCAGCACCGACTACGCAAAGTACGCGGTGAGGCAGTTCGAGGCTGCGCGGGTGATCGTGGAGAAACTCGGGCTGAAGCCGTGAAGCCCTACGACCCGGTCTTCGCGGCAACGCCGGGCACCGGCCTTGACTATCCCGAGTCCTATTGGGCGGCGACCGCTGGAACCGCACCGGCGGACGATGGGCCTGCGCCCGGGGCGATCGACACCGATGTGGCTGTGATCGGTGGCGGCTACACCGGACTTTCGACCGCCTACCGTCTGGCGCACCGCTACGGTCGGCAGGTTACCGTGCTCGAGGCGAACCGACCCGGCTGGGGTTGCAGCGGGCGCAACGGCGGCTTCGCTCGCATGGCCTTCGGCCGCCTGTCGTTCGGTGACATGCTGGCGCGCTTCGGCCGCGACGGCGCGCGGCAACTGTTCGCCCGGACGAAGGACTCGCTGCAGAACGTGCGCGCGATGATGCGCGACGGCGCCATCGATTGCGATGCCTCCGAGGCCGGCTATCTCAAGGTGGCGCCCAAGCCGAGCCGGGCCGCCGCCCTGGACGCCGAAGCGAAGCTCATGCAGCGCGAACTCGACTATCCCGCCGAGTTCCTGTCGGCCGATGTTCTGCAGCGCGACCATCTTGGCGGTGTACGGTCGCACGGCGCACTGCGTATCCCGGACGCAATCGCGCTGCACCCGATGAAGCTGGCGTTCGGGGTTCTGCGCATGGCCCGGGCCGCGGGTGCGATCGTACATTCCTCCAGCCCGGTTACGTCCTGGCGCAAGGACGGCGCAACTCATCTGCTGTCGACCCCAAGCGGCACGGTGCGCGCCAAGGAAGTGGTGATCGGTACCAACGGCTACACGCCCGATGCGCTGCATCCGGAGTTGAGCGCGACACTGCTGCCGATCCTCTCGCACATCATCGTCACCCGGCCGATGACCGATGCCGAGATCGCGAGTGCCAACTTCGTCACCGGGCATGTGCTCACCGATGCGCGCAAGCTGACCTTCTACTGGCGACGCCTGCCGGACCGGCGAATCATGTTCGGGGGGCGTGGCCTGATCGGAGAGACGCCTGACCGTACTGCCCGCCACTGCGCCTTCCTCGCGCGCGAGCTGATCGACAAGTATCCGTCGCTGGAGGGCATCGGGATCGACTACAACTGGCATGGCTGGGTCTGTTTCACCCGGGACTTCCTGCCCAGGATTCGCAGCGCGGCCGATGATCCGACCGTCCACTATGCGCTGGGCTACCAGGGAAGCGGTGTGTCGCTGGCACTCTATGCCGGCCGGTTGATCGCCGGGCGGATCGGCGGCGACCGAGACGCTGACCCGATCGAAGCGGCGACACTGCCGATGCGGCGCATACCGGCGCACCGACTGCTGCGCATTCCGCAGCGGGCGCTCTACTACTGGTACCGCTTTCTCGATGGACGACGCTGAAACCTAGCTGCTTTGCAGCCTGGGTGCGAGCATCATCACTGGCGCCAGCGCGGCCAGGGACAGCGCAAGTTCGGCCTGCCGCGACACGCCGGTCTTCGAGAACACCGCCTTCAACTGGGTGCGAACCGTGTGCGGGCTGGTGCCGCCCTCGGCAGCGATCTGGGCCAACGAGCGGCCCGCGGTGATCCGCACTGCGAGCCGCGCTTCTGCTGCAGACAGCCCGTAGACCTCGCGCACCAGGAGCTCGTCAGGCAGCGCACGATGGGTCGGACCGAGCAAGGTCACCAGCGCCAGCCTCTGCAGGGTAGTCGTCAGCGCGACATTTTCTGCACTCACTGGCATGACCAGGGCGAGGCTGGCGGGTTTCACCGGTCGTGCGTCAAGCCGGACGACGCCGAGCTTCGCCCGTTCGGCTTCCGTGTCAGCCGAGGCCGCGATCAGACGGGCCAGCGTCTGTGCCGTTTCGCGCCGGGTCGCGGTCAGGCGGCCTTCGCGCACGACGAGACCGTTCGACCCCGAGGTCGCCTCGGCACCTGCGCGATTTGCGTAGATCACATCCGAAGTGTGTGCGACCACGATCAACGGATAAGCGACCGTATCGAGAAGCTGTCTGGCGATCACTTCGCCCGGATCGCGCAACACGGTCCCCGAAACCGGCTGGGTCAGGCGTTTCTTGTTCTGCATGGGACTACTCGGCATCTCTGCGTGTTTCGTCCGGCGCGAACAGGTTCAGGTTACTCGCTGAACCGTGCCCGGGTTGGCAATCCAGCCTTGCGCTTTTCGCCTGCTTGTTGTCATGTCTTTATCCACGCCTATTCGCTGCCGTCGCGGGTAACGCGCTGGGCTCTATGTCACGAGCTTTACGTTGGCCTCAGTACCTCATTTGGGCGATTCGGCGGCGAACCGAATGTGCTTGCCGCGCGACTGATCCTGGACAGACGGCTGCGGATGAACGCTGGCGCGCATTCGCCCGAACAGATACGCAGCGTTCGTCTGCGGCACGCATTCGTTCCGGCCGAGGCAGCGATCGAAATCGCGGTCGGGCGAATCGCCGAACAACCTTCCTGGACCCGGGATGGCGGCCACGCCTATGCCGCGGCCACACCCCTGATCGAAAATGCGGTGCAGTATTTCGTGCCGACTGCGGCGATCGTGCGCCACCTGCAGCCAAGGACGTCTCACTCGATTGCGTTTCACGAGCGGTCTGTGCCGGCCAATCCTGTGCTGGCAGTTCGATGAAAAGCTGTTGCGGTAACCGACCCCGGCGGTCTCAGTCGATCGGCCAGCCAAGCCACTCGCACACGCCGCGGCCCATGATCCATTCCTTGTCCTCAGGACTGAGCCAGGGAATCTCTTCGGTGAACATCGTCACCTGTTGCCGGTAAGCGATCGGCGAGCGCGACAGGTCGGTGCCCCAGAACAGCCGCTTCGGACCGAACGCGTCATAGGCGCGCCGCAGGTACGGGTGCAGCGAGGGGTAGGGATAGCGGTCGGTCGTGTAGCAGGGCAGCGCGCTCGGCTTGGCCGCGACGTTTGGCCGCCTGGCAATCGCCAGCAACTGGTCGAAGTCGGCGAAGGCTTCGGCGTCCTTCTGTTTGCTGTTCAGACCCAGGTGGTCCATCACCAGCTTCAGGCCCGGGTGACGTTCTGCCACCTTGTCGATCGCGGGCACCAGACGGTGTGGCACCAGCACATAAATCGGCACACCAGCGGCCTCGGCCTCGTCCCAGATCCAGTCCATGTGCCCTTCGGTCAGCAACGGCTCGAGTACCGGCGTGTGAAAGGTGAAGCGCAGGCCGAGCATTCCGGGCTGCTGGCGCCAGGCGGCGAGGGTGCCGCGCGCTGCCGGGTCCTGCGGGTCGATCCGGCCCATGGTGGCGAACCGGGTCGGGTGTGCCAGGTGTGCGGCGATCGCCAGGTCGTTGCGGTCGCCTTCCCAGGACGGGGGCACGATCACCACCCGGTCGACCCCGGCTTCGTTCATCTCGCGCAGCAGGTCGGTGTGGTCGAGCGGGACCGGGCGCTGCGGTTCGGCACGCTTCGGCCAGGGCCGTTGCGGGGTGTTCTCGCCCCAGATGTGCACCTGGGAATCGACGATCATCATGGCACGCCTCCTTTGTCGTTGTTGTGTCATTGCGTCTGCGTCTGCGTCTGCGCCGCCGCGCGGCGCTGCGCCTTGCCGAAGCGGGGACAGACCCCATGCGGGGTCGGTCCCCCTGGCGGGTCCCTGACGTGCGACCCTGCTCTATGCCTTGTCCCTGCGCTACGCCTTGTTCATCCAGCGTACCGGAAGCTTCACCGCGTCGTCGCCGCCCATGCCTTCGCGTGCCGCCTCGTCGAACACCTCGAGCGCGCGTTCAGTCACCGGCAGGGTTGCGCCGAGCGAGGTGGCCTCCTCGATTATCGTCCGCAAGTCCTTGCGGATCAGGTCGACATCGAAGGTCACCGGGCCGGTGTCGCCGCCGGCGATCGCCCTGGCGATCATGCCGCCGCGCACCTTGAGCACGTTCGGTCCGCCCGAGGTGTCGGCAAAGATGTCCATCACGCGTGCCGGGTCCAGCCCGAGCGGCTTGACCAGCGCGAGCGCTTCGCCCAGCGCCTGCCAGTACACCAGCAGCGGAAGGTTGATCGCGAGCTTCATGCTGGCACCGGCGCCGGGCGGACCGATATGCTCCACCCGCCGGCACAGTTGGTCGAGCACTGGCTTGGCGCGGGCGAAATCGGCCTCGCTGCCGCCGGCAAAGCCGAGCAGCTTGCCGTCGCGCGCCGGGCCGGTGGTGCCGCCGACCGGGCATTCGACCGCAGCCGCGCCGAGCGCCTTCAGCCGCGCGGCGAGGGCGAGCTGGGCCTCCGGGCGAAGGGTGCTCATCTCGATCACCAGCTTGCCGGTGAGATCGCCGGTGGCCGCGCCGTCCTTACCGAAGTAGGCGGCCTCGACGGCGGCGGCGTCGGCGACGATGCTCAGGATCACCTCGCACGCCTGCGCCAGGGCACGCGGTGTGGCGGCGACGGTCGCGCCCTGCGCAGTGACTGCCTGCGCCTTGTCCGGTGACCGGTTCCAAACGGTGACCTCATGGCCGAGACTGAGCAAGCGGGTGGTCATCGCGGCACCCATGCGCCCGATACCGAGAATGCCGATCTTCAAGGAGTGTCTCCTGGGGTTGTTCGAATGCGTTGGAAGACCGCGAACTTGACACCGCTGGCGCCCGCAGTCAATTTAGCTGCGATAGCCGAAGGCAGGCAGTGATACTCCGGAGGGGAGCGATGGGGCAGCCGCCGGGACAGCCGGGGCAGGCGGGGCAGGCGTTGCAGTCAGCAAATTCGGGGCAACAGGAACAGGCAGAGCGCGGCGAGGCGCAGATGCTTTGCGAGTTCGATCTGCCGATCCGGAGGGACGGTGGTCTGGTGCTTCGCGCCGACATCGTTCGTCCGCCTGGGGCCGGACGCTTGCCGGTGCTGCTCACCGACGGGCCGTATGCCAAGGGCCTGGCCCTTCCAGGATGGGTACCCGAGTGCCTGGCAGCGTATGGTGGCCGAGCATCCGGACGTGGCCATCGGGTCGAGCAACCGCTACCAGCACTGGGAGGTGGTCGACCCGGAGAAGTGGGTGCCGGATGGCTATCTCGGTGTGCGGGTTGATTCGCGCGGCGCGGGGCGCTCGCCCGGCTTCATCGACCCGTTTTCGCCGCGCGAGACGCGCGTGTTCGACGGCATCGCGCCACGTCTTGCGCGGGCGCGCCGTGTCACCACCCTCAATCTGCCAGGCTACGGCGCGAGTGCGCCGAGGCCGATCGACTCGATCGCCGGGTATGCGCAGTTCCTGCGCGCCGCACTCGATGCGCTGGGGCTCGGTACCTCGACCGATCTGTTCGGCAACGGCTTCGGGGCGTTCGTCGCCACCGAATTCGCTCTGCACCACACCGGCCGCATCCGCCGGCTGGTGGTGGCGGACGTCAACGCCGGGTTTCCCGAAGCCGGACGCGTTCCGTTCGAAGTCATGGCGGGCAAGGTGACCGAAGCTGGCATGGCGGCTGTGCTCGATGCAGCCATCGGGAGGATGTTCCCCGAGCCGTTTCAGCAGGCGCATCCCGAGGTGGTGACCGAGCGCAAGCGCCGACTCGCGACCGCCGATCCTTCGGCGTTCGCGCGCGCCTGTCGGGCGCTGGCAGCGCTTGACCTGAGCCGCACGCCTGCCTGCCCTGGGGACGCCCACCTGGGTGCTGTGCGGGTCGCTGGATCGCACCACGCCACCGGAGCTTGCCGAAAAGATGGCCGGGCTGATCCCGGGCGCGCACTATGCTTCGATCGAGGGTAGCGGCCATTGTCCGATGCTCGAACAACCCGATGCGCTGATCGCGCTCATTGAAGGAGCGCTGGCATGAACTGTCTCGCATCCCCTGCATGTTCACTCGGTGCTGGCCGATGGATCGCCGCCGCTGTGCTGTTTGCGGTTGTGTCCCTGGCCATGGCCCAGGCGCCGCAGAACGTGCGTATCCGCGGCACCATCACGGCAATCAGCGGCCATCTGCTATCGCTCGAGTCGCGCGATGGCACCAACCTGAAGATCAGCATGAACGAGAAGACGACTGTGGCGACTGCGCGGGCGATCGCGCTTGCAGACCTGCCGAAGAACGAATTCGTTGGCGTGACTGCAGTCAAGGGGGCAGACGGCGTGCTGGGTGCGCGCGAGGTGCACACGATTCCGAAGACAGCCAACGAAGGTCACACCGAGTGGGACCTCGAACCCGGCGCCTCGATGACCAACGCCTACATTGAATCCAACGTGCAGGGCAACAACGGCCGTGAGCTGACCATGGTCTACAAGGGCGGGTCGCAACGCATCCGGGTGCCGGCGGGTACGCCGGTGGTCACGACCGACCCGGCCGACCGTTCGGCGCTTGCCCCTGGCATCTATGTCTTCATGGCCGCGCAGGTGGCAGTCGACAACACGATCACCGCCCTGCGCATCCAGGCCGAGCGGGCCGGTGTCAAGCCGCCGCAGTAGGTGCACCTCTGCCGGGGCGAGCGCGTGCGCTGCGCTGCACCGTCACGGAGACGGAAACATCGGCTTGCCGGTGGTGACCAGGTCGCTGCGCAAGGCGATCGTCGCCATCCACAACTGGTTGCTGTTTCCATCGCTTGCTGTCGTGCTGGTGAGCGGGCTGGCAGCGATGGCGGAGCACTATCCGTTCGCGCAGGCGCGCTGGGTGTGGGCGAAAGCGGTCACCGGCATCGCGCTGTTCGAAGGCGCGCCGGTCACGGTGATCGGCACCGGGCGCAAGGTGGCGGAGTTGACCGCCACTGCCGTCGACGCGGCGCCCGATCCGTCCGTGCTCGCCGCCCTGCTGCGCGCCGAGTGGCTTGGGCTGTGGACGATATTGATCCTGTCGCTGCTCAACGTCGTGCTCGGCGTCCTGCCGCCGCGGCTGGAGTGGCAGGACGCGAAACGCTGACTCAGGCAGCGCGACGGCGGCGGCCGAACAGGGCCAGCCCTGCGAAGCCGGACAGCAGCAGCGGCAGCGCGGCGGGCACCGGCACGACGCTTGTCTGATAGGTCAGCGTGACGTTGTACTGGCCCTGTAAGTTGTCGGCAAAGTTGCCGTCGTTCTCACCCAGGAACAGGAAGGCGGAGGGCGCGATCGGGACGATCAGCGTGTTGCTCGCGCCGACATCGAACGCGCTGCCGATCGCGGTGACCGTGTTGCCGGAGGAACTCCAGACGCCGATCATCGAGTAGATGGTCAGACCACGGAAGAGTCCGGTCAGACCCTCCGGCCCGGTGCAGGAAGCACTTGCGTCGACGATGCAGCCGGTGGCCAGAACCCCGATGCTGCCAAGGCCGGAAAAGTTGAACGGGTTGAAGCCATCGGTGACGCTTCTGGCCGCAACGCCGGTGCCGGGCGCGGTCCCGTGCGGATGGCCCCAGGCGGTGAAATACAGGTTGTCCTTCGGACCGACAACATGGCTCAGCGTCGCTGCGCTGGCGGTCCCGCACGAGACAGCGATGGCCAGTGCGGCGGTGGACGCGCGGATGAGGGCGGCGAAGTTCATGCGGTTCTCCAGCAGTAATGGTGATGCGCATCATATCGACGCGCCGTTCCAGCCAGCGTGACAAGTCGCACGGTTGCGCCGCACGGGATTGATCCGTTCGGATCAATCCGCCGAACGATCAGCCGTCGAACAGGTTCCGGTGCGCGCAGGTGAGGTGCGCGATCACTGCACTGCGGGCAGCCGCGGCATCGCGCGCCTTCAGCGCCGCGACGATCGCTCGGTGCTGGCGCTGGTAGTCCAGCCGCAGCGCCTCGGTGACGATCCGGTCGCGCAGTTTGCCGAACTCCGCCTGCTGGCGGGCGCTGTGGAACAGATCGAAGATGCGGGCGATCAGCTGGTTGCGGGTGGCGGCGGCCATCGCCTGGTGGAGCGCGGCATCCCACAATTCGAACTCGTCCAGGGTGATCGCCTTCTCGGCGCGCTCCAGGCAGTGATCCATCCGCTCGTAGTCGGCACTTGTGGCGTTGACCACGATCAGCTCGACCGCTGCCGGTTCGATGCGCAGTCTGGCCTGCATCAGCTCGGCCGGGCTCGACGGTGGCGCCGGAGCATTCGGCGCGGACGGGAGACCTGAGTCGGTCGGCGCCGAGGCGATGAAGGTGCCACGCCCGACCTCGCGCCGGATTCGGCCTTCCGACTCCAGTTCGGCGAGCGTACGCCGCACCGCGTTGCGCGGCAGGCCGAAGCGCTGCGTGAATTCGCGCTCTGTGGGCAGCTGGTTGCCCAGGGCGCTGTCGAGCGCGGCCTGGGCGAGCACGAAGGCACGCAGGTCGCGGGTCGAGTCACGGTTGCGGATTCTGGTCGCCATGGTGTGCGCAAGCTAAACCAATTCCCGGATTGGTTCAATTGTCTTGCCCGAGCCATCACCTCGTGTTGGTGCGATGCAGCATGGCGTAGCGCCGCAGCGCTAGAGAACTACCGAAAACAGGTCAGCATGTTCCTGGTTCAACCTGTTCGAACCAATGCGCTTTTTGGTTGACGATTGGTTGAATTGACCGCTAGCATTCCTGGTTCGCAAAAACTCCCCCTGGACAGGAAACGCCTGATGGCCGATTCCAAGCCGGATGCTCATTCAGACTCGCAGTTGCAGTCCGCACTCGCGCACTGGGCGCCGCGCCTGATCGCCAACGGCATTCCACTGACCGATTTCCAGGACGTGACCGGCAGCATGACTGCCTGGAGCGACTGGTGCCGCGCCTGGGTGGCGCGCGGCGAGGTACATGCGCAACTGGGCGAGGACGATCTGGCGCGTGGTCATCGGCTGTCGGCGGGCGAACACTTCTCGCGCGCTGCGGTGTGCCATCACTTCGCCAAGTTCGTGTTCGTCGAAGACCTGGAGCAGATGCGCTGGGCGCACATGAAGGCGGTCGCCGCACGCCTCAAGGCACTGCCGCTGATCGATCCGCCCGGCGAACGGGTGGAGATTCCGTATCTTGGAACGACGCTCAAGGGTGAACTGCGCAAGCCCGCTGGCGGTGGCACCCCGCCGGTGGTGGTGATGTGCATGGGCCTGGACTCCTGCAAGGAGGAGATGGATGCCTACGAGCGCAACTTCCTGGAGCGCGGCATGGCGACCCTCGCCTTCGACGGCCCCGGGCAGGGTGAGGCGGAGTACGAATTCGCCATCCGTGGCGACTACGAGGTGCCGGTAAAGGCCGTGTTCGACTGGATCGATCAGCGTACCGACATCGATCCGGCGCGCGCGGCACTCTGGGGTGTCTCGCTCGGCGGCTACTATGCGCCGCGCGCAGCAGCGTTCGAGAAGCGGGCGAAGGCATGCATCGCGCTGTCCGGCCCGTACAACATGGGTGCGAACTGGGATGGGCTGCCGGAACTCACCCGGCGCGCGTTCCAGGTGCGCGCCAAGTGCACCACCCCTGAGGACGGCCGCAAGCATGCGCACACCCTGACGCTGGAAGGGCTGGCCGCCAACATCACCTGTCCGCTGTTCCTGGTGGCCGGCAAGCAGGACCGGATCATTCCCTGGCAGGACGCCGAGCGCGTCGCGCGCGAGGCCAAGGGGCCGGTCGAACTGCTGATCGTCGAAGACGGCAACCATGTGGTGAATAACCGCGCCTACCGCTACCGCACGCAGACTGCGGACTGGATGGCGCAGCAGCTGGGGTTGCCCAACCGGTAGCACTGGCAGCAGCGGTCTTGCATGACACCGCAACGCCGCCGGGCCGGCACCGGGTTCGACGGCTGGTTCGAGTCGGGTGCCAAGGCCGAGTGATCGGATGACTGACCGTACGACTGGCTGCACGACTGACCTGATGTCCCGGACACTGCTTTCTGTAAAACGCGAAACGGAGACCATGCGATGAAAAGAGAACACCTGCCCACTGGCGACGCACAGAAGGGCCGCGCCTATTCGCCGGCGGTGATCACCGAAGGGGGCCGTATCGTCTGGCTGGCCGGGCAGACCGCGCTCAAGGACGAGGCCGGCAACGACCTCGGCGGCAACTTCGATGCGCAGGCCGACCGCATCTTCGATCTGCTCGGGGCGACCATTGCGCGCGCCGGCGGCACGCTTGCCGACATGGTGACCATGACCGTGTTCATCAACGACCCGCGCCATGGCGATCGGTTCGTCGAGTTGCGCGGCAAGCACTTTCCGGATGGAAAGTATCCGGCGAGCGCGCTGATCACGGTGTCGCACTTCGCGCGCCCGGGCATCCTGATCGAGATTCAGGGCGTCGCGGTGGTGGCCGAATGAGCCGCCCCGGCCATCGACTCATCGTGAGCCCGCTGAGCCCACACGCGGGCGCGGCTGCGCGCGCGCTGATCGCGTGCGGCCTGCTGGCCCTGGCCACCACGGCGCAGGCGCAGGCACCGAAGTACCCGACCAAGCCGATCCGCATCCTGGTCACGCTCGGGCCCGGGTCGGCCGGTGACAACCTCACCCGGGTGGTCGCCGAAGGTCTGTCCAGGCAACTGAACCAGCAGGTGCTGGCCGACAATCGTCCCGGCGCCGGGGGCAACGTCGCGGCCGAACTCGCGGCTCGCGCCGCACCTGATGGCTATACGCTGTTCCTCACCACCATCAGCACGCATGGCATCAACCCGACGCTCTACACGAAGATCAACTTCGACCCGATCAAGGACTTCGCGCCGATCATCCTGGCGGCATCCAGCCCGAACATGCTGGTCGTGCACCCGTCGCTGCCGGTGAAATCGGTGAAGGAGTTCATCGCACTCGCGCGCAAGGCGCCTGGCGAGTTGACCTACTCGTCCGGTGGTACCGGCACCTCGCAGCATATGGCAGGCGAACTGTTCGGCATGCTCACCGGGACGAAACTTACCCATGTCGCCTACAAGAGCACGCCGCTTTCGGTGAACTCGGTACTCTCGGGCGAGACCTCGGCGTCGTTCGCCAGCGTGTCGATCGCCACCGAACTGGTGCGCGGCGGCAAGCTGCGCTCGCTCGGGGTGACCAATGCGAAACGCATCCCGACCCTGCCGGATACGCCGACCATCGCGGAAGCCGGAGTGCCTGGCTTCGAGATCGCGGCATGGTTCGGTTTCTCGGCCACCGGCGGCACCCCCGAGCCGATCGTCAACCTGCTCAATGCCGAGATACGCAAGGTGCTGCAGGAACCGGCCACCCGGCAGAAGCTCGCCGCGCAGGGCATGGACGTGCTGGACAGCACCCCGGCCGAGTTCGCCGCACATATCCGCTCGGAGATCGCCCGCTGGGGCAAAGTGGTCCGCGCCTCGGGTGCGAAGGCCGAGTAACGAAAGCGAAGGCAGTGAGCAGAGACTGGCGGCGAACGAGCCGACCGGTCCGGTGAATCCACGGAGGATAGAGTCATGAAGCGAGTGGCTGGACGTTCGGTGCTGGTCGCAGCAGGCGCGATTCTGGTGGTTGCAGGTGCGGGTGCGGGCGCTGGTACGGGTTTTGGTATTGTCGCGTCGGCCTGGGCGCAGGCCGATCCGGCGAAGGACTTTCCGGTTC
>Ga0105047_10011704_pt1 | contig 14205 bp, 9 predicted proteins | sample MAT04_FD_78384 | JGI IMG/M metagenome (GOLD analysis project Ga0105047, IMG submission 78384) | Freshwater microbial communities from Lake Fryxell liftoff mats and glacier meltwater in Antarctica - MAT-04 (megahit assembly) | ecosystem: Environmental > Aquatic > Freshwater > Ice > Liftoff... | reverse complement strand
TCATTCCGAACAGCGATCCTGACATCAGCTCCTCATTCGGGCGGACCCAGCACACAATCCGCCGGGCGATCGCACCCGCAATCTGCCGCACGACCATCGGGCGATAGGGGGCCAGAGTTCCCTGGATGCTCAGTTCCAGCTTCTCGTTCACCTGAGCCGATTCGGGCTTTAAAGCGTTGAGGTATTTCCCCTTGAAGTAGGCGATTTTCACGATGCGGCTGGCGATTGGCGTGCGGTTCGTATGCACGTTAAAGATCGACAGGAAGATTCCGAACTTCACAGCAGGGCCACCGATGAAATCGTCGTGGGCAATCTTCTCGATTAAGACCAGTTTGCCATCAGCGGGAGAAACCACCAGGTGGTCCCCCTCGGGAACCCGCCGGGGAGGATTGCGGAAGAACCACACGATCAAGATGCCAATCACCGTCAGCGTCGTGACTAACAGCCAGCCGAGGATTTCGACCCACGCGGGCCACGAGTATCGATCGACCGCCCACGCCGCGATCCCGGCCCAGCCAAATGACAGGAACCCATACACCAGCAGTTCGGCCAGCCCCGGTCGAGCGAATGGGATCTTATCGCGCCAGGCAAACGGGTCGTCCTTCGTGTCCCACGAGTACCCGCCGAGATTGCGATAGAACTTCAAATCGCGAGGGTCGAGGATCTCGATTGGAGCTTTGTTTTCCGTCCCTCGACGCACATGGGCCATCGCTTTGATGTACCCTGGGCGGAATGTCTTCAAGTACCACCGACGCAAGCGTCCCCACGCCAGTTCGACCTCCATCACATCTCCACCACCGGGCTGGATCGAGGTGATCTGCGGGTCAAGTGGCTCAGCGGACTTGTGAGGGTAATGCATGGGGACGTTTATGGTTGAAGGTTTATGGGGAATCGAAATAGGAGCGACAGGGTCTCTGTGGAGAACGGTCACGACACCCGGCCACGGCACAGCCGGACCTCGGTCGATCCAGCATCAACCCTCTTTCACCCGTGCGCCGCCGCGACCATGCGGCCCGCATACTCGCCCGTCTTTTGCAGCACGTCGGCCATACGGACTCCCGGCTGAGACAAGGCCTCCAGATGACGCACGATGGCCGAACCGACGATCGCTCCGTCGGCGATCCCCCGCAGTGGTCCGAGTTGTTCGGGCTGACTGAGGCCGAAACCGACTGCGAGTGGCAGACTCGTCTCCTGCTTGAGCCATTTGAGTTGCTCAATGAGCGGCTCGGCGACTGAGTCGCGGACTCCGGTCGTCCCCGCCACCGCGATGCAGTAGACGAAACCCGAGCTGTGTTTGACGATCTGACGTACGCGTTCCGGTGGGGTCGTGGGAGCAACGAGTTGAATCAGATCGAGCCCAGCCTGCGTGACCAGAGCATACATCTCTTCGGCCTCATCCCCCGGCAAATCTGGAATGATGAACCCCGCGAATCCCGCAGCCTTGGCCTGTTTGAGAAATGTCTCAATGCCGAGCCGGAAAACAATGGCGTATGAGACCATCGCGATCAGTGGTGGCAGATGGGCTGTGTCGAGTGTCGCGATCTCGTTGAAGATCGCTTGGACGGTCAACTTCTTGTTCAAGGCCCGCGTATAAGACGACTGAATCACCGGACCATCAGCGATCGGATCGCTGTAGGGGAACCCGATCTCAATCAGGTCGACCCCGCGAGAGGCCAGCTCGCGAATCAACGCTCCTGTCCCCGCCATGTCGGGATCACCTGCTGTGATGAATGGCATAAAGGCCATTTTCTGGGCGGAACGCAGAGCGGAAAACGTCTGTTCAATGCGGGTAGGCACGGGCACAACCAATGGAAGTGTTCTGTGACGCCGGTCTCTTGGCCAGCGACGAAGCCACCACTTTAGCAGCATTTGCGTGTACTTCCACACAGCACACGCTGGATGCCGGGTGGTGGACGAGAATGCCGTGGCCCGGCACCGCATGATCCGGGGACTTATCGGGCCGAGCTGCCTGAGTGCGACAGGTCAAAGAGGGTTGAACAGAAGGCAACGAAGGGAAGCCATGAAGAGTGTTTGATGTCCCTTAAAGCGGATTCGAAGTTCCTCCTCAGATCGGACAGACAAGAATGTCTGTCCCACTGCGGATTTCAGTAGAACAGACATTCCTGTCTGTTCATTCTCAAGATGAAAACGAAATTGGAAACTGCCCTCAGCGCGCGGCAGACATCAGTCTGTCGTGAATGTGCGACTGATCGCAGAGATCCATCCGCAGCGTCGCATGCCCCCTCACCCTAACCCTCTCCCCCGAGTCGAGTGTGTCAACGATTCGAAAGCCGATTCGGGGGAGAGGGAACCGGCAGGACATCCCCATCTTCCTGCTTCCTTCCGTGTTCTCCGTGCCTTCCGTGGTTCCACTTCCCCTCACGTAACCGTTCTTGCCCCCAGAAGGAGTTCACGATACACCTTCCGGGGTGACTCTCCGGTGAATCCCGGGCGAGTCGTGAACTGGTGCCCCTACTTGTGAAACCCCGTCATGCGTGACCCCCGGATCGAAAAACTGGCCCGTCTTCTGATTGAGCACAGCACCCGCCTGGAACCGGGTGAGAAGGTGCTCATCGAGGCGTTCGACCTGCCCGATCCCCAGCTCATCTCCAATCTCGTCGAGATCGCCGCCGAGAAGGGCGCCCATCCCGTCGTCTCGCTCCGAAATACCAGCGTGCTGCGGTCGCTCTATCGCACAGCCACCGAGACCGGCATGCAGCTGATCGGTGAGATCGAACGCGACACGATGGCCAGGATGAGTGCCTACATCGGGATTCGCGGGGCGTCGAACTCGAACGCCATGTCCGATGTCTCGCCCGAAAAGATGGACCTGTATCAACGTCTCTGGTGGCAGCCGGTCCATACCGCATTGCGAGTGCCCAAGACGAAGTGGGTCGTGTTGCGATACCCGACGCCTTCGATGGCCCAGCTCGCTCGAATGAGTACCGAAGCGTTCGAGGATTACTACTTCGATGTCTGCACAGCGGACTACGCCGAGATGGCCAGGCGGCAGGAACCGCTGCGAGAGCTGATGCTGGCGACCGATCGGGTCCAGATCACGGGGCCGGGCACCGACCTGTCCTTTTCGATCAAGGACATCCCGGTCATCCCCTGCAATGGTCGCCGCAACATCCCCGACGGCGAGGTCTTCACCGCCCCCGTCCGCACGAGCTGCAACGGAGTCATTACCTACAACACCGGTTCGTTGTACCAGGGAACTGTCTTCGAGGGGATCAAGTTCGAATTGAAGGACGGCCAGATCATCCACGCCGAGTGCCGCGGCGAGACAGCCCGGCTGAACCAGATCCTCGACTCCGATGAGGGAGCCCGCTACATCGGCGAATGGTCACTGGGCTGTAACAACCGCGTGAAGAAGCCGATGCTCGACACGTTGTTCGATGAAAAGATCGGCGGGTCGCTGCACTTCACCCCCGGCCAGGCCTACGAAACCGCCGACAACGGCAATCGCAGCCGCGTCCACTGGGATCTGGTCCTGATCCAGACCCCCGAATACGGCGGCGGAGAGATTCACTTCGACGGAAAGCTGATCCGTAAAGACGGCAAGTTCCTTCCGGAGAATCTGTTGCCACTCAATGAGGGGTTATGACTTCACGGAGTGTGATCGACAGTGAGTGGAAGACGTGAATTGGCCGTATTACCTCGCGAGTTCTCCCCGAAGTTTTCGCCGTGACGGAGAACCCACCGACCATTGAAGGACGGCTTTCACCGGCCCGTTAAATCGCCGCTCCCGCAGTGTTGATCCCGGCGTTCGTCTACGGGACAATGCTCGCATGCTGCCTCCTGAACCTCCACGCCTGCCTCACCCCGGACCGGTCTTTTACGGCTCGTTGCGCCTTCCCTCTCGCTATTTAATCTCTCCGCTGGCGGGATACACGAATTTGTCGTTCCGCCGGGTCTGCCGCGAACTGGGGGGCGTCGGGTTGGGGACGACTGATCTCGTCAGCGCTCGCGCCCTCATGGAGCGCAGCTGGAAGTCTCTGCAATTGATTGAGACTTGTCCCGAGGATCGTCCGTTCTCGGTGCAGATTTTTGGCGGCGACCCGGCGATCATGAAGGCTGCGGCGCAGTACCTGGAAGAGTACGGCGTCGATTCAATCGATATCAACATGGGTTGCCCGGTGGCTCGCATCACAGCCAGTGGTGGCGGTTCGGCGATGATGTGCAAGGCCAATGAAACGATGCATCTGGTCCAGACCGTCGTCGAGGCGGTCCGCGTGCCGGTGACGGTCAAGATGCGTCTGGGATGGGACGACACGCAGATCACCGCTCCGCAGTTCGCGCGCGAGTTCGAACAGATTGGCGTCGCCGCTATCGCGATTCATGGCCGTACCCGGGCTCAGGGATTCACCGGCGTGGTGAGTCTCGATGGCATTCGCCAGGTCGTCGAGGCTGTACAACGCATCCCCGTCGTGGGGAATGGCGACATTCGCACCATCGCCGACGCGGAGCGGATGTTCGCGGTAACTGGCTGTCATGCGATCTCGATTGGTCGCGGGGCACTGGCCAATCCCTGGATCTTCCGCCAGTTGGTCGAATGGGAAGCCACGGGTCAGGCGGGGCCGCCGGGTTCCTTTGACGATCGTCTCCAGCTGTTTCGACGGCAGTTCGGGTACTTCGAGGAGCAACAGGGGACCGATCGCGGCATCCGGCTCTTTCGCAAGATGGCGCATTGGTATCTCAAGGCGATGCGTGTCTCCGCCGACCTCCGCAACGAGTACCAGGACGCCTGCACTCCCGAGGAAGTGGAAGCCGTGCTGGCCCGGATCTGTGAGGCCGGGCCGAAAGGGCTCAGCCGCGATGGCTTGTTGCCTGAGCTGCACGTGCCGGTGCCGAACGGGCCGGTGGAGAGGTGGTAGAGCAGGGGGGGGCTCCGCTGTTTGGCTTACGCACGTCCCGGTTGTGGCCCGTCCAGCTTTCCTGAACGACACAATGCTCAAAGAGACAGGCTCTTCAGAGCCGTTTTTGGAGTCCCCCCTTGAAGTAATGAAGTTCAGGGGAGTAGAGTCTTCAAGGATTGGCCGCCATGATCGACCCGAGTGACATCTGACCCGATGTCGACCGGAACTCGTACGGCCCGGCTGTGTGCGCGGAAGTGGGGCGTCTGTCACCCTCTGTGGAACGGATTGAGCATGATGAGGAATCGTTGGTCAACGGCCTGGGTTGTCTGCCTGGCAGTGCTGGGATTCGCCTCCTCGCAGGTGCTGGCCGAGCCGCTGGATGACTATAAGACTGCGCTGAAATCCTACGAGCAGAAACGCTGGAAGATCGCGTCTGACGGGTTCGAGAAGTTCCTGGAACTGGCCCCGAATCATCCGAAGGCTCCGCTGGCCCAGTTGTATCTCGGGCAGTCACTGACTCATTCTCGAAAGTACGAGGAAGCCCGAGCGGTTTTTCGTAAGTTCCTGGCCGCCTATCCGCAACACACAGATGCTCCGTTGGCCGCGTATCGCATTGGCGAGAGCAGCTACTTCCTCAATGATTTCAAAGCGGCCAGCACGGAGTTAGAGACCTTCGTCAAGGACCATCCCAATCACGATCTGACGGTTTGGGGCTGGCAATATCTAGGCGAGTCACGCCTCCAATTAAACGATGCGCCCGGAGCGGCGCAGGCCTTTGAAGTGGTTCTCAAGCTCAAGACCGATGAGGCGGAGCAAATCGAAGCCAAGTTCTATCTAGCCCGAGCCTATGAAGCGATGCAGCAAGCGGAGAAGGCTGCAACGCTCTATCAAGAGGTGGCAGCCGCCAATCATCCTCGGGCAGCAGAGGCCCTGTTTGGGCGGGCATCCACGGAGTATCAAGCCGAGCAGTTCGAGGCTTCTGCCAAGACGTTCGAAGAACTGTTGACCCGGTTTCCGCAGCATACGCTGGTCGCGGATGCACAGTTGAATGCTGGCTTTTGCCACTACCGGCTGGAGAAGTTCGCGGAGGCCCAGAAGCGGTTCGAAGAAGCCGCTGGCAGTCCTTCCAACTCCCTGAATGCCACATTCTGGATGGGGATGTGTCACGAGTCGCAGTCCGACTGGGCCGGTGCGATTTCGGTCTTTGAAGCTCTGTCCGCGAAGATTCCTCCCGCCGATCAGCCAGGTCAAAAGACGTACGAACTGGCTGCCAAAACGATGTATCACTGGGCCGACTGCGAGTCGCATCTCAAACATTTCGATGTGGCCCACAAGCTGTTTCTCTCGGTGGGAGCGAAGTGGCCCGAATCGAAGCTGGCGGACGATAGCCTGTACTCCGCAGCTGACTCTGCATTGCGTGGGGATCAAATCGCTGAGGCTCTCCGTCTGGCTCAACTGTTTTCCACTCAATATGCGAACAGCCCGTTGCTGTCACTCAACGAAATGCTCCATGGGCGAGTGCTTCTGGCGCGTGGAGATGCGTCCTTGGCTTCCGACATGAATGCCGCCCAAGCCGACTTTCAGAAGTCCGCCGAACTCTTTCAGAATGTCGTCACCAGCAGCACCGTTCCACGCACGTCGAACCAGGCCCGCATTCTGCTGGCTCGTGCGGAAAAACGATTGAATCATCCTCAGAAAGTGATTGAAGCCCTGACCCCTATTGCCGAGGCGATCAAGACGGGCGCGGCAGGCAGTTCGGACTACGTCGACTCCTTGCCGATTCTCGGGGAAGCGCTGCTCGACGAGGGACGAAGCGGCGAAGCGGAATCAGTGTTCACCCAGGCGATCAAGATCTTGCCCGAGACATCCGATCGGAGAGCTCCAATTCTGAGGAAAGTCGCCGGGGTTCAGGCGACTTTGGACAAGTGGATCGAGTCAGACGCCACGCTCGATGAATTGGCCAAGAGCGACACCACCGGAGAATTGCTGGCTCAATCGGCTTACGAAATCTCTGAGCAAGCCATCGCGAAGAAGGAGTGGGCCCAAGCCCAGAAGCTCCTCAATCGAGTGATTGCTGCGGGGGAATCCGGGCGTTACTACGTCCCGGCCTTGTCCGAATTGGGAGCCGTTCAAGATCAGCAGGGGCAAAGTGCTCTCGCGGCCGAGACCTATGGAAGGCTGCTGGCCTCGTCGAGTACCGATACCGTCGTATTGTCCATCGCCGCTTATAATCAAGGGGTTTGCCTCAAAAAGGACGCGGGCGATGATGCCATAAAACTCGCCGCAGCTGCGGAGGCCTTCACGTTAGGGGCGAACCGGTTCAAGATTCCAAAAGAGAACGCCACCCCCGGAGCCGTGGAGCAAAAGGCTGCCGTTCAGGCCAGCAAGTGTGCGCGAGAAGCGGCGGTCATTCAGGCAAAACTGAAGCAGATTCAACCCGCCGATCAGCTGTGGCAGCTGGCATATGACCAGATTGAAAAGTTACCGCCTGCTGAACAGGTTCTTGCAAATCCTGCGGGCCTGTTGTTTGAATGGGCGGGGTATCAGTTCGTCTCGGAAAATACAGGACGAGCCGATGAACTCTACACGATCCTCTATACGACGTTCCCCGACAGTGAACATGCCGAATTGGCTCGACTCTATGTCGCGCAGGGGCATGCCGCAGGCGGGCGACCGATCGAGGCTCACGAGCTGTTTAAATCGCTTGAAGAGAGTCCCACGGTGACCGCCAGTACTCGGTTGGAAGCCTTGTATCGCTGGATGAATTTTGAAGCTCACGTCGAGAACTGGAAAGAGAGCCAGCGGATTGCCCAGGAGATCATCAAGTCCTATGGCAATTCCGCAGAAGCGTTCGAAGCCCGTTTCCGTGTCGGTGAATCGCAAGTTCAGCGAGGCGAGTTCGAGAACGCGTCGCAGACGCTGGCAGCCTTACGAAGTGATCCGGCCTTGCCCATGGCGGAATGGAAGCCACAGCTGGAATTGCTCTGGGCGGAGTCGCAACTCGGGCTGAAGGAAAATGACTACGCCCCCTTGCGAACCGCCTTAGAGGCGTTTCTGGCAACCAATCCCGCCCCGGGGCTGGCAGATCAGGCTCACGAAATCCTGGGCCGCACTGATTATCAGGAAGGCAAGTTCGAAGAGGCCCGAAAGCACTTGTTGCTGGTGGTGAACTCCGAAGCCAGTGCCAAAACGGAACTGGCCGCGAAGGCTCAATTGATGATCGGCGACTGCTTCCTGTCCGAAAAGGATTACGAGAATGCGACCTCCAGCTACCAAAGGGTCTACTCGACGTATGCCCTTCCAGATTGGCAGGCTCCGGCACTGCTTCAGATCGCCGCCTGCGATATGACCACGAAAGATTGGGGCCAGGCCAAGTCGACACTCGAATTACTGATCAAGGAGTTTCCTGCCTTTGCCCAAGCCAAAGAGGTGGGGAAACTGCTGGAGACTGTTCAGAAAAATCTGCCCGCCAGTGACGCGCCCTAATGAGCGTGAGGCAGGGACGACCGAAATCTGTCAGAGCCGGTCTTACCGTTTCGGCCCGTTCCCGCGTAGAATTCATCTCAACGGAACGGAAATCCTCGCCGAACGGTCAATCAGGACACGGAATGAATCCCCAGCTCACATTTCAGCGGAGTTTCACGCAGGACACAGTTCTTGCGGTCGATGCGTTTCGCCGGTTCGGTGTGATCGCCCGTGGGCTGGCGTTGCTTCTCGTCGTCGGAGCCCTCGCAGGCGGAACTCTCGTTGCACAGGATACTCCGACGGAGCCCGTCCCGGTGGAGGCAGGGAATGCCCCTCCCGCCAAGTCTCCCGCTGATGCGACTCTGAGTCCTCCGAATGCTGCAAAAGTCGGACGGATCTCCACGAACGTCATCGATATGATTGACGCCTTGGGGATGTGGAATATCCCCTTTGCGATGGCCTCGATTATCTTCCTCTGGTTTACAGTGGATCGTTTGGTCGTACTCCGTCGTGGGCGCGTGATTCCGCGCCCGTTCGTGCAGCGGTTTCTCCGGCTGCTGGAAGACGGTGAAATGGAGCAGGACGAGGCGCTGGAAGTCTGCCTGGAAAATCGCAGTCCGATCGCGAATATTTTCGCACATGCGATCCGCAAGTGGGGCAAACCGAGTGTCGAAGTCGAGCAGGCCATTATCGATGGGGGCGAACGACAAGTGGCTGAACTGCGAAAGAACTTGCGAGTTCTTTCGGGAATTCATACCGTCACTCCGATGCTGGGGTTGCTCGGCACCGTGTGGGGAATGCTCGATTCGTTCAGCCAGATCGCCTTTGCCGGAGCGATGGGCCAAACCGATCAGCTGGCGTCAGGGATCGCTCTGGCCCTCGTCACGACAGTTGTCGGTCTGTTGATCGCCATTCCGGCTCTCATCACGCACATGTATTTATCGGGCAAGATCGACTCTCTCGTCATGGAGATGGATGACTTGTCCCAAAGAGTCGTCTACTGCATCTCTGCCGAGGGACTCGTCGGTCGCATGGGACGAGCCAAGAAAATGATGAACTCCCCCAAAGCCGACCCCGAGACCGTTGCCGCTCGTAAGCGTTAAGGCTCACTGTCGCGGAAGACGGCAGAATCTGGCTGATGGTCCATCGAAAGACTCCCCATGCGAACTGCCTGTTCGACGACACGTCGCGACTATTTGGCCACCATGGCCGCCAGCACTCTCGCCAGTGTTGCAGTCCTGGGTTCAAGTCCCGTCTTATCGGCCGCGGAGGCCGCAGTCCCGGTCGTCAGAAACAAGCGGATTCAGCAATCGCTGGTTCATTGGTGCTATGCGAGTCACTTCAAGAACTTCGACTCGCTGTGTGAGGTAGCTGTTCAACTGGGGGTCCCCAGCATCGAGCTGTGTGGACCGGAGCATTGGCCGACTTTGAAGAAGCACGGACTTACCTGTGCCATCTCCGGTAGCCACGGCTTCAAGGTCGGGTTCAACAACCCGAGCGAATGGGACCAGTGCTTGAAGATTCTCAACGAGCGGATTGACCAGTGCGCTGAGTTCGGGGTCCACAGCCTGATCACCTTCACCGGAATGGCGAATGGACTCTCGAAGGCCGAGGGGAAGCAGAACTGTGTCAATGGGCTGAAGAAGATCGTCGGCCACGCAGAGAAAAAGGGCGTGACGCTCTGCCTCGAAATGCTCAACACACGCGATGACTCGCACCCCATGAAGGGTCACCCCGGTTACCAGGGCGACGACATCGACTACTGCATCGACATCTGCAAAGAAGTCGGCTCCAGTCACCTGAAAGTCCTGTTTGACATCTACCACGTTCAGATCATGCACGGCGACGTCATCCGTCGTATTCACAAGTCGAAGGACTACCTCGGCCACATCCACACCGCTGGAAACCCCGGTCGCGGTGAACTCGATACCAAGCAAGAGATCTACTACCCCGCCGTCATGCAAGCCCTCCTCGATGTTGGCTACAAGGGCTTCGTGGGACAGGAGTTCATCCCCACCCGAGATGTGTGGGAAGGATTGAAAGAGGCTGTGGGGCAGTGTGATGTGTAGTATTAGTTCGCGACGATGACAATGTTCCAAGTCGTGTGCGATTTTTGTCTGGCACACGATAGGTATGAAACATAGAGCAATGGAAGAGAGTTCTTCTGACTGGCCCTGACGAGAACCCGTGAGACGCGCCAACTCATCCGGGCCTTGCGCAGAGCCGTCAAATCCGGCCACCCGCCCGATGCTCGCCAGCGGTAGTCCTTAAGAGGGGAACTTCGGCGTCCAGGTGAAGCAGAGCTTCGAGCAGCGACGTTCCCAAACCGGAGTGAGGGCGAAAGTGAACCGAGCAGGATAGGCACTTGGAGCTCAGTCATTCGCGAGGCGTCGCCTGACCTGACACAATGCCCGCATGGATCGACGGGAACACGTGTTGTTGTTGACGGGGCGGCTGGCGGAGGCTGTGGTGAGACAGACTGCGCAGCAGGTGCAGGCCCGCGCGCGGGTTGATTTTGAAGTCCATGTCCTGCCGATCACAGTCGCCGCGTTGATGCACACGACTTGGGTCGAGCGAAAACTGGAGTGGCAGGCTGACTGGCGGTTCGATCGGGTGGTCCTGCCGGGTTATTGCCAGGGCGAGACGGCTGCACTCACTGAGCGATATGGCCTGCCGTTCGAACGCGGGCCGAAGGACATTCTCGATCTGCCGGAGTTTTTCGGTCTCGGCCAGCGGAAGCCCGCGAACCTCGATCGGTACGACATCGAGATCCTCGCGGAGATCAATCACGCCCCGCGCATGAGCCTCGACGCGATCCTGCGAATCGCCGAGCACTATCGCCAGTCGGGGGCCGACTTCATCGATGTCGGGTGTCTCCCCGGCGAGCGTTGGAGTGGGGTCGGGGATGCGGTAGCCGCTCTGGTCCGCGAAGGGTTCCGCGTCTCAATCGATAGTTTTGATCGCGGAGAAGTGACAGCAGCCGTGGAAGCGGGTGCGGAGTGCGTGCTCAGCGTGAATGAGTCCAACCTCGACTGGGCCATCGATGTCCCGGCAGAGTTCGTCATCATCCCGGACGAGTCGCGGTCACTCGATAGTTTGCAGCCGACGATCGACGCTTTTCGCACTACCGGACGACGATTTCGCATCGATCCGATCCTCGATCCGGTCGGGGTCGGGTTCGCCTCTTCCATCGAGCGGTACGCAGAAGCCCGACGGCGCTGGCCGGAGATTCCCGTCCTGATGGGGATCGGAAATGTGACCGAACTGGCCGAGGCAGACAGTGCGGGGGCGAGTCTCTTGCTGGCCGGCATCTGCGGCGAGCTGGGGATCACTTCGGTGCTGACGACCGAAGTCGCGAACTGGTGCCGGTCCGCAGTTCGGGAGTTTGATATCGCGCGGCGAGTGATCCGGTTTGCAGCCGATAACGGCACGATCGCAAAGCACATTGACCCCTCGCTCGTCATGCTCCGCGATCCACGGCTCAAGGAGTTCGGCGAGGAGCCACTCGTGGCGCTGGCCTCACAATTGAAGGATCCCAACTACCGGATTTTCGCCGAACGAGGCCAGCTGCATGTGATGAACCGCGACGGGTATTGGCGTGGCGATGATGCGTTTGCGGTGTTCGACCAGATGGCCCAGGCGCATGAGAAGTTGTCAGCGGCCCATGCGTTCTATCTCGGGTATGAGATGGCCAAAGCCATGACGGCACTCACGCTGGGCAAGCAGTACCAGCAGGACGAGGCCCTGAACTGGGGCTTGCAGACGCGACCGGAAGCGAGTGCGCTGGAACGGCGGCACAAGGCTGTTCAAACGGAGCGGTCGGCGAAGAACGATGAGGGACTGCGGCCATGACCTCATCGTTGCCGGTGGTGTTTGAGTTGGGGAAGGGGCGGTCCGTCGCCGAGTTGTTGCCGGTCTTTGCCAAATGGCCCGGGCTGGTCGTGCTGGATAGTTCGAAGACCTCCTCTCAACTGGGGCGGTATAGTTTTTTGAGTGCCGATCCGGTGCGGCAATTCGAACTCGCCGAGGCTCACTTCGGAAGGGATCCGTTCGGAGAGATTCGAGAGTCGATGGCTCTCTGCTCGACGGAAACCGTGCCGGGATTGCCACCGTTTCAAGGGGGAGCTGCGGGGGTTCTGTCGTATGAACTCGGGCGGTGTTTCGAGCAGTTGCCGGGCGTTCCGTATGATGAACTGGCGATCCCTCACCTGGCAGTCGGGATTTATGACTGGGTGCTGGCTTGGGACCATCAGCAGGGGCGTTGCTGGTTGATCTCTCAGGGGTTTCCAGAAGTCGAGCCAGAACGGCGGGAGCGGCGGGCGAAAGAGCGGGCGGAGAGGGTGCTGGAACATCTTCGCATTTCGTCAGAAGGCCACGCAGAGGGGAATGTCCGCCTCCGGGCAAAGAGTCCCGAGGAGCGTGGAGAGAGGCCCGTTGGAAACGTGCCCCACAGCGGAATCGTGGCCCCGCAATACCCAGCTCCGGGGCCTGTGGGGTTGTTAAGTAACTTCACTCGCTCGGGATACCTGACCGCTGTCGAGAGTGTGGTCGAGTCGATTCGCGCTGGGGATATCTTTCAGGCGAACTTGTCTCAACGGCTCATGTATCCGAGTGACGAGTCTCCTGTTGCGTTGTATCAGCGACTGCGACAGCGAAACCCGGCTCCCTTCTCGGGATGCTTTTTTTGGGATGACTGGGCGGTCCTCAGTGCGTCGCCGGAGCGGTTCATCCAACTGAGCAATGGCATCGCGGAGACTCGCCCCATCAAGGGGACACGTCAGCGACGAAACGACCCTCAAGTCGATCTCTTCACAGCCGACGAACTTCGCGAGAGTGAAAAGGACGTCGCTGAAAACTTGATGATCGTCGACCTCCTGAGGAACGATCTCTCGCGGGTGTGTCGACCCGGTTCGATCCGCGTGCCCCAGCTGTGTGAAGTGGAGAATTACGAGACGGTGCAACACTTGGTTTCTGTCGTGCAAGGGGAGTTGCGGCCAAGACAAGATGCGTGGGATCTGTTGCGAGCGACGTTCCCCGGCGGGTCGATCACCGGGGCTCCGAAGGTGCGCGCGATGGAGATCATTGCGGAACTGGAGCAAGTGGCGCGCGGACCGTATTGTGGGTCGCTGTTTTATGTCGGGTTCGATGGTCGATGTGACAGCAGCATTCTCATCCGGACATTTGTTGTGCGTCGCGGGTGGGTGCAGTGCTCTGTGGGCGGGGGAGTCACCGTACAGTCCGATCCCGCAGCTGAGTACGAAGAGACGCTTCACAAGGCCGCCGGTATGCTCCGTGTCTGGAAGGAGCCGCAGTGATCCTCCTCATCGACAACTACGATAGCTTCGTTCACAACCTGGCCCGGTACTTCGAGGAGTTGGGCACCGAACCGCTGGTGGTGCGGAATGATGCGATCACCGTCGAAGAAATCCGTCGCCTCTCGCCTCAGGCGATCGTGCTCTCTCCGGGACCTTGTACGCCCCTCGAAGCGGGCATCTCACTCGATGTCATCCGCGAGATGGGCGGGCATGTCCCGATCTTGGGGGTCTGCCTGGGGCACCAGGCGATCGGAATGGCCTTTGGTGCCGCACTCCGGCGAGCGAGCGAGCCGATGCATGGACGGACGTCGCTGATTCGTCATCACGGGACAGGGCTGTTCGAAGGCCTGACCCCGCCGATGCAGGCAATGCGTTACCACTCGCTCGTCCTGGAAGATGTCGCTGCTCCGCTGCGAGTGACAGCTCGGACGGACGAGGGCATAGTGATGGCCATCGAGCATGTACAACTCCCGATCTGGGGTGTCCAGTTTCACCCCGAATCGATACTCACTCTCGGTGGGCATCGTCTGATTTCGAACTTCTTGAATCTGGCGGGTGTGTCTCAT
>Ga0105047_10011701_pt1 | contig 14206 bp, 7 predicted proteins | sample MAT04_FD_78384 | JGI IMG/M metagenome (GOLD analysis project Ga0105047, IMG submission 78384) | Freshwater microbial communities from Lake Fryxell liftoff mats and glacier meltwater in Antarctica - MAT-04 (megahit assembly) | ecosystem: Environmental > Aquatic > Freshwater > Ice > Liftoff... | reverse complement strand
GTTCCGTGTCCGGCTCGGCGGTCCCGCCGGGCCCGCCGGGTTCGGCCTTCACGGCAGGCGGTAGACCGCCCCGCGCCGCTTGCCCTCGCGGACGATCAGCCCGCGCTTCATGAGGTCGTGCAGGTCGCGCAGGCCCGTGCGCTCGCTGGCGGACGTCATCTCGATGTACTGGCGGTTCGTGCAGCGGCCGTGCTGCGCGAGGAACGCGAGGAGCGCCCGCTGCCGCTCGTTGAGCGCGTCCATCGGCGCGGCCACGGGCGGGACGGCCGTGGCCGCCGCGGCGCCGCGGGGCGGGTCGAGCCGCAGGTGCTCGGGGCCGGCCTCGTCGCCCTCGCACATCACCGCCGCGCGTTCGATCACGTTGCGTAGCTCGCGCACGTTGCCGGGCCACGGGTGGCGGTAGAGCACGTCCATGGCGCCCGACGTCAGCTTGGACGGCCCGCGGCCCAGCTTGCGGCGCGCCTCGGCGAGGAAGTGCTCGACGAGCGACGGGATCTCCTCGCGCCGCTCGCGCAGCGGGGGGATCTCGATGCGCAGCACGTTGAGGCGGAAGTAGAGGTCTTCGCGGAAGCGGCCGGTGGCCACGGCCTGCTCGAGCTCCTGGTTCGTCGCCGCGACGACGCGTACGTCCACGGTCACGGGCTTCGTGCCGCCGAGCCGCGTGAACTGTCCCTCGGCCAGCACGCGCAGGAGCTTCACCTGCGCCGTGAGGGACATCTCGCCCACCTCGTCGAGGAAGAGCGTGCCGCCGTCGGCCAGCTCGAAGCGGCCCTCGCGGCGGCGGTCGGCCCCGGTGAACGCGCCGCGTTCGTGGCCGAACAACTCGCTCTCGAGCAGCGTCTCGGGCAGCGCCGCCGCGTTCACCTTCACGAACGGCTTGCCCGCGCGCAGGCTGCGGCGGTGGACGAGGTCGGCGATGACCTCCTTGCCGACGCCGGTCTCGCCCGTCAAGAGCACGGTGCTGTCCGCCCGCGCCGCGCGCCGCGCCACGTCGAGGACGGCCACCATCCGCTCGGAGCGGAAGATCGCGCCGGCCTCGAAGGGCGGGACCTCCACGAGGCCCTGCTCGACGCGGTGCACGTCCACCACGCGCTCGCCCCCGTCGCGCCGGGCGGCGACGAGCGCGCGCCCCGCGGCGTCGAGCAGGAACTCGACGCTCTTCGCGTCGTCGGGGCAGCGGGCGAGGCCCACGGCCACGGGCGTGCGCACCGGGTCGCCGCCGTCGTCGGGCCGCAGTTCGACGGCGGCGATGCGCTCGCGCACCTGCGTCGCGAGCTCCATCCCCTCCTCACGGGTGGCGCCCGGCGCGCGCACCGCGAGTTCGTCGTCGGAGAGGCGGCCCGCCTGCACGCGGCCGCCGAGCGCCGAGCGGAGCGCGTCGGCCGCGGCCCGCAGCAGGGCCCGCTGCGTCTCGACGCCGCGCCGGACGGCCGCGCGGTCGAGGCCGTCGAGCCCGATCCGCAACACGACCACGCCCGGCCCGCCCGCCAGCGCGGCCTCGACGTCGCGCCGCAGCGCGGCCTCGAACGACGTGGCGCCGGGCAGCGACGTGGCCTCGTCGAGGGCGGCGAGGCGGTACAGCCGGGCGTTGTGGAGCGCCATGCCCACGACGCCGGCGAGGGGCGACATGAGGGCCCGCGCGTCGGGGCCGGGCAGGGCGGCGCGGCCCGGCCACGCGAGGAGCAGCAGCCCCTGCGGTTCGCCGGCGGCGCGCAGGGGCACGGCGACGAACGCGTTCTGCTCGTCGAGCAGACGGTTGCCGGCCGCGGTCTCGGAGGCCACGCGCGGGTCCGTCGCGGCGTCCTCGACGACGACGGGCTCCGTGCCCGCGAGCGCGGCGGCGAGCCAGCCCGACGGCTTCGCGTCGAACGCGCGGTCGCCCACGGGTGACGCGCGCCCGTGCTCGGCGCGCACCGAGACGGGGCCCGTGGGGGAGAGCGCGAGGAGCATGACGCCGACGGGCGGCGCGTAGCGCTCGCGGAACGCCGCCAGCGCCTCGTCGCACGTCCGGGCGAGGTCGAGGCTCCCGGCGACCCGCTCCTGCACGCGGCGGACGAAGTCGAGGTCGCCGAGCCGGAGCTTGAGGTCGCGGCGCATCTGGTCGAACGCGACCGCGAGGTCGCCGACCTCGTCGGTGCCGCCCGGCGGCACCTCCACGTCGAACTCGCCGCGCCGCACGGCCTCCGTGACGGCCACGAGGTCGCGCACCGGGCCCGAGATGCGCCGCGCGAGCGTCGCCGCCACGCACGCGATCAGCACCGCGGCCGCGAGGCCCAGGAGCACCAGCTCGGTGCGCAGCTCGCGCAGGTCCGTGTCGAGGGCCTCGCGGGCCACGGCCACCGCGAGCCACGCCGCGGGCACGTCGGGCGCGTCGGCCGACGGCAGCGGCGAGACGAGGGCGACGCGGTCGCCGGCCGCGGTGGGCAGGCGGGCGAACAGGACCGCGTCGCGCCCCGCGGCGTCGTCCGCGAGGCTCGCCATCCGTTCTGCGACGGCGCGGCCGAGGGCCTCGCCCGCGGGACCCGCCACGCCCGCCACGCCCGAGACGCCCGCGTCGCGCGCGAGCACGGCGACCTCGGCGTCCGGGTCGAGGATGGCCGCGGCGACGCGCTCGCGGACGAACGCGTCGTCCACGCGGAGGGCCACGACGATCTTGCGCCAGTCGTCGGCCCCGACGCTGCGCGCCGACGCGGTGAGCAGCAGCCCGTCCCACGGCGACACGTAGAGGCCGGGCGCGTCCACGCGGTCGGCGAGGTAGGCGGCGCCGTCCACGGTGGCCCCGAGCACGTCGGGCTGCACGACGACGGTCTCGAGGTCGCGGCCCCGCACGAGCACCGCCCACGCGCCGCCGCCCGACATCGCGGTGCGGCGGAACACGCCCACCTGGTCCACGAGCCGCGACACGTCGCGCCCGAACGGCGCCGACGTGACGAGTTGCACGAGGCCCTGGGCGCCGACCTTCGCCTCCTGCCGCTCGGCGCCGAGCACCGCGGCGCGCGCCGCGCCGAGCCATCCCCGCAGCCGGGCCTCGCGTTCGCCCTCGAGCCGCGACGCGTTGCGGTGGTCCGCCACGAGGACGGTGGCCGCCACGGGGACCAGGGCCGCGGCGAGCACGCCGAACACGAGCCGCAGGGAGATCCGGCGGAAGGCCTCCATGAGGTCCACCACGAGGAGGACCAGGAGGAAGAGCGCGATGCCGAGGCACGTGAGCAGCGCCGTACGGGTGCGCGCCGACCGCGCCGCGATCGCCGCGGGGACGGGGGTCGAGAAGGCCACGGGCGTGCGACGGGCGCCGCGGCCGACGGTGGTGACGACGCGCACCGCATCGCCGGCGACGGGCTCGAGGAGCCCCGCGAAGCGCTTCGGGTCGGCGAGGAACGCGCGGTGCTCGCCGGTGCCCGGCTCCATCGTCACGGTGAGGCGGCCGCCCGCGACGTCGGTGGCGTGGCGCGCGAGCGTCGCGGAGGCCACCACGAACGCGCCCGTGCCCTGGTCGCCGGTCGGCGAGAGGTTGCGGACCACGAGGCGCTCGGCCCGCCGGCCGTAGTCCACGGGCACCGCGACGAGGTCGTGGTGCCGCGGGATCCCGCTCTCGTCGGTCCAGCGGTACGCGACGCGGCTCCGCATGTCGGCGGGGTGTTTGATCGCCTGGTTGAGGCGCTCCTCGTCGACGTCCTCGCCGTTGCGCAGGCGCACGGTGGTGGGACGGCCGCCGTCGGTGTACTCGACGCGCACCTCCGCCACCTCCTGGCCGTGCCGCGTGAGCGGGAAGCCGCGCTCGACGGTCACGGCGAGCCAGAGGCGGTCGGCGCCCGGCACCGACGGGAGGGCCGCGGCGCGCTCCTCCTGGGGCGGGACGACGATGCCGTGGAACGGGTCCGGGCCCGACGGCCGCGCGCCGGGCCGCGTCAGCACGGGCACGCGGTCCTCGGTGAAGCCGGGCAGCACGAGGGGCACGGCGGGCCGCGACGCCACGACGGCCTGCATCCCGAGCAGGCGCACGGACGGCGCGCTCGCGGCGGGGCGCCAGCGCAGCCGCACGAGGCGCGGCGCGTCCGCCGCCTCGGGGGCGGCGAGCCGCCGCGTGACGGTCCGCTCGCCGCCGTCGTCGACGCGCGTCTCGATCGGCAGGTCCTCCTCCGTCCCGTCCTCCGTCGTCGCGTGGAGCACCCCGAGCGCGACGCTCACCGTCGGGTCGGCGCCGCGGCCCGAGACGTCGCGGATCGGGAGGAGGCGGAGGCGCAGTGCCCGCGCCGGCACCGGCGCCGGCAGCGGCCAGTCGTAGGCCGTCGTTGCGTCGAGGAGGATGCGATCCTCGACGGAGGTCGCGCCGCCGGGCTCGCCGGGCAGCGGCCCGAAGCGTACGTAGCCGTGGGCCGTGACGGGCGGGAGGCAGGGAACGCGCTCGCCGGCGAGGATGCGGCGCAGCGTGCGCGCGCGCGCCGCGGCGTCCTCGGCCACGAGCGCGCCGGCCTCGTCGGCCTCCTCCGCGACGATGCCGGCCTCGCGCACCGCGTCGTCGAGCTGGGTCCGCGCGCGGACGCGCTCGCCGCGCTCCTGGCACGCCGACGAGAGCGCGAGGAAGCCCGCGAGCAGCACGTTGAGCGCGAGGAGCGCCGCCTTCGGGCGCGCGCCCGTCCGCGCGAGCCGCCGCGAGCCGGGCCCGACGAGGATCGCGGTCAGCGTGGCCGCGAGGAGGAACGCGACGACGAGCGCCGTCGACGACCCGCCGTCGTCGGGCGCGGGCGCCGTCGGCGCGGCGCGGCGCGCCGGCAGCTCGAGCACGCCGAAGTTCCCCGGGTGGCGGTAGAGGTCGCCCTTCCCGTTCCACGACAGGTAGGTCGCCGGGTCCGGGCCGGGGCGCGCCGACGGGTCGGCGCCGGCGACGAAGCGGTCCACGTCGTTCAGCGCGAGGGCGAAGCCGATCCGCCGCGCGCCGAGCCCGGAGAGGCCCGGGAAGTTCGCGAGCGGCAGCCGCACCTCGAGCGTGTACGAGCCGCCGGCGCCGCGCACTGCCGCCGTGCGGACCCCGACGAGCCCCGCGTCGTCGAACCGGGCGACCGGTCCGTGGTACGCGACCCCCCAGCGGAGGTTCGGGTTGCCCGGCATGAAGAAGAGCTGCCAGTCGTCGTCGGTGTACCGGTCGCGGGTCGGGTCGCCGGGGGCGCCGTCGTCGGCGAGGTCGGTGTTGAGGAACACCTCGAGGCTGTCGCCCCACCACCAGGGCTCGCCCGGGTGGACGGCCGTGTCGTCGGTGACGCGGAACAGGAAATAGAGCGCGTCGGCGTCCACGCCGACCGTCGCGACGACGCTCGCGTCGAGGGTCCCGCGCCACCGTGCGCGGCGGCTCTCGAGGCACTGCTCCCCCCGGTCGACGTGGATCGTCGCGGCGGCGTCCTCGGGCCACTCCCCGGCCTCCACCTCGCCGTCGATCACGGGCGCGCGGCTGAAGACCGCCGCACGGACGACCGATTCGGTGGGGGGGGCCGACGGCGCGTCCGCGGCCCAGGCCCGCTCGCCCGTGGCGAGCGTCGCCGCTACCACCACCACCACCACCACCACCACCGCCACCGCCACCGCCACGACCGCCAGCCTGACCGCCAGCCTGACCGCCCGGGCAAATTTCAGCCCCCGCCGTTTCCGCGCCGTCGTGGGTCGCGGACGCAGGCCTTCCGTCCCGATCTGTGCCCGTTCCGTCCGCCCATGGCGTTCGCCACGGAGGGGTGCCGGAATCGTGTCCGATTCGGCGGAATCTCGGTTCAGCGGGCGGGTCGTCCGTTCCAAGTCGTGGTGCGACAGGCAGATGGAGATTCCGTCGCGCACCTCGAGGTCGCCCGCGGTTCCGCCGTCGCACCCGAATCCTAGTCCGCCGGATCCAGGACCGCTAGCGCCTCGACGTGGGGTGTCTGCGGCATCATGTCGAAGGGCGTGACCCCCCGGAGTCGGCGCCCCGCGGCGACCAGGCGGGCGAGGTCGCGGGCGAGCGACGACGGATCACACGACGCGTAGATCACCCGGGACTGCGGCGCCGCCACGAGGGCGTCCACGACCGCCGGCAGGAGCCCACTCCGCGGCGGGTTCACGACGACCACCGAAGAATTTGCAAACGGCAAGGTTGCGGCAACCTCCTCGACCCGGCCTTCCACCACCGTGGCGCCGCGGACCGAGCGCAGGTTCCACACGGCGTCGGCCGCGGCGGCGCCGGGGGCCTCTACCAGCGTCACCGGACGGCCCGCCGCCGCCAGGCGGATCGCCGTGGCGCCCACGCCGCCGTAGAGGTCGAGGGCGCGGCCGGGCCTCGCGTCGGCGGCGAGGGCCGCGATCCCGTCGGCCATGGCGGCGCCGACGGCCGGGTTCACCTGGAAGAACGACCCCGCCGACACGCGCAGCGTGTGGGGCCCGGACGCCTCGTCGAGGTCGGCGCGCCCGTCGAGCGGTTGGAACCGCGGGCCGAACGGAGCGTTGTTCGCGTCCGGGTGGAGGTTGAGGACGACGCCCGCGACCTGGCGCGACTCCCGGCGGATCGTGGCCCCGATCGCGTGGGCCCCGTCCGGCCCGCGGTCGGCGACGACCAGCGTCACCAGGGTCGCGCGGCTGGTCCCGGCCCCGCGCACGACGACCGCGCGCAGCCACCCCGCCTTCGCGCGCTCGTCGTAGATCGTCGGGTTCGCGGCAGCCAAGACGCGGCGGACGGCGTCGAGCGTCGCCTCGACGTGGGGCGCGTGGGCGAGACACCCTTCGATGCGGACGAGCCGGTGCGTCCCTTCGGCGAAGAGGCCGAGGTGGATGCCGTCGCTGGTGCGGCGCGCCGTCAGGTAGGCCTTGTGGCGCCAGCCGTCCTCCCGCGGCGCGGCCACCGTCGGCGCGACCTCGACCTCGGACAGGCCGACAGCGGCGAGCGCGCCGACCAAGCGCTCGCGTTTCCACGCCAGGCGCGCGGCGTGCGAGGTCGTGCGCAGCCCGCAGCCCGGGCACGTCGCGCCGAGGGGGCACGCGTCGGGCACGCGGTCCGGCGACGCCTCGACGACCGCGGCGACGCGGCCCACGGCGAGGTGACGGCCCACGTGTTCGAGGCGCACGTCGAGCCGCTCGTGGGGGAGCGCGTTCGGGACCCGCACCGGACGCCGGCCGAGCGACGCGAGGCCCCGCCCGTGCGCGTCGCGCTCGCCGACGACGAGGCGGTGGACCGCACCGGGGACGACGGGCGCGCCCGCCGGCGGCGGCGGCGGGGGCGGCGGCGGCGGGGCCGGCGGGGCCGGCGGGGCCGGCGTCAGATCGGTCATCGGGAACCTCCAGGGCCGGGATCCCCGACGCGAGTGGGGCGCGCGAGCCGCGCGAGGCGGGCGAACCGCGCGCGCCAGCCGACGGGCGCGTCCGCGGAGAGGCCCAGGCGGGCCCGGACGTACGCGGCACCGGGCCAGACGCGCCGCAGCAGCGACCCGACGAGCGGGCCGGCGCGGCCGGCGCCGACCGCGTGTGCGGCCTGCAGGCCCCAGGTCGCGGCGGCCTCGTCGGGCGGCCGGGCGGAGGCGGTGCGGCGACGGAAGCGCCGGAGCACCGCGCCGCGGCCCGGCGCCGCGCGCACGGCGCGCGGCACGGTGCCGGGGAACAGCGCGTCGGCTTCGGTGAACGCGGCGCGGACGGTGCCGAGGAGCCCCTCGCCGGCCACGAGCGCGTCCACGCGGTCGCGATCGAACGCGCCGCGCGCCGTCGCGCGGGCGATGCCGTGGGCCAGTTCGGCCCACCAGACGAGGTCGGTGCCGTCGTGCCGGGCGAGGTGGACCGCCTGCTGCACGGCCAGGGCCTCGGGCGACGGCACGAGGAATCCGGGGTAGCGGCGCGACGGGGTCGCTCCCTCGAGGAACCGCTCGCCGTGGCGGAGCGGCACGCCCACCTGCACGGGATCGAGTTTCACCTCCACCGTGAGGCCCCGCCCGGAGACGGGGTGCGCGAGCAGGTCGGAGAGCCGGTGGGCCCGTCCGCCCGAGGCGTCGTAGTCGGCCCAGCGGGCGGCCGTGAGCGGGTCCGACGCGAGGCCCGCGGTGGCGAGCGCCGTCCGGAGCGCGGGCGCGTGCGCCGGCGGCACGTAGGCGTCGATGTCGGAGAGCGGGCGCAGGGAGGCCTCGGCGTAGAGGGCGCCGTGGAGCGCGGCGCCCTTCAGGAGGAGGACGGGCGTGCCGGGGGCGAGCGCGGCCCCGAGGGGCAGGAGCGTGCGGGCCGCGCGGTCGGCGGTCTCGGCTGCCGAGAGGTGGGCCGCGAGGAGGAGGCGCCGTTCGTCGAGGGGGAGGCGGTCGAGGATGCCGGCACGGCCGAGCGCGTCGGCGAGCCAGGGCAGCGCGCGGCGAAGGTCGGCGGTCGCGGCGATCTCGCGGACGATCCCCCCGGCGGCGAGTCGGTCGCGCCACGCGACGAGGGTCGCCGCGGCGTCGGGCGCCAGGAACGCCCGGCGCAGCAGGCGGAGCGCCGGCGACGACGGATGGCGGGTGCGCGGCGACAACACGGGGCGAGTGTATGCGGCGCCGGCCGTTCGCACTTCGGAAGCACGTGCCCGCGTCCGATCCGAGTAGGAAGCCAGGGACGTTCCACCCGGACCGTCCCCTCGGGGCGGGAGACTGAGTCGCATGCGGACGATCGTCACCATGGTCGTGGCCCTCTCGTTGGCCGCGTGCACTTCCGGTCGCGCCCGCGGCGGTCTCGCCGACGACGGCGGCCCGCCGGACGGTGGGGGCGTGGCCGCGCCCGTGTCCCCGATGCCGGTCGCGCCGCCGTCGGGCGGGACGGGCCCGTCGCGCGCGGCGCCGGTCGTCGCGGCCGCGGGGCCCATGGACGCGGGCGCGCTCGCGCGGGAAACGGGCATGCAGGTCCAGGACCTCGGCTCGAGCGTGCTGCTCGCCGGGTCGGACGTGCGCGCGCGCTTCTTCCCCGGGACCGACCGGGTCAGCATCGACGGCCGTTCGACCCCGATGGGCGGCGTGGCGCGGCGCGAGGGCGGTGCGCTCGTCGTCCCCGCCGGCGGCGTGGACGCGGTGCGGCGCGCGTTGCGCGACGCGGCGGCCCAGCGCCTCGCGATGCAGCCCATCCCGCTGAAGTTCCCCGAGATCAAGCCCGTCAAGCCGCCGCCGTCGCTGCGGTCGGTGGACCTCAAGCCGCGGCCCGCCGCGGGCCGGCGGACGCCGGGCGGCGACCCGTCGTGGACGGCCTTCTCGGCCGCCGAGCGGCCCTGGAAGTGGATCGTCGTCCACCACAGCGACGACACCGAGGGCGCCTGCGAGAAATACGACCGCGTGCACCGCGCGAAGGGCTGGGACGGCTGCGGCTACCACTTCGTGATCGGCAACGGCACGCAGTCGGGCGACGGCGAGATCGAGTGCGGCCCGCGCTGGCGGCCGCAGATGCACGGCGCGCACGCGAAGACGCCCGACAACCGGTTCAACGACTACGGCATCGGCGTCGTGCTCGTGGGCGACTTCGAGAACGGCGGCCGGCCGACGGCGCGTCAGTCCGAGGCCCTCGTGACGCTCACGCGCTGGCTGATGGCGCGCTACGGCGTCTCGCCGGACCGCGTGCTCCGCCACAGCGACTGCAAGTCCACGGCGTGCCCCGGCAAGCTCTTCCCCTGGTCCAAGTTCCAGTCCGACATCGGCGGCTGACGTCCGGCGGGTTCTCGGCGCGCGCGCGCCGACGGCCTCGGGGGTCCCCCCCCGCGGCCCGTAGCGAATCGCGGCCGGTTCGCCGGGTCGCCCCCTGCACGAACCGGGAGAACCGAGCGGACCGGGAGAACCGGGAGAACCGGGAGCCGAGGCGTGGGGGGGGGGTCGGGGCGGGCCGGTCGGACGTTGCGGGCGCGTAGGATGCCGCCATGCGCGTCGGGATCGACTGGCGTCCGGCGGTTTCGGGACGGGGCGGCATCGCCGCCTACGTCCGCGCCCTCGTGAACGCGTACGCCCCGCGGTTCCCCGACGACGCCCTCGCCCTGTACGGACACCGCCTCCGCCCCGGCGCCGCCCACCGCCACGCGCCCGCCGCCGCGCGCGTGTGCGCCGCGCGACTGCCGTCCCGCGTGGCCGAGGTGCTCGCGCGGTTCGGCGTCGGCGCCGACCTCCTCATCGGCGGCTGCGACGTCTTCCACCTGACCGACTACGCCCTGCTGCGCCCGACGCGCGCGCGGCTCGTGGCCACCGTCCACGACGTCCTCTTCGACGAACTGCCCCGCTGCTACACGCCCGGCATGCGCCGCGGGCTCGCCGCCGTCACCCGCAGGCTCGTCGCGCGCGCCGACCGGCTCCTCGTGCCGTCGCTGCGCACGAAGATCGCCCTCGTCGAACGGTTCGGCGCCGCGCCCGACCGCACCGACGTGGTCCCGCTCGGGGTCCGCCCGCTCGACCCGTCGCCGCGCGCGCCCGGACCCGCGGCGGGCGGGCGACCGTACCTCTTGGCCGTCGGCACGCTCGAGCCCCGCAAGAACCTCGCACGCCTCCTCGCGGCCCACCGCGTCGCGCTCGCCCGCGGGCTCGACGCCGACCTCGTCGTCGCTGGCGCGCGCGGCTGGCTCGACGACGACGTCGTCGCCGCGCTCACCACGGCGCCCCGCGTCCGCTGGGAGGACCGACCCGACGACCGCCGCCTCGCGGCACTCCTGCGCGACGCGACGGGCCTCGCGTACCCGAGCCTCGGCGAGGGCTTCGGCCTCCCCGTCGTCGAGGCCCTAGCCGCCGGGATCCCCGTGCTCACGACCGCCGCCGTCCCCTGCCTCGAGCAGACCCCCGGCGCCGCGCTCCTCGTCGACCCCTACGACGTCGAGGCGCTCGCCGACGGCCTCCTCCGGCTCGCGGGCGACGCGACGCTGCGCGCCCGCCTCGTCGCGGCGGGCGCCGCCGTCGTCGCCGACCGGCCCTGGACGCGCACCGCCGAAGACACGCGCACGGCCTACCTCCGTGCCGTCGCGTAGGCTCCGCCTCGCGGTGGACGCCTCGCCGCTCACGGTCGAGCCGCGCCGCGGCGTCGCGCGCGCGCTCGCCTTCCTCCTCGCGGGCCTCGCGTCGCTCGCCGACGCGGACGACGGCGTCGAGGTCGTCGCGTTCGCGCCGCGGCTGGGTGAGCGCCCGCGCGCGTTCCGTCGTCGGATGCGCGACGAGGTCCGGCCGGTCGGGTTCGACGCCTGGTACGCGCCGTGGTCCGCATTCCCCGACGTCGCGGTGCCCCTGGTCGTCTGCGTCCACGAACTGCCGTTCGTGCGCTGCGGGCCCGTCGAGGGGCGCGTGCGCGCGTGGGCCCACCGCCGCTGGCTCGCGCGCGACGTCGCCCGCGCCGCGGCGATCGTCGTCCCGTCGCGCGCGACGCGCGACGACGTGCTTGCGCTCCACCCGGAGGCCGCGCCGCGCGTGATCGTTGTGCCCCACGGGTTCGCGCCGTCGTTCGTCGCGCCGCCGGCCCCGTCCCTCGGGACGCGAGGCCCGGCCGGGCGGGCGGGCGGGATCGTGCTCGGGGGCCGCGGCCGTCGCAAGGGGCTCGACGTGTGGGCCCGCGCGCTCGTGGGGCTCACGCCGGTCGTGTCCTGGACGATCGTCGGGCGTCCGCCGCCCGGTGTGCTCGCCGCGGTGCCGCGCGACGTGCCGGTGGAGGTGCTCGACGACCCCGACGACGCCGCGGTGGCGGCGCGGCTCGCGGCCGCCGCGGTCCTCGTCTACCCGTCGCGCTCCGAGGGGTTCGGCTTCCCGCCGCTCGAGGCGATGGCGTGCGGGGTGCCGGTCGTCGCGAGCGCCGCGGGCGCGATCCCCGAGGTCGTCGGCGACGCAGCGCGGCTCGTGCCCCCCGGGGCGCCCGACGCGCTCCGCGCCGCGATCCGCGCGGTGCTCACCGACGCCGTCGCGGCGGCCGGGCTCGTCGCGCGCGGCGACGTCCGCGCCCGGGCCTTCCCCCCCGAGGCCGCCGCCCGGTCCCTGCTCGAGGTCGTGCGCGGGGCGGTCGAGAGGGGCGGTCCATGAGACCGTTCGTCGTGGTCGATGCGACGCCGTACGGCCGGGGCCCGTCGGGGGCGCGGCGTCGGTTCGACGAGCTCCTGCCCCGGGTCGCACGGCGGCGTCCCGATGCCGTGTTCGAGGTCCACTGGCCGCGCGACGGCGCGACGCCGGGCCCGAACCTCGTGGCCGACAACGTCGTCCACGTCACGACCGACGCGTCGTGCCACGGCGGCGCGCTGCGGTGGTGGCGCCGCGCCCGCGCGCTCGCGCGGCGACACCGCGACGCCCCGTTCACGCACAGCTGGGTCGACCACGGCCCCCTCGTGCGCCCCGACCGCGTCCGCAACGTCGTCACGGTGCACGACCTGCGGTTCCTGCACGGCTACGGCGGCCGCCTGCGCGGCGGGTACGGACGGTACCGGTACGGCGGCCTGCTCGCGCGCGCCGCCGCCGTCGTGGCGGTCTCCGACGCCGTCCGCGACGAACTGCGGAGCGTGTACGGCCTGCGCGACGTCGTCGTCGCGCGGAACGCCGTGGGCGTGCCGTTCCACCGCGACGCGGGCGAACGCGTCGAGGAGGTGCTGCGGGCGCGCGGCCTCGTGCGGCCGTACCTCTTGGTGGTGGGGCGCGACGAGCCGCGGAAGGCCCTGGGCGGCGCCCTCGACGCGTGGCGGCGCGCGCGGGCCGCGGGCCTCGCGTACCGGCTCGTGGTCGTCGGGGCGCCGCAACTCGCGGGCGACGGCGTCGTCGTCGTGCCGCCGGTGACCGACGCCGAGCTCGCGGCGTTGTACGCCGGCGCGTCGTTCACGCTCGTCCCGTCGCGGTACGAGGGCTACTCGCTGCCGGTGGTCGAAAGCCTCGCGTGCGGGACGCCCGTGATCGCGAGCGACATCGCGGCCCACCGGGCCCTGGCGGCCGACGGCGCGCGCGGCCTCGTGCTCGTGCCGCCGCCGTCGAGGGCCGACGACGCCTGGCCCGAGGCCGCCGCCGCCCTCCAGCGCGCACGGGGCTTCGACGCGGCGCCGCCCCCCGCCACGTGGGACGACGCGGCGGACGCGGTGGTGACGGCGCTGCTGCGCGCCTGACCGTCAGCGCGCGAGCGCACGCAGCGCGAGCTTGCGGGCCGGGCCGTCGCCTTCCGCCGTGCCGTCGTACCGCACCGTCGCGTCGCCGCGACGCAGCACCACGGGCACCTGGGCGCCCGTCGCGAGCGCGGCGATCGCCGCCTCCGCCGCCGCGACGCTGTCGGTGGGCGTGCCGCCGACGGCCACGAGCACGTCGGCGCCGAGCAGGTCGAGGGGCCCGCCGCCTGAGTCCTTCACGACCGTCGGCGCCTTCGACGCGCCGTCGCCTTCGGCCAGCGCCACGGGCTTGAGCACGCCGGCGAGCGTCGGCACCCACAGCGACATCGAGGCGGCGCGGGCCTGCCGCGCCCGCGCGCCCGCGGCGAGCGCCGCGCGGTCCGGCGCGGGGCGCGGCGGCGGGCCGTACGTCGGCGGCGCGGGGTCGTCTACGCCCGCGAGCATCCGCTCGATCCGCGCGGGCAACACGGCCGCCGGGACGACCAGGGTGGCGCCGCGGTTGAAGTGCGCGACGGCGACGCCCACGAGCGCGCCGTCGGGCCGCACGACGGGCCAGCCCGACTCGTCGGCCTCGAGCGGCGCGTCGATCTGGAGCAGGGCGGGGTACGGCCGGAACGGGCTCGTGTGCGGCGGTTGGAACATCCGCACGACGCCGATCGTGGGGATGCGGCGCTCGGTGCCGACCGTGCGCCCCGTCGCGGCGACGACGCCGCCGCGGTAGGCCCGGCGGCGCGCGTCGGGCAGGAACACGATCGAACCCGGCGTCGCGTCGGCGGCGGGCGCGACCCGCGGGAACGGGACGTCGGGCCCGGCCGACGCGACGTCGAGGAGTCCGAGGTCCCACGTGCCGTCCACGCCGCGGACCCGGGCCTCGCCGTCCACCGAAGGGACGTCGTCGCCGTCGCCGCCGAAGCGCACGCGCAGCGTCCCCGCCCCCCGCGCCGCCCGCGCGCTCGTGAGGAACCGCGCGCGTCCGTCGTGGCGCCCGACGAACGTGACGGCCCCGATGACGGCGTCGTCCGCGAGGAGGACGCCGCTCGGCGGCAGGACGCGTCCGTCGGCGCGCAGGCCCGCGCGCAGGTCGTCGAGGCGCCGCGCGGCCCGCGGTCCCGCGGCGCCGCCGCCCGCCGACGCCATCATCGGCGCGAGCGCGCGCAGCATCTC
>Ga0105047_10011699_pt1 | contig 14207 bp, 4 predicted proteins | sample MAT04_FD_78384 | JGI IMG/M metagenome (GOLD analysis project Ga0105047, IMG submission 78384) | Freshwater microbial communities from Lake Fryxell liftoff mats and glacier meltwater in Antarctica - MAT-04 (megahit assembly) | ecosystem: Environmental > Aquatic > Freshwater > Ice > Liftoff... | reverse complement strand
CGTGAGTGACTTTTGGCGATGCCCAGGTCGATCATGAGTTGGGCGACGGATTTGGCTTGCATGGGTCCGCCGTTGTCGGCGTGAATGGTGAGCTGATGACGTTGAATGTGCTGATGGACACAGGCCGTGTTGATCAGATGTTCGGCCAGTTCGGCCGATATCTGATCGGCGATTAACCAACCGACGATGTGGCGACTGAAGATATCGATGATGACATAGAGCCAGAAATGCTGCCATTTGGCCGGCCCGCGCATAGCAGTAATGTCCCAGCTCCACACTGAATTGGGCTGGGTGGCCATCAACTCGGGGCGACGATATACCGGCCGACGCCGTTGATGGCGGCGCTCACGGACTTCATCGTGTTCTTCCAAAACGCGATACATAGTGCGCCAATGGCAGCGATACTGGCTCTCATCCAACAGCGTCGCATATACCTCGCGCGGGGACTGATCCTGGAACCGCTCGCTGTTGAGCGTCTCTCGAACCGCTTGGCGCTCCGCCACACTCAAGCCACGCCACGAGGTTGGCTTGAGTGCAACGACCGGCCGTGGAGGCACTACTGGGCAATGGCTCCGCTGATGCGCACTTCGGGGCACTCCCAACATCTCACAGGCCGCCCGTATCCCAATCTGTATCCCCAACGCATCGACCTGGGTCATTCGTTCGGCTCGCTGGGCAAGTGTGTGGGTAGCCCAAGCACGTCGGCCAGTTTTTTTTGGGCCGCCATGATCAGCTCGGCTCGCGCCAGCTTTTGATTCAGTCGCACGATCTGCTGGTGAAGTTGGATCAACTCGGCCGCATGGACATCTGCCTTCGGTCCGCGCTTGTGCGAGGTCAATCCCGCCAACTCGCCGTGTTCCCGCTGGCGTCGCCATTTGCTCAAGTGCGAGCCATACAACCCTTCTTTGCGCAATAGCCCACCCAGTTCGCCGGGTTTGCACCCAGCGGCGTCGATCAAAATCTTGCGCCGGTATTCGGCGCTATAGTGCCGGCGTTGTTTCTTGATCCCGACTTCCGGATCTACGGTCGGATTGCCCACGAGGTCTTCAGGGGTCATTTTTTGATCCTCGCGGGAGGTGGGGCTGGGCGTACGCCCAGCCCCACCTCCCGCGCTCCCGCCTTCTTGTTCTACACTAATCTCGACACTTCTCTGGCTTCATCCTATTCTGGCACACAAGGTACCTCGTCGAGATTACATCCTGGAATTCTCGGCGCAGCCGTCGCGGTGCCAAGAAGCGACTGAGTTCTGAAGGTGTTGCGTGCCCGAATGCCGAGTGCAGGTATTTCGGTTGTTCGGTCGAGACAATCCATGCGATGGTCTCCTTGGCGTGCGTGGCAAGACCGACACCATCCGCCGTTGGAAGTGCCAGGCCTGCGGTAAAACGGTATCTGAGCGTAAGTTCACGCCGTTGTATCGCCTTAAGACTGCACCCAGTCGCATTGGCCTTGTCATGTTTCTTCTGGCCAACGGCCTCGATCCTTCGGCTGCTGCACATGTCTTCCGCCATGACCACCGGACGATCCGTCGGTGGCTGACCCGTGGAGGCAAACACGCAGCGGCGTTACACGATCTGTACTTTCGACGTCTCCGGTGTGCCTTTCTTCAACTGGACGAGTTGGTCGCCACAACCCGAGGTGATGAACACTTTACATTTGTCTGGAGTGCGGTCGATGCCGTCACCAAGATCATCCCTCAGATTCACGTTGGACGCCGGATGATTACGGATGCGTATACCTTTGCGCATGGGTTGAAGGCCCGCACGAAAGCACTGGGCTTCTCAGGCCAGGTACAGACCGCGTTCGCCGAACGGGCTAACCTGACCTTGAGGGAGCTAATTGCGCCGCTGGCGCGCCGGGCGTGGTCCATTGCGCGATCACAGGACTCACTGTTGGGTGCGATTCATTGGGGCGTGTGCAGTTATCACTTCATTCGACCCCACGCCAGCTTACAGGCGTCGTCGGCCTATCCGCGGACGCCTGCCATGGCAGCCGACTTAACGGATCACATCTGGACGCCCCAAGACGTGCTGCACTACAAGATTCGCATAATCGCAATGCATTCCTAGCGAGATGGTTAGTTCAGTCGTTGTCGCATGCCTGTTGCCTGTGCATCTGCCCTCGTTTGCGACACCACGGCACTGACAGAACACGTCATTTTGATTTATCAACCGCGTTTGCCACAAAGCCCCCTACGCCACTTTTGAGAATGACTGGCAAGAAGTAACGTTGGCCAGCCCCGACAATCAGCGTGACCGTGGCGACGTTGGATTCAAGTTGACCATCATCCACTTTGAACGTGAAGTGGTCCTGCCCATAGAAATCTGTATCCGGCACATAGGTCAGGTTTGGCGCGGTGCCCAGCAACACACCGTGGCTGGGACCGGCCACGATCTTGTAAATGAGTCCATCGCTGTCTGACGCCGCCAGATTGATGCTATTCCCAACATTCGGCACGATCCTAAAGCTGAGGTCACTCGCGACCGGCGCCGCATTCACGACGGCCCAGGTGAACTGTGAAGGCGTGCCGTAGCTATTTGAACTCGTCATGGCGCGCGCCACAAAGGTGTGGATGCCATTGCCCAGGTTGTTGTAGATCTGTGGGCTGGTGCACGGCACATAGGCACCGCCGTCCAGAGCACACTCAAAACCAACGGCACCGGCTGCGCCACTAAACACAAAGCTGGCGCTGCGACTGGTGCTGGTGTTGTCTGGCCCAGCGCTGATGAAGACCTCGGGCTGTTGCGCGATGACGGCCCAGCTGAAACTGGCCGGCGTGCCATCCACCGCTCCTGCGCTGTTGATGGCGCGCACCTTGAAGGTGTGGTCGCCCTTGCTCAGGTCGCTGTAGTTGCCTGGACTGGCGCAGGGCTGATACGCCAACGTATCGAGTTGGCACTCGAAGACGGCCGCATCCCCGCTGCCCGTGAAAGCAAACGCGGCCGTGTTGGCATTGCTGGGGTTTGCCGGCGCGCTTGTGATGGAGGTGTCCAGTCCGGAAGCGACAGAGATATTGCTGTTGATCGATTGAATGATCTGGGTGGTGCGTCCGGCCCGGTCGGTCGCGCGCACGATAACGTTGAGGGTGCGCCCTTCTGGATCAGGCACGAAAATCGCGATGCGCCATGTGCTGCCATCAAAGGTCGCATCGGCAAACTCGCTGTTGTCCACCCGCACCTGCACCGCTGCCAGGCCCATACGGTCGCTGGCTGTGCCCTGGAAGCGCAGAATGCCGCTCTGCGCCTGCCACGTGTCGGCATCGGTCAGTGTGCCGGCGTCTACTGTGACCGCCGGTGCCGTTGTATCTGCGGTGAAGGAAACGGGCAGGGTGGTGACCTGGACTGCGTTGGCCCAGTCGGTGGCGATGGCGGTCAGGATGTGTGAGCCTTCCGCGATGTTACTGAGGCGAATCGTGCGCAAGGTCTGGGTGACGGCTTGGGCTTGCCCAAAGCTCAGCGTCTGCACCGGAGCGCCGTCCAATTGAATCTCAACTGTCTTGAGTGTGGCCGCGGCTTCGGCTTCAACTGTCACGCTGAGGACCGTGTCCACCGCGACAATGCTGTCGTTGTTCGGCGACACGATTACGGCTTGGGGGGCCGCCGAGATGGATGGATTGGCTTCACCGTTGTTGGCCGGCCCACTGGTCGTAGCCGCGATGGCACAACGCCCCAGCGTATCGCACGCCCGCGCACTGACAGCGGGGATGTTCGGCAACCATTGCGTGTAGGAAATCGCCAACCCATTGACGACGGTCCAATCCGGGAACAGCCTCTGCAATGCCGAAGTGGTAGTGAAGGTGCGCGTCGCTTGTGCCAGACTTGCGCCGGGGCAGGCAAAGCTCTTTGGATTGAGGTTGCGATCGACTGCCGCGCACAGGAAGCGAATGGCATACAGGCGTTGGTTGGTGGCGGCATCGAAATAATTGACACCCGTGTTAGTGGCCGTCATGACCATGCGCGGATTGGTGGTGTCGATGGTGCCGCGCCATACGTTGGAGCTGATGGCGACGTTGCCGAGCAGGTCGGTGCCGCGCAGATCAATTTGGTAGATGCTCTCCAGGCCGTCGGGGATTTGGAAACTCCAGGTGCTGCTAATGGCACCTGGATTGGCCAGGTTGACCGGCACCCAGACCCGATTGAGCTGCGCTTCGACCTGATCACTGGTGAGCCCGCCGGGCAACGCCGCCAATTGCTCAATCGGCGTGAACGCGATCTCCACAGTGTTGATGCCCACGATGCTATCGGTGTCCGAGACCACACCGCCAATCGTGATCGTCTGCGAAATGGCCTGACGAGCGATGTCGCTGGGGCTCAAAGCGGCATTGGGTCCGCGCGTGTCGAGCCGCACCACGGTCTGGGCCGGCGTGGCACGATTGCCGATCTTGTCTTGCGCCTGCACCGAGACGGTGTATGCGCCGGTTGGATCGTAAATGCCATCGTTGAGCAGATAGTCGATGCTCCAACTGGTGCCATTCAACACGACGACCTGGTTGTGCTGCGGCATGCCCGTGCCCGATTGCTGCTCCAACACCACTTGCACCGAAGCGGGTTGAACCCCACTGGAAGCATCGCTAACACTGCCACTGAGCGACACCACCCAGCGGCCGAGGACACCCTTGATGGGTTTGAGGGTGGCGGGAGGCGGGTTGACCGACACAAGCGGCGCGGCGTCGTCAATGGTTACATTGATCGGAGCGCTTGGATCGCCGACATTGCCCACGCTATCGGTGGCACGCACCCTGAGGCTGACCGCGCCGGCATAGCCTGCCAATGAAAAGGCCCAACTGTTCGCGCCGGTTGCGGTGATCCATGCGCCGCCATTCACACTCACATCGACCCGCCCCACATCGGATGTGGCATCGCTGGCGCTGCCACCGACCACCTGACCGGCCGCGACCATTTGCCCATCCTGCAGGCTGCTGAACTGAGCTGTGGGCAGATCCGCATCGATGGTCAGACTCAGGCCGTTGCTCGCGCTCACGGGGCCGCCGCGCGTATCCTGCTGATTGGCAATTACTCTGGCCCAATACACGTTGCCAAGCGTTGTGCTGGGGCCGGCGGCAACACAGTATGACTGCTGGGTGCGGTTGTAGATGGCCTGCACTGTATCCGACAATAGCGTGGATGGATAGATTTGCAAATTGTCGAGCTTGGCCAGGAGCAGTTGCGTATTCGTGCGGCTCTTGCCGACGCGCAGATCCGGCGCGTTGTTGAGCGCGACATCGGTCGTGCCATTCAGGCCGACCGCCAACGCCCCATCCACATAGATGTCCACCCGGCCAGTGGCCTTGTTGCGGCTCACCACCACATGCCGCCACTGGCCGTTATCGATGCGCGCGGTCTGGAATCCAGTGCCCGGCACGCGCACCAACACGCCACCATTGTTGAGATAAATCTGGAAGCCGGTGGTGTTGAAATTGCCGCCATCCACCAACATCTGTTGCCCATTCCGGTTTGGCGCATTAATCCAAAATGCCACACTGAAGTCGTCGGTGATCGTGCGGCTCAGGGTGAGTTGATCGTCGACGCCATCGAACTGCACGGCGTAATCGGACCGCAAGGCGTTGGGCGCACCAAAAAATCCTGATGTCGGACACGTTGCGCCACTGCACGTGCCGCTGTTGTTTTGCCCTGAGCTATCCGCAAAGTTGGTGGCATTGGGTAACTCCTCAAAGCGCAGATCGACACTGGGGGCGCTTTGGGGCAAGGGACACGCCAGTGCGTTGTCATCGGCGGCGATGAAGAAGCCGCTGGTGGCCGTGAATGCCTGATTGGCATTGATGTCCAGAGGCACAAAGACATGCCGCTGCAGCGCCGTGTTGTCTTGATAGCTGAGCAGCCAGCCCTTGTAACCGGGATGCCATGCCACTTGTGGCGAACGAGCGGCCGGGAATTGGGCCAGGCTGACCACTTTGGGTCCGGCAACCAGTGTGTTGTTCGCATACACACGCCCTAGAATATCGCGGCTACTGGCCAGATACATCACAAACGTGCGATTGCTGATCGGATCATACGAGATGCCGGGCGCATAGGTGTTTTCGGCATTGACCAGGCCGCTGGCTGTTACCAGTTGGGGCGCAGACAGGGTTTGCCCATTGCTGGTAGCACTGGCCCAATAAATGTTCGAGGCGCGCAGATCTTGCCAGATCACGCGATAACTGCTGCCTGTCCAAACCGCCGCCATTGCCAGTGACCCATTACCCGGCGCACCGGCCAGGCTGCTGGCCGCATCGGCATAGGTTGTGTTCAACAGGTTGCCGTCTTTGTCGAAGGCGTGGATGACCACCTGAGGCAGGCCATAGTTGGCATTGGCCGTGTTTTCGGCAAAGGATTCGTAGGCCACCAGGAAGCCGTTGCCATCACTGGCGACCACGGGCCGGAAGCTTTGTCTCAGGCGACCCGTGGGGACGGGTGAGGTTGGGAAGCTGATGGAGCGCTTGATCTGACCATTCAATCCGATGAGGGTGCCGGAGATGACCTTGGCATCACGCAAGGGCACGGTGATATTGAGTTCAATCGTGTGCCCAGCGCCAGTGAAGGTGCGTGTTGTGCCGTTCTGTGCAGCGTAGACATCGACAACGGTGGAATTAATCAATTCATTGGTTGCGCCATCGTTGTCATACACGCGGAGATCAAGCGGGCCACCGCAATAGGTCAAAGTCAGCGGAAAGCTAGACGCATTGGGCCCGCGCTGTTGGCCGCTGGTCATGGAGGTTCCAGCGTTTTGATCCCAGCGCCACACCACCGTTTCGCTGGCCGAGGACGGGGCAAAGCCGATGACTGGCTCGATGCCCGGCGACGCATCCTGCCCATCCGCACCAGCGGTGACCACTTTGAGTGAATTGATCGTGATCGTGTTGCAATAGCGCTGTTGATCCCACACCGCCAGGGTATCGCCACTGCCGTTGGTCGCCAGATTGTGCGGATGATTGCCCAGGATGGCGGCCGTATTGTTGGCGTCATTCTCGATCGCGCGCACGCTGCCGCCAGGAATGGAATAGCCCAGGATGTCACCAAAACCGATCGAACCGCTGCTCTGAATGGCCAGGGCCGAGAGCAGGAAACTGTCCTGGCGATCTGCCCGGCTGGCCGCCACTTCCGTGAAGTAGGGCAGCCTCGGCGGCACAATGCCGCCCAGCGGCGCTTCGGCGGCGACTGGGGCAAAGGCCCAGCCGGGCACGCCCGTATTTTGCAGGCGGGTGTTGATGGTGCTGGAGATGCGCGTTTGCTGTGTCGCTATACCCGGCGACACGGTCAGGCTGATTCCCTGGGTGGTCGTTTGGGTGACGGAGAAGGTGAGCGGGTCGAAGGCCATGACCAGCGGATTGGAGGCCGTGCCGAGGATGGGTGCCGGTTGCACATTCAGTACGCCGGTGACCATGGCGACATTGGCCACGGCGGTGCTGGTATAGCGATAGCTCTGGCCGGGGGCGAGATAGCCATCGATATCATCGGTTTCGACCAACAGCGCCAGTGGCGAGGTATTCGGCACATTGGGCGTGTAGGGAATTCCCTGGCTATCGATGCGATTGGCGGGATTGGGATCCTGCGCGAGTTGACGCTCGGTCTGGTCGGTGAGGCCGTCGTTGTCACCATCTGCGGTGAGCGGGTTGGAGGAGAGATGTACGGTGAAGGGGACGGTGGCATTGATCTGCACATCCCAGCCGCCGGCCAATGTGGTGGACAGCACACCCGTGTTCGGATCCAGGACCTGGTGATAAACCTCCTGGCCATCGGTCAGCCCATCATTGTCGCTGTCGGCTTTGCCGGGGTCGGTGCCCAGTTGCATCTCCTGCAAATCGGTCAGGCCGTCATTGTCACTGTCGCGCACAATGGGCGAGAGGGCGACGCCGCTGGCCTGGCGTTCCACTTCATACCGATCCGTCAACCCATCCCCATCCGCGTCGGCCGTAGCATCGTTGGGGTCGAGGCCGTGATAGGCGGCGGAGATCAGCCCGTCACCATCGGCATCGCGCAGCGAAGTGAACTGGCTGCTCCACGCCTGTCCCAAACCGCCGTCGCCCTTGTTGGTCAGCGCCAGGAACGCATCGAGTGTGGCGGGTAGAACGTCATACTGAATGGAATCGACCGGCATATGGTTATTGCCGGCATACTCTTTGACATAGCAATACGGAACGACGAGGATGAGCCAGCATTCGTAGGCCGGGATGGCGTAGCTCATGTTGAGCACAAACGGCAGGGTCTGGTTCAGGCCGACCGGCAACGCTATATCTTGCAACGGCGCAGGGATGGTGGCCATCTCGCCACGGAACATTTTGCCAGTCTGGAAATCGCGATCCTTTCGCACGTTCTGCCACGCATCATTCATTTGGTCGAGCGCCACCGGCAGCGTCTGGTCAGTATTGCGGGTCAGCTCATAGCGGAAGGTGCTCCGCCGTAGATTGCTTTCGGTGAACAGATACATGTATGAGTAGATCAGCACACCGTTGTTGGGGTCGGGGTCTTTGTGCACGATGGTGGTTGTGACCGGCAGAGTGATGTTGACCTTATTGCCGCCAATAAATCCCTTGCTGGGATCGGCCAAAACGACTTGCGGTGAACCCGTGACCATCAGATCACTGCGCGACAGGTCGATCATCAGATCGTAGCTGTACAGGATTTTGGTCAGCGCTTTGGTGAGCGCGCCGGTGAGGGTAAAACAGGCCCCGTCCAAAGTAGGCACCTGGCGCAGTTCTTTAACGCCCAACTCGCAGATGAGGGTGAGGATGGCGTCGATCACCCCCAGGATGGTGGCAATGATGGCGCCAATGGGGTTGGCCGACAAAATCACCAACAGCACCGTGACAATGGTGGCGGCAATCGCCTCGGCCGCGGCACGGTTGAACTGGGGTGAGCCGACCTGCAATCCGCTGGTGACCGCGCCATAAATAAAGAAGCCCCAAATCAGCACCACCGACAGCACGGCCCCAATGGCCGCGCCGGCCTTGACCAGGATATAGCCCTTGGTGACATGGGTGATGACCTGGGTCAGTGTCCGTGTCGAGACAAGCAGCGTGCGGGCCATCTCCACAATCGGCGCCACGATATTCATGAGAATGTTGAGCGCAATGGAAAAGCCGCCCAGGATCGAGCGTGTGCCGACCGGTAGATTGGGGATGAGGCTGGCGATCTGAAACGACACCATCAGGATGGTGCCGGCCACACCTGCAATCGCCGCGCCCAATCGAAAAATAAGATACTTGGCGGTGGTGATCCTTTTGGTCGCCTCAGCCACGGCATGCGCGCGGGTCATTCCATCGGGTAGCTCGACGCCGTCGTAGCCGGTTCGGCCCGCATTTTGGGCATTCTTGAGCGCGGTCTGAGCCTCCCGAAGCCCCTGGCGCAGAAAATCCGCATAGTTGATGGTGACGGCCTTCACTTGTTGCGCGCCACCACCGGGGGCATAGCCTGGAAAGAGCCGGTGGAAATTTTGAGCCGCCAGCAGCGGCACCATTGAAATCCCTTGCAAGGTGGCGCGCACACCGGTGGCCGTTTCCGACTCGGTTTCCAATCGGTTTTTGTAAGAGGGGATCTGCGCGCCACTCTGCACATTGATGTTGAAACCGCTGCGCAGGCCGGTAAAGAAGAGTTGGGCCAGCATCACACGTCCGCCCACCCAGTCGGCCGTTGCATCGTCTCCGGGCACCGGGGCCAGTCCGGCGTAACGCGTTTCGAGGGTGTCCCAATAGTCATCATCGCTGCAGGGGGTCAATGTGACGGGGCCGCTGGCGGGGCTGCAATAGCCCATCCATCTCGTGCCCGCATCCACATCCACTGGCAGCGCTGTGGCGGGGCTGGGGGCCAGGCTGAGGGTCAGCACGTTGGCATTTTGGGTGACGTAGTCGCCGCCCGCTCCACTGAGATCGAGGCTCAACACACGCGAGCTGGTTTCATGGACAAACAGCAGCAAGGGCTTGATCGCGCGGTTGGCCTGCACCTCTGCATTGAAGGCGTTGTTCAGAATTGACACCGTCTCGGTCATGCTGGTCCAGGCCAGGGCCGCATCGAACGTTGGGTAGCCATGCGTCACCACTTGCAAGAAGTCGGGCACATCCATGCGCTGGGCTGCACTGGGGGCATTGTCGCGGTCGAAGCGAGCGGCCAGATCAGTCACTTTTAGATCGCGCACGCCATCGTTGTTGACATCCCGTGGATTGACCAGATGCTCATCCAGAACGTGGGCCAGTGCCCAGATGCCGTTGTCATTGATTTTGTTGTCATCGACGGTGGGGTCTTCGTAGACGATGGCCATATCTGTGCCGTGCTCTTCGCGCACATTTAAGCCGGTGAGGCTCCAATCGCTATAGTAGCTTTGGAGCACCTGCGGAATGTTGTTGCGAACCCCGTCGGCCTGACAATCTGCCGAGGTGTCAATCGTTTTGTCGCAGGGCACATCGACCAGCGCCTGCACCACCCAGGCCAAACGCACCTGGTGGGGGAGCGTCCAACTTCCAGTTGGCAAATAGCGCATCTGCGCGGAGAAGGCGACCCGCTGGCCGGTCTTTTCGTCGGTGACGACGCTCAGTGGAATGTAGGCCACCTTGGTCTGTCCATCTGCGGTTAGGTTGTTGACTGAGATATTGAATGGCGTCAGATCATCCTGCGGGGGCAAATTCGCGCTGGCGGCGGGAATGCGTATTTCCAGCATGGGGATGAGCTTCATATCGCCGTTGGATTCGTTCGCATCGGGGGTGCGTCCGGCGGCAGTCGCCACATCGGCATAGGTTTTGCCATCCACATCGCGTAGCTGGCCGGCGTCATCCTGCGGCCAATCCAGCACGTTAAAGGCAAACCACAACTGCTTTTCATCTTTGGGACGCAGTTGAAACTCCACAAAGGTGGGCTTGCCGGCGGTCAGGTTGTTCACGGTCAATTGCAAGGGGGCCGCTTCGCTATAGTCCGCAGCGCCCTTGGTAAAAGGTGCCAAATCTTTGTAATCCGGCACACCATCACCGTCATCATCAAAATCGAACAGGTTGGGCGTGCCATCGTTATCGGTGTCGAGTGGGATGCTGCGCAACGTGCCATCCAGATTCAAGCCCCACTCCAGAAAATCTGGCTGCCCATCGCCGTTGCTGTCGGTTGCATCGGGTTTGGTGTACCAACGCTGACCTCCAAACACAAAGCCGGTCACCTCAACTTTGTCGGGTATCCCATCGCTATCGGTGTCCGAAATCGCTGGGCTGGTCCCAATGCTGGTTTCCGCAAAGTCGGTGAGGCCATCGCCATCGGTGTCCAGGCCGGTGTCGGCTTGTGCGGCGGACACTGATCGCAAGGGCAACTGCGAAGACTGGGGAGATTGGATTGAAGGCTGTGCGACCGCGTCATTCAGGTATGGAGCCATCGGCACGGCGCTCGCTGGTCCGGCCCGCTCCAGCGGACTCAGGTGTGGATTGAAGTCCATCCTGCCCAGAGCTTTGCGCAAATCGCTATCGTGCCGGACTTCAGTTTGCCGTTCTTTTGCCGCCGCGACTTTGGCCGTCTGGGCATCTACGAAGTTGCGGGTGAGGAAGCTATTCAAAGTCGGGCCAGCCACTTGAGCCACGATCAACAGCACCACCACTGCCGCTTGCACTCGCCGCGTGCGGCGGGTGATGAGCAGCGCCACAAACGCAAACACCGAGACCATTCCCAGCAGAGGTGCAAACGGGATAGCGTTGAACAGGTTGATGGCGTTGAACACGGGCGTCGCTTGATCATGACTTGCCGGCGTCTGGCCCGTTCCAAACTCGGAGAAATTGACCACGATTTGCGCGTGGGTCTCCTCATCGTTTTGGGGTGGGAATTGCAGAGTGAGAATTTGGCGCAGCGGCAAACCATCTTTGCCCACCCACAGCTCGCCCGAGCCGATCATGTCGCGGAAGTAGGCCGGCGCACCCAACTGCATGCCGGGCGGCAATTCACCGCGCGCCTGCATCATGCTTTCCAATTGCTTGTGCATGTACTCGGCGAAGCGGGGGCTATCAATCTTGAAGGCGTAGCGGCTAAAAACGATGCCGTTGCGGTTTTCTTCACCCAGCGGCTGCACATCTTTGATGGCAGCCAGGTAGCTCAAAAAGTCACCCTGAGGGGCGATCGAACTGGTGAAATCATCAATCTGCTTCCACTCGCCGCCCCCCGCCGCACGCGCATAGGCTTGGCCATGCTCGGTGCGGATGCTGGTGCCGCTGGCTTTGTCGAGCATATTGCCACCGTTGGACCACAGGGTCAGCTCCATCTGCTGGGCGTCCAAATCATTTTGCCCTTCCATGTAGAGCTTTTCGGTGCGACCCGCACGCCCAACGTTGCTCACGGTTGCCGCTGGGAGGGTCACCTGGGTAATATCACTGCTGAAGTGATAGGTGCCTGCCTGGCGTGCCGCGTCCCATGCGGTGATCACCGCATCTGGTTGGCTGATGGCGCCAGAACGTTGCGGCGCAAAAGGTGAGAACACTAAAACGGTCAGAAAGGGCAGAAGCAAGACGGGGATAAAAAACCAAGCGCGAGATGATTTGAGCTGGGGCATTGAGCAATGTCTCCTAAGTGGTTGGGTAAGTGAAGAGTGTTGATGCGGACGTTTATGGGGACTAAGCTAAAACGTATTTTTCGCTAATTTCTGGCTAATATTGAATCACAACGTTCGAATAGCACAACTGGGTATGGCCGACAGAGTGCATTCTCTAAAAGTGGCGGTCTGCAACAGGGCCTTGTTGGGTGTTAGATTTTCGTAAGGGCGCAGCAGGCGGGTTTGCACCTAAAAAAATGCACCTACTTGTAGCGAACACAGGAGAACACGACCATTTTGTGTGTTGTGTAGGGTCGTGTTCGCCAGCAGAAGCAAATGCAGTCGATTCGCCGACTTCAATCGGAGGTGGCTATACCCGATGCCACAGCCCATTCCGCCACTGCCAGCGTGTTTCGTCCTGGGTTAGCACCGGCAACAGCGCTGCCGAATGACTGGCGATGCTGATGTTGCGGCGATGCAGCGTGAGCTCGCGCGAGTCGCCCGTCAACTCGAGGATCGCCATCTCATGGGGTGGCTCAATCAGCGCCGAAAAGGACAATTGCAGCAGGCTGCCCTGGGCCAGTTCATCGCGCACATGCAGATGGCCGTGCAGCACCAGCGTCGGCGCGCTGCGTTGATGGAGCGCCGTGGTCGTCTCGGCAAAATTACGCAGATTGCCCGCATATTTCAAGCCCGCAGTTGCGCACCGTTCCACCAACGACAGCATCGGGAAATGGGTGAGAAACAGCACTGGGTCGTCCAGCCACACCTCTAGAACGGGTTGTTCCAGTGCGTGTGCTGAATTGCCGCCCTCATCGCCGGCGATGGGCAGCCCGGCCACGCGCCAGCCCGCCAGCACAGCATTGCGCTCGCCGACGGTGTCGATCAGGGTGATGTGGCTGGGCGCGTGTTTGCTGACCGCCGATGCGATTGCGTCGGCGCGCACGATGCAATCGTGATTGCCCGGCACCACCCACACTGGCTTGCCCATAGTGGCTGCGCGTTCAATGGCTGCTTCGAGGCTGGTGTCGTCGCCCACGTGTGCGATGTCGCCGAGAATGATGATCGCGTCCACATTTTCGTTCAAGCAACGCGCCAGCGCCGCGTCATACTGCGCCAGAGCTCGTTGGATCGGGTAGGGGTTGTGCCACGCAAAATGCTTCTCTGTGTTCGGATTTGGGTACAGATGAATATCTGTGATAACGCCAAGTTTCATGATTTGTTTTGACTTGCCGCCGAACGCGTGTCGCGCCACAACGCAATCTCAACCCGCCACTCGGCCTTGCTCAGCCGTGTGGATTCTATAGCGGGGTTGTGCAGGTAGGGGTCGCACCTGCCGTGTGGATCCATTAACCAATGCGTATTGGCCATTGCGTTGCCGGATTTCGACAAGGGTGTAGCCTCTACGCACTGTGAGAATGCATGGTTAGTCTACCAACACAAGCCAGTAAGAGGATTAAGATGCAACGGCAATGAATGCGCAACAACCCTATGTGATCGTAACCGGCGGCAATCGTGGCATTGGCTATGCCACCGTCATGGTGCTGGCCGAGCGTGGAGCCCATGTCATCCTCACTGCGCGTGATGTAAAGCGCGGTGAAGCCGCTGCTCAGGCGATTCGCGAGGCACATCCTGATGCCTCTATCGAGGTCATGCAGCTCGATCTGGCCTCACTGGCTTCTGTGCGACGGTTTGCCGAAATGTATAAAGCGCAAGCGCTGCCGTTG
>Ga0105047_10011698_pt1 | contig 14208 bp, 16 predicted proteins | sample MAT04_FD_78384 | JGI IMG/M metagenome (GOLD analysis project Ga0105047, IMG submission 78384) | Freshwater microbial communities from Lake Fryxell liftoff mats and glacier meltwater in Antarctica - MAT-04 (megahit assembly) | ecosystem: Environmental > Aquatic > Freshwater > Ice > Liftoff... | reverse complement strand
TGGTCGAAGCCGAACTTGACGGTGCCGACGGCCGCGCCGGTGGCCGCTGCCGAGAGGCTGATCGTGGTCGCGGCGGGGTCGGCGCTCGTCGCCTTGCTCACGCCCTTCGACGGGTCGTTGCAGCCGGTCATGGCGACCGACGCCACGGAGAACGCGAGGGCCGCGCCGATGAACCAGTTCGATGATGTACGCATGTTCTTTCTCGCCTTCACTTCTGCCGCACGAGCTCGACGTCGATGTGGATGGCGACGTCGTCGCCCACGACCACTCCGCCTGCCTCGAGCGCTGTGTTCCAGGTCATCTTGAAGTCGGAGCGCTTGATCTTCGTCTTGGCCGAAGCTCCTACGCGCTCGTTGCCCCACGGGTCCTTCGCCGGAGCGGTCAGGTTCTCGATGGCGAGCACGACCTCCTTGGTGGTGCCGCGGATCGTCAGGTCTCCGACGACCTCGAGGCCCTTGTCACCATGGCGGACGGACGTGGTCGCGAAGGTGATGAGCGGAAAGTTCGCCGCGTCGAAGAAGTCGGCGCTGCGGAGGTGCTCGTCGCGCTTCGGCTCGCGGGTCGAGATCGAGGCGACCTCGATCTCCGCCTTGAACGAGGCCGATTCGGGCTTGGCCGGGTCGAACGTGCCGCTGCCGCTGATCTTCTGGAACTCGCCACGGACGTTCGAGATCATCAGGTGGCGCACGCTGAATGTCGCGTCGGTGTGCGATGCGTCGATCGTCCAGGTGCTGTTCTTCGCGGCGGTCGTGCCTTCGGTCGTGCTGGTCGTCTGCATGGTCGTCTCCTCGGGCGGCGCGCGTGCGCCGGTTGGCTTGGCTGCGCTCTTACCGATGAGAAGGTGCCTCGGCGCGTTGTGCGCCGGTAGCCGACGAGTGCGGAACGGACTGTTCTACCGAGGGAACAATCGAGCGCGGCGAACGAGATCACGGCTCACGGACGAGGCGTCGGCGCAGCCCGCGAGCTGCATCGCGCGCGTGAGCTCCTCCGCAAGGAGCGCGAGCACACGCACGACGCCGGCCTCCCCGGCGGCAGCGAGACCCCACAAAACAGGCCTTCCGACGAAGACCGCGCGTGCACCGAGGCCGAGCGCGACGAGCGCGTGGGTGCCCGAGCGTATGCCGCCGTCGACGTAGATCTCCGCGCGGCCGTCGACGGCCGCGACGACCTCGACGAGGCCCTCGGCCGTCGCGGGAGCAAGGTCGAGCTGTCGGCCGCCGTGATTCGAGACCCAGACCGCCTTCGCGCCGTGGTCGAGCGCAGCCCGTGCGTCGTCCCCGCGGACGAGCCCCTTCACCACGAGCGGCAGCGGCGCGCATGCGTCGGCGAGCGCGGCGAGGTCCTTCCACGTGAACGACGCGTCATGACGCGAGGCCACGAAGCGCGCGAGCTCCGAGCCCGCGCCGTCGCGCAGATCAGGCGGGAGCACGTCGATGAGGTTCGCCATGACCATGCCCGCCGGGAGGCAGAAGCCGTTGCGGACGTCTGCGCAGCGACGGCCGAGCACCGGCGTATCGCACGTGACGACGATGGCCCCGTATCCCGCGGCCTTCGCGCGCGCGACGAGCTTTGCCGTGAACTCTCGGTCCTTGTGCACGTAGAGCTGGAACCAGCGCGGCGCACCGGGTGCGGCGGCGGCGACGTCCTCGAGGGTGGTCGTGGCGAGCGTCGAGGCGACGTAGAGCGAGCCCGACGCGGCGGCCGCGCGCGCGGTCGCGCCCTCGCCGCCCTCGTCCGCGAGCGCGTGGTAGGCCGTCGGCGCGATGAGGATGGGCGACGAGACCTCGCTGCCGAGCACCGAGGTCGCCAGGCGCGGGGTGGCGACGTCCACGAGCGCCCGGTACCAGAGTTCGAAGCCCGTCCAGGCCTCGCGGTTGCGCCGTAGCGTGTGCTCCTCGTCGGCGCCCGACCGATAGTAGTCGTAGGCCATCGGCGACAAGCGAGCGCGCGCGGCGTCCTCGAAGTCGTCGACGGTCACGGGGTCGGTCACGATGCCTTCTCGATCTCCACGAGGCTCTCGCCCTGGAAGATGCACACGCGCGACACGTCGCGCAGCTTCCCGATGTGCGCGTCGAGGGTCTCGAGCTTTATCTCGTCCTGCATCCCGGTGAGGACGGAGAGCAGCTCGCTCTCGCGCCCCTCGGCGAAGAGCACGAGGTCGGTGCTCTCCTCGGCGTCGTCGGTGACGTGGAGGTGCACCGAGCCGTCGCAGGTGTGGTGCTCGATACGGAGGAGGTGGCCGTTCGGGGTGTCGTACTGGAGCGCGAGCGCACCGAAGCCGCTCAGCGCGACGCCCGCGTCGCGGAGCGACCTCATCGGGTCCACCCAGCCGCGACGAAGGAGCTCCTCCTCGATGACGGTCGTGATCGCATTCGGCTCGTCGTCGTGGGTGGTGCCGACGGGGGCGATGGTGTCGTTGCGAGCGCCCACGCGACCGATGATCTCGTCGGCGTCGACCTCGAGCACCACGCACACCTGGCGGACGACCTCCTCCTCCTCCGGGGCAAGGCCGTCGGCGCAGGCGACCACGCAGGCCGCGCGCACCGCCTCGTAGCGGCGCTCGCTGGGAATACGCTCGGGCAGCATGGCGACGTAGTCGTCGACGCCGTGCTCCGAGATGGAGCCGAGCTCACCGTCGAGCAGCGCGGGGAGCCGCATCACGTCGAAGTCGTCCCCGAGCAGATGGCCCATCCTGTTGCTGAGCGCGCCGATCTCCTTCTCCGAGATCTCACCGTCGACGGCCGAAAAGAGGATGCAGAGTCCGATCTCCGCTTCGATACTGCTCTGGGTCATGAACGGTTCATGCTCGCACGCCGACGGCGCGTGTCACAAGGCGAGCGCTGGGGTATGGCAGGAGCATGGCTGATCCGCGCGACCGGCTGCTCCCGGAGATCCTCGCGATCGCGCGTTACCACATCATGCTGGTGGCGATGGCCGCCACCGTCGTGTTCGGCTGGGTCGCGACGGGCAAGCGCCCCTGGGCGCTCACGCTCGTGGTCACGGTCGACTGGTTCCTCATCAACCTGATGAACCGCATCACCGACATCGACGAGGACCTCCGTAACGGTATTCCCGGAACCGAGCGGGTCGCGCGCCGCAAGCGTGCGCTCACCATCGGGTCCGTCGTCCTCATGGTCGGGTCGTTCGCGATCACGCATGCGGTGTGGCCCTCGCTCACGCCGTACCGCGTCGCCGTCCAGCTCATCGGTATCGGCTACAACTATCGCGTCGTGCCCACGCTGCACGGGCTCTCGCGCTTCAAGGAGATCTACTTCCTGAAGAACTTCGGCTCGTCGGTGCTCTTCGTGCTGACGTGCTTCGTCTACCCGCTAGCGGCCGCGTCGTTCGTCCACGTCGTGCCCTGGGCGATGATCATCGCGCTGGCGCTCTTCTTCGTGCCGTTCGAGCTCACCTACGAGATCTTCTACGACATGCGCGACCTCGAGGGAGACCGCCTCGGCGGCATCCCGACCTACCCGGTCGTGCACGGGCTCCTTGCCTCACGGCGGATCATCGATGCGCTGCTCCTGCTCGCGACGGTGATCATCGTCGGCGCGTTCTTCGCGCGCATCGTCGGCGTGCGCGAGCTGCTCATGGTGTTCGCGCCGATCACCCAGCTGCTCTTCTATCGGCCTCGCTACCGGCGCGGGCTCACGTCCCGTGACTGCATCGTGCTCACGCACATCGGTACGGCGCAGCTCGTGCTGTTCATCGCGGGGACGGCGATCTGGAGTCGTGCGGGGCTCCCAGCGAACGTCTTCTTCGGAGGGCTGTGAGGTCGTACGACGTGGCCGCGAAGTAAGGGACCGCGACGCACGCCGCGTGGGCCCAGAGCGGGGCGTCGAACGGCGCTGTCGCCACGAGCAGCACGACGAAGAGAGACGCCGCGATCATCCGAGGCATCGCGAGGTCGAGGGGGATCGCGAACCCCGCGCGCCGACGCCGGAGCACGACGGCGAGCGCGAGCGCGGCCAGGACGACGAGGCCGATCACCGAGGCGAGGCCGAGGGGCCCGCGAAGGGTCCAGCGGAAGAGGCCCCACCACGTGACGAGGATCAGCGCGTGGGTGGCGAGCGGTCCGGTGACGAGCACGAGGCCCGGCCGCCCGCGCGAGAGCGCAACGTCTGCGCCTGCGGCGAAGTAGCCCCACCCTGCGATGCCGATGAGCGGGATGCCGAGGTGCCCGGCCTCGGCCCACGACCACATCCCCGCACGGACGGCGACGACCTCCACGAGCGAGGCATCGAAGGCGACGACGGCACCGACCACGAGCGGCCGCCACCCGCCGAGCGCAGGCCAGAGCTTCGACACCACGTCACGGGCCGAGAGCACGACGAGCGGCCAGATGAGCGGCACGAGGATGGGCACGTGGTGGATGTGCAGGTGCCACCCGGGCGCATACGTGTAGAAGCCGTAGAACGCGATCGAGGTGTCCTCGCCGATCCACGCCGCCACCGCGATCGCGGCGTAGTCCCGGAGCAGGGGCCCCAGCGCGCGAGCACGGCTCATGCTCGCGAGCGTCAACGCGACGACGATGACGCAGGCGATCTCGAAGACCGGGAGCGGCATCGCCCTGCGAGGTTAGCAGGCTACGTTCGCGGGCCTTGCTCGGTCTTCGTCTCGGCGGGCTCGGCGGCGGGCTCGGCGGGCGGCGCCTCGGGGGCCTCGGGAGGTGCGGGCGGCGTGGGGGCGTCGGGCAGGGAGCGCTTCCGGAGGAGCGCCGGGTCGCGCGACACGCCCAGGCTCTTTCCGCAGCGGCGACACCGGAACTCGATGCGATCCGGCAGGGGAGTCACGCCGAGCATGCTCAGCTGGATCCACCCCCACAACGTGTACTCCGCGTCCTGGGCGACCTCGGGATGGTTCCGAGTATGACCGCAGGGGCACTTCCGTTCGCGCATGTTCCGCACCATAGGGGCGAGCGCTGCGCGTTGCCAGCGGAGGAAGCGTCACGGGAGTGGCGGTCCCTTCCGCCACACGCGCATCGGCTTGCCGCGCACCACCGCGAAATCTCCCGGCCATCGATGCTCGGGCCGTCGGCGCGGACGTTGCAGCCACTGCGGTCATGAGAACTGTAGCTGGCTTTCTCGTCGCGGCTGCGGTCGGGATCCACTGCAGCGCGCCCGTGGACACCACGAGCACCTCGGCGCCAGAGCTCACCGGCACGGTCACCCCGTCCGCGCCGCCCGCCCGCGCGAACGAGCCGCCCGCCGAGGCGCCGTTCTCCCCGGATACGAAGGCGCCCAATCATATCGAGGAGACCAAGATCGATTTCTCCACTTTCATGCGGGACGGCGACACGGCGCGCATCACCTCCACCACCATCGACGCGACGACGGGGGCGACCTATGCCACCGGAACGTTCCGGAACGACGCCGTCATCGGCGGAACACTCATCAAGAGCAAGGGGGACAAGGACGTCTTCCTCCTCAAGGTCGCCGCGGGCGGCGCGTTCCAGTGGGTTCGCTCCGCGGGGAGCGCCTACGCCGAGAGCGAGCCGCGCGTCAGCGTCGAGGGGGCCGAGGTGAACGTCATCGGGATGACCGACGGGGCGATGGACTGCGGGACCGGCCCCCTGGCCACCTGGAGCTCCGCGACGTTCTTCCTCTGCGTCTTCGGGGCGACCGACGGCACCTCGCTCTCGGGGGGCGTCTTCCCGACCGGCACCCCCTGAGTTTGGCGTATCCTGCGCCGCATGAAGCGCATCGCTCTTGCGTCCCTCGCCGCCATCTCCGTGCTCACGTTCTTCGCGGGTTGCGACGAGGACAAGAAGAAGGAGGAGCTCCTCGCCAAGGGAGGCGTCTCCTCGGCGTCGACGGCAGCAGCGACTCCGCCGTCCGCCACGGCCACGGCCACGGCCATGGCCGCTCCGTCTGCGGCGGCGAGCGCCGCGCCCAAGGCGCCGGTCATCTGCCAGCCGGGCCCCGACCTCACGCTCACCGACCCTGACATCGAGGCGCAGGTCCGCCTGAAGCTCGCGAAGAAGCCGGGCGAGCCGCTGAAGATGAGCGACCTCGCGAACCTCAAGTCGCTCGACCTGACGAAGAAGAAGGAGCTCGACGAGCTCGACGGCTGCATCTTCCCGAAGATGACAGGCCTCAAGTTCCTCTACCTCGGCCCCGGCAAGCTCCGTGATCTCAAGCCGATCGCCAACCTCACGCGCCTCGAGGCGCTCCGCGCGTCGATCAGCGAGGTCGAGGACCTGAGGCCGCTCGAGAAGCTCACGCAGCTCGACGTGCTCGATCTCGGGCGCACGCACGTGCGGGACATCACGCCGCTCGCCGGGCTCGTGAACCTCACCGAGCTGCAGCTCGACAACACGCAGGTCTCCGATCTGAAGCCGCTCGAGAAGCTGAAGAAGCTGAGGATCCTCAGCATCAAGAACACGACGGTCACGGACGTGAGCCCCCTCAAGGGCATGACCGATCTCAAGACCCTCAACGTCGAGGGTTGCGCGATCTCGAACCTCGACACGATCCAGCCGCTCATCGGGCGCGGGCTTCGCATCGTCACGAAGTGAGCTAGCGTGAGCCCGTCATGCGCACGATCGTCGTAGGTGCAGGCTCCGCCGGGTCGGTGATCGCCTCGCGCCTGACCGAGGACCAGCGGCACGAGGTCGTGCTCGTCGAGGCCGGGCCCGACTACGTGCAGGCGGCCGAACGCCCCGAGGTGCTGCCCGAGGCGCTGCGCGACGGAAGGCAGAACGCGCTCCACGGACATGACTGGGGCTACGATTATCGCGCGACCGACCATCGCCTCTGGAGCGCGCTTCCGATGGGCTTTCCGCGCGGTCGCGTGGTCGGCGGGTCCTCGGCGGTCAACACGTGCATCGCCCTCCGCGGCATGCCGTACGACTACGACGAGTGGGCCTCGCTCGGGCTCACCGAGTGGTCGTGGGAGCAGTGTCTCCCGGCGTTCAAGCGGCTCGAGACGGACCTCGACATCGACAACGAGTGGCACGGGCAGAGCGGCCCGATCCCGATCCGGCGGCACCCGCCGTCGGAGCTCGTGCCGTGGCAGGCGGCGTTCGTCGAGGCGTGCCTCGAGCTCGGCTTCCCGCGCTGCGTCGACACGAACGACCCGACGACGACCGGCATCGGCCCGCACGCGATGAACAAGATCGACGGCGAGCGCATCAGCGCGGCGCGCGCGTATCTCGGGGCCGCGGTCCGGGCGAGGCCGAACCTCACCATCAAGGCCGACACGGTGGTGCGGCGGCTGCGCATCGTGAACCGGCGCGTCGTCGGGCTCGAGGTCGAGCGGCACGGCCGCGTGCACGAGCTCCACGCCGATCGCGTCGTGCTCTCGGCGGGCGCGATCGCGACGCCCGGCGTCCTCCTCCGCTCGGGGCTCGGACCGGCCGCCGACGTGGCGCGGCTCGGCGTCGAGCTCGTGCGCGACATCCCGGGCGTCGGCGCACGGCTGCTCGATCATCCGGGCGTCGCCATCTTCTTCAAGCCCCACAAGGCAGGCCTCTCTCGCGTCGACCATCCGCTCATTCAGACGACGTGTCGGTACGCCTCCACGGGGGGCATGGGCCCGAACGACATGCAGCTCCAGCCGGGGTCGTTCATCCCGGTGCCGCGGATGCCGCTCGCCGGGGTCACGATGGCCGCGGTGGTGGGCAAATCGATCTCGCGAGGTCGGCTTCGCTTCACCTCGGCGCGCCCGGGAGATGCGCCCGTGATCGCCGCGAACCTCCTCGGTGACGAGCGCGATCGCGAGGCGATGCTCGAGGCGCTCCGCTGGATCGGTCGCCTCTCGAAGACGAAGCCCATCACGGCGCTCGCGCGTCCCGTCTACCCGCGCCGCGAGCCGTTCGACACGAAGGGCGAATTCACCGGCCCGGTCGAGCAGATCACCGGCTCGGGCTATCACCCGTGCGGCACGGTCCCGATGGGCACCGACGACGACGACTCCGCGGCGACGGACGGACGCGGGCGCGTGCGCGGCATCGACAACCTCATCGTCGCCGACGCGAGCCTCATGCCGACCATCACGAGCTCGAACACGAACCTCCCGAGCCTGATGATCGGCGAGCGCTTCGGCGAGTGGCTCCGCTAAATGACCGACCCTGATTCTGTCTCAGAATCAGGGTCGGGCATTTAGCGACTCTTCATCGCCAGCGCGGCGGTGACGGCGAGGACGGCCGCGTTCATCACGAGGTTCAGGCGGCCCACGTCGGTCGTCAGGCCCTCGAGCCTCGTGATGCGTGCTCGCGTCTCGGCCGCGGGGCGGCTGCCGCGCTGGAGCGGCTGGTTGCTCATCGCCACCTCCTTGTCGAGCATCCGACCGAGGACCATCGCACCGATGCCCGTCGCGAGCGTTCCGCCGACGAGCACGTCCTTCGCGATCGTCAGCGTGCGCGAGCGGCGACGCAGCTCGCGTCCGGTGAGGAAGGCCCGCCCGGCGAACCAAGTGCCGGCCATCAGCGCCAGCGACGCGCCGTTGATCACCTTGTAGCGATCCCACGCCACGTGGGTGATTTTGCCCCGCTCGCGCTTCGACTGGATCTTGGCGACCGCGGGGTTCAGCGCGATGAGGCCGAAGAGATTGCCGCCGAAGCCCGCGGCCAGCCCGAGCTCGTGGAGCACCCATGCCGTCGTCGAGAGAGTGGCCATGCGAATTCCTCCTGGTCGGAACGTGGGGCCCGCCCTGACCCCTGCAATGCCGATACCTCCGCACACGTAAGCTCGGCCGCAAGCCCAGGGTTTTCAGGCGGTTGGCAAATTCGGAAAGGGCGCCTCGTTTTCTTTGTCACCAGACACGGTGCTCGCTGCGTTGGCCCTGCGAACCCCACGAAAGGCCCACGACAATGACGCTAGCCTGGACTTCCTCCTCCTCGACCTCGCCCTACCGGATGCAAGACGTCCGCTCGCCCGAAGACACTTCACCCGCCCGTCCAGGCGCCGAGCTGCTGACGCCCGACGGGCGCTCGCTGCCGCTCGTGTCGGCGAAGCTGCGCGTCGAGGCCGGAGGAGGGCTCGCGCGCATCGTCCTCGAGCAGACGTTCGAGAACCCGTACGACGATACGCTCCGCGTCACCTACAAGATGCCGCTCCCCGTCGACGGCGCCGTCAGCGGCTACGCGTTCCGCATCGGCGCGCGCATCATCACGGGCAAGGTCGATCGCAAGGAGCGCGCCCGCGCCCGCTTCGAGGAGGCCATCGTCCAGGGCAAGACGGCCGCGCTCCTCGAGCAGGACAAGGCCGACATCTTCACGCAGGAGATCGGCAACATCCCGCCGCGGCGGACCATCGTGGCCGAGATCACGATCGACCAGCGCCTCGCGTGGAAGCCGGAAGGGGAGTGGGAGCTCCGCTTCCCCACCGTGATCGGCCCGCGCTACATCGGCGCGAACGTCAGCGCCGCGGACCGCAAGGCTTCGCACGTCGAGCTGGCGGACGGCAGCGTCCGCGGGCGCGTGCACCTCGACGTGCGCATCACCGACGGCATCACGAATGGCCGTCGCGCGGAGTCGCCGTCGCACGCGCTCAACGCGCGCGGCGACGGGGTCGTCGAGCTGCTCGCCGCCGAAGGCGCACGGCTCGACCGCGACATCGTCGTGCGCTGGGCCGTCGCGACTCGCCAGGTCGGGTGCTCGATGCAGGTCGCCCGCCCCGCGGCCGGCGTCGCCAACAGCCGCGACGCTTACGCGCTCGTCTCGATCCTGCCGCCGCTCCCCGAGGCCGGGGTCGCGGCGGTGCCGCGCGATCTCATCGTCCTGCTCGACACCAGCGGCTCGATGGACGGCGGCCCGCTCGAGCAGGGCAAGCGCGTCGTCGCGGCGCTCATCGAGTCGCTCTCGGAGATCGATCGCCTCGAGGTGATCGAGTTCTCGATGCGCGCCAACCGCTACACGCGGTCGCCGGTGCCGGGCACGAAGCGCGAGAAGGAGAAGGCCATCCACTGGGTGATGGCGCGCCAGGCGAGCGGCGGCACCGAGATGCACTCGGCGGTCGTCGACGCGCTCCAGGGCCTCCGCCCGGGCGCCCAGCGCCAGGTCGTGCTCGTGACCGACGGCTACGTCGGCGGCGAGGAGCAGATCGTCACGCTCCTCCACGAGAGCCTCCCCGAATCGTGTAGAATGCACGTGGTCGGAGTCGGTTCGGGCGTGAACCGAACGCTCGCGGCCTCGCTCGCTCGCGCAGGCCGCGGCGCGGAGGTGCTCGTCGGGCTCGACGAGGACGCCGAGAAGTCCGCCAAGGCTCTCGTCGATCGCACGCGGTCGCCGATGGTCACCGACGTCGTCATCAGCGGAGAAGCGCTCGTCGAGCATTCACCCGAGCACATCCCCGACGTGTTCGCCGGCGCGCCGGTGCTCGCCGCGCTGCAGGTCCGCCCGAGCGGCGGCGAGATCGTCGTGCGCGGCAACCTCGCGCGCGGCGTCTGGGAGCAGCGGATCCAGGTGGCGGCGATCGACCCCGGCGAGGGCAACCCGGCCATCGTGAAGCTCTACGGCCGCGAGCGCGTGGCGGACCTCGAGATGCGCTGGAGCATCGGCAAGGCGGTGCAGGAGATCGATCGCGAGATCGAGAGCATCGGTCTCGTCTTCCAGATCGCCACGCGGAAGACCTCCTGGCTCGCGATCGACGACGACCGCAGCGTCGACCCGCGGCTCGGCTCGCGGCAGGAGGAGATCCCTCAGGAGCTCCCGTACGGGACGTCGATGGCGAGCTTCGGCGCGCCGATGCAGGCGGCACCGGCCTCCGCGCTCTACGGGGCGACGCGCGCAGGAACGATCTCGCCCGCCTCCGCGATGATCGCGCGATCCATGGGGATGATGGCGCCGCCCGGCGCGGTGGCGCGCCCTGGCGCGATGCCGCCGCCGCGTCCTGCAGCAGGGATGCCGCTGTCGTCGCCGCGGCACGCGGCCGGACGACCGATGGCGCCGAGCGGCGACGACGAGGAGGAGGACCGCACGATGGCGACGCGAACGGGCGGCATCTTCACGCCGTCGTCCGCGTTCCCGGTCGGCGCTGCTCGCTCCGAGGAGCCGGACACGCTCCGGCCGCCGGCCGACGCGGGGGAGTCGACGGAGTCGCTCGACGAGAAGACGCGCTCGATCACCTTGCGCGCTCCTTCGGCCGCTCCCGAGGCGCCCGAGGCGCTGCGGACCGCTCCGCTGCCGCCGCCGTTCGGGGCACCGCCCGCTCCGCAGCAGGCTGCTCCGCAGAAGGAGCTCACGACGCCGGTGATGCCCCAGCCCGGCTACGGCGGTCATGCGCCGAGCATCCGGACGAAGTCCGAGAGCGAGGCCCTCGCGAAGGCGTCGTCGATGATGGTGCCGCATGCCGCGACACCGCGCGCACCGGTGAGCTCTCAGCGCTGGCTCTACGCGCTCATCGCGGCGCTCGTCGCTCTGGTCCTGGTGCTCGCCGCTATCCTCGCCTGGGTGTTGTACACGCGCTGAGTCGCGACGGAGCTCGACGACGAACACCATGGACCTCGACGCCCACCTCCCTGCCATCCTCACCGGGGACACGCGCGCCTTCGGGCAGTGGATGGCAGGGGCGGAGGGCACGATTCGCGACAGTCTGCGGTCGTTCGCGAGCGTGCTCGACGTCGAGTCGGTCCTCCAGGAGGCGCTCCTGCGCGTGTGGCAGGTGGCGCCTCGCTTCGTCGCCGACGGGCGGCCCAACGGGCTCCTCCGCCTCGGCATCCGCGTCGCGCGCAACCTCGCGGTGAGCGAGCTGCGGAGGACGAAGTCGCGGCCCGCGTCCGAGGAGGACCTCGAGCGTGCGGTCGCCATGGCCGAGGAGGTCGACCTCTCGCAGAGCGGCCCCGATCCGATGCTTCGCGAGGTGCTGAAGCGCTGTCATCGCGAGCTGCCCGAGAAGCCTCGTCAGGCGATGACCATTCGCCTCGCCTTCGAGGGCGGCCGCACCGACGACGAGCTCGCGACGTCGGTCGGCATGCGCCTCAACACATTCCTCCAGAACTTCACGAGGGCGCGCCGCATGCTCGCCGAGTGCCTGAAGCGGCACGGCGCCTCCGTCGAAGAGGGCCTCGAGTCATGACGCAGCCTCCGGGATCCGGCTCCGGCGAGGAGCGTGACGAGGAGCTGCTCGTCGAGCAGGTGGCGGGGGCCTACCGTCCGCGCTCGCGCGACGAGCTCCGCTACCACCCCGCATGGCACGACCTCGGTGAGGCCGCGCGCGTGCGCGCCTACGAGATCGCCCGCGCGATGCGTCCGCTCGAGGCGGCGCTCGACAGCGAAGGCCTCTCCTCGACCGCACGCGCCGTGCTGGCGCGCATCGAGGGTCGCTGAGCCCCGAGGCGGCTCAGTTCATCTTGGTGGTGCAGTCGGAGGCGCCGACGCACGCGTCGAACGCGACGCAGTTCGGGTCGGCCGTGCACGCGCTCTTGATCGACGGCGCGCAGGTGTTGTTCTTCCCCTGCACGCAGGTCGCGCACTTGGTGTCGGGGTTCTTCGGGTTGTCGGCGTTGCAGAGCGTCGTCGCGCACTCCTTCTCGCAGTTCGCGGGAAGGCACATGCAGTCGATGGTCGCGACGAGGTAGGCGCCCGCGCCGTCCTGGTGTGCGGTCGAGCAGCACTGGACACACGCCGTCTGCGTCGTCGAGGAGGAGCACTCGCCCGTGGGAGCGTCGGGGACCGATGCGTCCTTCGCCGGCGGCTCGGTCGTGATGGTCGACGAGTCATGCGCGGCGGCCGCGTCGGTCGTGCCGCCGTCGGTGCCCTCCGCCGCCGGGTCCGTCAGGTTGGTTGCCTTCGAGGCCGAGCAGGCCGCGAGGGTGAGGGCGACGACGAGAAGGGCGCGCGTGGCGATGCGTGCGGTATCCATGAATCTGGCGCACCTATGGCCGCGATCGGCTCGAGGCGCAAGGGAGGGGGAAGCGAACGCGGAGCACGGAGAGCGGGAGTCGGGCGTAGAGTGACGGAGCGATGAAGAAGAAGGGCACCTGGGGCGGGAGAAGGGCTGGGGCGGGGCGAAAGCCTTCGGCAAATCCCAAGGTGCCGCACCGTGCGCGCGGTCCGCACGAGGCTCGGTGGCCGGTCCTCCTCACGCTCAAGCGCGCCGACGGCGTGCCCAGCTTGAAGAGCGTGCGGCGCGTGGTTCGTGAGTGCGTACGCGAGACGACGATCGAAGGGTTCCAGGTCGTGTCGTTCGCGGTCGCTGCCGCGCAGGTCGACCTCGTCGTCGAGGCCGATGACGCCGCGGCGCTGAGCCGTGGGCTCCGTAGCCTGACCATCCGCATCGCTCGCCGGGTGAACCTCGAGCTCGGGACCCACGGGCACGTGTGGGCCGAGCGATGCCGGATCCGCTCGCTCCCGACGGCGAACGACGTGACGGACGCGCTCGAGCGCGTTCTCGGCTCTGCACGCGAGCGTCTGTCGTCGCCGCGCACCGCGCTCCTTCGAAAACTCGAAAGAGCCGGCTGATTCAGGCTGTCGCGAACCACGTTGAACAAGCGGAGACGCTGAGACGCGGAGCCGACGCGGAGCTTTTGTGCTCAGACATGCGCAGTCATGCGCTTGTCTGAGACAAGAAACTCCGCGCTTCCTCAGCGTCTCAGCGTCTCCGCTTGTTCAATCGGTCGTGGTCGCCGAGGCGCCCAGGTTCTCGATCACTTCGTGGCGGGGGTGCAGTCCCAGCTCACGTCCTCGATCTTCCAGCTGTCCTTGCACGAGGCGGCCGAGCCCGTCGTGTGATGCGTGTCCGAGGCCGAGAGGACGAAGCGCGCCTCCTGCTTCGCCTTGCTCGTCGTCTTGCCGGAGGCGTTCTCGCAGGTGAGCGTCCACGTGAGCGCGCACGAGAGCTTCTTCTCGCAGCCGTTCTCCACGTCGAAGGCGAGGCCGGACGACATCTCGGCGCTCTTGATGGCGACGCACGCGTTCGCCGAGTCGGAGGCACGTGCCGGGGCGGTGACGGAGACCACCGCGGTGAGCATGGCAGCGCCCGCGAGAACGAAGGGGAGAGCTCGTCGCATGCCCGTACCGACAGCGTCCAGATCGCGAAAGTTCCCGCCCCTTTTTCAGGCCCGGGCGCGATAGCTTCGTCCCGATGCCGAGCCCTCGTTTCGTCCTCGCCGCGCTCCTCACGCTCGCCCTCGGCCTCGCGCCGCGGGAGGCGCTCGCGTTCTGCGGGTTCTACGTCGGCGGCGCCGACGCGAAGCTCCTCGCCGAGGCCACGCAGGTCGTCCTCATGCGCGAGGGGACGCGCACCGTCATCTCGATGCAGAACG
>Ga0105047_10011695_pt1 | contig 14210 bp, 11 predicted proteins | sample MAT04_FD_78384 | JGI IMG/M metagenome (GOLD analysis project Ga0105047, IMG submission 78384) | Freshwater microbial communities from Lake Fryxell liftoff mats and glacier meltwater in Antarctica - MAT-04 (megahit assembly) | ecosystem: Environmental > Aquatic > Freshwater > Ice > Liftoff... | reverse complement strand
GAGTCGGCCTTCGCCCTGATCTTCCGCGATGCCCGCCACGCGGACGCCGAATTGCCCGCCCGTGGCGACGTTCACGCCGTTCGCGCCGCCGGTGGTCGGCAGCACGGGTACCTCGATCGCTTTACGGGAATCCGTGGTCGCCATGTCGAAGGCAGCGCTGCCGAACACACCGTTGCTGGCGGCCGCGTTGCCCATGGTCGACGCGAAGTTCCCGGCGTTGAAGAGCGCGTTCTGCGACGTGGCCGCTTCCATCACGACATCTTTGCGTTTGTATGGCTGTCCATCGGGGCCGCGCGTGACATCGGCGTTCGCCATATTCTGGGCGATCGTTTCCATGCGCTGGCGCTGCGCGCTGAGTCCGCTGGCGGCAATGCCGAGCGAGCGGAACATCGGACGGATGGTTTGCTGTCCGGGGATGGGGAGCAGAGCCGGGCGGCGCATCGGATTGATCGGCATCAGCCGTTACCTCCCTTGATCGCGTTGCGGAGGCTGGCGTAGGTCTTTTCGAGCAGGCGCGCGGTAGCGAGGAAGCGAATCTGTTCATCCGCCAGCGCCACCATCTCGTCTTCCACGTTTACGGGATTCAGGCCGGCCTGAGCGGTGCCGGCCTTCGCTTCGAGGGCGAATCCGTCGCCGTTGCCCACGGTGGCCTTGGAGACGCGATCCGCGATGCCACGAGACCGCTCCACACTCTTGTCGAGTGCGCCTTTGAGGGACGTGGCGGAGGTGGTGCGATCGATGAGTCCGAAGAGCATCTGCATATTCCCGGTGTGAAAGGGCGAGCGTATCCACACCAGCAAAAAGCAATCGCCGGGCCACACGGGCTCGGCCATCGGGACGTTATCGGGTTCTGCCTGCTAACTCTATGTGGCTGTGGGTCTTGAGAGGTGAGATGAGGTTTGGAGTAGTGAGTGTTTGCAAGCAAGTCCGGTGTGGTAAATCACGTCATGGGGCAACTTTTGCCGGGTAACGTTTGGACCAAATATGCCGACAGCGGCCGGTCGACGACTACTCGTCGTCGATATCGGCGTCTTTGCCGGGACCGTTGAGCTTGTTGCGGAGGGTGCGCACGCTGATGCCCAGCAGTTCGGCGGCCTTCGTCCGGTTATTATCGGCAGCTGTCAGCGCATGCTGAATAAGCACGCGCTCGGCCTCAGCCACATTGAGCGATGAAAGCGCGATGTGGTTGTTGGCGGCGTTGCCCACAGCGGTCCCCGCCGCGGGCGTCCGGTTGCTCGCCACGGCCGGCACCGCGCCGGGCGTGGGGATGGCGCGCGGGCGGATCGACGGCGCGCCCAGCGAATGCGCCAAACCGAAGCGTGTCCCTTCCAGGCAATGCGCGTGGATCATGGGGTCGGGCGACAGAATGACCGCGCGTTCGATCACATGCTGCAGCTCGCGGATATTGCCGGGCCACGGGTAATGCTGCATCGATTCGAGGGCATCGGGCGAGAGCCCGTCGATCTTCTTGCCCAGCTCGGCCGCGTAGCGCATCGCGAACCGGAGCGCCAGGACCGCGATGTCCTCGGGGCGGTCGCGCAGTGGCGGGATGAGGACCGGGATCGTGGACAGCCTATAGTACAAGTCCTGCCGGAACGTCCCTTGGTCGGCCTCGGCAGCCAGATCGCGGTTCGTGGTGGCCACGATACGCACGTCGACCTTGATGGGTGAGGTTCCGCCGACTCGCTCGAACTCCTGCTCCTGCAGCACGCGCAGCAGCTTCGCCTGCAGATCGAGCCGCATCTCCGAGATTTCGTCCAGCAACAGCGTGCCGCGATTGGCGCGCTCGAAGGCGCCTTCGACCCGCTTTATAGCGCCGGTGAAGGCGCCCTTTTCGTGACCGAACAGCGCCGACTCCACCAGTCCCTCGGGGAGCGCAGCGCAGTTGAGCTTGATGAACGGCTTGTCGCGACGCTCGCTCTGGTCGTGGATGGCCCGGGCGAAGAGCTCCTTACCGGTGCCCGACTCCCCCTGCAGCAGCACCGTGGCTCGGGTGGGCGCGGCCATGGAGACCGTCTGCAAAATCCGACGGATGGCCGGGGAGTCGCCGATGATCTGGCGCTCGTTCCGGAATTGCATCACTTCCTTGCGGAGCGTCTCGTTTTCCCGCCGGAGGCGGACGAACTCCAGCGCCTGGTCGACCGCCAGCTCCAGCTGCTGCGGACGGACGGGCTTGGTAATATAATCGATCGCGCCGGCCTTTATCGACATCACGGCGTGCTCGATGCTGGCGTGTCCCGTGAGCATGATCAGCGGGATGTCGTACCCCTCACGGACCAGGAGCTGGATAAACTCCAACCCGGTCAGCCCCGGCATTCTATAGTCGGAGATGATCAGGTCGATCCCGCCCCGCTCCAAAATCTGTAGCGCTTCCGGCACGCTCCGAGCGCCGATCGGCGTGTGGCCGGAATGGGCGAGCGAGTCCTCGAGAATCAGTCCGACACTTGGCTCGTCATCGACGTACAGAATTGTGGCCATGGCGGAGCAACGCGGGGACGAAGGGAGAGTGGGCGGGGTGCCGTGGCTCGGCACCCGGCAAAATTAGCCGCATGCCAGGAAAAACGCGAAGGAAAGTGGGATTCGGGTCACCGAACCAGCCGCGTTGCTAAAGGACTGGCTGACCCGTCCGATACTTGAACAGGAGTGCCGGCACCGTGTTGCAACCCTTCAGGGATGTAACGGTCACCGATTCCACAGGTCCAATGCGCGTTACCAACTCGATCATCACCCGAAACAGCCAATCGCGCCTGCAGGCCAACCTGCAGGGGCTCGATCGCATTCGGGAAGACATCTCCTCGGGTATCAATCTGCGGAAGATGTCCGACAACCCCACGGGCGGCGGTGAACTCGTGCGCATCGGCAGCTCGATGCGCGCGCTGACGCAGTTCAAACGCAACGCGGACCGAGGCATCGCCCGCGCCTCCGCCGAAGAGAATGTGCTGGATCAGCTCACGAACGCGCTGACACGCGGCATCGAGCTCGGCATCGGACAGGCGAACGCGACCGCGAATCCGCAGTCGCGCCTGATCGTACGGGCCGAAGTCGATCAGCTCATCAACTTCGCGGCGAACCTTGGCAACACGCGCATCGGTGACGAATATCTGTTCGGCGGTAATCGCGCCGGAGAAGCGCCGTTCACCACACCCGCGCCGACGACCGGTAGCTTCTCGCGGTTAACGCTGGCCGGAAGTCCGGTCAATCCGAGCGGCAACATCACGCTCGAGATCGGCGACAATGTGTTCGTCACGCCCACGCACAACGGCACGGAAGTGTTCATCGACACCGACGCTCTCGAGTCGCTGCGCGCCCTCTCGACGGCACTCGGAAACAATGATCCGGTGGCCATTCAGGCAGCAGCCGACCGCATCACGACGGCGAACAGTAACGTGCAGTCGCTGATCGGTACGCAGGGTGCGCGCATCAACGAGTTGGAAACGGCCACGGTCAACCTCAATTTGATGGAATTGACCCTTAAGGCGTTCCGCTCCGACTTGCGCGACACGGAGATCGACAAGGCGATGGTCGAACTCGTAGGAAAGCAGACACTGTACCAGGCGGCGATGAGCGCGACGTCGCGCATCCTCGGACTCAGCCTGGCCAATTACCTCTGATGTTGATGAGTCACACCGTCATGGACAGCCAAGATCGCAGCAGCACGACGTACACGATCACGTCGCCGACCGACGGCACGATCGAAGTGAGCGGAGACGCCGTGATGCATTTCACGGAAGCGTTGTGGGGATTTCCGGAGCGCACCGCCTACGCGCTGCTGCCCGCGGCGCGCCACGGCCTCTGGTGGCTCCTCTCGGTGGACGGACCGCAGACGACCTTCGTGCTGGCCGATCCGTTCGTGGGACACCCCGGTTACGGCATCGATCTCGGCGACTCGGAACGTGACGCGCTGCAGATCGTAGGGCCCACCGATGTGATGGCCTTGGTGATGGTGGCGCTACCGATGACGCAAGACCAGCCGGTGACAGGGAATTTTCGCGCACCGATCGTGTTCAACATCAACAAGGGGCTCGCGCAGCAGGTCGTGAATCGCGACGAGCAATATTTGCTGCGTGAACCGATGGATCTGACGGCGTATCCGGCGCAGGATGACGGGCTTCGGTTGGGGTAGGGCGATGACGTCGCCCTCGTCTTCACCGACTCCAATCGTGCCGTCGCTCGAGAGCGCACAACGCCGTGACGATGGGACGCCGCGCTTTTTCATCCCTGCTCGCGTAGAGCACGCGGCATGGCGCGACGCCGTGGAGGTTGAGCAGGCGGCAGGCGTCGTGGCCGAGTTGCGTCTGTTCTTGGATGCGCAGCTTGAAGCAGGCGACGCGTTCATCGACATGGCACCGGGCTTTGGCTTCGTGTCCCTGTCGGCCGTCACCGCGCCCATGGGCCTTCCCAGCGTCTTCACCATGGACGACGCAAGTGGCTCTCTCGCCGCGCTTCAGCACGCCGCGCGCGACGCGGGCGGGTTGCTCGATCGCTTCAGCAGCGCCGACTTGGCGAACGACCAGTTGGTTACGCTGGTTGCTGAACGTATCGCGTTGGGCGGACGAGTGTTCGTGCACTCCGACGCCGCGTCAGTGGCCCCGATGCTGCACGGCCTTGATGCGTTGATCGCGCTCGAGCGAGTTGTCGCCGTCTGTCTCTCACCGACGCCCGAGGCCTCGGACTCCGATCGACTCGAGGCCTGCGCGCTGCTCGAGTCGAAGGGATTCGGATTGCACGACATGCGCGAGGTTGGCGGAGAGGCTTCGCTCTTCGCCGTCGCGGAGTGGAGTGCGCACACGCCAGTCATCGCCATCGCGGGCGCGGCGATCGAACGATCACCTGTTGAGGAGATCGCGGCGCAGCGCGCGCCCTCGGTGTCTCGTCCTTCGGTTTCGGTGCCCACGATCGCCGCACCGGTCGCGCGGCCGCGTTTCTCGTGGATCGCACCGTATTGCCGGACCGGCTACGGCGTGGTGGGCGCGCACCTACTGAGGGAGTTCACGCAGCTCGACGCGCCGGTCGCGTACTTTCCGCTGGGCCACGTCGATCGCAGCATCGTGCGAAACGAGCAGCTCAGCGTCGCCATCGCTCGACAGGGTGACTTCGATGACGCCGCACCGAGCGTGCGCCTGTCACAGCAGTTCGATCTGGCGCTTCATGTGGGACGTGGGCCGCGCATCGGTTTCCCGATTTTCGAGCTCGATAGCTTCAATTCGGCCGAACGTCATCATCTGGAGCGCCAGGATCGCCTGATCGTAACCTGCGAGTGGGCGCGCACTGTACTATTAGAGAATGGCATCTGGCGGACCCCGATCGATCTCGCACCGCTCGGAGTTGATCGCGTGGTATTCAACGAGCACGTGGAGCCCGCCACTCGTCGCGGCCTCGAGACGGTCTTCATGAGCGTCGGCAAGCTTGAGCGACGAAAAGGGCAGCGTGAACTCCTTCGTGCGTTCGAATCGGCCTTCTCGCCGAAAGCCGCCGTGCGTCTGGTGTTGATCTGCCACAATGCGTTCGTCGAGTCTACGCAGCTTGAGGAGATGCTCGCTCCGTTCAAGGGCTCCCCGATGGCCGCACGCATCACGCTCGTGACCAAGCCGCTGCCCCACCAGAAAGATTTAGCCGCAGCGATGGCCATCGCCGATTGCGCCGTGTTTCCGGCGCGCGCGGAAGGCTGGAACCTCGAAGCGCTCGAGATGCTCGCGATGGGGAAACGGGTCATCGCAACGGCCTGTACCGCGCACACGGCGTTCCTCACGGACGACAATGCCAAGCTGGTGGCAATCGACGCGCTCGAGGAATCGGTGGAGGGCGAGCAGTACGGCCGTTGGGCTGCCTGGGGCGATGCGCAGCACGAGCAGTTGGTGCAGCATCTTCGCGATGTGCACGCCGAGCGTCAAGGTGGTGCGTTGGCACTGAATGAGGCCGGCATCACCACGTCGAAGCATTTTTCGTGGACCGCATCGGCGCATGCGGTCATGACGAGCGTCGCGTCCGCCTAGTAGCTGAAGCCGACCTATCGCATACGAACGGCGATACCGATCGGGACGATGGAGTCGAACGATTCGATAAACTCCCAGCCGTCGAGTACCGACTTGAGATGCTCCCAGAGCCAGATCAGTGACGGACGTAGTTCGTCTGGATGCGTGCGGATATGCGCGTAACGGCTGCTCGGGGAATCGCCATGCAGTTCGTCCGAGGAGTCGAGCAGATCGTCGAACACCAGCGCGCCGCCGATCGCGACGTGGGGTACGACGTCGGCGAGATCCCACCACGTGCCAAGCGCCGTATGATCACCGTCGACGGTAATCAGATCGAACATGCGTGGGGCGGCTTCACCGGCGCGCAGCAGCGCCTCCTTCTCCATCTCCGCGGCTCCGATCGGCACGTCCTGAAAGAACACGGGCAGTGTATCGTGGCTGTTGCCCGACAGAAAGTGCAGCGCGCCGCGATGATTTGGCGCCACACGGCGCATCTCATCGCGGACAAAGCCCGGGCCCGGGTTGTCGACGCCTCCGTAGTTCTCCGTCCACCAATCGAAGGAGTAGGCCTGCACGTCCGGCGACTCGGCCAAAACCTGCGCCAGACTCCACCCACGCCGCGTACCGATTTCGAGGTAGCTGCGCGGCTGAATCGCATGGGCGATTGCACGCAACGCCGAGCGAATCTCGAAGCGATGCTCGTTCAACGTGGCGCCATCGCGGAGCCACGAGATCAATTGGGGCTTGTTGACGTCGTCCGGCGCGAGCTGCTCGAGGGTAGCGGCGGTGGCACGGTTCAGCGCCGGCGATCCAATGACGGCGCGGATGGCGTCGAGATGACGTAACGCAACAGGGGAAGCAATGGACGTGAGCATTTCGTTCGGCGGTTAGGTGAGGGTGGCCGATCAGGCCGCGTTGCGCATCTTCTTCACGACTGCCGGCACACCGATCGCCAGCGCGTACTCATCGACGTGCTTCGTCGCGACCGCTCCCGCGCCGAGAATAGCGTACGCGCCGATGCGAACATTCTCGAGGATCGAGGCACCGGTACCGATGTATGAATGGCCGCCTAGGTGCACTCCGCCGGAGATGTGACACCCGGGGGACACCGTGACGAAGTCGTCAATGATCGCATCATGCCCAATGGTACAGTTGAGATTGATCGCCACATGCGCACCGATCGCAATGTCGGTGGTCGCAACGGTACCAGCGCATACAATCGTGCCTTCGCCGATTTCGACATCGGGTCCGACACGCGCGCTCTCCGCGATAATCGCCGGCGCAAATCGGTATCCCGCCGACCGGGCTGACGCGACGACACGATCCTTGAGGTCCGTCAATCCTCCAATACCACACACAAGGAACGTATCAGCGGTCACGTCGGACAGCGTGCCGACCGGGAGTCCTTTGAGCAGTGTGTCGCGAGGCTCACGGTCGACGAACATGACCGCTTCGAAGCGCAGCGCGCTGTCGTGCGCGCGCGCGTCGCGCAGCGCCCACCAGACTTCGCGCGCAAATCCGCCGGCGCCGAGGATGGCGACCTTGATCGTACCCGTTGCTGTGGTGCTCACGCGGCCGCCTGGGACGCAACCGGCTCGATGTGAGGCACGCCGGTCGCATCGGGTACCGCAATCGACACGCCACCGAACACATCGATGAGACCGATCGCGTCGACATGATGCCGGATCTGGCCGGCGATCGCGAACACATCATCCCTGGTGAGGCGCGGCGACGACGGCACGTTGATACCGGATGAGGCGATGGCGTCCGCGACTGGAAACGCTTGGGATGAGGCGTAGGGCGGCATACTGTGCATCGGATAGAAGAATGGCCGTGTATCGATACCGTCCGCCCGCAGTCGGGCCATCAGGTCGTCGCGAAGTGCCGGCCGATGTTCAGCCGAACGAAGGCGAATGCTGGTCAACCACTGGACGCTCACCGTGTGCGCACGCCCACCTTGCCACGCCAGCGCTGGCATATCGCCGAGTGCTTCGCGATACCACGCATGTACCTGCTGGTGCGCTGCAATCAGGCGGTGGGCTTTGGTGAGCTGTGACACGCCAAGCGCGGCCGCAAGATTCGTCATGCGATAGTTGTAGCCGACGATGGGAAACCAGTAGCGCTGCGAAGGGTCCATGCCCTGACCGCGAAGGAGTGCCATCCGTGCCGCGAGCGCGGGGTCATCGGTCGTGACGATGCCGCCTTCCCCAGTCGTTATAATCTTGTTGCCGAAGAGACTGAAGCTGGCAATCGTGCTGAGGCTGCCGACTCGCTTACCATGGACCGTCGCTCCATGCGCTTCAGCCGCGTCTTCCACCACCCACAGATCGTGACGGGCCGCGATCTGTGAGATCGCAATCATGTCGCAGGGCATGCCGTACAGATGGACCGGCATGATACCGACGGTACGTCCTGTGATCGCCGCCTCGACTGCGGCCGGATCCATGTTCCAGGTGTCGGGGGAGCAGTCCACGAACACCGGCGTTGCCCCGCAGTAGTGCACCGCATTCGCCGACGCGATGTACGTGAACGTTGGCACGATCACTTCGTCGCCTGGCTTGAGATCTAGCGCCATCAAGGCCAGGTGCAGCGCTGTCGTGCCGTTGCAGGTAGCCAAGGCATGCGCCGTTCCGGCAAATGCAGCGAATTCACGCTCGAATCGTTCGAGGTACGGACCCTGCGAACTGATCCAGCCTGAGTCGAACGCGTCGATCAAGTGCGAGCGATCGTTGTCATCGAGATGCGGCTCAGTGACCGGAAAGCGAATGGCTGTCATGACAGGGCCCGGGGAGCAGGGAGATCCGAGAGAATGAGCGCGTACTGTTTGTCGCGTTCTGACGACAGGCGGAGCCTGACGGCGAAGGGAGTTTCGACGAGGTGTGCACGCATGATCTCGTGGACCGGTGCGAAGACGGGATGGTCGCCGCTCATGTCCACGCTGCCGATCGTGATGCGGACCTCCGTCGCCACTCGCTGCGCGGCGCTCGCGAGGACATCGCGGTTCTCCGGCCGGAAGCATTGCACATCAACCGCCCCGAGCGTGTACTGCTGACGCTTCCAAAGGGAGGTGGGATGCACGATGGCCACGCGACTGTCCATGAACGTGTGGAAGCCGAGTGCAGCGGCATCACGGCAGACGCCGACGAGCAATCCGTCGTCGTAGCTCCCTCGAAAGCGCACACCGTGGTCGAAGAGCTCCCGACGGAAGAGCACGCAGCTGCCGACGCTGCTGAGCGGTACGCGAGCATGGTGGCGGAACTCGCGATGATACGGCGCTTCGTTGCTGAATCGTGCGCCGTCCAGTCCGCGAAATCCCCATGTATCGTAAAAGAGCGTGCCGAGAAAGATTGCCGGGGCGACAATGTCCGCTGGTTCGGCGAGCAGTTGGTCGAGCAGGTCGAATGGGATCACCAGATCGCTTTCGCACCAGAGCAGGTGTGTGCAGTCGGTAGGTAGCGCCTGCTCGACTGCGACGTTTCCGAGCATCGCCCACTTCGTCACCCGATCGGGAAAGTCGGCGACCGGTTCGACGTCCACTTTCGACAGCATGACGCGTTGGTCCGCGGCGGCCCATGCCCGTAAGCGCGCCTGTGTGTCGTCGGTCGAGTCGCCTTCGACGAGCGAGAACACCAGGTCGATGTGTTGGCGTGCCTGCGACGTCATGACGGCGCGAAAATAGTCGACGTACGCGGCGCTGTTCCGGAACAGCGCACAGACGGCAACTTTTCGACGAAGCGGACTATTCATGGAAACTCATGCCGACAGTCTTGAAGGGAGTTTGCGGCTGCGCAGATCCAGTACTGCGGCAGTCCAGCTCGCTGTGTTCAACGTCGCGATCACGGCGCAACCGGCGGCTCGGCCGGCGGTTGCAGCGGCAGGGTCGCGCACGGCGACGACGATGTCGGACGCTGCGCGCAAGCGGTGCAGGGTGTCGACGTCGAGCGGCGCGTCCACGAGTAGCAGGTCGGGCCACTGCGCCTCATTCCGGCCGGACAGCCGCATGGCGGCGGTAAGGCGCTCCGTCGCGTCTGCCGCGCTCACCCGTTGTGCCGGATCGAGGCAGATGGCGAGCGTGACGTCGTCACTCGAGGAACAGGCCAGCGCGAAGGCGCGGGCGATCGCGGGTACCATGCCGCTGTGCCAGTCGGCGCAGGCCAAGATCACGATGCCGCGCGGGTTATTCAGCGCGAACGAGGGCGTGGTCGGCGCGTCGCCGACTTGGCGCGCGCGCGGTGGCAGCGTGCGCCACTGCGTGAGTTCGTCGATCATCGCCGTCCGGCCGACAGGAGCCGCGCTGAGCGTTGCGGCCTGTTTCAACGCGGCACGGGCGAAGGCGTGGCGTGTCGTGCTGTCGGTCGCCGAGTGCATGGCGGCGAAGAGTGCAGTGCGCCACGCGTCGTGACTCGCGGACGAGTCCCCGTAGGCCGGCACGAACCACCCGGCGTCCGGTCCAACGGCGTCTCGCGTCGTGTTGTCGTCGGTGGCGATCACCGGCAGACCGGACGCCAGCGCCTCACGAAGGGTTCGACCGCGGCCCGATGCTGTCCCGGCATGCATCAGCACATCACTTGATCGATATAGTGATGGCATTTCATCGCGGGCGATCGGTGTGCGGTCGATCCAGAGCGCCGGCAGATTCGGATGACGGCGGCCAGCCGCCGCCGCTGCGATGCACCGCGCGCTCCAGGCGCTCATGTCGCCAGCACACCCCTTCGGCATCACGAGGTGCAGCAATACATCGTCGTCAGCGGTAAAGGCGCGCTCGTACGCGGCCACGATACGGGCGAGTGCGCGATGCGGACGGTCACCGCCGATGAGGAGAAACCGTGTCGCCGCCGTAGCCGGTCGTCCGTAGGGAGCGCCAGTCGGCGTGAATGCGCTGGTGTCGACCGGCGCGTTAAGGATGACGATGCGGCTCGCGTCAGCGCCGATCGCCAGTACTGCGGCACGCGCCACACCGTGCGGGACGACGACGACGTCGGCGCGGTCGCGCAGTGTCGTCACGAGATAGGCGGGTACATCGTCGATCACGACGCTGCTCGTGTCCACGACCCAGAGGCCTTTGGTTGGAGCACGTGGAGTCGCGACGAGCGCGTCGTCCTCGAGTACGGTGACGTGTACGGCCACGTCCGTCAGCGTTTGGCCGGCGTGTTGCCATGCGTCGATCATCGGTGATGACCACGACGGACGGATCCCTCGATCTCGCGTTTGCCACGAGTACGGAAGCGCTCCGTGCTGCTGCAGCGCGAGCAGCCACTCTGCGGTGTTGGAGTGGCGCCGCCGCACATCACCGCTGCCGCCTTCAACGATTACGCCCGGTGTTTTCGGGGCCTGAGCGGAGGCGTGCGGCGCGGGCGCGCGAGACGTCGGGGCCGAAGCACTGTTCACCAACCGGTCGATCTCCGTGAGTCGGGCGCTGATCGCCGCACCAACGCGCGACCACGGCCACTCCGTGACCATGTCGTGTCGTGCGCGCGAGCCGAGTGCGCGTGCTTCGGCCCGGTCTCTGTGCACGCGGCGGAAGAGCGTGGAGAGATAGGAGGCGCTCGGGTCAGCCCAACGTTGCCCGGCGTACACCGGCACTTCGGTCGCGTCGGCGGGCACGAGGCCGTCGACGTCGATGAGATAGCCGTTGTCGGCATTCAAGAACGCGAGGTGCGCGCTCCAGTTCGTCGCGATGACCGGCACACCACAGGCCATCGACTCCATGAACGGGCGTCCCCATCCTTCTCCGCGCGTCGGAAGCACGAAGCTGTCGGCCATTCGGTAAAGGGCCGGTAGGTCACGCGCGGGCACGCGCTCGCCGATCAATACGATCGGTGCGACATCGGCCCTGCTGCGGCCACACGCATCGGCGAGGAAGCGGTCAATCCGCTCGTTCAAAACGTCGGCGTTCCGGCGGCCATTCACGTTGCCGATCGGATACGCGCGAATCACTAGCGTGACATCGTCGGCGGGCGTAAAGGCGTTGGCCCACGCGCGCAGGAGGACATCCCATCCCTTCCGGAGGCGCCATTCGAACACGCTCAGAAACACGGTGCCGCGCACGCCGGCCACCCGATACGGCGCCACGTCCGGATGAAACAGTTGACTGTCGATGCCGCCCGGGATGACGTGCATTGGCACGCGCACGCCGGCGTCGCGGAACGACTGCGCGTTGAAGTCACCCGTGACCCACAGTTCGTCGAGCGCATTTGCACCGGCCACCCAATGTCCAGGGAGTCCGTCGGTCTCGAACATGGACCGGCCGATCGAGTAGAGTGACCCGTCGTGAGCGGGCGTAAAACTGTCGATCGTAGCGTGCTGGACCTGAATAAATGGGCCGGGCACAGGGCGCTCGATACAGCGTGTCAGCGCACTGAGCTGATCAGTGATCAGTGTCTCGCGAAAGCCCGGTGAGTCGAGAGAACTGCTGCGCAGACTGATCGGAAGGCGCTGGGACTCGAGCGACGCGACCATTCCGCGCACCTCGTCCGCATATCCCGTCGGCTCGAACACCGGACCCACCCACACGACCGGACGCATCAGCGACGTCCTCGCGCGCAGGGTTGCGCGAGGTCTGAGCGGAGGTGCTCGTTGACGGTTTGGATCGACGTGGCGACAGGCATGGTAGTACACTTGGTACGCACGAGCTATGCCAATTGTAAAGCATTGCCACAAAACAACTTATACGCACTGACCGGGCGCTGATCGTAGCGGGCTCGGAAACGATGACCTGCTGGGTCGGCAAAAACTGCCGGACTCAGTTTTCGAGAAGTCGCGTCAGCTGGTCGACCACGCTGCTCCAGTCACGCGGCGTCCGTTGACGGACCAGCCGAACGCTGGGGTACCACGGCGTGGTGTCAGCGCCGAGGCCCCACCGCCAGTCCGGGGTGAACGGCAGCATGACATACGCGGGCACACCCATGGCGCCCGCCAAATGTGCGATTCCGGTATCCACACAAACAATGCCGTCGAGATAGCTCAAAATAAAAGCAGTATCAAGCCACTGAGAAGACAGTTCAATGATCTGGAGCCTGCTGTCGTACACTTCGGTGTCGCCTTCGACTTGCAGTGACACCCAGTCGACGTTCGGGATGTTCAGCAGCCGCGGTATCAGGGCCAAATCGAAATCGCGCAGCGTGGTCGACAGAAACTCGGGGTTCCCCCGCCACACCAGTCCGAGGCGTCGAAGGGGGGCGGTGTGCCGGTCGTCTACGCGCGCGACTCCCGTATGCAGATACGGTATGCGCGCGCTGGCGACATCGGCGTCGACACCCAGGCGGTGCGGCAACGACAGCATCGGCACGTACCAGTCAGTGGTCGCCGCCTCACCGGCCGCCACGGCGTCGAAGCCGCTGGCGATGAAGAGCGAGCGGGCGTGGCGGTGACACTCGACGATCACGCGAGACGCCCCGCGGGTCAATAGCTCCGGGACATAGCGCGCAAAGTGGAAGGTGTCGCCCTGACCTTGCTCGGCGGTCACCAAAATCGACTGGCCGGCCAGTGACTCGCCTGACCAGGGCACCGCGCCATTCACGGGCGGTGTCGGAAGACCGCGATGCTCGAAATCCGCCCATCCTTCGGCACTCGGACCAGCCAATAGCGACGTCATCGCGCGTTGTAACCGCGTAGGGCCGTGCGCAGGGCGCGCCGTCTCGGCGCGCTCCAGCCAGTAGCGCGCGCGGGTGAGATCGCCCAGCGCGTGGCGGATTTGCGCAGCGGTGAGAAGCAAGGCCGGCTGCTTCGCGGCGATTGCCATCGCGCGCTGCACGATCGGCCACGCGCGCTGCGGATCACCGGCGGCTCGCGTCGCACCTGCGAGTGCACCAAGCGCCGCCGGGTCCTTCGGCCGCTGTCGCACGACGCGTTCGAAGAGTTGTCGCGCCTCCTCGGGGGCCCCCGCATCGAGTAACGCGGCCCCGAGTTCGTAGATCTCCGTTATGTCCGCCGTCTCTACAGAGCGCGACCCGGTGCCGTTCGCGTACACCGAGAGGAGTGACGCGCGCACGGCCACCGTGTTGCCGGCGAGCCGCCAAGCATTGGCGACCATGAGCGCGGCGGTGATCTCACCAGGCAACGCGTCTTGCACGCGCGTGAACGCGGCGGCGGCGTCGGCATAGTGACCGGCATCGAGCGCAAACTGGCCCGCGACGAGCCACGCTTCGATCTCGCTGGGGCGGGCCATCATCGAGGATCGACCACCTGCGTGACGATGCCGGCCACGGGCGTGAGCAACGTGTCGGTTTTGTGACGAGG
>Ga0105047_10011694_pt1 | contig 14213 bp, 11 predicted proteins | sample MAT04_FD_78384 | JGI IMG/M metagenome (GOLD analysis project Ga0105047, IMG submission 78384) | Freshwater microbial communities from Lake Fryxell liftoff mats and glacier meltwater in Antarctica - MAT-04 (megahit assembly) | ecosystem: Environmental > Aquatic > Freshwater > Ice > Liftoff... | reverse complement strand
GGTGGCGGTGGCGGTGGTGGCGGTGGCGGTGAAGCGCCGAGCGCCGGCGTCTTCATGATCAACAACCAGTCGTCCACGGTGATCTGCTACGCGATGATCTCGTCGCACAGCGATCCCAACTGGGGCGACGACCAGCTCGGCGACGACACCATCCAGCCCGGCGCCAGCTACATGTGGAGCGCGGGCTCGGGCGTCTGGGACGTGAAGCTCCAGGACTGCGAGCACAACACGCTCCTCGAGAACACCGACGGCATCGACATTCAGGGCGCAGGCACCGTCCTGACCGTCACCGACTGATCGCCGCGCACTGCGCGAATCGCGCTGCGCCACTTTCTGGCGGTCTGAGCGGCGCGCTGCCTATGCTCGACCGCGATGGACTCGGCACGTATTCGGCGCGGCGGGGTGCGCCTGTTCGGACGTATCCTGCTCTGCGCGGCGGCGATCGCGAGCGGCGCTGCGCTTGCCCACGTGACGCGCCCGCACGCTACGACGGCGCGCCCCCATGCGGCGCACCACGCTGCGCCATCGCGCCCGATCCACGCCGCGGTGCAGCGCCGCACGGTGCCCGAGCAGCTCGCGCCGCTCGAGCCGATGCCGAGCGCGGCGGAGCTGAACACGGCGGACGTGCCGTGCGACACGCTCGGCGCCAACGTCGCCCGCGGCCTGACAATCACCGGCGCGACGCCGCATCGCTTGATCCTCTTCACCTTCGACGACGGCCCCGACCGCTCGACCACGCCAAAGCTGCTCGATCGACTCGACGCAGCGGGCGTGCGTGCGGTGTTCTTTCTGAGCGGCTCGCGCATTCTTGGCGAGAACAAGCAGCAGCGCGATCAGCAAGAAGTGGCGCGCGACGCGGTTCGACGCGGACACATCGTCGCCAGCCACACGATCAACCACGTGGCACTGCCGACGCTCGACTCGGAAGAAGTGATCGCGCAGGTCGAGGGCAACGAGGAGATCTTCGAGCGCGTGTTCGGCGCACGTCCGTGGCTGTTCCGTCCGCCGTTCGGCGTGCACACCGATCGCACCGACGGACTGCTGCAGGATCGCGGCTACACGATCATGTTGTGGAACCTCGGTACCGGTGACTTCCAGGTGCGGACCGCCGAGGAAGTGCACACGACTTGGCGGCGCGTGTTCGAGCGGCGCGAGCGTGAAGACGGTCAGCGCGGCGGCATCGTGCTGATGCACGACACGCACGCGTGGAGCGTCGAGGCGTTCACGCTGATCTACGACGATCTGATGGCGCGCAACTGCGATCTTTACGACGCGGGCGAGGAGCTGTTCGACGTCGTCGACGATCCGTCGCTGTTCTTCGTCGCGCGCGGCGAAGCGCTCGCCGGCGAAGAAGCGCCGCCCGCGGTGCTCGCGCCGGAGGTGCTCGCCGCGCGGCAAGCACGGCTGCGCGACGCGACCCAGCTCCGCTGCAGCGCGCTCGCCTCGCGCTGATCGCCGCGCGCAGCGGACGGGAGCGCGACGGCGGCTTTCGCTGCGCACGGACGGCCACAGCGCGTCGGTTTCGCCGCGGAGCCGCGCGCTGCTCGTCGTCGGTGACAATTTCGCAGCGTTCTGCGACAACCGCTGCCATGCAGCCCGCGCTCTCGACCTGCCCTTCCTGCGGCTTCGTCAATCCGAAGACCTGGCGCGCGTGCGCACGCTGCGGAAGCCCGCTCGCTACCGGCGCGCCACGCCGTGCGAGCTTTACCGGGCAGCGACTCGCGCCGGACGCGACCGTCGTCGAGCACGCAGAGGGCTCCGGCGCCGTGCCGATCTCGGACGCGACGGACCCGATGATGATGCTTGGCGACGACACGCTCGCCGATCGCAGCGGCGAGCAAGAGGCGCCGTTCATCGGCCAAGTCGAGGCGTCGGAGGCCATCCGCGCCGGCGTCGAGCGGGCGTTCACCGTCGGCATGCCGACGCTGGTCGCGCTCGAGGGCGGCCGCGGCTCCGGCAAGACGCGGCTGCTGGTCTACGCGAGCGAGTTCGCCGCACGCATTGCACCCGACGTGCTCGTGCTCTACGCCGCCTGTCGCGAAGGCGGTGACGGCGTGTATGCGCCCTTCTCACGCTTGCTGCTCGAGCGCTTCAACGTCACGCCATCGTCCGGACCCGCGGTCGTGCGCGGTCAGATGGCGACCGTCGTCGGTCAGGTGATCGGCGCCATCGATGCGATCAAAGTCGCCGAGACGACGCACCTCCTCGGCCACGTCGCCGGCGTGCCGTTCCCGGACAGCCCGTTCCTCACGCCGCTCGAGGGGCGCCCCGACGAGCTGCGCCGGCGCGCGCGCTTGGCGGTGAAGCGTTTCCTCGAGGGCGAGGCGCAGAAGCGCCCGGTGCTCGTGCTGCTCGACAACATGCACGAAGCGGACACCGAGGCGTGGGACATCCTCGACGCGATCCTGCAGGCGGAGGCGCACCTCGCCGTCGTCATCGCGGGTGACGCGCCGGTGCTCGAGCGCGCCAAGGCGATCGAGGCGCCAGGCGGCACGACGTCGGGTCCAATCGCAGCGTTCAGCGAGGCGGATGTCGCGACCGTGCTGCTCACGCTGCTGCCGACCTTGAGCTCTGCGCCCGAGCCGCTCGTCGCTGCGGTCACCCATCGCTCGCGCGGCAACCCGAGCGCGCTGCGCGAGCTGGTGATCGCGCTGTCGGACGCCGGGCTCTTTCAACAGACGGCCGATGGCCTCGTCGTCGACCTCACGCGGCTCGATGCGCCCGGCTCGCCGGTGAGCGCAGAGGATGCGATCCGCGCGCGGCTCTCGCGGCTCGACGGCTTCGAGCGCGCCACGCTCGATCGCGCCGCGGTCGTCGGCGAGGTCTTCTGGTCAGGCGCCGTCCTCGCGCAGATGCGCACCGAGCGCGAGGCGCCGGGAACGCTCGACGACGTCGCGTCGCTGTGGCCCGGTGACGACGACGAGCGCGCGCTCGATGCGGGCATCGCGCGGCTCGAGCAGCAGGGCTTCGTCGAGCGCACGCACACCAGCGATCTGCCTGGGACGAACGAGTACGTGTTCGTCCACGCCGGCACACGCGCGCTGCTCTATGGCGAGCTCGCCGAGGCGATCCGCATCAGCCGCCACGCCGCCATCGCGCGCTTTCTCACCCTGCGCGCGGAGGTCGCCCGTGAGGGGATCGCCGCGATGATCGCGCCGCACCTCGAGCGCGCGGGGATGGGTCCGCGCGCCGGTCGTGCGTATCTCGAGTCTGCGATCGTCGAGCGCCAGAAGCTGCGCACCTCGGCGGCGCTGCGCTACGTCGAGAAGGCGCTGCCGCTGATCGATCCGGAGGACGTCGCGCGGCGCGTCGAGGCGCTGCACGAGCACGGCTCGCTGCTCACCACGCTCGGCCGCTACGATGAAGCGAAGCGCGCGTTCTCGGAGATGCTGCGGCTCGCCTGGCAGATCGGCGCGCCGAACAAGGGCGGCGCGGCGCTCAACCGGCTCGCGCGCATCGAGCGGCAGCGCGGTGCCGAGGCCGCCGCGCGCACGCTGCTCGAGCGCGCGCTCACTTTGTTCCGCAACGCGGGCGATCTGCGCGGCGTCGGCAGCACGCTCGACGATCTCGCGCAGGTGATGCGCTTGATGGGCGAGCTGGTGCCTGCGCACGACGCGGCGCATGAGGCGCTCGAGATCCGCCGCGCGCACGGCGACGTGCGCGGCGAAGCGCTGTCGCTGACGACGTACGGCGCGATCGAGCTCGCGCAGGGCCACCTCGACGTGGCCGAAGATTGCTTCCGTCAGGCGCTCGAGATCCGCCGGCAGATCCACGATCTCGAGGGCATCGTCCAGTCGCTCAACGCGCTCGGCATTCTATCTTTCGAGCGCGGCAACGCGGTAGCCGCGATCGCGTCATGGCGTGAGGCGCTCACCCAGGCGCGCGAGATCGGCGACGTGCGCACGCAGGTGTTCCTGCTCAACAACCTCGGTGAGGCTTTGATCTCGGAGAAGCGTCTCGACGAGGCGATCGAGCCCCTCGCGACGGCGCGCGATCTGTCGCTCACGCTCGGCGATCTGCGCGCGCGCGCGGCCATCGAGCGCAACCTCGGCCTGCTCCTGCTGCGTCGCAACGACGACGGAGCGGAGGCGCAGGTCACGCACGCGCTGGCGCTCGCCGAACAATACGCGAGCCGTGAGGCGATCGGAATGGCGCTGCGCGCGCTCGGCGAGCTGCGCGCGCGCACCCTGTTCGACGCGTCGGGCCAAGCCGATCGACGCGCGGAGGAGGCGTTCCTCGCGTCGATCGACGTGTTCCGCGAGATCGGCAGCGAGAAGGAGTCCGCGCGCTCGATGGCCGAGCTCGGCTTTCACCTGATCGAGCGCGGCGACCTCGAGGGCGCGCGCGATCGACTCGGCGAGGCGCGCGTCATCCTGCGCCGCATTGGCCTCACGGCCGACGCGGAGCGCGTCGAGCGGACGCTCGCGGATCTGGGCTAGCCGGAGCGACGGCAGTCGGCGGCGCGCCGCGAGCCGCGCCGACCCCGCACGACGCGCACGTGTCATCCTCTCGCGAGATGCCTCCAAAGGATCCGAGCTCGCAGCGCCTCGTCGACGAAATCCGGAACTCGATCATCGGTGACGATCGCGTCATCGACGGGCCGTACGGGCCGCGACGCGTCACCTACGCCGACTACACCGCGTCGGGTCGCTCGCTGTCGTTCATCGAGGACTTCATGCGCGGCGAGGTGATGCCGCTCTACGCCAACACGCACACAGAGACGAGCGGCACCGGCATGCAGACCAGCCGCTTTCGCGAGGAGGCGCGAGAGATCATCAAGCGCGCGGTCGGCGCGAGCGAAGACGACTGCGTGATCTTCACCGGCTCGGGCGCGACCAGCGCGATCCACAAGCTCGTCGACGTGCTCAACCTGCGCATCCCGGCCGACCTCGACGCGCGCTACGACCTGCGCGCGAAGATCCCCGCGAGCGAGCGGCCGGTCGTCTTCATCGGGCCCTACGAGCACCACTCGAACGAGCTGCCGTGGCGCGAGTCGATCGCGGACGTCGTCACCATCGACGAGGACGCGGACGGGATGATCGATCTCGCGCTGCTCGAGCGCGAGCTCGTCGCGTACGCGGATCGGCCGCTGCGCATCGGCAGCTTCTCCGCGGCGTCGAACGTCACCGGGATCGGCTCTGACGTACGCGCGGTGACGGCGTTGCTGCACGCACACAGCGCGCTCGCCTTCTGGGACTACGCCGCCGCCGGTCCGTACGTCAAGATCGACATGACGCCGTCCAACGATCCTGCGCTCGCCATCGACGCGATCTTTCTCTCGCCGCACAAGTTCATCGGCGGCCCCGGCACACCCGGCGTGCTCGTCGCCAAGCGCAAGCTGTTCGCCAACCGTGTGCCGACGATGCCGGGCGGCGGCACCGTGCACTACGTCGGCCCGCGCCATCACCGCTACCTCGAAGATCCGACGCACCGCGAAGAAGGCGGCACGCCGGCGATCCTCGAGTCGATCCGCGCCGGGCTCGTCTTTCAGCTGAAAGAGGCCGTCGGCCACGACACGATTCGCGCGCGCGAAGAGTCGTTCATCACCCGCGCCATCGCCTCGTGGAAGACCAACCCGAACATCCGCATCCTCGGCAATCAAGACGCGTGGCGCTTGTCGATCCTCTCGTTCGTCGTGCGCCATGGCGATGGCGTGCTGCACCACAACTTCGTCGTCGCGCTGCTCAACGATCTGTTCGGCATCCAAGCGCGCGGCGGCTGCAGCTGCGCGGGCCCGTACGGGCATCGGCTGCTCGGCATCGATCTGACGACTTCCGAGAGCTTCGAGTGCGCCATCGTCGAGGGCGCCGAGGGCATCAAGCCCGGCTGGGTGCGCGTCAACTTCAACTACTTCATCAGCGAGACGGTGTTCGAATATCTGCTCGCCGCCGTGCACCTCGTCGCGACGGAAGGCTGGAAGCTGCTGCCGCACTACGCGTTCGACGTCGCGACCGGCACGTGGCGCCACGCGACGCGCCGCAGCGTCCCCGCGCTCAGCTTGAGCGACGTGAGCTATCAGGGCGGGCGCATGACCTATCGCGCGCGCCACGCGAAGGAGCCTGAGTGGGCGCTCGCGAGCTATCTCGAAGAGGCGCGCCGCGTGCTCGACGCCGCCGTGCGGGACTTTCAGAGCGCCGCGCCGACGACCACCGGCGAGACCGCGCCACCGCTCGCGGCCGACCTCGAGCGCCTGCGCTGGTTTCCGCTCCCGGCCGAGGTGCTCGCCGAGCTGCAAGGGCGCCCGGCGACGAGCTCGCTCACACCAGTGCACCTCGGATGACGCGCCTCTCCGCGCGCGCGCTGCCGCTCGTCGTCGCCGCCTCGCTGATGCTCGCCGTCACTGCTGCGCCGGGCGAAGCGGACGCGCAGGAAGGCACGTTCTCGTCGGCCACCGGCTGGATGTGGGGCGTCGCTACGTTCGAGCTGACGCTCGGCGTGGGCTTGCTGATCGTCACTACCGGCGACATCTGCGAGTCGTGGGGCTGCGGCGTGCTCGCGCTGCTGGTCGGCGCGGTCGCGCTCGGCACGTCAATCACCGCGGGGCTGCTCGCCGCTGGCAACGACACGCCGCCGGACATCCCGTTCGCGCTGCACAATACGCTGTGGGGCGCGCTGAGCGGCGCGCTCGGCGGCTTTGCGTTCGCCAAGCTCTACGCAGCGACCGACTCGACCGCCGCGATCGCCGCTATCTCGTCGGCGGGGGCGATTGGCCTCGGACTCGGCACGTACTCCGCCGTTCGCCGCGACCCGCTGATGCGCGAGACGCGCACGAGCGCTGCCGCACACTTCATGGCGTGGGGCGTGCCGCTCGTCGGCGTCGGCGCGCTGATCTTGCTCTCGTCGATCGACATCCCGAGCGAAGGCGCGGCGCTGCTCTACGCGCTGACGACGCTGATCAGCTACGGCGCGAGCATCGCTTGGGCAGAGTCGCAGATCGCCAAGGACGAGGTCAGCCTCGTCACGCCGATGCTCCGCTGGAGCGGCGCGTTCTGATCTCTCTGCACGCCGTTCGCTGTGCGGGCGCGACTACACGCGCACGGCGAGAACGCGGTACACCGGCAGCCCATCGAGCGCCGCGCGCGCCTCGCGATTGCTGCGGGCGCCGTACGTGTTGTCGCTGACGAGGCCGCTCGCATCGCCGCTCAGACGATAGGCGCCGTGCTCGCGCAGCAGCGCGACTAGCTCGTGCGCGCGATCGTCGACGTCGGTCTGCACGAACAGCTCGCCGGTGCCTGGCGTCAGCAGCCGCGCGACCTCGCCGAGCAGCGAGTCCTCGAGCACGCGGCGCTTGGCGTGGCGCTTCTTCCACCACGGATCGGGAAAGTGCACGAATACGCGCGCGAGCGACGCATCGGGACGAAAGCGCGGCAGCACCTCGCGGATATCTGCGCCGAACGCGCGCGCGTTGCCGAGCCCGAGCGTGATGCGGCGCTGCTCGACGATGTGCGCCCACTTGCTCTTGATCTCGACGCCGATGACGCGCGACTCCGGCGCCGCGACGGCGCGCCCGAGCAGAAAAGCGCCGCGACCAAAGCCGATCTCGAGCTCGAGCGGGCCGTCGCCAGGGACCAGCGCGTTCACGTCGATCTCGCCCTCCGGGAAGGCCTGCGCCATGTCCTGATAGCGGATCGGCGGAGGCGTCTTTCGTGCGGGCGGGGTCTCTGGGGCCATCGTGGGGAGCCGGATAGCACGCCGACGACCGCCCCCGCTATGTGACGTAGCGTGTTGTAATTCTTGACCCCTTCCCGCGTCTCACGTATCCAAGGCGGCGGGGCGAGCCCGCCCTGCCAAGGAGGCCTCGAGTGCCGGTCACGATCCTGGTCGCCGATGACAGCGCGACCATGCGCAGCATCCTGGAGATGACCTTCGCTGGTGAGGACACGCGTGTCGTCACGGTGGATGGCGGTGCTGCTGCACTCGAGAGAGCGCTCGAGCTACGCCCCGACATCGTGCTCGCGGATCTCTCGATGGAGATGGACGGCTACGAGGTCGCGCGCGCGATCAAGTCGGAGCTCGCCGGGACGGCCGTGGTCGTGCTCGCCAGTCAGCACACGCCGTACGACGAAGCCAAGGGACGCGACGCAGGCGTCGACGATCACATCGTGAAGCCGTTCGACACGCAGAACGTCATCGATCGCATTAGCCGGCTCGCCGCTGCACCGCGCGCCGCCGCGGCGCCTGGTGCACATCCGTATCGCGATGCAGGCCGCCCTGCCCCCGGATCCGTCGGCGCTCCGCCACGTCCGGCCGCGCCCGTCGCACCGCCTGCGCCGCCCGGGACCGTCGCCGCGCCGCGTCCCGGCGTACCGCGCACCACCGTCGCGTTCGGCTCGGCGCCGATCGCCGCGCCCGCGCCGCCAGTTGCGCCCGCCGCGCCGCGCCCACCCGCACCGCCCGTCGCCGCCGCTGCGCCGGTCGCGCCCGTACGTCCAGTTGCGCCCGTGGCACCAGTCGCAGTCGCACGTCCGGCACCCGCACCTGCTGCGCCCGCACCATCGGCGGCGATCGACGCCGCCACTTCGGCGATGTCGGAGAAGCTCGGCGGGCTCGGCCTCAGCCCGCAGCAGGCCGACGCCGTGCTCGCGCTCTCCCGTGAAGTGATCGAGCGCGTTGTCTGGGAGATCGTCCCCGACCTCGCCGAGACGATCATCCGCGAAGAGCTCAAGCGCCTCACGGCCGGCTGAGCCTCGTCGCGCAATTCGCGCCGCCGCATGACGCCTGCGCGCCGTGTTTCGCGCACAGCCCGCCGTGCTACATCTGCCGCGCAATGAGCACGACGGAACCGACCAGCGCGCCCTCCCCGATCGCCCCGCAAGACACCCCCGTTGAAGGCGAGATGCCGAAGGCCTACGACCCGCGCGAGACCGAGCCGCGCTGGTACGACGTCTGGGAAAAGAGCGGCCTATTCCGCGCGACTGGCAAGCCCGGCGACGCGCGCCCGACGTACGTCGTGATGATCCCGCCGCCGAACGTCACTGGCTCTCTGCACATGGGCCACGCGTGTCGCGTGACGTTCGAGGACGTGATGGTGCGCTTCAAGCGCATGAGCGGCTTCGACACGCTGTGGATGCCCGGCATCGATCACGCGGGCATCGCCACGCAGGTCGTCGTCGAGCGGCTGCTGAAGGCAGAGGGCAAGACGCGCCACGACCTCGGCCGCGCGAAGTTCCTCGAGCGCGTGTGGGAGTGGAAGCAGCAGTCCGGTGATCGGATCTTGCTGCAGCAGCGCAAGCTCGGCGCCTCGTGCGACTGGGAGCGCACGCGCTTCACCATGGATGAGGGCTATTCGCGCGCCGTCCGCGAGGTGTTCGTCAGCCTCTACGAAGAGGGCCTGATGTACCGCGCGACGCGCCTGGTGAACTGGGACGTCGAGACGCGCACGGTGCTCTCCGATCTGGAGGTAGAGACCGAGGAGAACGTGCAGGGCGAGCTGTTCGAGTTCGCCTACGACGTCGAGGGCGGCGGCCAAGTGGTGGTCGCCACGACGCGCCCCGAGACGATGCTCGGCGACACCGCCGTCGCGATTCACCCGGAGGATCCGCGCTACACGCACCTGCACGGCAAGTTCGTCACGCATCCCTTCGTGACGCGGCGAATCCCGATCATCTGCGACGCCGAGCTGGTCGACATGGCCTTTGGTACGGGCGTGGTGAAGGTGACTCCCGCGCACGATCCGCGCGACTTTGCGACGGGCAAGCGGCACCAGCTCGAGGAGCTGAGCGTCATCGGGCTCGATGGCAAGATGACGGAAGCCTGCGGTGAGTTCGCCGGGCTCGATCGCTTTGCGGCGCGCAAGGCGGTGAAGATTCGGCTGGAGGAGCTGGGGCTCGCGCGCGGAAGCAAGCCACACGTGATGACGCTGCCGCGCTCGCAGCGCTCGGGCACGGTGGTCGAGCCGATGATCTCGACGCAGTGGTTCGTGAAGATGGAGCCGCTCGCCGGCCCGGCGATCAGCGCAGTCGAAGACGGCCGCGTGCAGATCCTGCCGGAGGAGTGGACGAAGACTTATTACCACTGGATGCGCAACATCCAAGACTGGTGCGTCTCGCGTCAGCTCTGGTGGGGCCACGAGATCCCCGCGTGGTATTGCGACGACTGCGAGCACGTGAATGTCGCGCGCACGGCGCCCAAGGCGTGCAGCAAGTGTCAGAGTGGCAATCTGCGCCAAGACCCGGACGTACTCGACACATGGTTCTCGAGCGCACTCTGGCCCTTCGCGACGCTCGGCTGGCCGGAGAAGACGCCGGAGCTCGAGCGCTATTACCCCACCTCGGACCTCGAGACTGGCTTCGATATCCTGTTCTTCTGGGTCGCGCGGATGATCGTGATGGGCCTGAAGGTGATGGACGAAGTGCCGTTCCGCCGCGTGCTTCTCGCGGGGCTGGTGACGGATGAGCGCGGCGAGAAGATGTCGAAGGTGAAGGGCAATGTCGTCGATCCGATCGACGTGCTCGGCGGCTCGACGCTCGACGCGCTGCTCGAGAAGGCGACGGCCGGCGGCGCGAAGCCATCGGGGCTCGACTATCTGAAGAAGACGTATCCGGAGGGCTTTGCGGCATACGGCGCGGACGCGCTGCGGATGACGCTGCTGAGCTACGCGCCGACACAGCGCAAGATCGCGCTGTCGATCAAGCGCATCGAGGGCTATCGCAACTTCGCGAACAAGCTCTGGAACGCGACGCGCTACGCGCTCGGTAAGCTGGAGGGCAGCGGCGCGGCGGCCACGGGCAAGCGGCCGAAGGCGACCGCACTCGCGAACCGCTGGGTGCTTTCACGACTCGACGTGGCCATTGCGGCGGCGAACACGGGACTCGAGGAGTACCGCTTCGATGACGCGTCGGGCGCGCTCTATCACTTCGTGTGGGACGAGCTGTGCGACTGGTATCTCGAGCTGAGTAAGCCCCTGCTGCAGTCCGAAGATGCGGCGCTGGTCGCGGAGACGCGCGAGGTGCTGGTGCACGTGCTCGAGACGTCGGTGCGCGCGCTGCATCCGATGATGCCATTCGTGACGGAGGAGCTGTGGTCGCGTCTCCCAAAGGCCGCCGGTCACGCAGAGGCGTGCATCGTGGCGCCCTACCCGGTGGCCGGACGCGAGGGCGCACGGGACGAGAGCGCTGAGACGGAAATGAGCGCGCTGCAGCAGGTGATCGTGTCGGTGCGTCAGGTGCGCTCGGAGAACGAAGCGTCACCGGCCAAGCGTGTCGCCGTGACACTGGAGGCGCCGGACGCGGCGGCGCACGCGCTGTGGGGTGGCGGAGGAAGCAGCGGAGGCGGACTCGCGGCGCTCGCAGGAGCTGTGACGAACAGCGATGTGACGGTGGCGGCGATCGGCGCGAAGTCGGAGCCGGCAGTGGATACCGCGGTGGCAGTCGCCGGCGGCTATCGGGTGCTGGTGCACGGCGTGGTGGATCTGAGCAAAGAGAAGGCGCGGCTCGAGCGCGAGGTGGGCAAGATCGACAAGGATTTGGCGTCGATCGCGAAGAAGCTCGACAACGAGGGCTTCATCGCGCGCGCGCCAGCCGACGTCGTCGAGAAGGAGCGCGCCAGGCTCGCCGAGCTGACCGAACAGCGCGTACAGCTGGTGAAGGCGCTCGGCAAGCTGGGGTGAGTGCGGCTATCCCTACCGCGCCAGCCGGGCCACGTGCTCGCGGACGGGCAACGGGTTCTCGCGAAGTGTGTACAGGGTTGCAGGGAGTCGACGCGCGGAGAATCGCTGCGAGCCCTGCCCGTCCACTCCGCTCGTCGCCCGACTAGCGCTGTTGGAGGCGATGTCCAATGCGGCCATCCACCCGTCGATCAGTCGCTGGCGAGCGCGCCTGAGTAGATGTCGTCGACGGCAATAGCCACGCCGAGCGCGGACAGCGGGAACGACTCGCCCGGTAGAAACTCAGCGTAGTGCCAGCCGAGCTCGGTGCGACTGAAGACTTCGACTCGCGGGCGGTGCTGCGCGACGAGGATGTAGTGCTGCAGCGAGGCGATGCGCTGGTAGAGAGCCCACTTCTCGCCGCGGTCGTCGGCCTCACTCTTGGGCGACAGCACCTCGACGAGGACGGTCGGATTGCTCGCCGCGTGCGGGTCGCTCTCCGCGCGCTCGATCTGCTCGCAGATGACCGTGACATCGGGATACGTCGTCCGCTTCGCCGCCGCCACGAACACGCGAAGGTCGCTCGTGAACGGCGCACACGGCTTGCCGGCGAGCGCAACCGTGAGCGCGACGATGAGCCGCGCCTGGAGCCGCGAGTGCTCGGGCGAGCCGCCGCTCATCGCGTAGACGACTCCGTCGATCCACTCGTGCTTCGTCGCGCTCGCCTCTTCGAGCGCGAGGTACTCGACGTAGGTCATCTGGCGAAGATCGCGGGCCTCAGACACGAGCGAGAACGTAGCACGCACGATGTGCGACCGCGCCGGTCGCGCTTCGCCAGCCGCACGGCCGCGTCGCGGCTTGTCGCGTGATACCGTCCACGCCACGCAGAAGCAGCACGTGCGCCTGCGGCCGAACAAGCTCCTCACGCTCGGAACCGAGAGTGAGGGATCGCGACCGTGGCTCTGACGAACCGGCGATGTCGTCGCCATGTCAGGTGCTTGAGTCAGATTCCTGATCAACTCCTACGCGCGAGCCACTCGATGCGGGACTATGGCACCGAGAACGCGGTGTCGGAGCTCACCGTCCCAAAGCTCGACCTCGGCCGCTGGGACGGACATCGCCTGTCGTTGATCGCGGCTGGCATGCTCGATGCGCCTGGCTACTACCGCGGCCCGTATGCCGGCGGCGCGCTCTTCGTGCTGCTCGAAGAGGCGCTCGTGCCAGAGCCGCTGCCGCGTTCCGTTGCGACCTTCGCGACTGGGCTGCCGAGCTTCATCGCCGCGTTCCCGGATGTGGACCACCGACTCGCGGCTACCGGCTTGGCGAGCGCGCTAGGGCTCGTGACTGATCAATCCAACGTCGTCACGGGCGAAGACGGATCTGCGACGCTCGAGTTCGACACGGCGGGACGTTTCCGCACTCTCTTCGCTCGAAGCTGCGAGATCGAGTGGTGGATGGATGGACACAATGACCCAACCATCCTCCGTCACATTGCACGCAGTCATCGAGATCCCGCCCGGCGATGAAGTCCCGTGGATCACGCCGCGACCTGCGCTGGACGCCGTCGCGCGACCTCTCGAGGCGCCGCCCTTCCCCTTCGTACGACTGCATCGCGGCACTTCGCCAGACGACGTCGCGCGCGTGATGTGCGTCCTATCCTCGTATGGCCGCAAGAGCCACGAGCCAGCGTCCACCGCCGCGGCGCTCCTCAAAGACTTCCCCATCATTGTGCCAGGTGGACTAGCCATCGTAGGATCGGAGCGCGTCATCTGGCCAGGATGCTGTTGTGGACTCGAAAAGTGGCGGGAGGCTCGATGTTCTGCCTCGCGGAGTGAGTCCCGCGGGTGGCTCGTGACGCAGGACCTTGCGGTCAGCGAGAAGCTGGTGCGCCGCTTCGCCCGCAACTTCGTACGCCGTACGGATACTGTTCGGTAGCGGGTCTCGTGGCTGCAACGGCGCGGCTGGAGTCCCTTCGTTGGCCGACGGCACGGCTCAGCTCGCGCGACACACTGCGGCGCCAACTTGCACGATGGACCAGCATTAGCTAGCTTAGCCCGATGCGGAAGGTGAACGTGCATGAAGCGAAGACCCACCTCTCCCGCCTCCTCGAAGAGGTCGAGGCCGGCGAGCGCATCGTCATCGCTCGCGCGGGGCAGCCGGTGGCTGTGCTCTCGGCCTATCGCGCGAGCACGCGCCGCCGTCGACTCGGGCTCTTCGCGGGTCAGGTTTTGGTCCACGCGGACTTCGACGAGCTGCCTGCTGATCTCGCTGCCGCGTTCGGCGTGCTGTGAAGCTCTTGCTGGACACGCACGCGCTGCTCTGGAGCGCAAGCGAGCCGGATCGACTCTCGCGTCCGGCTCGCGCGGCCATCGAGGACGGCGCAAACGAAGTGCTGGTGAGCGTAGTCGTCGGATGGGAGATCGCGATCAAGCAGTCGATTGGCAAGCTCGACTTGCCCGCTCCCGCGGAGGAGTGGCTTCCGGACGTGCTCCGCAAGAGCGGCTTCGAGGTGGCCGAGCTCGGGCTCGCCGCCGCTCTGCGCGTCCGCTCGCTCGCGTGGCACCACAAGGACCCTTTCGATCGACTCCTGATCGCTCACGCGCTCGATGGCGGCTTCACGGTGGTCACC
>Ga0105047_10011693_pt1 | contig 14214 bp, 16 predicted proteins | sample MAT04_FD_78384 | JGI IMG/M metagenome (GOLD analysis project Ga0105047, IMG submission 78384) | Freshwater microbial communities from Lake Fryxell liftoff mats and glacier meltwater in Antarctica - MAT-04 (megahit assembly) | ecosystem: Environmental > Aquatic > Freshwater > Ice > Liftoff... | reverse complement strand
TGCAGCTTGGTGCCCTGCAGCCGGGGGTCATCGTCCAGCAAGCCGACCGGCTGATAGATGCCGCTGCGGCGAAGGTCACGCACCAGCGCTTCGCTGGCACGCCCGGCGCCCAGTACGAGAACCCGCAACGCAACACCATTCTTGATGTCGGCGTTTTGGTTGTCTTTCCATGCGCGGAACATGAGCCGGGGCATGCCCAGCAACCCGACCAGCACGAACGGATACATGACCACGACGGCGCGAGGCACTGTTTCAAGACGGTTGTACAGCCCAAGGCCCAGCGAAAGTGCCAGAACTCCCAGAAGGCTGGCTTTTAGAATGTTCCAAAGGTCAGGAACGCTGGCAAAGCGCCATAGTCCCCTATACAGACCAATCCGCCAGAACACCAAACCTTGGGCAATCAGGACTATCGCCACCTCGACTGACCAAAGCGGCACCGGAGGCGGGGCAGGCAACATGGCATAGCGAAGGTGATGCAGCACCTGCCAGCAGAGCCACACCATCAGCAGGTCGTGGCCCACCACGGTAAATCGCGGCAACAGTGCTGCCAGCCGGTCGCGCCAAGAGCTCACGGGCTTGCTTCCTTGTTCACGCCATCATCCTTTAGTGGAATCAGCCAGGCCCAGGACGCGATCGCGTACCAAGCCAAGCAGATCCAGATTGCCCCTGAGGGGCGCCAGCGTAATGCGCAAAGCATAAGAAGCAAAGCCGTCAGGCTGAATAGGGCGTAAGCCAAGGTAACCCCTACATGTCTGCCCTGACGTCTTGCCCACCGCTGGTAGGCATGCTGGATATGGGGTGTCCACCATCGCTCGCGCCGTAGGATGCGCGTCAGCAGCGTGAAGGAGGCGTCCACGAGGAACGCGGCCAAGGGCAACATCAGTAGAGGCCAGGCAGCAGGACGGGAAGTGACGCCAGCAACGACGAGCGCCGCCAACATGTAGCCCAGCGCCCCGCTCCCGACGTCGCCAAGGAAAATCCTTGCTTTCGGAAAATTGAACGGAAGAAATCCGCAGACTGCCGCAGCCAATGCCATGGCAATCCAGCCCCAAAGACTTGGGCCCAGCACCAGCGCCAGCCCCCCAGCAACCAGAGCCGCCTGCGAAGCGGCAAGCCCGTCGATGCCGTCCATGAAGTTCCACACATTGACCAGCACCATGACCAGTGCGAAAGCCAGAAGCGCGTGCAGCCACAGACCATTGGAGCTGTAGACGCCCCAGGCAAACACGCACGCTGCCAGCGCCTGCACGACAAGGCGCGACCACGGCGGCAGCGGACGGTGATCGTCGATCCAGCCCACTGCGGCCACCAACGCCAATCCGACTGCGAAGCAGACCAGCAGCTGCTGCTCCCCCGGCCATTGCCACACCAGTAGTACGCATCCGATCAACATCGCTGCCACGATGGCTATACCGCCACCCCGCGGAGTGGCGATCGAATGACTGCGACGTTCCCCAGGCAAATCGATCAGCGAGCGTCGCAGCGCATATCCTCTGGCCAACCACGTTCCCATCGCCGCCAGCACCAGGTGCAGCAGCATCCATGCCATCGATGCCAACATCTACACGACCGCGTAATTCAGCAGCGGCTTCACCGTCGCCCACTCCTTGCAGCTGGGGCACTGCCAGTGATGGGTGCGCGCGCCGAATCCGCAGCGGGTGCAGCGATAACTTGGATTGCGCACCAGCAACTGGTCGGTAATGTGCTTGAGGTCATTCAACGTCGCAGTCGGGTCGGCGCCTTCGGCCAGCGTCAGGTCGATAAGCGCCGCCTCGCCTCGCACCGAAGGACGGTCCTTCAGCTGACCGGCAAGGTACGCGCGCGCTGCCGCCACGCCATCCTGCGCCTCGACCAGTCTCGTCAGCGCCAGTACCGGGGCGATGCCGCGATAGTGTTCGCACATCTCCGAAAGAAACGCGCGGGCACCCGACAGATCGCCACCGTGGCCGTAATTCTCCATCAGGCTGGGCAGGACCTCAGGCAAGTAGTCCGGGTCGTGCCTGGCGGCACGCTCGAATGCGCGAATGGCAGCCTCGGTATTGCCCGCATCCGAATCCATCCTGCCTTCCAGAATGCCTGCACGTACGCACGTTGCATCGGCGGCATACGCGCGAGCAATGGCGGCGCGCGCCGGTTCTGGTTCATTGGCGGCGCGATGGCGGTCCGCCAGTTCGCATTCGAACTGGCCCACCAGCTTGCCCATGGGTTCGCCACTGACTTCCTCGAAGTGCAGCGCATTGGCAATGGCTTTTCCCCAGTCACGCTCGGTCTGATAGATACCAATCAAGTGCTTTAGTGCCTGCGGGGCGCGCCGGTCGATGCGCGTCAGATCGGTGAACACGGTTTCGGCGCGGTCCAGCAGCCCGGAGCGCATGTAGTCCTCGCCCAGCGCCAGCAGTGCCTGCACTTTCTGCTGATCGTTGAGATCGGCGCGCTGCACCAGGCCCTGGTGCAGCCGGATCGCACGGTCCACCTCGCCCCGCCTGCGGAACAGATGCCCTAGCGCTACCTGGGTTTCGAACGTTTCCTTGTCGAGCTCCGCGATATGCAGGAACAGTTCGATGGCCTTGTCCGGCTGCTCGTTGAGCAGGTAATTGAGGCCGCGGAAATAAGTGCTGGAGAGACGGCTGACCTGGGTATCACCATGGCGTTGCCCACCCCTGCGGCCGATGACCCAGCCGCTCAACGCGGCCAGCGGAAGAAACAGGAAAAACCAGAACCATTCGTTGAGGAATGCCATGGCTCAGATCCCGGAACCTTGCGGACCGGAGGGCGCTTTTACATCAGGCGCGTGTGTTGCAGACTTGTTTGCCTTGCGAAGTTTGGCGTAAATCGGAAGCACCAGCGTTGCAACGACGACCAGGCCGCCAATGATCACGCCCGCAAGCAGCGACAGGATGATGGCATTGCCCGAAGTCGTCGACCACTTGAAAAAGATGAGATCGAGCGAGCTGCCCGGACTGTCGTTGAGAAATCCGATGACCAGGCCAAAACACAAGAACAGCAGCGCAATGATGAGACGCAGCAGGTTCATCGGGCAGCTCCATGCGGATGGATGGCTAGCTTAGCCGAGCGGAAAGCAGCCGGCAGCCATGAGACAGATTGAAAGAAGTGCTATTCGCCGTTTTCTTCGATCGGCGTGACCGAACTGACGCGTTCGCGCAGCTCCTTGCCCGGCTTGAAATGCGGGACGTGCTTGGCCGGCAACGCGACCGAGTCCCCGGTCTTGGGGTTGCGACCTAGTCGCGGTGGACGAAAGTGCAATGAGAAACTGCCGAATCCCCGGATTTCAATACGCTCGCCGTGGGCAAGTGCGCCACCCATCATTTCCAGCAGCGACTTGACGGCCAGATCGACGTCATCGGCTTTAAGGTGCGGCTGGCGGCGGCTCAGGATCTCGATGAGTTCGGATTTGGTCATCGTCAGGATGTCAGGCGAAACGCACCACAACCGGCCCGGGACGAGCCCGGGCCGGAGTGGATCGGCTTGTCGCAGTTATTCAGACGACTTGTTGCCTTCCAGCTGCGCACGCAACAGCGCGCCAAGCTGGGTGGTCGCACCGGTGGACGACGACGACGAGGATTGCGACGACGACTGGTAGTCCTCCAGCACTTCGCGCATCTCGGCATCGTCCTTGGCCTTGATCGACAGCTGCAGCACCCGCCCCTTGCGGTCCATGCCGACAAAACGCGCTTCGATCTTGTCGCCAACCTTCAGGTGTTGACTCGCGTCATCCACACGCTCGGTGGTGATGTCGCGCGCTGCGACATAACCTTCGACGCCTTCGGCAATGTCGATGATGGCGCCCTTGGCATCCACTTCCCGCACCACGCCTTCCAGCTTCGAGCCCTTCGGATTGGCCGCCATGAACTGGCCGAACGGGTCCTGCTCCAGCTGCTTGACGCCCAGGCTGATGCGTTCGCGCTCCGGGTCCACGGCCAGCACCACGGCCTCCAGGGTGTCGCCCTTCTTGTAGTTGCGGGCCACGTCTTCGCCGGTGGAATTCCAGCTGATGTCCGACAGGTGGATCAGGCCATCGATACCGCCGTCCAGGCCAATGAAGATGCCGAAGTCAGTGATCGACTTGATCTGGCCCGACACCTTGTCGTTCTTCTTGTGGATCGCGGCAAAGGTTTCCCACGGATTGGCGGCTACCTGCTTCATGCCCAGCGAGATGCGGCGACGCTCCTCGTCCACGTCCAGCACCATCACTTCGACGTCGTCACCAACCTGCACCACCTTGGACGGATTGACGTTCTTGTTGGTCCAATCCATTTCCGAGACGTGCACCAGGCCTTCGACGCCCGGCTCGATCTCGACGAACGCGCCGTAATCGGTGACGTTGGAGACCTTGCCGAACACCCGGCTGTTGGCCGGATAGCGACGCGCGATGTTGTCCCACGGATCCTCGCCCAGCTGCTTCAGGCCAAGGCTGACGCGGTTGCGCTCGCGGTCGTACTTGAGCACGCGCACGTCCAGCTCCTGGCCCACTTCCACCACTTCGGACGGATGGCGCACGCGCTTCCAGGCCATGTCGGTGATGTGCAGCAGGCCGTCGATGCCGCCCAGGTCCACGAATGCGCCGTAGTCGGTGAGGTTCTTGACCACGCCCTTCAGCACCACGCCCTCGACCAGCTTGTCCATCAGCTGCTCGCGCTCTTCCGAATGCTCGCTCTCGACCACCGCGCGGCGCGAGACCACGACATTGTTGCGCTTGCGATCCAGCTTGATGAGCTTGAACTCGAGCTCCTTGCCTTCCAGGTAACCCGGGTCGCGCACAGGACGTACGTCGACCAGCGAACCCGGCAGGAATGCGCGGACGTCCTTGATGTCGACGGTGAAACCACCCTTGACCTTGCCGCTGATGCGGCCGGTGATGGTGGCGTTGGCTTCGAGCGCTTCTTCCAGCTCGTCCCACACCATGGCGCGCTTGGCTTTCTCGCGCGACAGCACGGTCTCGCCGAAGCCGTTCTCGAGCGAGTCGAGCGCCACCTTTACTTCGTCGCCGACGGCAACGGTAAGCGTGCCGTCGTCGTTACGGAACTGTTCGATTGGCACGATGCCTTCGGACTTCAGGCCGGCGTTGATCACCACCACGTCGTTACGGACTTCCACCACCGTGCCCATAACGATGGAACCGGGTTTCAGCTTGGTGAGGTGGATCTGGCTCTGTTCAAACAGTTCTGCAAAAGATTCGATCATTGAAAAAAATCTCGGTTGATGACGCAGATCAGGCACTTGTCGAATGTGCACCGATCCACCCGTTATCGGCCTGGCGGTATTGCCTGTGACCGTGAGTGTTGTTGTGGAGAAACCGCCGGAAGGATTTCCAGACGGAGCTTGTTCTGCTGCATGACATTCGATCGAACTGGCTGCAAACCCATTCCCGTCGACTGCCTCGGTTATTGATGGCAAGGAACGGGTGCAGTCGGATAAAGCCGAGACTAAGGGTTGACAATGGCCAGCACGCGCTCCACGACCTGCTCGATGTCCAAGCCGGTGGTGTCGATGAGGACGGCGTCTTCGGCCGGCCTCAACGGCGCCACCGGGCGCTGGGCATCACGGGCGTCGCGGGCGAGAATCTCGCGCAACAGACCGTCCAAGGTAACCGAAACCCCTTTGTCTTTCAACTGGTTATAGCGCCTTTCAGCCCTTTCCTCGGCGCTTGCCGTCAGGAAGACCTTGTAAGCGGCGTCCCGGAAGATCACCGTTCCCATGTCGCGACCATCGGCCACCAGGCCCGGCGCCTGTCGAAAGGCGCGCTGGCGGTCCTTCAATGCCGACCTGACCTCGGGGAAAGCGGCAATTGCCGACGCTACCGCACCCGTGGTTTCAAGGCGCAATTCGTCGGTGGCGTCGCTGCCGTTGACCAGCACGCGCAGATCGCCATCGCCCGCGTCACGGAAGTCGACCCGGGTGTCGAAGGTGCAGCGCACCAGCGCCGCGGGGTCGGAAACATCGATGTTGGCCCAGCTCGCGGCCACGCCCACAGCGCGGTACAGCGCCCCGGAATCAAGGTAATGCCAGCGTAAACGGGTGGCGACGAGGCGGCTGACGGTACCCTTGCCTGCCCCGGAAGGCCCATCGATTGTCAGCACGGGAGTGACGGAGGACATGGGCTTTCCAACAAAAACGAGGACCACAGTATGCCCGCGGCCCGTGCGGGGACCGACAAAAGCGGCTGCGAAGCGCTTCAAAGGCTTGAACTGAAAAGCGAAAGGCCGCTAGAATGCGCGGCTGATTTAGTCCAGCCCCATCATTGATCGAGGTGTGTCATGAAAGTCCTGTCCTCCCTGAAGTCGGCGAAGGCCCGTCACCGCGACTGCAAGGTGGTCCGTCGTCGCGGCAAGGTCTTCGTGATCTGCAAGTCGAATCCACGTTTCAAGGCGCGTCAGCGCTGAAACCGCAACACCTCCCGGCGGGCGGCGATCAGCGCAGCCCACGGTGAAACCAGAAAGCCGCCGCAAGGCGGTTTTTTGTTTCCGGCCACTCCGTGCCCGGCGCGTGGCAACGCAACGAGCCAACCCATGCCATGCATTCTGGAGGCGCGGCGGTTTTTTGTCGGAGCGGTTTTGCTATAAAGGTGCGTCCTTTGGGGAGTTGCCATCATGAAAAGCCGCTTGTCCGTTTTAGCCATCTCTGCCCTGCTGGGCTTCGCTGGTGTCGCTTCCGCTGATACCTTGCTGATCGAGCGTACCCAGGAAGAGCGCGCAAGCGCGATGCCCTCCCGCGGCCTCAGCGCGTCGGAGGTCGAGGCCCGATTCGGTGCACCCCAGCAGAAGCTTGAGCCACGAGGTGGGCAGAAGCGACAGTGGCCCGTGATCAACCGCTGGCTCTATCCAGCCTTCACCGTGTACTTCGAAAAGAACCGCGTCATCGATGTGGTCGCCAACCAGGCCGGGGCCAGCGAGATCGGTCCCAAGGCCCCGATTCGTTGAACCGAGAGGCTGCATGAGCGAGATCTTCCGCTTTCCCGCCGAGTGGGAACCCCAGTCGGCGGTGTTGATCGCCTGGCCGCACGCAGGCACCGACTGGGCCGAACGCCTGGACGACGTCGAGGCGACCTATGTGGCGCTGGTGACGGCGATCACGCGCTTTCAGCCCGTCGTGATCTGCGCCGAGGACGAAGATCTGCAGATTTACGCCGAGGCCCGGTTGCGCTCGGCGCGGGTAGACATGTCTCGCGTGCGTTTCGTACCTGCCGAATACGATGACACCTGGGTGCGCGACAGCGGCCCGATCACGCTGCGCGGCAAGCGCAATTTCAAGCTGCTGGATTTCCGTTTCACCGGCTGGGGAGGAAAATTCGAAGCCAGCCGCGATGATCGCCTGGTCGGGGAACTGTCCGGCATGCACATCTTCCAGGATTACTTCGTGCAATCCATTGATTTCGCTCTCGAAGGTGGCGCCATAGAAACGGACGGCGCCGGCACCCTGCTGACTACCTGGAAGTGTCTGCACGAGCGCCATCCTGAGCTCACCAGGGAATCACTGGCCTCGAAACTGAGCGGGTGGCTGCGACAGGAGCGGGTATTGTGGCTCGATCACGGCTACCTCGAAGGCGACGATACCGACGCGCACATCGATACCCTCGCCCGCTTTGCGCCCGGTGACGCCATCGTCTTCCAGGCCTGCGACGACACAGCCGACTCGCATTACCCCGAACTACAGGCCATGGCGACCGATATCGCAGCATTGCGCACCATCAGCGGGCAACCTTACCGCTTGTTCCCACTGCCGTGGCCGAAGCCGGTACTGGACCAGGACCGACGCCTGGCTGCGTCCTACGCCAATTTCCTGGTCATCAATGGCGCCGTGCTGATGCCCGCTTATGACGATGAGGCAGACCAGGCGGCTGCGGCGGTCCTGGCGGCGGCGTTCCCGCAACACGAAATCGTCCAGGTGCCGTGCCGTTCCTTGATCTGGCAGAACGGCAGCCTGCACTGCATCACCATGCAGCTTCCCGAGGGGCTGCTGCCGCCGACCTGAGACTGTCGCGGTACAAGGTGCAATCTCAAGTTGAGCATGACCGCGTCTTCGGGCCACATGGCAATCAAATCCACATCTCGTTTACACACTCCGACATGTGATCGGAGATAAGCGGCCAATCCCAGCGCTGGAGAAAGCCATGACCTCACGTCGCAGATTCCTGACGACCTCGGCCCTCGCCGCCGCCGGCATTGGGCTCGCCGCGTGTCGTGACCACGCGCAGGCCGGTGCTCCCATGACCGCCAGGCAAACCGGAAACTCGCAGGCGGCCGACACCAACCCACTGGCAGCTGGAGCCTTGGACATGCGCGTCATTCCCTCCACCGGCGAGAAGATCCCGGTTATCGGCATGGGGACTTCGGGCAGTTTCGAAGTCGGAAACTCGCCCTCCGAGCGCGATTCGCTTCGTGAAGTCTTGCGGCGATTCTTTGCCGGCGGCGGCACGCTGATCGACACCGCCCCGACCTACAGCGTGGCGGAGGACGTGCTGGGCGCGCTGCTGGCCGAAGAAGGGCTGACGAACCGGGCCTGGATCGCCACCAAGCTGTCCAGTGTCAATGGGCGCGCCGAAGGCCTGGCCCAGTTCAACGACACCCTCAGAAGGCTGCGCACGGACAAAGTCGCACTGTTGCAGGTCCACAACCTGGGCGACCTCAAGACCCAGCTTGCGCTGGCGCGGGAGCTCAAGGCCGAAGGGCGCGTACGTTATGTCGGCGTCACCCATTACCTGGAGCGGGCACAGGACGAACTGGCGGCCGTGGTGCAGGCCGAGAAGCCCGACTTCCTGCAGATCAACTACTCGGTGACCTCGCGCGGCGCCGAAACCCGGGTGCTGCCGCTCGCATCCGACCTGGGCGTGGCGGTCCTGATCAACCGCGCCTTCGAGGACGGGAAGCTGTTTGCGCAGGTCGCGGACAAACCGCTGCCGGCCTGGGCGGCGGCCGCGGGCATCACCTCATGGGCGCAGGCTTTCCTGAAATTCGCGCTCAGCCACCCCGCAGTGACGACCGTGATCCCGGCCACCGGCAAACCCGATAGGCAAACCGACAATCTCAAGGCAGGCGTGGGACCCAACCTTGACCAGACCCAGCGTCAGTCGCTGATCGACGCCGTAGCCTGAGCCGCGCATGAGCTCTGGGGGCGCCGCTAACCCGCTGCTGCGCGCGATCGTCAGGGTATTCAATGTCGAACCCGACGAAGCACCAGCGGTACTCGCGGGGCTGTCGATGTTCTTCCTGCTGTTTACCGGCTACTTCATGCTGCGGCCGGTGCGCGAAACCATGGGCGGGGCTGGCGGCGTCGACAACCTGCAGTGGTTGTTCACCGCGCCCTTCATGGCCACGCTGGTGGCGCTGCCGCTGCACGGCTGGCTGGCGTCACGGGTGGCGCGACGTCGCATCCTGCCGTGGACCTACGGTTTCTTCGTGCTCAACCTGCTGGCCTTCGCAGTGGGCTTGATTGCTCGACCGGACAACCTGTGGTTCGCGCGCAGCTTCTACGTGTGGCTGTCAGTGTTCAACCTGCTGACGATTTCGTTGGCGTGGAGCGTGCTGGCCGACATCTTCGTCACCTCGCAAGCCAAGCGCCTGTTCGCGCTGATGGCTGGCGGGGCGAGCCTCGGCGGATTGACCGGGGCGGTGCTGGGAACCCTGCTGGTGGCACCGCTTGGACATGCGGGGTTGTTGCTGCTATCGGCGGTTTTCCCGGCGGGCAGTGCGTGCGCCGCCTGGTGGCTGCAGCGCTGGCGCGACCGGCATCCGCTGCCGCAGCAGGAAACCGCCGCGCGGCGCAAACCCCTGGGTGGCAATCGGTTTGCCGGAGCACTGCCGTATTCAGGTCGAGGTACCTGATGGGCATCGCGCTGTTCGTGGTGCTGCTGACCAGCGTCAGCACCTTCCTGTATTTCCAACAGGCGCGGCTGGTGGCGAAAACCTTCACTGACAAGACCCGGCAGACCCAGGTGTTCGGAACCATCGACATCGTCGTGCAAAGCCTGGCCATCCTCACCCAGCTCTTCCTGACCGGTCGCATCGCAGAGCGGTCGGGGTCGGAGTGCTGCTGACGGCGGTGCCGATTCTGGTCGCGGCGGGTTTCGTGTGGTTCGCCCTGTCGCCGGTATTCGCGGTCTTCGTACTGGTGATGGTGGTACGTCGCGCGGGCGAATACGCGTTCGTGAGGCCGGGTCGGGAGATGCTGTACACAGTCGTACCGGTCGAGGCGAAGTACAAGGCGAAAAACTTCATCCACACGGTGGTGTATCGCGGCGGCGATGCGGTCAGTGCGTGGGTGAAACGCGGCCTCGACCTGCTGGCCGAACATCCGGCGATGGCGATGCTGATCGGCGCGGGCATCTCGGTGGCGTGGGGCGTCACCGGAAGCTTGCTGGGACGAGGGCATCGACGCCGCGAAGACCAGCCGGGCGCGGATTCGGAGGCCGATCCCACTGAAGCGCGCGGACGTTAATGCCCGGCGCGATACCATGCGCGCTCCCCGAACTTCGACAAGCCGATGATCCGCAAGACCTTACCCGTCGCCCTGATACAGGAGCGCAACCATGGTGATGCCGCTGCCAACCTGGCGGTGATCGAGCAGCGCGTGGCGGATGCCGTCCACAACGGCGCGAAGCTGGTGTTGCTGCAGGAACTGCACAACGGCGCCTACTTTTGCCAGCACGAATCGGTAAACGAATTCGACCTTGCCGAGCCCATCCCCGGACCCAGCACCGAGCGCCTCGGCAAGCTGGCGCGGCAACATGGCGTGGTGCTGGTCAGCTCGCTGTTCGAGCGTCGCGCTGCCGGGCTGTATCACAACACCGCCGTGGTATTCGAGAAAGACGGCCGCGTGCTGGGCAAGTACCGGAAGATGCATATTCCCGACGATCCGGGGTTCCATGAAAAATTCTATTTCACTCCGGGCGACCTGGGCTTCCAGCCGATCCAGACTTCGGTGGGCAAACTCGGCGTGCTCGTGTGCTGGGACCAGTGGTACCCGGAAGCAGCGCGTCTGATGGCATTGGCCGGAGCCGAGCTGCTGCTCTATCCCACCGCGATCGGCTGGGACCCCGACGATGCGCAGGATGAAAAGGATCGCCAGCGTGATGCATGGATCCTGAGCCATCGCGGGCATGCGGTTGCCAACGGGCTGCCCGTGCTGAGCTGCAATCGGGTAGGCCATGAGCCATCGCCGATGGGCGCCGCGGGCATCCAGTTCTGGGGCAACAGCCATGTGCTTGGACCGCAGGGTGAGTTCATTGCCCAAGCCGACGGCGAGGCGCAGGTGCTGAAGGCCGAGGTGGACCTGGCACGCAGCGAGGACGTTCGCCGCATCTGGCCGTTCCTGCGCGACCGCCGCATCGACGCGTATGGCGACCTGCTGAAGCGCTACATCGATTGAATCCGCGGTTCAGTCGCCACACTTGCGGCAACCACGCGTGCCCCTTTGTGGGAGCGACGTCGGTCGCGAATGTTTTCAGCTCCACAGGACTCCTGGCTCCGCCACTCACCCCGCTCCCACCACAGCGCATCAGCACGACAGCATCCTGACCTGAATCTATGAACGAAATCGCTGCTACCCAATCGTCTGCCGATCCGCTTGCCGATCCGCTTGCCGGGCAACCGCACCAGATCGTCGAGCGCGACGGCGTCCGCTACACGCTCCTGGGCACCGCGCATGTGTCGCGCAGCAGTGTCGATGCAGTGCGCAGCGCCATTGCCACAGGCGTCTACGACACCATTGCGGTGGAGCTCGACGCCGGCCGGCTGCACGCGCTCACCGATCCTGATGCACTGGCACAGCTGGACCTGGTCAAGGTCATCCGCCAAGGCAAGACCCATCTGTTTGCCGCCAATCTTGCTCTGGCCGCCTACCAGCGCCGGCTTGCCGAACAGTTGGGCGTGGAACCGGGCGCCGAGCTCAAGGCCGCGGCGATGGATGCGCACGAACGCGACCTGACCCTGCACCTGATCGATCGCGAAGTGGGACTAACCTTCAAGCGCGCGCTGGGACGCCTCGGCTGGTGGGCACGGGCGAAGATCAGCGCCGGGATCATGCTGGCGATGTTCGCCGACGAGAAAGTCGGCGACGAGGAAATCGAGAAATTGAAACAGGGCGACCTGCTGGAATCGAGTTTTGGCGAGTTCGCCAGCGAGAGTCCCGCCCTGTACGACTCGATCATCGCCGAGCGCGACCGCTACATGGCGGCGCGCCTGCGGGAATCGGCCACCCAGGCCAGCGGCGCGCGCGAAGTGCTGGCCGTGATCGGCGCCGGCCACCTGCAAGGCATGGCCAGGCATCTCGCACAGGACGACACCGCGCCAGCCACTGTCCGCAACGAACTGGAGTTCCTGCCGCAGAAGAGCGGCTTCCCGTGGTTCACCATCATCCTGACCGCATTCGTCGTCGGCGGCTTCGCATTTGGTTTTTGGCAAGGCGGCGTGGACGTCGGTGCCGACCTGGTGGTGCAGTGGGTGTTGGCCACCGGCTTGCTTGGCGCACTTGGATGCGCCATCGCGGGCGGACATCCGCTGAGCATCCTGGCGGCCTTTGTTTCGTCACCGTTGACGCCGCTGCATCCTGCCTTGGCATCGGGCACGGTCAGCGCGTTCGTCGAAGCCACGCTGCGCAAACCCACCCATGCCGACTTCATGGCCTTGCGCGATGACGTGCAGAGCGTGCGCGGCTGGTGGAAGAACCGGGTGGCACGCGTGTTGCTCAACTTCTTCCTGACCAGCCTGGGTACCGCCATCGGGGTGTGGACCGGCGGATTGCGCATGCTGGGGAAGCTGATCTAGCGGCGTGGTGGCGCGGCTGTTTGCGCGCCTCACATCGGCCTGCGACGCGGGCGCGTCCGCCGCCGCAACCCTCTTGCGGACAAGGCTTTCGACGCACTGCATGAGGTAACTGACCCCGCGCGTGGGGTTTGGAACCTCATGCGTGACGTCTGGAACCCCATGCTTGAGCTGTTTCACCCGGCGCGTGCAGTTCCAGAGCCCGTGCGCGGGGCTGGTAGCCCCACGTGTCAGGTTCCAGACACGGAGCGCGTGGCCGCAGGCCGGCACGCCGACCATCCCACCCGCTCGAGCGAAAGTACGGTCAACCTGTCGTTGGCGATGACCGCTGTCTTGGCCACTTCCATGCATGCCAGACGATCAGCAGACTCAACGCAATCTCGATACATCCCAGCACGATGTAGAACCACCAGGCGCCGGGCATCGTCGCCACCATCACCAGCGTGTAGAACATGCCGAGCAGGATGTTCGCCCAACGGTTGACCCTGGCCTGCATCACCAGTGACAGGAACACCATCAGTCCGGGGAGCGCCAGCAGAATGGAGCTACCAGGTCGCCTTGGCTCACCGGCCCGAACGGTCCCTACCCCTCGATCATCCCCTGGAGCTTGCCGGATCTGTAGAGCCCGAATAGTCGCCGTAGATGAAGCAAAACATCAGGGTTGGGAAGAGAGCGGACAATCTCAGGCGGACGGGAATCCGAATGTCCTCCAGCGTTGTCGCGCTCCTGTTATCGGTGCTCATGCCACGTTCTCCTCGATCGGGGTCCTTGCGCCTGCTACCAGCAACCATAGGCACGTTCCGATTTCGCCGATGGCTGCTGGCAGCGGGACATAACGCGCCAACATGGAATCCGCGTACGCAGGCACGAGTAGATCGCCGAACACCTGCAGCAGGTAACCAAAGCAACCCACCATCAGGAAGAGGCCCAGAATTCTGGGTATCCGCTTCGATCTCACGACCAGGAGCCCAAACGGCAGAAGCCACAGGCCCCAGAACAGCTGGGTGACCTGCAGGCCATTGCGATAAGCCTTCAGCGACAGGGACGCAGCGACCTGGGCCTGATCCGGGGTCAGCATCCGCCCGATCGCCGGATCCGTCAGCAGCGCCAGGGCGTCCAGACGATGCACTAGCGCCGTCAGTCCGAGCGGGACGCTGACGATGGCCAACACCACCATCAACACCGCCAGCGTGCGGTCGGTCGACCCGAACAAGCGGTACAGCGCCAATGGCAGCAGCAGGAACGCCACCTGCATGAGCAGGAAGGCTGCGATGCCCATGCGGAACAGCGGTTCTGCGGCGACGATGTTGTCCAGCGTCGCCCGCGGATCACCGTCGACCGCGAGCTGTCCCGGCACGTAGGCCAGGCAAAAAATTCCGGCCACCACGACGACTGCGTACAGCGCGCCCGCCAGCCTGCCCGAGTCACTTGCGCGCCC